>JAESFR010000033.1_pt1 | contig 359855 bp, 341 predicted proteins | sample 9266191 | NCBI WGS metagenome assembly JAESFR01 (sample SAMN14503063, study PRJNA617104) | algae metagenome | isolation source: Pleurocapsa minor HA4230-MV1 and co-occurring heterotrophs from cement on... | place: USA: Nuuanu Pali Lookout, Hawaii | collected 2009-07-20 | reverse complement strand
GCCTGCATCGGGTTGTGCCCCGCCCTCAGCAGCTCGATCACCTGCAGACGCTGCCATTCCGGCAGCTTTGCTCCACCCACAACACCCTCCGAGTGCTAGAGCGTTGCGACAATCCCCTGACGCCGAGGTCACATGTCGACCACCAAGCTCCCCGCTGCGGTCTCTCCACAGGAGCCGTGCCCCTTGGTGTGAGCACCCCCCGGCAGGGCAAACCTCCAGGTGTGTCACTCCACGAGGTCCGCGGACTCCTGTCCGTCCAGAGCGGGGTCGTCGCGCGCGAGCAGCTCCTGGCAGCCCGCGTGTCGCAGGCCCGCATCCGCACGATGCTCCGGCGCCGCGAGCTGGTGCCGCTGCACCCGGGCGTGTACCTCACGCACACCGGCGAGCCGACGTGGAGCCAGCGCGCGTGGGCGGGAGTGCTGTACGCCGCCCCGGCAGCCCTGCACCTCGACGCCGCGCTCGACCGCACCGGCAGCGGGCCGATCGACCTGGCGGTGGACTGGAGCCGGCGCGTGCGCCCGCAGCCCGGCCTCCGCCTCCACCGCGTCCGCGGACTCGAGGACCAGGTGCAGTGGAACCTCGCCCCGCCACGGGTGCGCCTGGAGGTGGCGTGCATCGAGGTCGCGCACCGGGCACCGGACGACCTGGCCGCCATCGCGGCCCTCACCGACGCGGTCGGCGCCCGGCGTACGACGGCGGCGCGGCTGCGTGCCGTCGTCGAGCGCCGCTCGCGGCTGCGGCGCAGGCAGCTGTTGCTCGGGGTGCTGACCGACGTCGAGGCCGGCACCCACAGCGTCCTCGAGCACGGCTACCTCGCCCGCGTCCTGCGTCCCCACGCCCTGCCGCTGCCCAGCCGCCGGCAGTCGCCCCGGGAGACCGACCGGGGCCGTCAGTACCGCGACGGCGAGCACGACGACCTCGGTCTGCCCGTCGAGCTGGACGGCTCCGGTCACGACAGCCGGGAGGCTCGGGACGAGGACGCCGACCGTGACCTCGACGATCTCGCGACGGGCCGCGTCTCCGTTCGGCTGCGCTACCGCCAGGTCTACGGCACCCCCTGCCGGACCGCCGCCCGGCTCGCCCGTGTCTTCGCCCTGCGCGGCTGGACTGGCGCACCCCGGCCCTGCAGCTCGCCCGGCTGCGACCTCCGCGCGCGACCCGCGCCGTGACCGGGGAGCTTCCTGGTCAGATATCGACCACGGTCCTCCCCGCTAGGGTCGGTGGGTGGACCGGATCATCGCCATCGCCGCCGAGGCCGCAGCCGCCGACGGCGCCGACCCGCTCGACGAGGCGGCCCGGATCGCGCTCGCCGACGGTGCGGCCTCCGTCATCGCCGAGGACGACGCCTTCGCGCTGCTCCACGACGGCGACCTCTCGCTCGTCGTCCGCCCGGCGGCCCGCGGTCGCGGCCTCGGGTCCGCGCTGCTCACGCGCGCCGAGTCGTCGTACGGCACCGGGCTGACGGCGTGGTCGCACGGCAACCACCCCGCCGCAGCGCGCCTCGCCGCGAGCCACGGGTGGGACCGGGTGCGCGACCTGTGGGTCATGCGACGCCCGACCTCGCTGCCCCTGCCCGCGCTCGAGGTGCCGGCCGGGACGACGATCCGGTCCTACCGCGACACCGACGCCGCCGACGTGGTCGCCGTCAACGCGGCCGCCTTCGCCGAGCACCCCGAGCAGGGCGCGATGGACCTCGACAACCTCGCCCGCCGGATGGCCGAGCCGTGGTTCGACCCGACCGGCCTGCTGGTCGCGGAGGACGAGTCCGGGATGCTCGGGTTCCACTGGACCAAGCAGCACGACGCGCGTCTCGGTGAGGTGTACGTCGTCGGGGTCGCCCCGGGTGCCCAGGGCCGCGGCCTGGGCAAGCTGCTCACCCTCGCCGGGCTGCACCACCTCGCGGGCCTCGGCGTCGACGAGGTGCTGCTCTACGTCGAGTCCGACAACGCGCCCGCGGTCGCCGTCTACTCACGCCTCGGCTTCGAGCACGCGGACGCCGACACGCACGTGCAGTACCGCCGCCCCTGACCTCGGGCGCGCCCGGCGACGCGGGCGAAAGCCCCGCCCCTGAGCCCGGTATCTAGGGACGAACTGGTAGGTGAGCTGGCCCGAACACCTACCAAATCGTCCCTAGATACCTCGGCAGGAGGGCGGTGGCGGCGGGAGGACGGGCGACCCCACCCGAGCCGAGCCGGCGTCAGCGGAGGGGGCGCACGTGGAGCCCGACCTCGGGGTCGACGACGACCTCCTGCGCGGCGGGCATCTCGTCGACGGTGAGCGTCGCGTCGACCGGCACGTTGCGCTTGACCAGCGCGAGGGCGATCGGGCCGAGCTCGTGGTGGCGGGCGCTCGAGCCGACGAAGCCGACGTCGCGATCCTCGTACGACACCGGGGACCCGGCGGGCGGCAACCGGTTCTCCGACCCGTCAAGGTGCAGCAGCACCAGCCGGCGGGGCGGCCGGCCGAGCGTGTGGACTCGGGCGACGGTCTCCTGGCCGCGGTAGCAGCCCTTGTCGAGGTGCACGGCCGCGCCGATCCAGCCGACCTCGTTGGGGATCGTGCGGTGGTCGGTGTCGAGGCCCAGCCGCGGCTCGCCGCGCGCGATGCGCAACGCCTCGAAGGCCCAGAGACCGCAGGCCGGCCCCGCCGCGTCGGCGTACGCCTCCAGCTTGTCGCGCGGCACCAGGTCGTAGCGCCCGATCCCTTCACCAGGGCGCCACATGACGGCGACGTCGTCGACGAGCTCGATCTCGACGCGGGTCATGAACTTCATCCGCTCGAGCCACTCGACCAGCGCCGCGCCCGCGCCGGGCTCGGTGTGGGCGGTGAACGCCTCGCCGTCGTCGACGCCGGTGAAGGCGTGCTCGACGTGGCCCTGCGGGCTCAGCACCAGCGCCTGCGTCCAGGTGCCGGGCGCCAGGCCGTCGAAGTACTGCGTGGTCAGGTTGTGCAGCCACGACAGCCGCTCCTGACCGGAGATGCGTACGACGTCGCGGTGCGAGAGGTCGACGAACCCGTCGCCGCGCGCCAGGCTGCGCTGCTCGGTGTTGAACGAGCCGTAGTGGGCGGCCACCGGGGCGTCGATGCCGTCGCCGGCGACGGCCCCGGGCAGGGCGAGGAGCGGGGACTGCATGCCGTCGAGACTACGCCGTGTCGGGTGAGCCGGCAGCGGCCGAGCACTCGGCGCAGGTGCCGAAGATCGCGAGGTGCCCCACGTCGACGGAGAACCCGTCCTCCCCGAGCGCGGCGACCAGGGACCCCACGATGTCGGGGTCGTAGGACCGCACGGAGCCGCAGCCACGGCACACGACGTGGACGTGCTCGTGCTCGCGGGTGGAGTGATAGGTCGGCGCCCGGTCGCTGAGGTGCGTGTGCCGCACCAGCCCGAGCTCCTCGAGCACCTCGAGCGTGCGGTAGACCGTGGACGCGTTGACCGAGCTGACCTGGCCGCGTACGTGGGCGAGCACCTCGTCGGGGGTGGCGTGGCGCAGCTCCTCGACGGCGCGCAGGATCAGCTCCCGCTGCGGGGTCAGCCGCAGCCCCTGCTGCCGCAGCCGGGCGGCGAGGTCGTCGCTCATGACGAGGCTCAGGCTCGCTTGAGGCGCGCCCAGAGGTGCGGCTGGAGCTCCTGGCCGACGGCCTTCATGTCGTAGGCGTAGAGCAGGTCGCCGTCCACGTTGCCGTACATCCGCGAGCCCGCGTCGACGTGCTTGGCGGTCTCCGTGTAGGACACCCCGGCCGTGTGCATCTCGAGCTTGCCGCCCTCGGCCGCGCCGTACCAGACCTCGGAGAAGCCGATGTTGTGGGCGAGCAGGAGCTCGACCTTGCCGGGCTCGGGGCAGCGCAGGAAGCCCGTCTCCATCGCGGCGTCGCGGACGAACTCGCCCTGCTCGTCGACGATCCACGCGCGCGACATGTAGTGGAAGAACGGCCGCCCGTCGTGGGTGAAGATCAGCTCCTGGCCGAACTGGAACTTCTCGATCGTGGGGTAGTCGCCGTGGCCGTTGCCGCGCCACGTGCCGAGCAGCCACGCGACGGGGCCGCAATTGGGATGCAGGTTGTCCGGCAGCTCGAAGGGCATGGACGCCACTCTAGTGTGGGCCCATGCCTCGCTCACTGGTCGTCAAGGTCACCTGCGGCGCCGACGACGCGGAGCGCCTGAACCAGGGCTTCACGGTGGCCGCGGCCGCGGCCGCCGCGGGGGCCGACGTCTCGCTGTGGCTGACCGGCGAGGCGGCGTGGTTCGGTACGCCGGGTCGCGCGGAGGCGTTCGAGCTCGAGCTCGCCACCCCGCTCGACCAGCTCCTGGCCGCGGTCCTCGCCACCGGCACGGTGACCGTCTGCTCGCAGTGCGCCGCCCGCCGCGGCATCGGTCCCGGCGAGCTTCGCGAGGGCGTCACCATCGCCGGCGCGGCCGTCTTCGCCGAGCAGGTCCTCGGCGACGGTGTCCAGGCCCTGGTGTACTGAGTCGCTCGTCCCGACAGGTCGGGACCTTCGGCGTCACCGTCCGTTCACCGGGCGGTGCCACACTGGGACCATGTCCGATCCGGCCACCCTCACCAGCGCTGCCAGTCCGTCGGTGGAGGAGGGGCCGGTCGCCGACCCGCTGGGTCACCCCACCGACACCTTCGACGTCGAGCCGCCCTACCTGCCGGACGCCGAAGCCATCGCGGGCGTGGAGAAGTTCGACGACCGCTTCATCGACCGCGAGACCTCGTGGGTCCGCTTCAACCAGCGCGTCCTCGAGCTGGCCGAGGACCCCGACCTCCCGCTGCTCGAGCGCGCACGCTTCCTGGCGATCTTCGCCAGCAATCTCGACGAGTTCTTCATGGTCCGCGTCGCCGGCCTCAAGCGGCGCATCGCCGCCGGCGTCGCGGTGCGGGCCGCCAGTGGCCTGATGCCGCGCGAGCAGCTCGAGAAGCTCTGGGTCGAGAGCCGCGGGCTGATGGAGCGCCACGCCCGCGCGCTCGTCGACCTCCTGCCCGAGCTCGGGTCGCAGGGCATCGAGATCCTCCGCTGGTCCGATCTCGACCGCGAGGAGCAGAAGGTCTGCAAGAAGCTCTTCAAGGACCGGATCTTCCCCGTCCTCACCCCCCTCGCCGTCGACCCCGCCCACCCCTTCCCCTACATCTCCGGGCTGTCGCTCAACCTCGCGGTCGTCGTACGCCACCCGACGACGGGCACCGAGCACTTCGCGCGCGTGAAGGTGCCGCCCACGTTCGGCCGCTTCGTCAACGTCGGCAACCAGCGCTTCGTGCCGATCGAGGACGTCATCGGCGAGCACCTCAAGAAGCTCTTCCCCGGCATGGACGTGATGGCGTCGCACACCTTCCGGGTCACCCGCAACGAGGACCTCGAGGTCGAGGAGGACGACGCGGAGAACCTCCTCAAGGCGCTCGAGAAGGAGCTGCAGCGGCGCCGCTTCGGCCCGCCGGTGCGCCTCGAGGTCGAGGAGTCGATGGACCCCAAGGTGCTCGAGCTGCTCGTCTCCGAGCTCGGCGTGGGACGTGACGAGGTCGTCTCGCTGCCCGGCCCGCTCGACCTGACCGGCTTGCACTCCATCGCCGACCTGCCGCGCGACGACCTCAAGTACGCCGCCTTCCTCCCCTCGACGCACCCCAGCCTGGCGGAGGTCGAGTCGTCGTCCCCGGTCGACGTGTTCGACTCGGTGGCACGCCACGACGTGCTGCTGCACCACCCCTACGACTCGTTCGCCACGTCGGTGCAGCGCTTCCTCGAGCAGGCCGCGGCTGACCCGCACGTGCTCGCGATCAAGCAGACGCTCTACCGCACCTCCGGCGACAGCCCGATCATCGAGGCGCTCATCGACGCCGCCGAGGCCGGCAAGCAGGTGCTGGTGATCGTGGAGATCAAGGCGCGCTTCGACGAGCAGAACAACATCCGCTGGGCGCGCAAGCTCGAGCAGGCCGGCTGCCACGTCGTCTACGGCCTCGTCGGGCTCAAGACCCACTGCAAGCTGTCGATGGTGGTGCGCGACGAGCCCGAGGGCATCCGGCGCTACGTCCACCTCGGCACCGGCAACTACAACCCCAAGACCGCCCGCGTCTACGAGGACCTCGGGCTGCTGACGGCCAACCCAGAGATCGGCGAGGACGTCGCGCTCCTGTTCAACAACCTGTCCGGTATCAGCCGCAACCGCACCTACGACCACCTGCTCGTCGCGCCGCACAGCGTCCGCGACGGCCTCGTCGCCCACATCCACCAGGAGATCGCCCACCACCAGGCCGGCCGGCCCGCGGGGATCCGGATGAAGGCGAACTCGGTGGTCGACGAGGCGGTGATCGACGCGCTCTACCTCGCCTCGCAGGAGGGGGTGCGCGTCGAGCTGCTCATCCGCGGCATCTGCGCCCTGCGACCCGGCGTACCCGGCCTGTCCGAGACCGTGCGCGTGCGGTCGATCCTGGGCCGCTTCCTCGAGCACAGCCGGATCTTCTGGTTCGACAACGGTGGCGAGCCGGCCGTGTGGATCGGCTCGGCCGACATGATGCACCGCAACCTCGACCGCCGGGTGGAGGTGCTCGTACGCCTGCGCGACCCGCACGTCGTGCAGGAGATCGGCGACCTGCTCGACCTGGCGTTCCATCCCGGGACGACCGCGTGGGAGCTCGGCTCCGACGGGGAGTGGCAGCTGCAGCGTGGTGAGCGCCACTTGCAGGACGAGCTCATCAAGCGTCAGCGCGTACGACGCCGCTGAGCGCCGCGTCACACAGGCGTTCGAACGGGGCCCCGAGGTTGCGTTCATGGGCCGATCAGGCCCTAGCATGAACCACGGTTCATCCGCCCCCCGTTCGGAGTTCACCGTGCGTTTGAAGTTCCGCCCTGTCGACAGCTCGTTCTACGACCTCTTCAGCGAAGCTGCCGGCCACCTCGTCGTCGGCTCGCAGCTCCTCAGCGAGATGCTGTCGACCGGCAACTCGAAGGCCGAGATCGCCCAGCGCATGCGCGAGGCCGAGCACGCCGCCGACGAGACCACCCACTCCATCATCCGACGGGTGAACAGCACGTTCGTCACGCCGTTCGACCGCGAGGACATCTACTCCCTCGCCTCGGCGCTCGACGACGTCATGGACATGATGGACGAGGCCGTCGACCTGGTCCTGCTCTACGAGGTCACCTCGCTGCCGCCGGAGACCACCCAGCAGGTCGAGGTGCTGCAGCGCTGCGCCGAGCTCACCGCCGCCGCGATGCCGCAGCTGGAGTCCATGGGATCCCTCGACGAGTACTGGATCGAGATCAACCGCCTCGAGAACACCGGCGACAAGTCCTACCGCCGGATCCTGGCCAACCTCTTCAGCGGCGACTACAAGGCGCTCGAGGTGATGAAGCTCAAGGACATCGTGGAGTCCCTCGAGGGGGCGATCGACGCCTTCGAGAAGGTCGCCAACATCGTGGAGCAGATCGCGGTCAAGGAGTCCTGACCCCGATGCTCGCCACCCCCACGACCTTGTCCTCGCGCGCCCGGAGCACCGCCTGATGGAGCTCGGGATCATCATCGCGGTCGTCGTCGTCGCCCTGGTCTTCGACTACACCAACGGCTTCCACGACGCCGCCAACGCGATCGCCACGTCCGTCTCGACGGGCGCCCTCAAGCCGCGCGTGGCCCTGGCCATGGCGGCCGTCATGAACTTCGTCGGCGCGTTCCTGGGTCAGAAGGTCGCCCAGACCGTGTCCGAGACGATCGACCCGGGCACGGGCAGCCACGGACTGGTGATCGTCATGTGTGGCCTGATCGGCGCGATCACGTGGAACCTGGTCACCTGGTACTACGGCCTGCCGTCCTCCTCGTCCCACGCGCTCATCGGCGGCCTCGTCGGCGCCGCGGTCGCGGCCGGCGCGACGGCCAACTGGGACGTCGTCCTCGAGAAGGTCGCCATCCCGATGATCGTGTCCCCGATCGTCGCCTTCAGCCTGGGCTTCGGGCTGATGGTCGCCATCATGTGGGCTTTCCGCCGGGCCAACCCCGGCCGCGCCAACCGCGGCTTCAAGCTCGCCCAGACCGTCTCAGCCGCCGCCATGGCGCTCGGCCACGGACTCCAGGACGCCCAGAAGACGATGGGCGTCATCTTCCTGGCGCTGCTCGCAGGCGGTTACGTCGCCGAGGGTGACCCGCTCCCGCTGTGGGTCATCTTCTCGGCCGCAGCCGCGATCTCGCTCGGCACGTACTCCGGCGGCTGGCGCATCATGCGCACCCTCGGACGGCGCATCATCCACCTCGACCCGGCGCGAGGCTTCGCCGCCGAAGCCGTTGCGGCGACGGTTCTCTACACGACGGCGTACGGCTTCAGCGCCCCGATCTCGACCACCCACACCATCACCTCCGCGGTCATGGGCGTCGGCGCCACCAAGCGTCTCTCCGCCGTCCGCTGGGGCGTGGCCAAGTCGATTCTCACCGCCTGGGTGCTGACCTTCCCGGCCGCCGCCTCCGTCGCCGCCGTCTGCTACTGGATCGCGCACATCTTCCTCCCCTGACGGGCTCCCGCGCCGCCCCTCCCCGCCCCGTACTCGCCGTACCCGCCGGTCCGCCGGTCCGCGCCGCGGTCCCCCCGATATCTGAGGACGTCCTGGTCGTTCCGGACCCCGATTTCCGTTCACCACGTCCTCAGATGTCTCGCGCAAGCAGGTCAGGCCACCCGCCGCCGATGGGCGAGCAGCCGGCTTCGCTCGTACGACGACAGGGCGCGGCGAGCTGCCACGGTGGTCGTGTCCAGCCACCACGACGGCGTCTCCAGAGTCCATCTGCGGGCCGAGGCCGGCCTCCGCTCCGCGCGGGCGTACGCCTCCCGCAGGCGCCGCTCGAACGCCGACCGATCTGCCAGGTCACCCGCCATCATCGTCGCGCCCTCGAGACCGAGCGCTCGATAGGCGGCCTCCTTCGCGACGTCCACCTGGCGCATCTCTCCGACGAGGTGCAGCGCACCGTCGTACATCCCGTAGACGCCCGCATCCGCGTCGATGCCGTCAGGCGTCCCGACGAAGCGTCCGTCGAGGTCGAAGACGGGCCTGTTCATCAGCACGCGCGATCGGGGCACCTCCTTCTGCCACGTCAGCCGCAGGACCGGCTCTTTCGGCGACCACGAGTTCTCGTCGAGCAACGGCAGCACGCGGCGCACGCGCTCGACCCCGCGGCGAGCAACGAGGTCGGAGTCGAGGTAGACAGCGAGCTCGTCGATCGACACGAGGTCGTTGAAGGCTGCCATGTCGAAGGCCACCACCGCGGCTTCGTCGTCGGACGCGCCTCGCATCTCATACGCAACGCTCCACAGCGGTTCGGTCACGCGCAGGCCGCCGGCGCGCAGGACGTACCTCGGCGCGATGACCTCCTGCGACACCTCCAGACCCGCCCGCGGTCGCATCCGGTTGCCGCTGCTGACCGCGACCGGCACGGGCAGCAGCTCGCCGCCGCGTCCTATGCCGCCGAACCAGACACCGCCGAGCCATGAGAGCCCGGCCCATCCGGTCACGCCGCCATAGCCGGGGAGCTGTGCCGCCGCCTCGACGACGCGCTGAGCGGGAAGGACGAGGTCCGTCGCCACCGGCACCCACAGGTTGTCGCCACAGCGTCGCCACCGGCCTGACCTCGTTGCCCATGACGTCGGACCGTCGACGCCGAGGGGGTCGCGCCGCGACGGCCACCTCACGCCGGGACGGAGACCCTCGCGCGGCCCGATCCCATGCGCGGGCCAGGCGCCCGCCGTCCAGCTGTCCGAGTCCATGTCGCATGGTGCGCCGAACGCGCCAGGCCGCGCTCGCGGCATCCACAGGCGACGGAGGGCGGGGCCCCACGCGGATATCTGAGGACGTGATGAACGTCCAGAGGCCCTTTTCCCGTTCAGGACGTCCTCAGATATCCCGGGTCGCCGGGAGCCGCCATCCATCGGCGTTCGCGGGAGCCGCGACCTACCCGAGGACGTGACGAACGTCTGACGACCCGAATCCCATTCACCACGTCCTCAGATATTCGGGGTGGCCGGGTGCGCCCTGGGACCGAACCCCCGATCGGCCCCAGGACGCACCCGGCCACCCCGCCCCAGCCGGCTCGACCCGCCGCGACCCCCAAACCGGGGCGGGATCATGGGTGGGCAGGCCTCAGCCGAAGCGGCCGGAGATGTAGGCCTCGGTGGCCTCGTTGTCAGGGTTGGCGAACATCTTGGGCGTCGCGTTGAACTCGACGAGGTGGCCGGGCTGGCCGGCGGCCTTGAGGTTGAAGAAGCCGGTCTCGTCGGAGACGCGGGCCGCCTGCTGCATGTTGTGGGTGACGATGACGATCGTGTAGTCGGCCTTCAGCTCGTGGATCAGGTCCTCGATCGCGGACGTGGAGATCGGGTCGAGCGCCGAGCACGGCTCGTCCATCAGCAGCACCTGCGGCTCGACCGCGATCGCGCGGGCGATGCAGAGGCGCTGCTGCTGACCGCCGGACAGGCCCATGCCGGGCTTGCTGAGGCGGTCCTTGACCTCGTTCCAGAGGTTCGCGCCCTTGAGCGAGCGCTCGACGATGTCGTCGGCCTCGTCCTTCTTCATCTTCTTGGAGTTGAGGCGGTTGCCGGCGAGGACGTTCTCGTAGATCGACATCGTCGGGAACGGGTTCGGCCGCTGGAAGACCATGCCGATCTGGCGGCGTACGGCGACCGGGTCGACGGCGCTGTCGTAGAGCGACTGGCCGTCGACGGTCACCTTGCCGTCCACGTGGGCGCCGGGGATGACCTCGTGCATGCGGTTGAGCGAGCGCAGCACCGTGGACTTGCCGCAGCCGGAGGGGCCGATGAAGGCGGTCACGGAGCGCGCCTTGATGTGCATGTTGACGCCCTCGACGGCGAGGAAGTCGCCGTAGTAGATGTCGAGGTCGGAGACGTCGATGCTCTTGGCCATGGTGGGGGTGACTCCTTGGAAGCTAGGTGCGCGCGGCTCAGCGGCCGGTCTTGGGGGCAAACGCCTTGCCGACGATCCTCGCGACGAGGTTGAGCGACATGACGATGATGATGAGGAAGAGGGCGGCGCCCCAGACACGGTCGGTCCAGATCTCGCCGTACTTGAAGTGCGTCGTCTGCCCGAGCGACTGGAAGATGTAGACGGGCAGGGTCTGCACGGGGCCGTTGAACGGGTTCCAGTTCGCCACCCGCGCCGTGCCCAGGATGAGCAGCAGCGGGGCGGTCTCGCCCGCGACGCGCGCGATGGCGAGCGTGATGCCGGTGACGATGCCGGCCACGGCGGTCGGCAGGACGACCTTGACGATCGTGCGCCACCGCGGCACGCCCAGGGCGTACGACGCCTCGCGCAGGTCGTCGGGCACGAGCTTGAGCATCTCCTCCACCGACCTGATGACGGTCGGCAGCATCAGGACCGCGAGCGCGACGGCGCCGCCGATGCCCAGGCGCGGGAGCGGGTCGCCCGTGACGACGATGAAGAGCGCGATCGCGAAGAGGCCGGCGACGATCGACGGGATGCCGGTCATCACGTCGACGAGGAAGGTGATGACCTTCGCGAGGCGGTTGTTCTTGCCGTACTCGACGAGGTAGATGGCGGTGAACAGGCCGATCGGGATCGCGATGATCGCGGCGATCGCCGTCACCATGACCGTACCCATGATGGCGTGGTAGATGCCGCCCCCGACGCCGAGCAGGGCGCGCCCGCTCATGTCGTCGTTGAGGAAGGCCGGCGTGAGCACCGGCAGTCCGCGGGCCACGACGGTCCAGATCAGGCTGACCAGCGGGAGCATCGCCAGCACGAAGGCGGTCCACATCAAGGTCCGCATCAGCGCGTCGGTGGCCTTGCGCGAGCCCTCCACGCTGCGCGACCACACGGTGTAGCCGACGACGTAGGCGACCCACGCGACGGCGACACCGACCACGAGACTGACGCCGAGGAGCCAGGCGAGGACGCCGAGCGCGACCGAGCACACACCCACCAGGACGGGGGCGAAACGGGGCAGCGTGCCGCCCATCAGCGGCTCGAGCTGGTCGGACGTGGGGGTCTTGAGGTCGGTGCTCATACGGGGTCCCTGCGGCGTTGTTCGGAGGAGCGGAGCGGGGGAGAAGAACGTCGTGGGGTGTTCATGCCTTCACCTGCCCACGGGTCGCGACGTAGCGACCCAGGAAGTTGACGACGAACGTCAGGACGAAGAGCGCGAGGCCGGCGAAGATCAGCACGTTGATCTTGAGGCCCGCGGCGTTGGCGTAGTTGTTGGCGATGCTCGCCGCGATGGTGTTGGAGTTCGAGGACGAGATCACGTCCCAGCTGATGATCGCCCCCGTGGCCGAGAGCACCATCGCCACGGCCATCGTCTCGCCGAGCGCCCGGCCCAGGCCGAGGAGCAGTGCGGCGACGATGCCCGACCGGGCGTAGGGCAGGACCGCGAGGCGGATCATCTCCCAGCGCGTCGCGCCGAGCGCGAGTGCGGCCTCCTGCTGCATCGTCGGCGTCTGAGCGAAGATCTCGCGCAGGATGGCGGTGACGATCGGCAGCGCCATGAGCGCGAGCACCACGGCGGCCGTCAACAGGGTGCGGCCGGAGTTGGACACCGGCCCGGCGAACAGCGGGATCCAGCCGAACCAGGCGTTGAGCCAGTCGTAGATCGGCACCATCCGGGGCGCCAGGACCGCGATGCCCCACAGGCCGAAGACCACCGACGGCACGGCCGCCAGCAGGTCGACGAGGTAGCCCACCGGCTTGGCCACCCGACGGGGTGCGTAGTGCGAGATCACCAGCGCCAGGCCGATGGCGAGCGGCGTCACGATGACCATCGCGAGGGCGGACGACAGGATCGTGCCGAACAGCAGCGGGCCGACGTACGACCACACGCTGGGCTTGCCGTAGGCCTGCTCACCCGCCGCCTCGAGCGCGGGCAGTCCCTGGATCACCAGGAAGATCGCGACACCGGCCAGCAGGCCGACGACGAGCATCGCCGCACCGAGAGCGGTGCGGCTGAAGACCGCGTCCCCCACGCGGGTGGTCCTGGCCCGAGCGTGCTGCTCCTGCTTCTGCTCGGGCTCGCGGATCGCGGTTGTCATCCTCTTCCTCCTGGGTGACGACGTGTCGGAAGGGGCCGGGCCTCGTGGGCCCGACCCCCGCCGTGGTGCTGGTAGAGCTCAGCCGGCCGAGATGGTCTCGACGATGGACTGGGCCTCGCTGATCACCGTGTCCGTGAGCGGGGCCGAGCCGGCCTCGCTCTGGCCGATCTCCTGACCCTCGTCGCTGAGGATGTAGGAGAGGTAGCCCTTGACGTTGGCCGCGGTGGCCTCGTCGTCGTACGTCTCGCAGGCGATCATGTAGGACGTCAGGACGATCGGGTATACCCCGGCCTCCTCGGTCGTGTAGTCGAGGTCGTAGGCCATGTTGACCTCCGAGCCCTCGTCGACGCGGGGCGAGACCTCGAAGATCTTGGCGGCCGCCTCGGCGCTCGGAGCGACGAACTCCTCGCCGACCTTGATGCTTGCCTGGCCCAGTCCGCCGGCCTGGCTGGCGTCGGCGTAGCCGATCGTGTTGGGGGCGTCGGTGACGACCTGGACGACACCGGAGGTGCCCTTGCCGCCCTCGCCGCCGGCCTCGTTGGGCCACTGCTCGATCTCGCCGTATGTCCACGCGTCACCGGCGACCGTGGAGAGGTAGTTGGTGAAGTTGCCGGTGGTGCCGGACTCGTCGGAGCGGTGGACGGGGGTGATGTCCTCGCTCGGCAGGTCGGCGTTCGGGTTGTCGGCGACGATCGCCTCGTCGTCCCAGCTCGTGATGTCGCCCGCGAAGATGCCCGCAAGGGTCTCCGGGGAGAGGTTGAGCTCGTCGACGCCCTCGAGGTTGAAGATGACCGCGATCGGCGAGACGTAGTTCGGGATGGTGATCGGCTCGGATCCGCAGGTCTCGGTCGCGGCGCTCAGCTCGCCCTCCTCGTCGTCGAGGTAGGAGTCGGTGCCCGCGGTCGGGAAGCCACCGGAGATGAAGTTCTCGCGGCCGCCGCCGGAGCCCACCGGGTCGTAGGACACGGTCACGCCGGGCGCGACCTCGCCGAAGCCGACCATCCAGGCGTTCTGCGCGGACTCCTGCGAGGAGGCACCGCCGATGGCGAGCTCGCCGGACAGGTCCGCGTAGTCACCGCTGGCCGCGGAGTCGCCGGTGGCGGCGGACGCGTCGTCCGCCGAGTTGCCACCGCCGCACGCGGTGAGGGAGATGGAGAGAGCAAGCACGGCGACGCTCGGGGCGAGCAGCTTGCGGAAGGAAGTGCGATTCACTTCGGGTGCTCCTGAAGAGTCTTGAAGGAAGTCTGATGAGTGCTGACGTCGACCGAAGGTAGGCACGTCAGGAGAACGACCACGGCGCCGTCGGTGAACGCGCGGTGAACTCGACCGGACCGGTAGGCATCACCCGTTCGGGCGTATGACGACGATCACATGAACTCCGGCCGGCACTCTTGACTGCTCGGCCCCGGCACGAATACAAGCAGCAGGAACAGAAGCCTCAGGGCTCGACGAGCTCCGAGGCCACGACGCGGCCCTTGCGGTGGTGCACCACCAGCATCGCGCCGGGCTCGAGGAAGACGTCCGGCACCTGCAGGGCGTCGAGCACGGTCGGCAGGACCGGGCGGTGGGTGCACAGGACCGCGCCGCCGCTGTCGAGGTCGCTGTGGAGGATGCTGTCGACCAGGTCGACGACGCCGTCGACCGTGGCGCCCTCCTCGCTCAGCTCGTCGTACTGCTTCACCGGCCAGCCGGTCACGTCGGCGTACGGCAGCACCGTCTGCACGCAGCGAGTGCTGGAGGAGGTGTGGGCGACCGTCACGTCGAAGGCCGCCAGGAGGGGCACCAGGTGCTGCGCCTGCGCCTCGCCGGGGCGGACGAGCGGCCGCAGCCGGTCGTCCTTGCGCCAGCCGCTGCGCGAGCGGGCCTTGGCGTGGCGGAGCACGACCAGCGCCCGGGTGCGGCGGCGCAGCGGACGCGCCTCGGCCAGGGTGTCGCGGTCGTAGGAGTAGGTCAGCCGCTCCTGGGCGTCCTTCCGCGGCACCCACTCGACGGCGTCGATCTCGGCGTTGGGGCGGTAGCGGGAGACGTCGTCGCTGCCGACGACCCGGGCGGTCCAGTAGTCGACCGACTTCCAGCGGCCGTTGGACATCCGATAGCGCTGCTGCGAGAGCGCCGGCCCGAGGCGCACGTCGAGCCCGGTCTCCTCGGCCACCTCCCGCACCGCCGCGGTCACCACGTGCTCGCCCCGGTCGAGCTTGCCCTTGGGGAAGGACCAGTCGTCGTACTTGGGGCGGTGCACCAGGAGCACCTCACCGCCCTTGCGGGTCACCACGGCACCGGCAGCGCGCACGTCGCGGGGCTCCATGGAAGTAGTGTCACACCCACCCCGACCCCGCGAGGAGCCCCGTGCCACATCGTGTCGTCCCGCGAGTGGCACTGGCCGTCGTGGTGGTCCTCGCCGTCGCGGCTGCCGGGCTCGTCGCCTGGCGCGCGCTGACGCCCGCGACGCCGCTCGAGCGGGCGCTGGAACGCGTGCCGGCCGACACCACGCGCGTGTCGTGGACCGACTGGGAGGGCGTACGCCGCGAGCTCGACGCCGACGTCGACGCGAGCTCCACAGCCGGGGAGGTCGACGCCTTCCTGGCCGACGCCTTCGCCGCCGACCTGTCCGCGATGTCGGCGCTCGGGACGTCGGCGGGGGTGATGCAGGAGGAGCTGGGCTTCTCCCCGGCGACCGTGTCGTGGGAGCTCCTCGCCCAGTCCGGCTCGGGCGCGGTCGAGGTGCTCGGCGTCGACGACGCCGTCGATCTCGACGCGGTGGCCGACCGCCTGGCCGACCTGGGCTGGACCGAGCCCGAGGAGGCCGACGGGGTGTGGGTCGGCGGTCCCGACGTGCTGGCGGCGACGGGGTCGATGCTGACGCCCGAGCTGCAGCACGTCGCACTGCTCGCCGACGAGGGCCTCGTGCTGACCTCCGACCAGGCGCCCCACCTCGGAGCCGTGCTGGAGGGCGACGACGGAGCCGAGGACCTCGCCGAGCTGGCCGGGTCGCTCGAGGAGCCCCTGACCGCGGCGGTGTACGACGGCGCGTACGCATGCGAGCACCTCGCGATGTCGCAGGCCGACGACGACGCACAGGCCGAGGCCGACCAGCTCGTCGAGGCGGCGGGCGAGGTGCACCCGCTGACCGGGTTCGCGATGGGCGTGCTGCCGGGAGGTGGCGTACGCGCCGTGATGGAGGTCGAGGACGCCGACGACGCCCCCGGGGACGCGGAGGCGCGCGCCCGGCTCGCTGCCGGACCCGCGCCCGGGCAGGGCGGGGAGTTCACCGACCGGTTCACGGTGGAGCGGGCCGGCGCGGAGGGCCGCGAGGTGGTGCTCGACCTGCGACCGGCAGCGGGGACATACGTGCTCTCGGACCTCACGAGCGGCCCGGTGCTGTTCGCCACCTGCTGAGCGGCGGCGGGAGGGTCAGTCCTGCGGCTTGCGGGGCGTGACACCGAGGAGGCGGTCGATCTCCTCCTGAGAGAGGTGCTCCTCGGACTCGCTCGCAGCGATGATCAGCGTGGTCGTCAGCTCGACCTCGCCGAGGAGGTCGCCGTCCTCGAGGGTCACATCGAACTGGTCGTGCATCGTCACCCTCCTGACGTCCTCGGTTGTCCTGCAGGCCATTCGACTGTAGGCGTTCGTTCCAATTCTGACCGACACCTGAGCGCCGCGACATGACCCGAACGTGTCAAGTGTGCCCCGAAATCGAGTCTGGCCCCACCCCGCTACGGGGGAGGAGCCAGACTTCTTGATCAGATCTGGAACTCAGTCCAGCGTCAGCCGATCAGAGCGGACGGACGTTCTCCGCCTGGGGGCCCTTGGGGCCCTGCGTGACGTCGAACTCGACCTTCTGGTTCTCGTCCAGCGACTTGTAGCCGTTGGTCTGGATGGCCGAGTAGTGCACGAAGACGTCGTCGCCGCCGTCCTCCTGCGCGATGAAGCCGAAACCCTTCTCGGCGTTGAACCACTTAACGGTGCCCTGAGCCATGGTGCTCGTTACTCCTCTGTAGGGGCGAGAGTCGCCACTTCGACGACCCGCACCAGATGCGGTGACACGCCGCTTGAGACTCACGAGCTGGCAGGGCCCGAAGAACAAACGCCGTTGGATCACAAACTCCGCGGGCGTCGACCTGCTGGAACTTGCACCTGTTGCACGACAAACACTACCAACAAATCGCCGCACGTCACTGGTCGTGCACCACGTGCTGGTGAACTCTCGTCGAACGCCCCCGCCGACGCGCCGTCGACCGGTCACGTCTCCATGGCCTCGGGGAGGCCGACCGCGTCCTCGTCCCCGAGCAGGGCCATGTAGCTGAAGCCGGCGATGAGGGCGCCGACGATCGGCGCGACGATGAACAGCCAGAGCTGCGCGATCGCGTCGCCGCCGGCGAACAGGCCGACACCGATGGAGCGAGCAGGGTTCACCGACGTGTTGGTCACGGGGATGCTGATCAGGTGGATCAAGGTCAGCGCCAGACCGATGGCGAGAGGGGCGAGCCCCTTCGGAGCCCGGCTGTCGGTCGCTCCCAGGATCACCCAGAGGAACACCGCGGTGAGCAGCACCTCGATCACCAGGCAGGCGAGGAGCTCGTAGCCCATCGGCGAGCGGTCGCCGTACCCGTTCGAGGCGAAGCCGCTGTCCGTCGCGGAGAAGCCGTCCAGCCCGCTGGCGACGACGAGCAGGACGGCGCCGGCCGCGATGCCTGCGACGACCTGGGTGGCGATGTAGGCCGGGGTGTCCTTCCAGGCGATCCGACCCCCGGCAGCGGCACCGAGGGTGACGGCAGGGTTGAAGTGGCCGCCGGAGATGTGGCCGACGGCGTAGGCCATGGTGAGGACGGTCAGTCCGAAGGCGAGGGCGACGCCCAGCCAGCCGACTCCGACCTCGGTGTTGGTCGTGGCGAGGACGGCGGTTCCGCAACCGCCGAAGACGAGTACGAAGGTGCCGAGGAACTCGGCGGCGAGGCGTTTGCTGGTGCTCGGGGCGACTGCCATGACATCTCCTCAGTTGGGGTGAGTGTGTGGATCAAGGGGGGTCGATGCCGACGTCCGGCGAGACGTCGGCGCCCGGCCCGGCCTGCGCGACCTTGACCAGTGGCTTGTCCCCGGCGAGCGCCCGGCCGACCCTGCCGTCGTCGGTGACCATGACCTGTCCCACGACTGCCGTCGCCAGGAGGATCCAGGCGATCAGGTAGAGCCACGCGAGGTAGGTGAAGGCGACGCCGATGGATCCGTACCGGATGGCGCTCACCTCAAGCGAGCGCGCCAGCCAGACGTTGGAGACCGGTCTGATCGCAAGCACCACGACGCCGAACAGCACGGCGCCGGTGGCGAGGGCGCGCGGCGTCACCGTCCCGCGCAGCAGCACCCAGGGCACGAAGCCGGCCGCCCCGACGAGCACGACGAGGGCGACCACCTCGCCCCACACGTCGGGCGGCGGGATGCCGTCGGCGATCGTCTGCGAGCGACGCAGGGTCACCAGCGACAGGGCGATGACCAGCACCACCGAGAGCCATCGCCACGCCGCCGCCGGCCCGCTCCTGGGCTTGGGGAGGGCCCAGACGGCAGCGAAGGCCCGGGCCAGGGCACGCGAGAGGCTGGTGGCGGAGACCAGCACGATGAGGGCGCCGACCACCCCGAAGGTCGTCGATCCCGACTCCTTCAGCGCCGCGTCCACCTGTGACTCGGCCTCTGCGGGCATCCCCAGGATGTCGGAGAACAGGCGCCCGGTGTTGCCGAACCAGGAGGCCAACAGGATCAGCAGCGGGAAGATCGACGTGAACAGCTGCGCCGCGACCGCCATCGCCCGGTCGAAGATCTCGATCCGTTGGAGGCCCCAGGCCGATCCCATGCCGATACGACCGGGCCACGTCTCGAGCAGACGTGCGGCGAGTCGACCCGGTCGGGGCGGAAGCACTGCGATGGCGCGGGCGATGCGGGCCTCCTGCTCCGAGCTGGGTGGTGGCACCGGGGTTCCCTCCTCGATCCGTCGCGGCGATCGCCCCGTCGGACCTGCGGACGACATGCCCACATCGTGCCGTCACGCGGACGGGGACGGACTCGCCCAAAACAGGCGAGACTGCCCGCCCCCCTCTCGGGCAGCGAGGACGCCCGGGTCGGCGCGGACCACGCGCCCCTCTCTGGAAGGATGCGGACCCGGAGCATGGGTCGCCCGACGCGAGCGACGGGCGCGGGTCCCATGTCCCGGGCCTCTAGCTCAATTGGTAGAGCAGCGGACTTTTAATCCGTTGGTTCAGGGTTCGAGCCCCTGGAGGCCTACCAGTCATCTGTGGTCGGCCGCTCCGTCGACGGTGGAGCCCGTGGCCGTACCTACCGGCCGGCGGCTCCACTGTCGACGCGCCTCCGGTCGAGATCACAGCCGCGCGAAGTGGGAAGGTTTGGCCAACTCCGGGAGAATGACGGGCAAACACCTGCCCCAGCACGTCCGGAGTCACATGTCCGCGCCCTCTGCCACCGTCCTCGACGCACCGACCGGGAGCCAGACGACGGATCGGCGCCCCTACGGATTCCTCGTGGCCAACGCCGCACTCATCGGGGTCGTCACGTTCGTCGCCAGCTGGATGCTGGACCGGCCCGTCGCCGACCCGGAGGGCAGCTTCCTCGGGCCGTCGTGGGTGCGCCTCCCGGTGCTGTGTGCGACGGCGATCGTGCTCGACCTCGTCCCGCGCGCGCTCTGGGAGGGGCGGTTCGACCCGGCCCGTACCGTCGCTGCGGCGCGGCACCGGCTGCGTACGCACTGGACCCGCGCGCGTCTCCAGCTCGTGATCGTCGGCATCTCGGGCTTCTACGTCGTCTATGTCGCCTACCGCAACCTGAAGTCGCTGCTGCCGCTGGTGCGCGACGTGAAGTACGACAGCGAGCTGCGCGCCCTGGACCGCCTGCTGCTGCTCGGCCACGACCCCGCGACCCTCACCCAGGACATCTTCGGCACCGGGCTGGCGGCGCACCTGCTCTCCGCCGTGTACCTCGCCTACATCCCGCTCGTGGCGATCCTGGTGACCGTCTGGCTGGTCTGGTCGCGCAACATCGCCCACGGCTGGTGGTTCGTCACCGCCCAGGGCATCGCATGGACGCTCGGCACGGTGTCCTACTACCTGCTGCCGACGCTCGGCCCGGGGATCATGTACCCCTGGCTGGCCAGCGACCTGACCCCCAACGCCACCTCCGACCTCATGGACTCCTTGGTCTACTCACGCCACGGGTTCCTGTGGGGCGAGGGCGACTACCAAGGCGTCGCCGGCTTCGCGAGCCTGCACACCGCCATCGCCCTGCTCTGGGCGCTGATGGCCCACGCCACCGTCCGCAGCCGGGCGATCCGCACCGTCTTCTGGGTCAACTTCGCGCTCACCGTCGTCGCGACCCTCTACTTCGGCTGGCACTACATCGCCGACGACCTGGCCGGGGCCGCGATCGCGATCATCGCGTTCCGGGTCGCAGCGCGCGCGACAGGACACGACCTGCGCCGCGAGCGACCGGCCGACGTCACCGCTCGCTGACGCAGACGGCGTACGCCGCTGGGCTCAGGCGCCGCCGACGCGTTCGGCGGGCACGCCGCGCACGCCGGAGTCGGTGAGCTCGGCCTCGTGGGCCGCTGCCGCCTCGAGCTCCTGGCGCCGCGTCTCCTCCATCATCGCGCGGGTGGCGTCGTAGATCCCCGGGTCGGAGACCAGGTCGGCCGCCCCGCGCCGGAGCCGGGCGAGCGCCGCGCGGGCGAAGATCTGCTGCTCGGTCGTGGTGCGCTCGGAGCGGTTGTTGCTGACGAACGTGATCGCCCACCGCATCAGCGCGGAGACCTGGTTCTTGAAGCCGGTGAGGTAGACGAGGTGGACGCCCAGCCACATCAGCCACGCCACGATGCCGGTCAGGCGGAGCTTGCCGACCATCGCGACCGCGCGGAAGCGGCTGATGATGGCCATCGAGCCCTTGTCGAAGTACTTGAACGGCGGCTGCGGCGCCTTGCCCTCGAGTCGGTTGTCGATCTCCTTGGCGGCGTACTTCGCGCCCTGGATCGCGACCTGCGCGACACCGGGGAGGTTGTCGAGGGCGATCATGTCGCCCACCACGAACACCTCCGGGTGGCCGGGGAGGGTGAGGTCGGGGTTGACCGCGATGCGGCCGGCGCGGTCGAGCGGGGCGCCGGTCTGCTCCGAGAGCGTCTTGCCGAGCGGGTTGGCCTGCACGCCGGCGGCCCAGATCTTCGCCACGGAGTTGATCCGCTCGACGCGCCCGTCCTTGAACTTGACCTCGAGGCCGCGCTCGTCGACCTCGGTCACCATGCCACCGAGCATCACCTCGACGCCGAGCTTCTCCAGCTCGCGCTGGGCCTTTTCGCCCAGCTTGGCACCGAACGGCGGGAGCACCTGGCCGGCGGCGTCGATCAGGACGATGCGTGCGGTGCGGGTGTTGATCGCGCGGAAGTCCTTGCGGAGCGTGCGGTGCGCGAGCTCGGCGATCTGGCCGGCCATCTCCACGCCGGTGGGACCGGCGCCGACGACGACAAAGGTCAGGAGGTGGTCGACGTCGTCGCCGCGGGTGGCCCCGAGCTCGGCCATCTCGAAGGCGCCGAAGATCCGGCCGCGCAGCTCGAGGGCGTCGTCGATGCTCTTCATGCCGGGGGCGAACTCGGCGAAGTGGTCGTTGCCGAAGTACGACTGGCCGGCGCCCGCGGCCACGAGCAGGGAGTCGTACGACGTCACGGTGTCGCGGCCCAGGACCTGCGAGGTGACCGTCTTGGCGGTGAGGTCGATGTCGGTGACCTCGCCGAGGATCACCTTCGCGTTGTCCTGGCTGCTCAGCACCTCGCGGGTGGGCGGGGCGATCTCGCCCTCGGACAGGATCCCGGTCGCCACCTGGTAGAGCAGCGGCTGGAAGAGGTGGTGCGTGGTCTTCGCGATGACGGTGACGTCGACGTCGGACCTCCGCAGCGCCTTGGTGCCGAAGAGGCCGCCGAAGCCGGAGCCGATCACGACGACCTTGTGACGGGGTGACTGCGTCGAGGTCATGGAAGCTCCTGGGGTCGAAGGTGCGTCGTGCCGTCCACTGCCACGTCCATTGTCCTCCTCGAGCGTGCGCCGGGCGAAACGCCGGGCGAGTCTCCTTGCTCACACCCACTACCCCGACTCCGGAGAAACTATGGTGACGTCGAGGTTTGAACCATCCGCTATGGGGCAATCATGGCCCCACTGGACTGTCCGCCCCGCTCGTCTCCCCCGTTGAAAAGAGTCCCAGTGCCGCTGAGCTCCGAGTTGACGCTGGCGTCCTCGCCGCGCGCTGCGGCCGACGCGCGTCGCTGGGTCGGCGACGTGTGCCTGCGCCTCGAGCGGCCCGACCTCGTGGAGTGCGCCGAGCTCGGGGTGTCGGAGCTGGTGGCCAATGCGATCCTGCACGCCGCCGCCCCCTACAAGGTCCGCGTCCGCGGCACCGCCTCCCACCCGCGCATCGAGGTGGTCGACGGCTCGCCCCGCCCGCCGGTGCCGCCCACGCCCGTCGAGGGCGACGACCTCGACCTGCTGCTCACCTTCGGCCGCGGCCTGGCGATGGTGGCCCAGTGCGCGGTCGCCTGGGGGGCGACGATCGAGACCGACGGCAAGATCGTCTGGTTCGAGCCCGCGGCCGAGATGGCCGACTCCGGGTCCGCGGAGTGGGTCATCGACCACCACGACCGCACCCGGCCCGAGCCCACCAGCGAGGGCGCGGTCGACGTACGCCTCCTGCGCATCGACGTCCCGCTCTACACCTCGCTCAAGCAGCAGTACCACGAGCTGCGTCGCGAGCTGCGCCTGCTGTCGCTCTCCCACCAGTCCGACTACCCCCTCGCCGGCGACCTGACGTCGATGTTCGCGAACTTCGAGCGGCAGTTCCCCGACACGTTTCGCGAGCAGATCCAGGAGGCGGAGACGCGCGGCCTGCCGGAGGTCGACGTGGCCTTCCCGATGGTCCGCGAGGCCGGTCCCATCTTCGTCACGATGACCGAGATGTTCGACGTCGCCGACGCGTTCTGCCGGGCCGAGCGGCTGCTGTCGATGGCCCGCACCCCCCGCCAGCGCGCCCTGCACAACTGGCTGCTCACCGAGCTCGTCCACCAGCTCGACGGGGCGACCGCCCGGCCGTGGGACGGCAGCCCCGGCTCGGCGGCGCCGTCGGCGAGCCGGGTCGGGTGACCCACCGGCCGCTCCGGGCCGTCGACGTCCTGCTCGTCGCTGCCGGCGGCGCTGTCGGCGCCGCGCTGCGCCACCTCGTCGACGTGGGAGTACCGGACACCCTGTTCCCATGGCCGACGCTGGCGATCAACGTCGTCGGGGCGTTCGCCCTCGCGATGCTGCCCGTCCTCGCCGTCGTACGCCGCTCTCGCCGGGTCGCGGTCGCCCTCGGCCCGGGCCTCCTGGGCGGGTTCACCACGGTGTCGGCGTGGGCCGGGCAGACGCGCGACCTCGCCGCCGGCGGCCACGTCGTCGCCGCCGGCGCCTATCTCGCTCTCACCCTCGCCGCCGGGCTGTCTGCCGCCGCGCTCGGCCAGCACCTCGCCCGCCGACCGGAGCCCGACGAGGCGCTCGCATGACCACCCCACGACGTTCTTCTCCTCCGCTTCGCCCCCCCGGACAACGCCGCGGGGACCCCGGATGAGCGAGGCCCTGCTCGTCGCCCTCGGCGCCGCGGTGGGCGCCCCGCTGCGCTACGTCGTGGCACGGCTCGACGGCTACGTCCCGCGGGGGATGCTCGCCGTGAACACCATCGGCTCCGGCCTGTTCGGGCTGTTCGCCGCACTGTCGCTCGGCGAGGCCCCGTGGGCGCTGCTCGGCACCGGGTTCTGCGGCGGCTTCACGTCGTACTCGACCTTCGCGGTGCAGGCGGTCGAGCGCCCGGCGCGAGCAGCCGCCGGCTACGTCATCGCCACGACGGTGCTCGCCGTCGGGGCGTGCGCCCTCGGTTGGCTGGTCGGCACCGCGCTCGCCTGACCGCCTTCGTCAGCCCCAGCCGAGCTCGTGGAGACGCCCGTCGTCGAGGCCGAAGTGGTGGGCGACCTCGTGGACGACGGTGATCCGCACCTCCTCCTCGAGGTCCTCGACGGTGTCGGCCATGTCGAGCAGCGGACCGCGGAAGAGCATGATCCGGTCCGGCAGCATGCCGGCGTGGTTCGCGGGCCGCTCGGTGAGCGCCAGCCCGTCGTAGAGCCCGAGCAGGTCGGGATCGTCGGCGGGCGCCTCCGGCTCGACGAGGACCACGACGTTGTCCACCAGCCGGGCGAGGTCGTCCGGGAGCCCGTCGAGGGCCCGCTCGACCATGGCGTCGAACGCGGCTGGGTCGAGGTCGATCGGCATGGCGCCAGCCTAGGAGCGCCGGCGAAACGGCGCGGCCGGTGCGGTCTCGGCCCGAAATGACTGAAGGAGTGAGCCTGGTGGCTCACTCCTCCGCCTCATGCGTTGGCGACCCCGACGGGACTCGAACCCGCGGCCTCCGCCGTGACAGGGCGGCGCGCTAACCAACTGCGCTACGGGGCCAGGATGCTGCTGCGTGCTCCTCCGGTCGTGCTGGTGAAGCGGGTGGAACTCTAACCCATGCTCTTCGGTGACACCCAATCGGCGTCGACCCCCGGCCGGGCCGCACCCCCAACCGGATTCGAACCGGCGCTACCGCCGTGAAAGGGCGGGGTCCTGGGCCGCTAGACGATGGGGGCCAGCTCGTCCGGGACGGACCCGATCGAGCAGCGCCCAGCATAGGGGCTGCCGCCGCGGCGCTCCCAACCCTCACCCGAAAGGGGTACGCCCGGAGCGAACGGGATGACCAGTTTTGGCAAGACACGCCACGACTTGCCAGACGTTTGACTAATCTTGACTCGTGAGCACTGACCGGCAGCTGCGATTCCTCGTGGTCGACGACAACGAGGACATCCGCGACGTCTTCTGCCGGCTGGTCGAGCGGGCGGGCCACGAGGCCGCGACGGCGTACGACGGCCAGGACGCCGTCGAGACGCTCGAGCGCCAGGACTTCGACGTCATGCTGCTCGACCTGACCATGCCCCGGATGACGGGCGTCGAGGTGGTGCGCTGGCTGCGCGACCGGCCCGACGTCGCGCCCGACCTGCGCATCGTCGTCATCTCCGCCTGGGCCGGCGAGAACCGCGCGGTCCTCCAAGAACTCGGCATCACGACAGTCATGCAGAAGCCGCTGCGCATCCAGCAGCTGACCGACCTGATAGCCGAGACACTGCGCGACCTGGAGCCCTGAACCCGACCCCCGTCTGCACCACGGACGACGGACTCCGCGTGGCGTCCCCTGTACGCCGCCCGGCGTGCACCACCCCACCCCACCCTGGAGAACACCATGATGAACCGCATCCGCACCGCCATCGAGGCCAAGCGCGCCGCCCACCACCTGCAGGCCGCCTACGGGTGGCGTCCCGCGCCGCCGCGCGACTGACTCCTGCGTCAGCTCGCGTGACCCACGTGCAGTGCCTGGCATGAACAGCGTCGAGTCGGCCGGTGGCCGGCTCGGCGCTGTTCTGTCTGCGCCTCGCGGCGGAATGGTCCAGATCGGCCGTCACGGACCATGGCTCGCGACGACACCCTCACTCGTCCGGCGCGTGCTGACCGACCCCGCCTGCTTCGACTTCCCCTCGGACGTGAGTCGCAGCAGCGACCTCTCCGGAAGCACGGGCGAGTCCCGTTCCGGGCACACGATCTTCGCGCCGCTGTCGCCGGACCAGGTGTCCACGGGTGCCGCCGTCTTCCGGGAGGAGTGGAGCGTGGCCCTCGCCCACCACGTCGGGACCTCGGGCAGCCCCTACGACGCCATGGTCCTGCTCCGACGCCCGGTGGCGAGATCTACGACCGCCGCGGTCCTGCCGGAGCTCACGACCGAGCAGCGCAACACGATCGGTGATCTCACCCTCGACTGGATCGACGCCCTCGGACCGGTCATCGCAGCGCGCCGACCGCCGCCTCGGTGGAGTCGGCTGCGCAAGCGCGAGACGCGTGCCCGACGCGCGCTCGAAGACGCCCTCGGGGAGGTGCCGGACCTCGCCCCACCCGGACAGATCGCGACGATGCTCGCCGCCGGGATCCAAGTGCCGATCGCCGCCGGAGCCTTCCTCCTGGCCTGGATCGCTCAGCACGACTCCGAGGACGTCGATCCCGCCGACGCTGTCTGGGAGACCCTGCGCCTGACCCCTCCCACGTGGATCACCGCGCGGATCACGACGCAGGAGGTCGAGCTCGCGGGAACGACGATCCTCCCGGGGCGCGTCGTCTTCGTCAGCCCGCTGCTCCTGGGTCGCTCGAGCGACCTGGTCCCAGGGGACGCTGCGACGCTGCCGCGGTTCGACCCCGCCCGCTGGCGGGACCAGGCCAAGCGACCCGGCGCTTGGCTCCCCTTCGGCGCCGGTCCTCACTCGTGCCCCGGCCGGTCGCTCGGCATGGCTCAGCTCACCACCCTCGCCCAGTGGGCGCTGGCGCACGAGATCATCTTGAGCGGGGAGGTGTCGATAGACCAGAGTCGGGGCATCTTCCCCGCACCCTGTCGTTTCACCCTCGCCCCGAGAAGGGAGACGCCGCCGTGAGCCAGCACGTCTCCCTGCAGGACCTCGCTGCTCCGCCGCCGCCGTCCCCGCAGGCGACTGCCCTTGCCATGACGATCCTCGCTGGCGACATCAGCGTGGAGGACGCGATCGACCGGGCGACCACCCACCTCATGCTCGACCCTCGGGTGGACGCCGTGGTCGCGGCGCTGACCACCTTTCCGCCCCACGACCAGACCGGGTGGACGGACCTCGGTGGGCGCGCCTGGATACGAGAGTGGTCGCGCCCCGGCACGTCCGTCAGCATCGCGCCGCCCCCGGGCGCCGGGCCGGGCGACGCGCTGAGCATGCCCTGGCTCTCCCAGATCGGGCGCACCGGTGTCGCGGTGCTCGTGGACCGGGAGACCCTGCCGGACGAGGCTTCCCAGGACCGGGCCGAGCTCGAGTCGATCGGGGTGCGCGCCCTGGCGATGACGGCCTTCCTGTCCGGCGGCCGGATGTACGGCAGCGTCGCGATCACCAGCGCGACCGCAGGACGGTGGGTCCAGCAGACCATCGCCGACTTCGAGCTCCTCGCCTCCGCCATCACCGCACGCCTCACCCTCGAACAGTCCCGCCGCTCGCTGGCCGAGGCGATCGAGGCGGGCGCGGAGGCCCAGCTCGCCACGCAGCAGCTGTTCGGCGCGGTGGGGCACGAACTGCGTACGCCGCTGTCCGCGATCCTCGGCTACACCGAGGGCCTGCTCGACGACGCGGAGCACGGGACCGCGGACGACGTGGCGGCAGGCATGAAGCGCGACGGGCCGGTGATCGTCCGCTCGTGCGAGCGGCTGCTCACGATCGTCGACAGCCTGCTGGGTGCGGGTCGCACGATGTCGGCCGACGACCAGCGCCAGGAGGTCTCCGTGGCCGACGCTGTCGCCGACGTCATGCACTGGCACCGGACCCCCGCCCGCACGGCCGGCGTCGACATGCAGGCCCACGTCGACCCCCGCCTCGCCGCATGGGGACACCCCTCGGCGATCCGGCAGGTGCTGGCCAACCTCCTCGGCAACGCGATCGTCCACCACCGGCCCGCCGGCGGCACCGTGCACCTCTCCGCGGAGGAGCTGGTCGGCGAGAGCGGCAAGCCGATGCTGCGGATCATCGTGCGCGACGACGGACCGGGCCTCACCCCCGACCAGCTCGCGCACGTCTTCGAGCCGTTCGTGCGCTTCGCCGCGCCGACCACCCAGGGCAGTGGACTCGGGCTCTCGCTGTCGCGCACCATCGCGGAGCGCGAGGGCGGCGCGGTCCGGGGCGAGTCGACGCCGGGCACCGGGTCGTCGTTCTGGCTCGAGCTCCCCGCCTACCGGCAGCGCGACTGAGCCGATTCCCGCCTCCCCGCCGGGCTCATGTATTCTCGTCCCGCTTGGGCAGGTAGCTCAGTTGGTACGAGCGATCGCCTGAAAAGTGATAGGTCGGCGGTTCGACCCCGCCCCTGCCCACAAGCACAGAAGGGCCCCGGTCACGTCCCGACCGGGGCCCTTCTGCGTGCCCGGTCCGGTCCGGGCGGACGGGTTCGCGTCGAGCGCCTGTCGTGGGCGGGCTCCGGCAGGATGGGGCGGTGCTCCCCCGCCTCGAGGTCGTCCGACGCCTGCGCCCGGTCGACCTGGTCGCTGCCGGGTCGGCGCAGGTGGAGACCCAGTCCGCCGGCGAGGTCGCGGTGCCGGTGGTCGCGCCCTACGCCGCGGCGACGACGAACGGCCTCGACGGCCCGGTGGCGATACACCTGGGCGAGCACCGGTTCACCGCGTCGCTGGACGACGGGTCGGTGACGCTCGAGATCCCGGGGGCTGGGACGCTCCGCAGCCGACGATTCCACCGCGCCGAGGGACCGACCGGTCTGGGCCTGACCCTGACCGGGACGCACGTGACGGCCTGGAGCCGCGAGGCGGCGGGGTGGGTGGCCCGGGCCCGGCACGACCTCCGGGAGGTCGCCGCCGCGGGCACCGGCCTGCAGGTCGACACCCGCCACGAGGCCGCGCTGGCCGGGCTCCGGGTCGAGCTCCCGGCGGGCGGAGGGGTCGCCGGGGCGTTCGGCCAGCTCGGCCTGCGCGACACCCGGTTCGTCACCGGCGAGGACGGCCACCCGGTGCGCGTCGACGGCGCGTTGTGGCTGACGGCGACGTCGGCGGGCCCGGGGTTCTTCGACACCGCCCACACGAGCGTGTGGCGCCTCGACCCGGACATCCTCGAGGTCACCCACTCCGCCGACCTGTTCTTCCGCAGGCCCGACCGCCCGGGCGTCTTCGGCGACCACGCCACCCACCTGGTCCGCTCGGGCAGCGGCTGGCTGGTGGCGACCAGCACGTGGGGCGACTTCGAGGCACCGACGACCCGCGCGGGACGGCGTACGCCGGCGGGGTTGCGGGTGACGCTCGCCGAGTCGGGAGACGACCTGCTGCGCGGCGCGCACGTGCTCGACACCCGCGAGCTCCCGCTGCCCGTCGACGGGCTGGCGTCCATCGCCACGTGGGACCCCCACCTCGTGTGCCGCGACGGCGAGTGGCTCGTCGGGTTCGTCAGCGCGCGCCGGTTCTTCGACTTCCACCCCGCGCTCGCGGCCGGGCCCAGCCTCGACGACCTGCGGCTGCTGGGCGCGGCGACCGACCGGACGTCGACCGAGGGCACGACGCTGGTCGACGTCGACGGCCGGCTCGTCGTCCTCGCGAGCGACGGCCGCGACTCCCGGCGGGGGCTGCGCGCCCGGTTCCCGGCGTACGACCTCACGATGACCGAGACGGGGACGCTGGACGCGCCCTACCCGACCAACCTGCCCTGGCCCACGCTCGCGGAGGTGGACGGCGGGTGGCTGATGGTGACCTTCGACGGCCGTGCGGCGGGCGGGAAGCTGCTCGGCTACGGAACCCACGGCGACCTCGTGGTGATGCGGTCAGGGTGACGTCGCGGGACTACTCTGGAGGTGACGGCGGTCACCACCCCTCGACCGCGCTGACCAGGTCCGCACACCCCGCGGCCGCACCCACCAGAAAAGGATCCGAGAGCATGTCTGGACCCCTCGCCCCCTCCGAGCTGACCAGTTCCGGCGTCGACGTCTTCGAGCTCGGCAGCGAGCACGAGCAGGTCGTCTTCTGCAACGACCGCGCGACCGGCCTGCGGGCCATCGTCGCCATCCACTCCACCGCGCTGGGCCCGGCCCTCGGTGGGACGCGGTTCTACCCGTACGCCAGCACGGACGACGCGATCGTCGACGTCCTCAACCTCTCGCGCGGGATGTCCTACAAGAACGCGCTGGCCGGCCTCGACCTCGGCGGCGGCAAGGCCGTCATCATCGGCGACCCGGCCGAGCTGAAGACCGAGGCCCTGCTGCGCGCCTACGGCCGCTTCGTGCAGTCGCTCAACGGTCGCTACTTCACCGCGTGCGACGTGGGCACGTTCAGCGAGGACATGGACCACATCGCCCGCGAGTGCGACTTCGTCACCGGCCGCACCGTCGCCCACGGCGGCGCGGGCGACAGCTCGGTGCTGACGGCGTACGGCACCTTCCAGGGCATGCGCGCGGCCGCCGAGCAGCTGTGGGGCGAGCCCACGCTGGCCGGCCGCACCGTCGGCGTCGCGGGCGTCGGCAAGGTCGGGCGCCACCTCGTGCGCCACCTGATCGAGGACGGCGCCACCGTGGTCGTCACCGACGTGCACGCCCCGTCGGTCGAGGCCATCCGCGAGCAGTTCCCGCAGGTCACCGCGGTCGCCACCACCGAGGAGCTCGTCGCGAGCGACATCGACGTCTACGCGCCGTGCGCCATGGGCGGCGCGATCAGCGACGAGGTGCTCGACGTGCTGCGCGCAAAGATCATCTGCGGCGCCGCCAACAACCAGCTCGCCCACCCCGGCATCGAGAAGCGGGTCGAGGAGCGCGGCATCCTCTACGCCCCCGACTACTGCGTGAACTCCGGCGGCGTCATCCAGGTCGCCGACGAGCTCGAGGGCTTCTCCTTCGAGCGCGCCCAGCAGCGCGCGAGCGGCATCTTCGAGACCACCCGCAAGGTGTTCGAGCTCGCCAAGGCCGACGGCGTCACGACGGCCGAGGCCGCCGACCGGCTCGCCGAGCGTCGCATGCGCGAGGTCGGCCGCCTGCGCGGCATCCACCTCGGCTGACCGGGCACTTCCTCGCGCACCAGCACGCCGACCGGGCGGTTCCTCGCGCAACCAGCGCGAGGAACTGCCCGGTCGCTGCGTTCCAGCGCGAGGAACTGCCCGGTCGCTGCGTTCCAGCGCGAGGAACTGCCCGGTCACCTGAGGGCGCACTCGTACGCCGCACCGCCCGTTCGCCCGGGCGGATGATCAGGTGCGATCAGTCAGTCTGCGCGACGACGCGGGTCGGCATAGTCCGCCCACTCGTCGTCCTCGGTATCGACCTCACTCGTGGAGTGAGTGTCTTCTCCGTGCAGCTCCTTCGCCAGCGCGCCGAAGTCCGTCTCGTGAGTCCGGTACTTCAGGTCGCGGGCGACCTTCGTCTGCTTCGCCTTCGCTCGGCCGCGCCCCATAGGGTCGACCCCCTCGCACACTTGGCCGGGGCTGTCGGAGAGCTGCCCGACGCGCCCGGTCTGATCGGTTACATATCGTGAGGACAACGCTACCTGAGCGGTGGCTGTTCCCGCACACCAAGAGCCCGCATTTCGTGCTCGAAGTGCCGAATCTCATCACCAGCCGGGGTGCTGGCCCTCAAGCAGGACGCGTCCGCCGTCGACGTCGTCGGCCCGCGCCTCGCCGGCGACCCAGGCGCGGATGCCGTGCCCGGCCAGCACGGAGATGGCGGTGTCGACCGATTCAGGAGCGGTCAGCGACACCATGCCGACGCCGCAGTTGAGGGTGGCCTCGAGGTCGGCCTGCGCCACGTCACCCACTCGGCGTACGACGTCGAAGACCGGCTGTGGCGTCCACGTCGAGCGGTCGATTCGCACCGACAGCTCCTCGGGGAGCACCCGCTCGAGGTTGGCAGCGAGGCCGCCGCCGGTCACGTGCGACATGGCGTGGGTCTCGGTGCGCTCGGCGAGGTCGAGGCAGGCCTTGGCGTAGATGCGGGTGGGCTCGAGCAGCTCCTCGCCCAGCGTGCGGCCGAAGTCGTCGACGTGGCGCTCGACGGTCCAGCCCGCGTTCTCCAGCAGGACGTGGCGCACGAGGGAGTAGCCGTTGGAGTGCAGGCCGCTGGCCTCCATGGCGATGACGACGTCACCGGGGCGGACGCGACCGGGGCCGAGGAGCTTGCTGGCCTCGACCACGCCGGTGGTGGCGCCGGCGACGTCGTAGTCGTCGGGGTCGAGCAGCCCGGGGTGCTCGGCGGTCTCGCCGCCGATGAGCGCGCAGCCGGCGACGACGCACGCCTCGGCGATGCCCTTGACGATCGCGGCGATGCGCTCGGGCACCACCCGGCCACACGCGATGTAGTCGGTCATGAAGAGCGGCTCGGCCCCGCACACGACGAGGTCGTCGACGACCATGCCGACGAGGTCGAAGCCGATGGTGTCGTGGACGTCCATCAGCTGCGCGATGGCGACCTTGGTGCCGACGCCGTCGGTCGAGGTCGCGAGCAGCGGTCGCTCGTAGCGGGTGAGCGCGGAGGCGTCGAAGAGGCCGGCGAAGCCCCCGAGCCCACCGATCATCTCCGGGCGACGGGCCTTCTCGACCCAGCCCTTCATCAGGTCGATCGCCCGGTCGGCCGCCTCGATCGAGACCCCGGCGGCGGCGTAGGCCCCGGACGTGGATGCAGTGGGCTGGTCGGTCACACGGAGCTCCTCGGTGGCGGCGTGCGGATCGGGTCAGGGGTTGTTGAGGACCGGCAGGGCCCGCCCCATGGTGGGCGACTGCAGCGTCGCCTCCAGCAGGTGCTTGCCGAGCAGGCTCTCGTCGGGCAGCTCGATGGGGTACTCCCCCGTGAAGCAGGCCTGGCACAGCCGCTCGGCGGGCTGTCCGGTCGCCTCGACCATGCCCTCGAGCGAGATGTAGCCGAGGCTGTCGGCCCCCACGCTGGCAGCGATCTCGTCGACGTCGAGGCCGTTGGCGATCAGCTCGGCGCGGGTGGCGAAGTCGATGCCGTAGAAGCACGGCCACTTCACCGGCGGGCTGGAGATCCGCACGTGCACCTCGAGCGCCCCGGCCTCGCGGAGCATCCGCACCTGGGCGCGCTGGGTGTTGCCGCGCACGATGGAGTCGTCGACCACCACGATGCGCTTGCCGCGGATCATGTGCTCGAGGGCGTTGAGCTTGAGCCGGATGCCGAGCTGGCGCAGCGTCTGGCTGGGCTGGATGAACGTGCGGCCGACGTAGGCGTTCTTGACGAAGCCCTGGCCGAACGGGATGCCGGACTCGGCGGCGTACCCGGACGCGGCCGGCGTGCCGGACTCCGGCACGGGCATGACGAGGTCGGCGTCGACGGGGAACTCGCGGGCGAGCCGGCGGCCCATCTCGACGCGCGCCTCGTGGACGTTGCGGCCGCTGATCGTGGCGTCGGGGCGGGCGAGGTAGACGTACTCGAAGACGCAGCCCTTGCGCTCGGGCTCCGCGAACCTGTGGGAGCGGAGGCCGTTCTCGTCGATGACGATCATCTCGCCGGGCTCGACCTCGCGCACGACGCTCGCGCCGATCGTGGCGAGCGCGGCGTCCTCGCTGGCGACGACCCAGCCGCGGTCGAGGCGGCCGAGGACGAGCGGACGGATGCCCTGCGGGTCGCGGGCGGCGTAGAGCGTGTCCTCGTTCATCCAGACGAAGCAGAAGGCCCCGCGCAGCTGCGGCAGGACCTCCAGGGCACGCTGCTCGAGCGTGGTGTCGGGGTGGTGGGCGAGCAGCGCGGTGACCAGGCTGGTGTCGTTGGTGGAACCCTCGACGCCCTTGATCTCGAGCTCGCCGGCGGGGCCGGGCAGCTCACCGACCATCTCGCGCAGCTCGGCGGTGTTGATCAGGTTGCCGTTGTGGCCGAGCGCGATCGACCCGTCGGCGGTGGGCCGGAAGGTCGGCTGCGCGTTGTGCCAGGTCGACGCGCCGGTGGTCGAGTAGCGCGAGTGGCCGATGGCGAGGTGGCCCTTGAGCGAGTCGAGCGTCGACTCGTCGAAGACCTGCGAGACCAGGCCCATGTCCTTGTAGACGAGGATCTGCCGTCCGTTGCTGACCGCGATGCCCGCGGACTCCTGGCCGCGGTGCTGCAGGGCGTAGAGCCCGAAGTAGGTCAGCTTGGCGACGTCCTCGCCGGGTGCCCAGACGCCGAAGACGCCGCAGGCGTCCTGTGGGCCCTGGTCGTGGGGGTCGAGTGCCGTGGTGAGGCGGCCGTCGCCGCCCGTCCGCCTGCTGCTCTGGTAGGGCACGGCCCGAGTCTACGGGCGCCCGGCCCGATCGGCGCACTCGCGCCCGCCCGCCGATACCTGAGGACGTCGTGGACGACTTTCGAGCCGATCGACGACCGTCACGTCCTCAGATATCCGCTTCAGGTGCCGGGGAGGACGGAGCGCACCCGGTGGAGGGCGAGCCGGGCGGCGGCGCGGCCGACGGCCGGGAGGGGTACGACGTCCAGCAACGGCAGCGGTCGCGTCCAGGACGGGTCGGAGGGCAGCGCGCCCTCGGGGCCGGCGTACATCGGGGTCAGCGCCCGCCGGACGGCCTCCTCGAGGTCGAGGGGCGGGCCGCCGGAGCGCGGCTTCCACGTGTGGCCGGGACGGCACACCATGTCGTGGCGCAACGACTCGACGAGCGCGGTGACGGTGTGGAACGGGGCGGTGGTGACCAGCGCCGCCCCGAGACCGACGATGCTCGTCGGGACGACGGGGACGGGCACGCGGGACCGGGACAGCCCGGCCTCGCCGCCGACGACGCGCAGGAGGTCGGGGTAGGCGACGACGTCCGGGCTGCCGAGGTCGACCGCGCCGCGGGGGCCGTCGTCGGCCAGGCCGTCGATGACCGCGCGCAGCACGTCGGAGGCGGCCACCGGCTGCACCGAGCTGTGCATCCACGTCGGGACCGGCTGGACGAGGAACAGCGTCGCGATCTGCCGGATGATCTCGAACGACGTCGAACCGGCGCCGATCACGACCCCGGCCCGCAGGGCGACGGCGCCGTCGGTGGCGCCGAGCAGGATGCGCTCGACCTCCAACCGCGAGGCGATGTGGGCGGAGAGCTCGGCCTCCGGCACCTGGGGGACGAGGCCGGACAGGTAGACGAGGCGTCGTACGTCGCTCTCGGCCACCGCGGCCGCGACGGTCTCGGCGGCCACCCGGTCGCGGTCGGAGAAGTCGCTGCGGTCGAGGGAGTGCACGAGGTAGACGACGGCGTCGACGTCGGCGACCGCCTCGGCCACGGCGGCGGGGTCGGTGACGTCGCACCGGATCGCGCGGACGCGGTCGTCCCAGCCGAAGCGGTCGGGGCGCGGCGGCGACGACGACGCGGCCACGACGTCGTACCCGTGCTCGAGCAGGTGGGGCACGAGGCGCGAGCCGATGTAGCCGGTGGCGCCGAGGACGAGGACCCGCATGCCTCAGGCCTCGCCGAGGTGCTTGAGGAGGTTCCGGGAGAAGACCGTGCCCATGTGCTTCACGACGCCGGCCATGACGCGCTCGACCGCGGGCCGCGCCAGTCCGGGCAGCGGCAGGTGGGTCGAGATCTGCAGGTCGATGCTGACCTCGGTGCCGCCGTCGGCGTGGTCGGCCAGGAGGTAGGTGCCCTCGACCGCGGTCATCTCGTGGGAGTGGGCCGGGTCGTGGTGGAAGTCGATGCGGTCCTCGGGCGCGAGCGTCATGACCTCGGTGAAGTGCGGCGACACGGAGGTGCCGAGCACCGGGATGGTGCCCATCCGCCAGGTCCAGCGGTCGCCGTCGACGTCGATGCGGGTGACGTAGGGGGTGATCTGCGCGATCAGGTCGGCGTCGGTGAGGGCGGCCCACACCTCGGACCGCGAGGACTTGAGCACGGCCGAGGAGCGGTCGCGGGCATGGAAGGTCGCCATGCGCGCCACGCTACCGACGGGTTCCACACGCGCGGCCCACCCGGGTGAGCGGTGCGTGAGACAGGTTCTGACGGCCCGAAACGTGCCTCACGCACCGCTCGAGCGCAGCGTCAGGAGCGGGGCAGCTCGCCGAGGTTGCGGAGCAGGAGTGCCTCGGCCTTGACGACCTTCTCGAACTCGGCGAGGTGGAGGCCCTCGTTGGCACCGTGGGCGCGGGTGTCGGGGTCCTCGACGCCGGTGACGAGCACGCTGGCCTGCGGGAACGCCTCGAGGAACTCGGCGATGAACGGGATCGAGCCGCCGACGCCCATGTCGACCGGTGCGGTGCCGTCCCATGCCTCGGCGAACGCGGCACGCGCGGCGTCGTACGCCGGACCGCTGGCGTCGATCTGCGTCGCCTCGCCGGTGTCGACGACGGTCGTCGTGAGGGTCGCGCCCCACGGGGTGTGCTTCTCGAGGTGGGCCTGGAGGCACTGCACGGCGTTGGCGGTCGTGTCCCCCGGGGCGATGCGCATGCTGATGCGGCAGCGGGCGGCCGGGACGAGGGTGTTGGAGGCGCCCTCGACCTTGGGGGCGTCGAGGCCGGTGATGCTGATCGACGGCTTGGTCCACAGGCGCTCGACGACCGGCCCGGAGCCGATCCACTCGATGCCCTCGGTGGCGCCGGACTCGGCGCGGAGGCGGGCCTCGGGGTAGTCCACGTCGGCGGCGGGCCCGGAGTGCAGACCCGCCACGGCGACGTTGCCCTCGTCGTCGTTGAGGGAGGCGATGACGCGGCTCAGCGTCATGATCGAGTCGGGAACCAGGCCGCCCCACATGCCGCTGTGCACGGCGTGCGTCAGGGTGCGGACCTCGACGTCCATCCGCACCAGGCCGCGCAGCGACGTGGTGAGGGCGGGCTCGCCGATGTCCCAGTTGCCGGAGTCGGCGATGACGATGACATCGGCGGCCAGACGCTCCTGGTAGGTGGTGAGGAGCTCGACGAGGGTGTCGGAGCCGACCTCCTCCTCGCCCTCGATGAACATCACCAGGTTGACCGGCAGGTCGTCGCCGAAGATCCGCACCGCGCCGAGGTGGGCCGCGATGCCGGCCTTGTCGTCGGCGGCCCCGCGGCCGTAGAGCCGGTCGCCGCGCTCGGTGGGCTCCCACGGCGGGGAGTCCCAGTCGGCGTGGTCGTTCTCCGGCTGCACGTCGTGGTGGGCGTAGAGCAGGACCGTCGGGGCGCCCTCGGGGCCGGCCTTCTTCGCGATGACCGCCGGCGGCGCACCGTCGTGGGCGCGGACGATCTCGCACTCGAAGCCCTCGGCTGCGAACAGGTCACGCGTGGCCTCGGCGCTGCGCTCGACCTCACCGGCGCGGGCCGGGTCGGCGGACACGGACTGGATGCGGACGAGGTCCTCGAGGTCACGACGGATGCCGGGCATGACCTCGGCGAGACGGGCGGAGATGTCGACAGTCATTCCGACACCCTAGGGCCCCCGCGTCAGCCGTCGAGGGACGCCCGGTCACCGTGCCTGCGCTCGAGCATCAGCTGGCGCTCGGTGTCGGCGAAGCCGAGCCGGCGGTAGATCCCGATGGCCTCGCCGTCGTCGTCCGCGACGATGACCAGGGTGCGCGCGCCGAGGTGCTCGAGGGCGTGGCGACCCGCCGCGTGCACCGCGGCGGCGGCGAGGCCCTTGCGCCGGTGGCCGGGGTGGGTCTCCACGCTCTGGAAGCGGGCGACTCCCGGCTCGGTGGTGAACACCGCGGCGGTGCTGACGACCTCGCCGTCGACCAGCACGCCGAAGCGGGTGCCGCGACCGTCGGCGACGAGGGACTGCTCCTGGACGTTGCGACCGCGCGCGAACCGCAGGTGCGTCTCCTCGTCGTCGCGCTCCTCGATGGCGAAGCTCAGCCGGGCCCGGCTCTCCCAGTCGGCCTCCGACTCCAGCGCGCGGACCTCGCCGTCGACGTCCCGGGGCGGTCGCAGCGACGAGGCGGTGAGCACCGAGGCCACGTCGACCACGAGCCCGGCCGCCTCGAACGCCGCCCGCGACTCCGGTGACAGGTCGGGGGCGTCGATGCCGATGCTGACGTGGCGGGCCTCGGGGAACTCGGTGTGGAAGGCCCCCACCACCTCGCGCTCCCCGCCGAGGACGGGCGCCTCGGCGAGCAGGATGAAGTTGCCCCAGTAGTACGTCGGGTTGGCCGGCGTACGGACCACGAGGTGGGTGCCGCGGTCCTCCACGGTGCTGCCGGAGGCGGTCAGCAGGGCGAGGTCGGTACGGAAGCCGAGCGAGGTCACGTGCATGCGCGCAGGTTAGAGGTTGTCGGCGCCGGTGTCGGGGTCGGCCGTCGTCGAGGGCGAGTCACCGCGCTCCGGGGCGGCCTCGGCGTCCCACCGCCAGTCGCGCACCTCCGGCAGGTCGTCACCGTGCGTCCGCGTCCACGCCCGCGCCCGCCGGCGGGTGTCGCCCATCAGCTGGCGCAGGCCGGCCGCGCGCGACCCCAGGCCCGAGACCCGGTCGATGACGTCCATGACCAAGTGGTAGCGGTCGGTGTCGTTCATCATCACCATGTCGAACGGGGTGGTCGTCGTGCCCTCCTCCTTGTAGCCGCGCACGTGGATGTTGTCGTGGTTGGTGCGGCGGTAGGTGAGCCGGTGGATCAGCCACGGATAGCCGTGGTAGGCGAAGATGATCGGCTTGTCCGTGGTGAACACGGTGTCGAAGTCGCGGTGGCTGAGTCCGTGCGGGTGCTCGGTCTCGTCCTGCAGGCGCATCAGGTCGACGACGTTGACGAAGCGGATCCGCAGGTCGGGGAGGTGCTCGCGCAGCAGCGACACCGCGGCCAGCGCCTCGAGCGTGGGTACGTCGCCCGCTGCCGCCACGACGACGTCGGGGTCGCCGTCGTCGTTCGAGGCCCACTCCCAGATGCCGAGGCCGCGCGCGCAGTGCAGGTCGGCCTGCTCGGCGTCGAGCCAGTCGAAGCTCGGCTGCTTGCCCGAGACCACGACGTTGACGTAGTGCTCGCTCTCGAGGCAGTGCGACATCGTGGACAGCAGCGTGTTGGCGTCCGGGGGCAGGTAGACGCGCACGACCTCCGCCTTCTTGTTGACCACGTGGTCGATGAAACCGGGGTCCTGGTGGGAGAAGCCGTTGTGGTCCTGGCGCCACACGTGCGAGCTGAGCAGGTAGTTGAGGCTCGCGATCCGCGGACGCCACTCGATCTCACGGGTGGTCTTGAGCCACTTGGCGTGCTGGTTGAGCATCGAGTCGACGAGGTGGATGAACGCCTCGTAGCAGCTGAAGAGCCCGTGGCGCCCGGTCAGGAGGTAGCCCTCGAGCAAGCCCTGGCAGGTGTGCTCGGAGAGGATCTCCACCACGCGTCCGGAGCGGGCGAGGTGCTCGTCGACGTCGGCGAGCTCGCCCGCCCAGACCTTGTCGGTCACCTCGTAGACCGCGTCGAGGCGGTTGGACGCGGTCTCGTCGGGACCGAAGATGCGGAAGGTGGTGTCGTTGTCGCGCACCACGCCGACGAGCCACTGGCCGAGCACGCGGGTCGGCTCGTGGATGGACGCGCCGGGGCGCTCCACCTCCACGGCGCTGTCCCGCCAGTCGGGCAGCCGCAGCGGGCGCTTCAGCAGGCCGCCGTTGGCGTGGGGGTTGGCGCCCATCCGGCGGGTGCCGGTGGGCGCGTTGGCGCGCACGGCCGCGACGGGTCGGCCGTCGCCGTCGAAGAGCTCGTCGGGGCGGTAGGAGCGCAGCCACTCCTCGAGCTGCGCGCGGTGCTCGTCGTTCTCCCGGGTCCCGGCCAGCGGCACCTGGTGGGCCCGCCACGTCCCCTCGACCGGCTTGCCGTCCACCTCCGTGGGTCCGGTCCAGCCCTTCGGGGTGACCAGCAGGATCATCGGCCACGGCCGCCGCTCGACGTCGCCGTCCTCGCGGGCGGCACGCCAGGTCTCGCGGATCATGTCGTGGGCCTCGTCGAGCGCCGCCGCCATCTGGCGGTGGACGTCGACGGGGTCGTCGCCCTCGACGGTGAGGACGTGGTGGCCGTAGCCGCGCAGCAGGCTCTCGAGCTCCTCGCGCGGCATCCGGGCGGGGATGGTCGGGTTGGCGATCTTCCAGCCGTTGAGGCTGAGGATCGGCAGGACCGCGCCGTCGTGGACCGGGTCGACGAACTTGTTGCCGTGCCAGCTCGCCGCCAAGGGACCGGTCTCGAACTCGCCGTCGCCGACGACCGCGGTCACGACGAGGTCGGGGTTGTCCATCGCGGCGCCGTAGGCGTGGGACAGGACGTAGCCGAGCTCGCCGCCCTCGTGGATCGAGCCCGGGGTCTCCGGGGCCACGTGGCTCGGGATGCCGCCGGGGAAGGAGAACTGCCGGAACAGCCGTGCCATCCCGTCGCGGTCGTCACCGATCGCGGGGAACACCTCGGAGTAGGTCCCCTCGAGCCAGGCGTTGGCCACCGCCGCCGGCCCACCGTGGCCCGGGCCGCAGAGGATGATCGCGTCGACGTCACGCTCGCGGATCAGCCGGTTGAGGTGGGTCCAGACGAGGTTGAGGCCGGGGGTGGTGCCCCAGTGGCCGAGCAGCCGCGGCTTGATGTCCTCGCGCTCGAGCGGACGCTCGAGGAGCGGGTTGTCGAGCAGGTAGATCTGCCCGACCGAGAGGTAGTTGGCCGCACGGAACCAGAGATCGAGGTCGCGGACCTGGTCATCGGTGAGGGACGCCATGCTCCTTCGTACCGGAAACCGCCGTGGGTGGGCACCCCCCGTCTCGGGGCTTCCCGAGGGGTCAGAGGGGCAGGTACGGCGAGAGGTCGGTGCGCTCGCCACTGGCGAGGACGCTGCCGGAGGCGAGCGCGTCGCCCCACGTCGTACGTCCTGTGGCGAGGGCGAGCCAGGTCTCGGCGTCGGTCTCCACGACGGCCGGCGGGGTGCCGCGGGTGTGGCGCACGCCCGGCACGACCTGGACGGCGGCGAAGGGCGGCACCCGGACCTCTACCGAGCGACCGGGGGCGCGCACCTCGAGGGCGGCGAGGAAGTGCTTGACCAGGGCCCGGGTGTCACCGGCGGCCTCGGCCGTCGCGAGCTGGTCGGGGCTGAGGAGCTTGAGTCGCGCGGGCACGGACCGAGGCTAGACCGAGTCGAGGACCTCGACGCAGGCCGCCCAGGCGTCGCTGCCGCTCTCGATCACCCCGAAGTGGCCGCCGGTGACCTCGACGAGCGTGGCCTCGGCGCCGGCCGCGGTCGCGGCGTCCACGTAGGCCTCGGCCTGGCTGAACGGGACGGTGTCGTCGTCGCGCGCGTGGACCGCCCACACCGGCACGTCGAGCGGCACCTGGGTGAGCGGGTCGGCCTGCGCGTACGCCGCCTCGCCAGCGTCGCCGAGGAACGCAGACGCTGCCCCGTCGCCGAGGTCGTCCGCGACCGCCGCCCGGAGGTCGAGCACGCCGGCCTGACTGACGACGTGGGTCACCCGGGGTCCGACGGACCACCGCTCGAGGCGGGTGCGCCCGCCGGCCCAGGTGGCGAGGTGACCGCCGGCGGAGTGACCGAGCGTGACGACCGGCCCGTCGATGTCGGCCGCGACGGCGCCGATCGCCGCGTGGACGTCGTCGAGCGTGGCGAGGAACCCACCGCCGTTGCCGACGCGGCGGTACTCCACGTTGGCCGCGGTCCAGCCGCGGCCGACCAGGTCCTCGGCGAGCGGGGCGCCGTACTCCGCGCCGTACTGCGCCTTCCAGAAGCCGCCGTGGATGACGACCACCAGCCCCCGGCTGTCGCCGTCTGGCACGTGGAGGTCGACCCACTGGCTGGGGTCGTCGCCGTAGGTGATCCGCTGGGGTCCGCTGGGCACGTCCCCCACCCTGCCGGACCGTTCGTCGGCGCAACCGGCCAGGGTCGTCGTGACTACTCCGAGGGCCGGAAGGGCGAGCAGTGTTCGTCGGCGCACGGCGGGGGTTCGGAGCCGGTCGCCGCGTCGCTCGGTCACCCACCGCGCAATACCCGTCATCGGACGCGCGAGAAGCGGGCAGCGACCTCGGCGACCTTGTCCGCCAGCTCGGGTGGCGACTCGACGACGAAGTCCGCGCCCGAGGAGGCCAGCACCATGACCGGCCAGTCGAGGTCGTCGACGTTCATCTCCAGGACGCAGCCGTCGGGGTGCTCGCTCACCGTCCCCCAGCGGCCCACCTGCGCGGCGAGATCGTCGGCCGGCATCGCCAGCCGGACGCGTACGGCGTGGCGCTGGGGCATCCGGCGGATGCCCTGCTGCACGAAGGCGAGGGCGTCGTAGGCCGGCAGGTCGCGCGGGCGGAAGCGCTGTCCGGTGGGCTCGGGGGCGGTGACGCGATCGAGGCGGAAGCTGCGCCAGTCCGTGCGGTCGCGGTCCCAGGCGACGAGGTACCACCGGCGGCCGAGCGAGACGAGCCGCAGCGGCTCGACGCGGCGGTGGCTCACCTCGGCCCCTCGGGCGGCGTAGTCGAAGCGCAGCAGCTCGCTGTCGCGGCAGGCCTGCGCGAGCGTGGTCAGGACCGTCGCGTCGACGACCGGCGCCCCCTCCCACGGACCGGGCGCGTCGGTCTGGGAGGCGACGGCGTCCATCTGGCGGCGCAGCCGCGGCGGCATCAGGGAGAGCACCTTGGACAGCGCCTGGACCGACCGGTCGTCGGTGCCGGAGACGGCGCCGACCGCGGCCGTGCGGAGGCCGACGGCGATCGCGACGGCCTCCTCGTCCTCGAGCAGCAGCGGTGGCAGCGAGCCGCCCGCGCGCAGCTGGTAGCCACCGGCCGCGCCTCGGACGGCGTCGACGGTGTAGCCGAGGTCGCGGAGGCGGTCGACGTCTCGGCGCAGGGTGCGGGCGCTGACCTCGAGCCGCTCGGACAGCTCCGGACCCGGCCAGTAGCGGTGGGTCTGGAGCAGGGACAGCAGCCGCAGCATCCGTTCGCTCGTGCTCATGGATCCAGATTAGATCCCAATGCGGACAGGAACTGACCGCATGGCTCCCTAGCGTCGAGCCATGACCTACTACCGGCAAGACCCAACCGGACCGGCGATCGTGACGCGGGGCCTGACCCGCCACTTCACGTCGCGCAAGCAGACCGTCGAGGCCGTGCAGGGCCTCGACCTCGAGATCGGGCAGGGCGAGCTCGTCGCCTTCCTCGGTCCCAACGGCGCGGGGAAGTCGACCACCCTGCGCATGCTGACCACCCTGATCGCGCCCACGTCGGGCTCGGCGAGCGTCGCCGGGCACGACGTCGTCACCGGCCAGCGTGACGTACGGCGCGCCATCGGCTTCGTCGGCCAGGGCAACGGGGCGGGACACCGCCAGCTCGGCCGCGACGAGCTCGTCAGCCAGGGTCGCGCCCACGGCCTGTCCCGCGCCGATGCCCGCCGGCGGGCGGCCGAGCTGGTCGACGACCTCGACCTCGCCGCCGTCGCCGACCGCAAGGTCTCCTCGCTGTCCGGCGGCCAGCGGCGCCGCCTCGACATCGCGATGGGGCTCGTCCACCTTCCCCGCGTGCTCTTCCTCGACGAGCCGTCGACCGGCCTGGACCCGCAGAACCGCGCCAACCTCCAGGACCTCATCAGGCGGCTGCACGCCGAGAGCGGCAGCACCGTCGTGCTGACGACGCACTACCTCGAGGAGGCCGATGCCCTCGCCGGTCGCGTGATCGTGGTCGACCACGGCCGGGTGATCGCCGACGACACCGCGGCCCGGCTCAAGAGCGGGCTCGGCGACCTCGTCCGTCTCGGCTTCGGCTCCCACGCCGACACCGCGCGGGCCGCCGCCCGGCTGGAGCGGGTGCCCGACGCCCGTGTCGAGGTGGAGGGCGCCTCGCTCGACCTGCGGGTCATGGACGGCTCCGCGATGGTGGGCGAGCTGCTCGCCGACCTCTCCGCGGACGGCGTACCCCCGACGCGGGTGGAGGTCGCGCGTCCCACCCTCGACGACGTCTTCCTCGACCTCACCGGGCGCAGCCTGCGCGAGACCCAGTCCACCGAACCCACCACCGACACCGACGCCCCCACCCAGACCGAGAGCGAGGTCGCCGCATGAGCACCTTCGTCAACGACACCGTGAACGTGATGACCCGCGAGCTCAAGCCCGTGTGGCGCGAGCCGATGGCCGTGGTCTTCGCGATGATCCAGCCGCTGGTCTTCCTCGGCCTCTTCGCGCCGCTGCTGCCGGAGATGGCCGGGGGCGGCTCCGCGCTGCAGTGGTTCGTGCCCGGCATCGTGGCGATGACGGCGCTGATGGGCGCCTCCTTCACCGGGTCGAACCTGATGGAGGAGATGCAGTCCGGCTCGCACGAGCGCCAGCTCGTCTCGCCGCTCGGCCGTCCGGCGCTGCTCGTCGGGCGTGCACTCAAGGAGGTGGTGCCGATGCTGATGCAGGTGGCGATCATCGTCGCCGTCGTGACGCCGTTCAGCTTCGACCTGCACCTCGGCGGGGCGCTGGCGGCCGCGGTCGTGCTGTCCGTCTTCAGCATCGGCGTCGGCGCGCTGTCGTTCGCGCTCGCGCTGGCGTCGAAGGGCGAGGACTGGATGTTCTGGACGGTCCAGCAGACGCTGCTCTTCCCCACCCTCCTCACCGCCGGCGTGCTGCTGCCGGTCGACGGGGCGCCCCGCTGGCTCGAGGTGGTCTCGCAGCTCAACCCGATGACGTACGTCGTCGACGCGGTCCGCGCGCTCTTCGCCGGCACCTTCCCGGTCGACGTCGTGGCCCAGGGCGTCGCCGGCGCCGGCGTCGTCGCGGCCCTCGGGCTCGTCGTCGGGGTCCGGGCGATGCGCCGCTCGAGCTAGTCGAGTGTCAGGAGCCGAGGGCCGCGGGGAGGGTCGCGCGCCAGGCCGCCTTGGCCTCCGCGACCGGGAGGTCGAAGACGCCCTCGACGGAGATCGTGTCGCCGCCGGTGCGCCCGAGGGGCGCGACCGGTACGCCGTGACGCTGGGCGAGCGCGACCAGGGCGTCGGCCTGGTCGTCGGTGACCGTCACCAGGGTGCGGGCGGTCGACTCCGAGAAGAGCGCGACGAACGCGTCGTCGACGGGGGCCAACGAGACCGACACCCCCACGTCCGCACGGAAGGTCGACTCCACGAGCGCCTGGGCCAGGCCGCCGTCGGAGAGGTCGTGGGCGCTGGTGAGGACGCCGTCGCGGGCGGCGTCGTGCAGCAGGGCGGCGAGCGCCTGCTCGGCCGCGAGGTCCAGGCGGGGCGGCAGCCCGCCGAGGTGGCCGTGCACGACGTGGGCCCACTCCGAACCGGAGAGCTCCTCGCGGGTCTCGCCGAGCAGGAACACCTGTTCGTCGGCGGCGCCGAAGCCGGTCGGCGTACGCCGCGTGACGTCGTCGATGACCCCGAGGACAGCCACGACCGGGGTCGGCAGGATCGCCGTCTCGCCGGTCTGGTTGTAGAGGCTGACGTTGCCGCCGGTGACCGGGATGCCGAGCTCGAGGCAGGCGTCCTTGAGGCCCCGGCAGGCCTCGGCGAACTGCCACATCACGTCGGGGTCCTCGGGCGAGCCGAAGTTGAGGCAGTCGGAGACCGCCAGCGGACGGGCGCCGCCGGTGGCGACGTTGCGGTAGGACTCGGCCAGCGCGAGCTGGACGCCGGTGTAGGGGTCGAGCTTGGCGAAGCGGCCGTTGCAGTCGGTGGAGACCGAGACGCCGAGGTTGGTGTCGGCGTCGACGCGCACCATCCCGGAGTCGGCCGGCTGGGCCAGGACGGTGTTGCCCTGCACGTAGCGGTCGTACTGGTCGGTGATCCACGACTTGTCACAGAGGTTGGGCGAGGCGACGAGGCGGAGCACGGTGTCGCGCAGCTCGGCGCCGCTCGACGGCCGCGGGAGCGACTCGGCGCCGTCGGCCTGGAGGGCGTCCTGCCAGTCGGGGCGGGCGAACGGGCGCTGGTAGGTCGGGCCGTCGTGCGCCACCGAGCGCGGGGGTACGTCGACCACGCGCTCGCCGTGCCAATCGATGTGCAGCCGGCCGGAGTCGGTGACCTCGCCGATCACCACGGCCTCGACGTCCCACTTCTCGCAGATCGCCATGAAGGCGTCGACGTCGCCGGGCTCGACGACCGCCATCATCCGCTCCTGCGACTCGCTCATGAGGATCTCCTCCGGAGCGAGCGTGGAGTCGCGCAGGGGCACGCGGTCGAGCTCGACGTGCATGCCGCCGTCGCCGGCCGACGCGAGCTCGGAGGTGGCGCAGGACAGCCCGGCGCCGCCGAGGTCCTGGATGCCGGCGATCACGCCGGCGGCGAAGAGCTCGAGCGTGCACTCGATGAGCAGCTTCTCCATGAAGGGGTCGCCGACCTGGACGCTGGGCCGCTTCGCCGGTCCCGCCTCGTCGAACGTCTCCGACGCGAGCACGGATACGCCGCCGATGCCGTCACCGCCGGTGCGGGCGCCGTACAGCACCACCTGGTTGCCGGCGCCGGACGCCTTGGCGAGGTGGAGGTCCTCGTGGCGGAGCACGCCGACGCAGAGGGCGTTGACGAGCGGGTTGCCGGCGTAGGTCTCGTCGAAGACGGCCTCGCCGCCGATGTTCGGCAGGCCGAGGCAGTTGCCGTAGCCGCCGACGCCGGCCACGATCCCGGGCAGCACGCGGGCGGTGTCGGGGGCGTCGAGCGGGCCGAACCGCAGCGGGTCCATCACCGCGACCGGGCGGGCTCCCATCGCGAGGATGTCGCGGACGATGCCGCCGACCCCGGTGGCCGCGCCCTGGTAGGGCTCGACGAACGACGGGTGGTTGTGGCTCTCGACCTTGAAGGTCACGGCGTAGCCCTGACCGATGTCGAGGACGCCGGCGTTCTCGCCGATGCCGGCGAGCATCTTGCCGACGGGAGTCTCCTGGGGGATCTCCCCGAACTGCTTGAGGTGAACCTTGGTGGACTTGTAGGAGCAGTGCTCGCTCCACATCACGCTGTACATCGCGAGCTCGGAGCTCGTCGGGCGACGGCCCAGGATCTCGCGGATCCGCGCGTACTCGTCGGCCTTGAGGCCGAGGTCGGCCCACGGCTGCTCACGCTCGGCGTCGGTCGCCGCGAGGGCCACCGTGTCGAGGGTGCCGGTCGCGCCGGAGGTCGTCAGACCGGCGTTCGCGAGGGACGGGGACTGCGGGGCGGCGCTCGTGTCGGGCACGGCGCCAATCTACCGGCGGTCGTCGCCCACCGGGCGCCCGGGCGCCGCCTCGTGGACCACCCGTACGGACTGGCGCCGCTCGTCGTCGCGGCGGGACTCCCTGCCCGCGGTCCGCGAGCGCTGGGCCTCGCGCTCCGCCTCCCGCTCTGCCTTGCGGGCCGCCCGCTCCGCCCGCTTCTCCTCGAGCGCAGCTCGCTTGGCCGCGCGCACCGCCTCCTTCTCACGGGCGGCGCGGGCCGCGGACTCCTCGGCCGCGGTCCGCTCGAGCCGCGGTGTCGCCATCCGGGCGGGACCGCCACGACCACTCGCCATGCCCCGCGACATCGTCCCCGCCCGCGCCGCCATGCCTCCGGCTGCCATTCCGCCGATCGGCGGCGTGCCCCCTGCCGGCAGCCGGGCGCCGTCGCGCCGGCCGAGCGACCCGCCGGCGGCGCTCGCAGCCAGGGAGGTCAGCCCGGCCGAGGCGAGGCCGGTCAGGTCGGGAGCGGAGACCGCGATCGGCGCGAGCGGCGGCACTGAAACGACCCCGGACTGCGCCGAGCCGACCACGGAGGTGGACGCCGCTGACGGTGCGACGACGACGATCCCCGACTCCGTCCCGCCTGGACCACCGGGACCGTCGACCAGCGACCCGAAAGCACCCCCGGTGAGGGCCACCAGCTCGGTGCGCACCGTCACCATCTCGGTGCGGGCCGACCGGAGCTGGGCGCTCTTCTGGTCGAGAGCCACCGTCAGCCGACCGCGGATCTCCTCGGTCTCGGCCTGGCCGCGGGTGACCTTGCCGCGCTCGTCGTCCTCCGAGGGCTTGAAGACGAGGTGGCGGGACTCGCCGACGACCTCGTGGGGCACCATCGCGACCGTCGTCCAGGCGCGGTCGAGCTCCTGCTGCGACGACGTCATCACCTCGGCCGCCGCGCGCAGGCAGTCGGCGACCAGGTCGGCGAGTGTGGTGAAGCGGTCGAGGCGGGCAAGAACCTGCCTGCGGTGCTGCTCGTAGCTCTCGGCGGACGCCGCGTCCCACCCCTCGGTGGCGCGCCGCGCGGCATCGACGAGCTCGTCGCCGCGGCGCGCGACCAGAGCACTGACCTCCGACCACCGTCGGGCGGCGGCCTCGAGCGGCCGGACGTCGGCACGCAGCTCCCACGGGTGGGCCGGCACGTCAGCGACCTCCCGTCCCGGGCCGGGTCCCGGAGGGACCCTCGCCCAGCAGATGGGTGGCGCGGCCGAGCTCGGCGGCCACGACGTCGTCGGCGCGCAGGGCGTCGCGGGCGGCGTCGACCAGCCCCGCGATGCCGATCTCGAGGGCGCCGGCGAGCGAGGTGAGGACCGCGTCGGCGTCGGCCAGCGCATCGGCGTACGACGCCGCGAGCCCGGCGGTGCCGGCCGCGTCGCCGAGGGCCTCGCACGCCCCGGCGAGCTCGTCGGCGGCGTCGGCCCAGTCGTGCCTCATCGCGTCGAGGATGCGCTCGGACGAGCCCGCCAGCTCCACCAGCCTGGCCGGCTCGACCTGCATCAGGGGTCGCTTGCCGAGTGCGCTCACCTCTGCGGGATACCCGCGCCGCCGGGAGCCAAAACACGGCCCCGACCGGCCTGTGGGCAAAGGTTGGGGACGAGCGGTTTCGCGGGCGTCCGGACGGGGAACGTCGACGGGCAAGCCCCCACCCTCTCGGACACCGCAGGAGCCGCGATGAACGCCGTGATGACCGTCGACCTCTCCGAGCTCGACGCCTGGTCCGCGCAGGTCCAGCGCGCCAGCGACGACCTGGCCGGCGTCGCCCGCAACGGCGGCCACGCGCTCGTCCGGACCGACTTCGGTCCCATCCTCGAGACGATGATGGGCGCCTACCACGCCCTCCTCCCGTCGGTGCACCGGTCCCTGGAGGACAACGGCGCCGGGATGCGCGACCACGCGGACGCACTGCGGGCCACTGCCCGCGACTTCACCCTGACCGAGGACGGCGTCGTACGTCGCCACCAGGCCGTCGGTGTCGACGGTCGCGACGGCTCGAGCAGCTTCTGGGACGTCGCCGACACCACGATCCGGCGGGCCGGACCTACCGAGAGCGGCCTCCCGCAGGTCAGCCTCGGCTTCCCGTACGACACCGTGTGCGACCTGGTGCGGATGCTCACCGGCTTCGACATCCGCGCCGAGCTCGCCGAGAAGATCGGCGGCGACGTGGTCGGCGCCTCCAGCCAGGGCTCGTCGTTCGGCGCGCTCGGCCAGGCGGTGCGCGGCGTCGCGGCGAACCTCGAGAGCGGCAGCCGAACGATCTCGCAGACGTGGCAGGGTGGCGCCTCCGACGCGGCCGTCAGGCAGATCGGCACCTGGGTCGGCTCGCTCGACGCCCAGGCCGGCCAGCTCGTGCAGATGGGCCAGACCGTCGTGCAGGTCTGCCGCGACGCGTGGCAGACCGCGCTGGCGGTGGTGCAGTGCGTGAAGGCTGCGGTGCAGACCGTCTCGGCCGCGCTCGCGACGATGAGCATCCCCGGTGTCGGCTGGGCGCGCGTCGTGCAGGCCGTCTTCCAGGCCTTCCAGGCCGTGATGAAGGGCTTCCAGGCGCTGATGAGGTTCATCGACATCCTGAAGCAGGTGGGCTCGCTCATCACGAGCGTGAAGAACTTCTTCGACGGTGACCGGGCGCCCGTCTCCACGCCCGGCGTCGCTGTCGCGAGCGGTACGCCGAGCAGCGTGACGCGCGACCCCGGCACGGTCGGCACCCCGACCGTCGGCCAGCGCCCCGCCCCGGTGGCACCGGTGGCGCCCGCGCCCGCCAGCGCCTAGCCTCCGCCGGATGAGCGACCCCCGCACCCAGGCCGAGATCCTGGCGGCGATCAGCGCCGCGCGTGAGGACCTGACCTCCAGCCTGGCCGACCTCAGGGCGACCGTCCACGAGCTCGAGAAGCGCCCGCTGCTCACCGACGAGGAGAAGCAGGCGCTCGAGGATCAGGCGGAGTCGGGCGAGCTGGGTGAGGGCATGCAGACCCTGGTGGGCAAGATCCGCAGCGGCGAGGACTCGTGGGAGCAGGTCTTCTCCGGCGAGTCGCCCAACGGCGCGCTGCTCCAGGGACACCTGACCCGGATGGTCGACGAGCACCAGGAGGACATCGCCCTCGCCTTCGAGGAGCTGGTCGAGGAGGAAGAGGCCACGGGCAACTACCTCTTCGACGACGTTCCGGCGAGCGACTGAGACCGGAACTACAGCCCTGTAGTTCGCGCGAACGTCTGTTACGCGTGTGACTCGTGTGGTTCTCTGGGTGCGCCTGACCTGCGTCCCGCCCCTTCCCCGCCTCGGAGTCACCATGCGTCGCCTCGTCCTCGCTGCCCTCGCACTCGTCCTCGCCGCGCCCCTCGTGGGCTCCGCTCCTGCGACGGCGGACGAGACCGCGCCCCAGCCGCGCAAGCTCGCCTCGCAACGCCAGATCGCCCTCGCCACCCCGGGTGATTTCACCGGCTACGGCTTCGACCAGTGCGTCGCCCCGGCCCAGTCAGCGATGGACGCCTGGTGGAAGAAGTCGCCGTTCACCGCGGTCGGCATCTACATCTCCGGAGACTCCCGCGCCTGCCGCACGCAGCCCAACCTCAGCCCCACGTGGGTGGCCACCCAGGTGGCGCGCGGCTGGCGGCTGCTGCCGATCGCGCTCGGGCCGCAGGCCTCCTGCCAGCCGCGGTTCCCGCGCTACAAGGACGACTTCAAGATCTCGCCGAGCCCGACCGGGGGCTACGCGACGGCCGCCGCGCAGGGTGCGGCCGAGGCCGAGAAGAACGCCGCCGACGCGGCGTCGTACGGCATCGGCGCGGGCAGCACGATCTGGTACGACCTCGAGGGCTTCAACCTCGGCGACACCCACTGCCGCGAGTCCGCGCTGGTCTTCACCTCCGCGTGGGTCACCCGGATCAAGGCGCTGGGCTACACCGCCGGCTTCTACTCCAGCGCCAGCTCGGGCATCAAGATGCTCGATGACGCACGCCGGCTGCGCCCCGGCCAGTTCGCCCTGCCGGACCGCATCTGGATCGCCCGCTGGGACGGCGCGGCCAACACCTCGACGACCTACATCCCCGAGGACGGCTGGCGTCCCGGTGGCCGGATGAAGCAGTACCTCGGCGGCCACAACGAGACGTGGGGCGGCGTGACCATCAACATCGACAGCAACTTCATCGACCTCGGCGCCGGCTCGCAGCCGCGGCCCGAGGGTCGCTGCCCCGGCACCCGGCTGGGCTACTGGAAGTACCCGAAGCTCTCCCCCACCTCCGCCCGCGCGACCAGGGTCAAGGTCCTGCAGTGCCTGCTCACCGAGCAGGGCACCTACTCCGGCCCGGTCAACGGGGCGTACGACGCCGCCACCGTCGAGGCGGCCCGCGCCTGGCAGTCCGCCCGCAGGTTTACCCCGAGCGACACCTTCGCCAAGCGGCACTGGACCGCGCTGCTCGCCGCCGGAGCCCGTACGACGCTCAAGCGCGGGTCGGTCGACGAGTCGGTCCACCGGCTGCAGCGGGCGCTCAACGCCGCCGGCGCAGGCCGCTTCCGGGCGACCGGCGTGTTCGACGCCAAGACCGAGGCGGCCGTGCGGACCTACCAGAAGCGGCTGCGCATCGGGGTCTCGGGCGTCGCCACGCGCCAGACCTGGAACAAGCTGCAGCGGGGGCTCTGAGCCCAGGCGCGGCGAGAGGTCAGACGGGCGGGCCGACGACCAGCGCGACGCCCGTCAGCCCGACGACGGCGACCAGGCCGACGAGCGCGCCCTGGGCCGGACGGCGGACCAGCCAGGCCGTGAGCTTCTCGAGGAGGCCGTGCGGCGCGTCGGATCGCAGGCGCCAGGCGTCACCCAGCAGGCCCGCGCGCTCGGCGTACCGCTCGAAGGGGACGGTGGCGAAGGGCGGCACGGCCGCACCCAGCCCCAGCGCCAGGCGGCTGACGGGCCACTTCTGGTCGACGAAGAGCAGCGCGGTCACGAGGCAGTAGGCGATGAACACGACGCCGTGGACCATGCCGAAGACCTGGACGCCGAGCTCGGTGGTCTCGGTGACGTACTTGAGGAACATCCCGGTCAGCAGCAGCGCCCAGGTGACGGCCTCGGCGCGCGCGACGAGCCGGTGGAGACGGGTCGGGCTCATGCGGTCACTCATGCAAAGGCCTTCTCGGCGAGCGAGGTGAAGAAGCCGAGGCCGTCCGTGCCGGGACCGGTGAGGTCCTCGACCGCGTGCTCGGGGTGGGGCATCAGGCCGACCACGTTGCCGCGCTCGTTGGAGATGCCGGCGATGTCGCGGAGCGATCCGTTGGGGTTGTCACCGAGGTAGCGAGCGACGACGCGACCCTCACCCTCGAGCCGGTCGAGGGTCGCCTCGTCGGCGACGAACCCGCCCTCGCCGTTCTTGAGCACGATGGTGACCTCGGCGCCCGCGGCGTAGGCCGAGGTCCACGGGGTGTCGACGCGCTCGATGCGCAGGCGCTGGTCGCGGCAGACGAACTTGCGGTGGTCGTTGCGGATCAGCGCACCGGGGAGCAGGTGGGACTCGCAGAGGATCTGGAAGCCGTTGCAGATCCCCAGCACGGGCAGGCCCTTGCCTGCCGCCTCGATCACCGACGTCATGACGGGCGCGAAGCGTGAGATCGCGCCGCAGCGGAGGTAGTCGCCGTACGAGAAGCCACCGGGCAGCACGACCGCGTCGACGCCCTTGAGGTCGTCGTCGCCGTGCCACAGCGCGACCGCCTCGTTGCCGCCGATGGTGACCGCGCGGCGCGCGTCGACGTCGTCGAGCGAGCCGGGGAAGGTGACGACGCCGACCTTCATGCGCGGCCGGCCTCGTGCGCGACCTCGGCGACCGAGTGCTCCTCGACGTGGACCTCGAAGTCCTCGATCACCGGGTTGGACAGCAGTGTCTCGGCGACCTTCTCGATCTCGGCGAGGACCGCGTCGGTGATCTCGCCGTCGACCTGCAGCTCGAACCGCTTGCCCTGCCGGACGTCGGTGACGAGGTCGAACCCGAGCCGGGGCAGTGCACCGAGCACCGCCTTGCCCTGGGGGTCGAGGATCTCGGGCTTGGGCATGACGTCGACGACGACTCGGGCCACGGGGATGCTCCTGGGTGACAGGGTGGGGCGGGCGGTCCTGATTCTAGTGAGCCGCCGCGCGAGCGCGCTCGGCGGGCATGACGGTGGACGGACCGGGTACGCGAGGGGTGACGGCGCGACGCGGCGACGGGAGCTCACATGGCACGGATCGGCATCTCCGGCTGGCGGTACGCCGGCTGGCGCCGCCACTTCTACCCGCCCGGGCTGCCGCAGCGCCTCGAGCTGGCCTACGTGGGCGAGCGGCTCACCACCGTCGAGGTGAACGGCTCCTTCTACTCCCTGCAGCGGCCGTCGAGCTGGCGGTCGTGGGCTGAGCAGGTCCCCGAGGACTTCGTCTTCGCGGTCAAGGGGCCGCGCTTCGTCACCCACATGAAGAAGCTCAACGACGTCGAGGCGCCGCTCGGCACCTTCCTCGCCTCCGGCGTGCTGTCGCTGGGTGAGCGGCTCGGCCCGCTCCTGTGGCAGCTGCCGCCCAACCTGGGCTTCCACCCCGACCGCCTCGCCGCGTTCTTCGACCTGCTGCCGCGCACCACCTCCGCCGCGTCGTCGTACGCCGTCGAGCATCACGACGCGGCCAAGCTCAAGGAGCCCGCCGACACCGCCACGCCGGCCGACCGGCCGCTGCACCACGTGCTCGAGGTACGGCACCCCTCCTTCCGCACGCCCGAGTTCTGCGAGCTCCTGCGCGCCCACGACATCGGGATGGTGGTCGCCGACTCGGCGGGCACGTGGCCGATGTTCGACGAGGTGACGAGCGGCGTCGCCTACGTCCGGCTCCACGGCGACACCGAGCTCTACGCAAGCGGCTACTCCCCCGCCGCCCTCGACCACTGGGCCGACAAGGTCCGCGGCTGGGAGGCCGACGGGCTCGACGTCTACGTCTACTTCGACAACGACGCCAAGGTGCACGCCCCCTTCGACGCCCTCGCGCTCCAGGAACGGCTCGGGATCAGCCCGGCCTGAGGTGCGTGGGGAACCGCTGGGTCGTCGATCAGGCTCATCCGCAACCCGACGGTTCCCCACGCCGGGCGTCGAGCGCGGCGTAATGCTCGAGCATGACGGCGTCGCGCTCGACCTCGTGCGCATCGCGTACGACGAGAGGCGGGGCAGGCGCGAAGGCACCTATCTGCCACCGACGCTCGCCCGGCGGCGACCAGGCCGCGCGGGCCCGGGCGGCGGCCATCCGCTCGACCTGCACCCGCTCCGAGTCGGCACCCACCACCACGAAGGTCTCCAGCCCAACACCGCGCAGCGCCGCGTGCCGCCTCTCGTCGCGGGACTGACGAGCTGCCGAGCGGTGGGCGGCGCCGTTGAACTCGCCGCACACACCTGCCTCCACGTCGAGCAGGTCGACGACGGCGAGCAGCCGACCGGCGAGGTCGCGGACCTCGCGATTCATGAGTGGGCGCGGGAAGCGCGCCACGGACTCCCACACCTGGAGCATGTCGGACTCCCGAGGCGAACGGCACTCGGCGCAGGCGCGCTCGATGGCGTACGACGCCGCGCCGGGCAGGCGTCTCGAACCACGCGCCGCCTCCCGCAGTCGTTCGAGGTCGACGACGCGTGCTGCCAGCGCCATGTCCACCATCACCCCCGCCCTGCGCGCGTCGATCGCGCGTCTGACCTCGTGAAGGAGCGCGAGCTCGCTTGGCACGCAGGACACACCTACCCGTGACACCGCTTGCGGGAGTGGTGAACGCGTGCGTTCCACGAGGACCTCCGGGTTTCGGAGTCGTGCGCCGTGGGCCATCAGCACCGGCACCGGTAGCGGCGTCCGACGATCCTCGGCCAGACCCTCGAAGTAGTTCGCCCCCGCCAGGCGCAGCGCCGCCCATCCGGTGAGGAGCGCGGCTCCGGGTCGCAGTCGTACGCCCACCTCGTACGCCCGCTGCTCCGGTGTGCGCGGCGTGTCGGCGGGCACGTGCCAGCCCCGGCCCACCGGTAGCCAGCCGGAGCCCCGGAGTACGCCGGCGCTCGGCCCGTCGCCACCCGCGCCCATTCGTCGTACGGGCATCACGAGCCGCGCCGGTGGCGGACACCGCGGGTGCCAGTTCTCGTCCATGGCGGACGTGTGCCCGCTCGCGTGACCCTCACACGGAGCGGCACGACTCTGTGGACAACGACGCGTGGGGAACCGTCGGGTCCCCGATCGGCCTTGCCGAGGACCCGACGGTTCCCCAGGCGGCCGGCGTACGTCACTCCCGCCGGCGCGCGGACACGATCACGAGGGCCACGCCGAAGCCGGCGAGGATCGGACCGATGATCGCCCAGATGCTCTGGTCGGTCATCGCGCTGCCCTTGATGTAGCCGAGGCCCTGACCGGTCCAGATGGCGCCCATCACCACCATGATCGCGCCGAGCGCGATGCCGAGGGCGCGCATCAGGCGAGCTCGCGCTTGAGGATCTTGCCGGTCGCGGTCATCGGCAGCGCGTCGACGAACTCGACGATGCGGGGGTACTTGTAGGCGGCCATCTGCTCCTTGCCCCACTCGACGAGCTCGTCCTCGGTCACGGTGGCGCCGTCCTTGCGGATGACCACGGCCTTGATCTCCTCGCCGTGGCTCTCGTGGGGCACGCCGATGACGGCCGCGAGCGAGACGTCGGGGTGCGTAAGGAGGACCTCCTCGATCTCGCGCGGGTACACGTTGTAGCCGCCGCGGATGATCATGTCCTTGGACCGGTCGACGATGTAGTACCAGCCGTCGGCGTCCTTGCGGCCGAGGTCGCCGGAGCGGAACCAGCCGTCCACGATGGCCTCGGCGGTCGCGTCGGGGCGCCCGTAGTAGCCCTTCATGATGTTGGGCCCCTTGATCGCGATCTCGCCCACGACGTCGTCGCCGTCGACGAGGTCCTCGCGCACGCCGGGCTCGGGGTTGATGAGCTTCATCTCGACGCCGGGGATCGGCTTGCCGATCGAGCCGACCCGCACGGGCTCTCCCCACACGGAAAAGCTCGCGACCGGCGAGGTCTCGGAGAGGCCGTAGCCCTCGAGGATGGTGACGCCGAAGCGGTGCTCGAACTCCTTGTGCACCTCGACCGGCAGCGCCGAGCCGCCCGCGACGGCCACCCGGACCTGGTCGGCGACCTTCTTCACGTCCACGCCGGAGTCGTCGAGCGCGCCGAGAAGCCCCCAGTACATCGTCGGGACGCCGGCGAAGAACGTCACGCCCTCCTGCTCCATCAGCGTCAGCGCCGGGCCGGCCTCGAAGCGCGGCAGCAGCACCACCGTGCCGCCGAAGGCGAAGCCGGCGTTCATGATCACCGTCTGGCCGAAGGAGTGGAAGAGCGGCAGCACGCACAGCAGCGTGTCGGGGTTGTCCCTGTCGGCGCCGAAGAGCTGGTCGCTGGCCAGCGCGTTGGAGATCATGTTGCGGTGCATCAGCTCGGCGCCCTTGGGCTGCCCGGTGGTGCCCGAGGTGTAGAGGATGACGGCGGTGTCGTCCGCGCCGACCTCGCGGGACTCGAAGACCGGCGACTGGCCCTTGAGCGCCTGGCCGAGCGTCTCGGTGCCCTCGATGGGCGACTCGGCACCCGGGTCGGCGGTGATGACGAAGAAGTGCTCGCAGGAGCCGGTCTGCTCGAAGCCGGCGTGGCCCTCCGCGCCGATCGGCAGCTCGGGCGTGCCCTGGAAACAGAAGTACGCCTTCGCGTCCGAGTCGTCGAGGTGGTAGGCCACCTCGCGTCCCTTGAGCAGCACGTTGAGCGGCACCACGGTCGCGCCTGCCTTGAGGATGCCGTAGTAGACGATCGGGAAGTACGGCAGGTTGGGGCAGCTCAGCGCCACCTTGTCGCCGGGCTCGATGCCGCGCGAGACCAGCAGGTTCGCGACCTGGTTGGCGGCGGCGTCCACCTGTGCGTAAGTCAGGCGGGTGTCGCCGAGAACGACAGCCGTACGGTCCGGGTGGGCCTGGGCGGAGCCTTCGAGCAGCGAGGAGAGGTTCGGCATGGCGCCAACCTACTCAGGCCGCAGCAATCGGTCGACGCCGTCGCGAGCGGCGTCAGGCGAGGGTGATGGCAAGACGGAGGGCCGAAGGCGGGCCGCCAGGCCCGTCGAGTGCTCGACAACGCAGCCAGCACCCCGCATGGCGTCGCGCAGCAGGCGAGAGACCGGTTGCTGTGGCCAGAGTGGTGAGCGGCGTCACCCGTCGGCGCGCTGGGCGATCCGGTGCCCGGCGGTCTTGAGGTCGGCGGCGATCGCCCGCCCGGCCAGCAGCCCCGAGCTCCGCGCGGCAACGGCGTACATCCCCGCTCCGGCCACCTCCCCCTCGGCGACGACGCGGCAACCCTCGCGGGTGGCGATGAAGCGCAACCGCAACGTCGCCTCGACGCCGCGCCAGGTGCCGCGCTCGGCCCACGACCGGAACGGCACGAACTCGACGACCTCCAGGCTGGGTCGTACGCCGACCACGGTCAGCTCGGTCCAGGTCTGGCCGAGGTGGGGCTCCTCGTCCTCGGGCACGTCGACCGACAGCAGGCTGGACTGCCACTCCGGGCGCCGACGGGGGTCGACGAGGTAGGTGAACGCCTGCTCCGCCGAGTGCGGCAGCTCGACGGTCGCGGTGAAGCGCCGGGTCGTCAGAACGTCTCCCCGGTCAGCAGCTCGTAGGCCTCGACGTAGCGCGCCCGCGTGCGCTCGACGACCGCATCGGGCAGCGGCGGCGGGGCCTCTCCGGAGGTGCGGTCCCAGCCGGACTCCCCGGTGAGCCAGTCGCGCACGATCTGCTTGTCGTACGACGCCTGGGCGCGGCCGGGCTGCCACTCGTCGGCGGGCCAGAAGCGGGAGCTGTCGGGGGTGAGGACCTCGTCGGCGAGGATCGTCGTGCCGACCCCGTCGGACGAGGGACGCCGACCGAACTCCAGCTTGGTGTCGGCCACGATGATGCCGCGCTCGCGGGCGAGGGCGTGCGCCTTGTCGTAGACCTCCATGGTCAGCATCCGCAGCTCGGCAGCGGCGTCGTCGCCGACGGCCTCGACGACGGCCTCGTAGTCGACGTTCTCGTCGTGGTCGCCGAGCTCGGCCTTGGTGGCGGGCGTGAAGATCGGCTCGGGCAGGCGGCTGCCGTCCTGCAGCCCGGCCGGCAGCGGGATGCCGCAGACCTCGCCGGTACGGGCGTAGTCGAGGAGGCCGGAGCCGGTGAGGTAGCCGCGGGCCACGCACTCGACGGGGAACATGTCGAGACGCTCGCACACCACCGCGCGCCCGGCCACGGACGCCGGCACGTCGGTGGACACGACGTGGTTGCCGACGAGCCCCTCGAGCTGCGCGAACCACCACAGCGACATCCGGGTGAGGATCTCGCCCTTGTCGGGGATCGTGGTGTCGAGGACGAAGTCGTAGGCGGAGATGCGGTCGCTGGCGACCATCAGCAGCCGGCCCTCGTGCTCACCCGCGTCGATGCGGTAGAGGTCGCGGACCTTCCCGGAGTGGAGGTGGGTGGTGCCGTCGATGACGGGCGCTGCGGGGATGTTCAGCTCTGCTGCCACGCGCCGAGCCTATCGGGGCTCAGCGGTGCAGCCACCAGCTCATCCGTCGCGTCATCCACGGCAGGAAGACGTAGGTCATCAGCGGTGTCATCACCGACGTCACCAGCACCACGCGCGGCACGAGCGGCCAGCCGCCGATCGTCCGCGAGGCGACGAAGTTCGCGAGCAGGCTCAGCGGCAGGAACACCATGAAGATCACGACCATCTGCTTCCACCGCGGCGGCGGCACGGGGGCCGCGCTCAGGGCCTCCACCGTGGCCGGCTCGTCGAACCACCCCTCGATGCCCTACGCCGTTCGCGACGCGACTCCTCCACGTCACCCGCGGCCGCCTCGAGCCACCAGGCCCGCTGCGGGGAGGCCTCCCACGCGGCGAGCGACTCGGCGTCGGCGAACCGGTAGAGCATGTGCCAGTCGGTCGAGTCGGCGCTCGGCCGGACCCAGCCCGACCCGAGGAAGCCGTCGAACTTCTCCGCCATCGACGTGCCCGCTTGCATCCACGCCAGCATCTGGGTGGAGTGCGACGGGTCGACGTGACGGGTGACGGAGACGGTCACGGGGGCTGACATGGGTCCCAGTGTCGAGCGGCGGCGGGCGCGGAGTGAAGCCGGCGGCGACGAGATCCTGCCCACGTCGCCACCCGCCTGAGGTGGCGCAGGCGGAGGGATAAGGCGTCTGCCCGATGCGGACGCCGGGGTCTTAGCCGCAGCGTGGGGAGCGTCCACCAGCACCCGGTCAGGAGCCCGCCATGAACAACACTGCCATCGACGTCACCGCCCGCATCGCCTCCTTCCACCGCGCCGACGTCGCCCGCGAGGTCGCCGCGGCCCGCGCCGTGCGTCGTACCCGCCTGCCCGCCGAGCCTGTCGTCACCGAGGTTCCGTCGCGTCGCCGCAGCGGATGGAGCCGTTGGTTCCCGGCGCCCCGCCCGGCCCACTGATGTCGGTCGCACGTGCCGACCGTCCACCCGTGGTCAACGGCCTCCTCGCCTGCGACCATCTGCAGATGGGCGGGAGGCTCGTCGGCCGCGGGGCCGAGCTCGACCGGATGGCCGGGGCCGTCATGAGCGCCCGCGGAGGCGAGACCCGGTGCCTGCTCGTCACCGGCGAGGCAGGGATCGGCAAGAGCCGGCTCGTCGCCGAGGCCGTGGCGCACCTCGACGACGCCCTGGTCATCACCGGGCACGCGGTCGACATGTCCACCGGCGAGATCCCGTTCGGCGTGGTCGCCGACACCCTGCGCGACCTGGCCCGCGTCGCCGGCGCTGACGCCCTGCTACCCGCCGAGCGGGACGCGCTCGCCCCGCTGCTGCCGGGGAGTGCCCACGGTCGCCGGGTCGAGAGGGTGCAGCTGCTCTCGACCGTCCTCGACCTGCTCGAGCGGCTCGCGTCGCACCAGCTCGTCGTGTGGGTCGTCGAGGACCTGCACTGGGCGGACTCGGCCACGCGCGACCTGGTCGGGCTCGCGGCTCGGACGATCCCGGCGGGTCTGCTCATCGTGGGCACGGTCCGCACCGCCGACCCCGACCGCACGCCCGAGGCGGAGGCCGTCCTGACGTCGTACGTCGCCGGGCTGGCTCGCACGCCGGGTTGCGAGGTGCTTCCGCTCCCACGTCTGGGCGCGGACGCGGTCCAGCAGCAGCTCCGCGACCTGCTCGGGGCCCGTCCGTCGGCGGACGTCGTCGGGCGCGTCGAGCGCCTCAGCGACGGCATCCCGTTCGTGGTGGAGGAGCTGGTGGCCGCTGCCGGGCGACCCGAGCTCAGCACCGTCGAGGCGGTGGCCTCCGGCCGGCTCGGCACCCTCTCGGCGGAGGCCAGGAGGCTCGTCGAGGCTGCAGCCGTCGGCGACGGACACCTCCGGATCAGCCTGGTCGAGCAGGTCCTCGACGCGACGCCCGACGAGCTCGACGCAGCGCTGGCGGAGGCCGCGCGAGCGGGCATCCTGACGACCGACCACGACCACGACGAGGTGCGCTTCCGGCACGCCCTGCTGCGCGAGGCGACGTCCCGGGAGACCGGGCCGGGGGCGCGGCGGTCGTGGCACCGGCGCTGGGCCGAGGTGCTCGAGGCCGACCCCGGCACCCTCCCGGCGGACCCGGCCGCGCTGGCGGTCGCCGAGCACTGGCACCAGGCCCGTGACGTACGCCGTGCGGTCGCGGCCGCGGTGGCCGCACTGCCCGCGGCGGAACGGATCGCCGACGCCCGCCGGGAGACGCTGCTGTGGACGCGGGTGCTCTCGGCGTGGGCCGCGCTCGACGATGCGGAAGCCGTGACCGGGCTCAGCTTGCGAGAGACCGTGGCCCAGGCGGTGGTCGTCGCCCAGTCGACCGGGATGGCGAGCCTCCTCGCGGTCCTGGACGCAGTGACCGAGCAGCTGCTGGACGAGTCGGAGCGCGCGGTGCTCGCCGTCATCCGCGCCATCACCGGAGAGGCCAAGGGCGACATCGACCCCCGCTACCGCGCGATGACACTGGACCTGTTCGACAGGTTCGACCTCTTCGCCGGCCCGCGTGACCTGTTCTCCCTCCTGGCGCTGAGCCTGGCGATGCGCCTTCCCGCGAGCGACGAGCGATCCGTCGCCGGCATGGACGCGGCTGCGGACATCGCGGCCGAGCTCGCGTCGCCACGCGGGCGCGTGGAGCACGTCGTGCTGCGCTCCCACTCGCGCCTGTTCCGGGGCGATCCCGGCGGCGCCGCCGACTACCTCGAGGACCAGCTCGCCGGGCTGCGCGATCTCCCCGGCCACCACGTGCTGTTCGCCGACGGCAACGTCGTGTGGTGCCGCAGCGTGTGTGGCGAGCACCGCAGGGCGCAGGAGGTCGGCGACGCCGCGCTCGCGCGGCTCCGCCGCCCCGAGCTCTCGGTCGGCCTCTGGGAGCACCTGGTCGAGAACCAGGCCTTCAGCCTGACCTGCACGGGCGACTGGGACCGGGCCAGGCAGCTCCTCGAGGAGTCGGCGCCGTGGTGGGAGGACGACGTCCGCACCAGCAATGCACGCCTGGCGCTCCTCGACCTCCTCCAGCTGGGCACGGCCGATGCCGGGCGCTGGCAGGCGCTCATCGGGCAGGAGATCCCCGGCGGTGCGCCACCCCTCCAGGTCCGACACCTGGCCGCCGCGGCGCACGCCGCCGCGGGGGACCCGGCCGCGGCCCGGGCGATCCACCGCGGGACGTGGGCCGACCCCGCGATGCTCGTCGCCGACGACTACCTGTGCCTGGTGCTGGTCGACGCCGCGCGGACCGAGGCCGACGCGGCGCTCACCGATCCGGGGCGTGCCGACCGCGACGAGGCATCGGCCCACATGGAGGAGATCGCCGACACGGCGCAGAGGTGTCGGCGCTACGGCCGGCTCGGCGAGGTGTGGCCGCTCGACGTGGCCGCCCAGATGGACCGCTTCCACGGTCGTGACGCGAGACCGTCGCTGCGCACGGCGCTCGAGGGATGGGAGCGGATCGGGCACGTCCCGGACGTCGCAGTCACACACCTGTCCCTGGCGGAGCAGGAGGCGACCCACGGCGACCGCGAGGCCGCCCGGCACCACCTGGCGGCGGGCCGGGACGTCGCGGAGCGGCTGGAGGCCCGTCCGATGCTCGCGCGGGCCGACGCGCTGGCGGAGAGGTACGCGCTCTCCTCGCGGGAACGGCGTACGGATGGGGTGCTCACCGAGCGTGAGGTGGAGGTGCTCCGGCTGGTGGCCGACGGCCTGACCAACGGGCAGATCGGGGGAAGGCTCTTCATGTCGCCCAAGACGGCGAGCGTCCACGTCTCGCACATCCTGGCCAAGCTGGGCGCGGCCAACCGCACGGAGGCGGCGGCGACGGCCCGGCGACAGGGCCTGCTCGGCTGAACCTGCTCTGGCGCAGCATTGTCTAGTGACTTAGTCTACTAATTCACAGCACCTCGTCCCCGGGAGGATTCGTGCCCCGAGCACCACGCCCCGACTTCCTCGTGATCGGCGCCCCCAAGGCCGGCACCACGGCCCTGCACGCCGCCCTGGCACAGCACCCGGACGTCTTCGTCTCGGACCCCAAGGAGCCGAAGTACTGGCTGTGCGACGGCGCCCCGCCGCCGGCCTGGCGCGGACCGGGTGACAAGCACTCCCAGCAGGAGTGGATCTGGCGCGCCGACCACTACTTCCCGCTGTTCACCCCGGCCGCGCCGCACCAGGCCCGCGGCGAGAGCACGCCGTTCTACCTGTGGAGCCGCGGCGCCCACCGCCGCATCGCCGAGGACCTGCCCGACGTGCGCCTCGTCGCCGTCGTCCGCGACCCGGTGGACCGGGCCTACAGCAACTGGATGCACCTGTGGTCCGACGGCCTGGAGCCGGAGTCCGACTTCGTCGCGGCGTTCGACCGCGAGGAGGAGCGGGTGCGCGCGGGGTGGGCGCCGTTCTGGCGCTACCGCGAGCTGGGGAGGTACGGCGAGCAGCTGGCGCACCTGCACCGCTACGTCGATCCCGGGCGGATCCTCGTCATCCGCTACCGCGACCTCGTCGACGCTCCCGGCGCGACGGTCGACCGGGTGAGCCGGTTCCTCGGGATCCGCGAGGGCCTGGTCGACTCGATCCCGCGCGACAACTCCCGCAGCTTCGTCACGCCGGGCTGGCGCTCGAGCCTGTTCGGACCGGTCGTGCGCGGCGGCGCCCGACTCGGGCAGTTCGCGCCACCGCAGGTGTGGCGTGCGATCCACCCGCTGTCGCTCGGCCTGCTGGGCGACCACCGCGACGCCCACCGACCGCGTCTCGACGCCGCCAGCCGACAGCGCCTGATCGCGGCGTACGCCGACGACATCGGCCTGCTCGGCGAGCTCACCGGGCAGGACTTCGGCGACTGGCTCGACCCGCAGAGCCGTGGCTCCTTCAACCAGCGCGCGGCGACCGTGACCCGCCTCGTCGAGCGCGAGGCCGGCCGGCCGGAGCGCTCGGACCGCGGCGTCAGCGCACGCAGGTGACGAGGTCGTGCGCCCCGTCGGGGCGGGCGGCCTCGACGTAGTAGCGCACCCGGCCGTCGGGCAGCGGCACCGCGCTGGCGTAGCGGAACGCGCCGTCGGAGTGCGGGGACGAGATGGGCGGCTGGTCGAGGCGGGTGAGGGCCGTGCCGTCCCAGGTGGCCACCCCGGTGGTCTCGAACCAGTTCGACGCCGCGTCGGGGCGACCGTCGTACAGCACCGTGCCGTCGGGGAGCACGGCGCTGACCCGGGCACCGCGGGCGTCCCACTGGCCCTCGCGGCCGGCGAGCACCTCGCCGTGGTCCTGCCACGCCAGCCCGTCACTGCTGGTGAGCCGACGGGTGGTCATCCGGTCCTCGTGGCCGGGCTCGTCGAGGGGGTGGCAGCACAGCCACATCTCGTAGCCGTCCGGTCCGACGGTGATCACCGGGTCCTTCACACCCGTGTCGCGGTCGCCGTCGTGCACGCGTCGTCGTACGCCGCCGGGCAGGCCCTCGACCGTGTCGGCAGTGAGGCTGTCGACCCACCAGTGCTTGGAGCCGGGCGTCGCGCACGAGAGGTAGAGCCGCCACCCGCCCTCGCGCAGCGGCACGAGCACCGGGCGCTCGAAGGACTCCGCACCGAAGGCCTCGCGCGCGACCTCGGTCACCGGCTCGAAGGCGACGCCGTCGTCGGAGCGTGCCACGACCACCGAGACGCCGCGGCCGTCGGTGAGCGGGCGGCGGACCCGCCACGTCAGCCAGAAGACGCCATCGACCAGGACGGCGCTCGCCGCCCCCGCCCAGTTGCCGGCACCCGGTCCCGGGGCGGGCACCACGACCTCGACGTCGTCGTAGGTCGGGGGTGCGGCAGTCGCGGCGCTCATGCCTCCACGATAGTCGACAAGTTGAGTCGAGTTTGGTCCGTATGGTGGGCAACCCCGACGCGGACCGTTTCGCGAGCCGGGCCAGGGGTACCACTCGACACATGAGCTTCTACGTCCTGCCGGTCAACCTGCACCGCAGCGCGGACTCGTTCGAGGCGCTCGGCGACCTGATGGGACCGGTGCTCGCCTACGCGGAGGACCACGTCGAGGTGACGGCCGACCACGCCGCGGTCGGCACGTTCTTCCTCGAGGTCAAGGACCGCACCAACCAGCTCCAGGACCAGCTGCGGCGCAACTACTCCCGCTTCGGGCCGGTCACCGGCTACTACTTCGGCGCGTCCGAGGCCCTGCACCAGGCCGCCGACGACTACGCCGCGGTCGACGACCAGCAGGCCGCGGGCTATGACCGGCTCCTCGACTGCGGCCCCGACTCCGACCACGACTTCACCCTCCCTCCCTACTCAGGCATCGACGTCGACGACATCCGGGCGATGCTCACCCCGCCGACCGGGTGGACCGAGATGGAGCAGGGGTGGCAGCAGGTGCAGGACGGCATCGACTATGTGTGCAGCCTCGAGTGGATCACCCATCTCTTCGTGCCCCCGGTGGGCGACCCGATCCGCGGCGAGCTGGCCGACCTGCGCGAGCAGTTCAACGGACCGTGGATGCAGGTGGGGCGCGCCGCGGCCGCCCTGCGCACCCTGGGCTCGGTGAACCACGAGACCAACATCCGTGTCGCACTGGCCGCACAGGACCTGGCGTGGGAGGGCAACGCGGCCGACCTCGCCAAGAGCAACATCGACCGGTTCCGCGAGGTCATGGACGAGCACGTCGTCGACCTGAACTCGGCCGCGGAGTTCCTGCACATGCGGTCGTGGGCGATGGTCAAGATCATGGACGTCGCCGTGAGCCTGCTCGAGTGGGTGCTCGACCTGGCGTCCTACGTCTACGGCCTCGACATCGTGGAGTTTTTCACCGACGGCCGGGCGGTCGCGCTGCTGGGCAAGATCCTCGACGTCATCCCGCTCATCGGCCTGTGCTGGGACCTGCTCGGCGCCGTGGTCGGCGGCATCGGTCTCACCCTCCACGGACTGTCCGACCGCGACGTCGCCGTGCCCCAGCTCAACCCGCCGTCGAGCACGATCGGGGCGCCGGCGTGAACGAGCCGTCCATCAGTGACGCCGAGCGACGGCAGCTCGTCGCAGAGGCCGGGACCGCCGATGGGCTCGACCGGGCGCTGGCACGCCTGCACGCCGCGCTCCGGGACGCCAAGGCCGACCTGCCCGGTGTCCAGGGGTCGTTCCGTCGACTGCTGACCTCCCTGGACGACGGGCTCGAACCCGACGACCCCGTCGCCCGGCTCGTCGATCGCTACCGGCGCGGCGTCGCGGACCGCACCGAGCTGCTCGCCGACCCCGACGTGGCCGAGCGCCTGCGTGCGCGGCTGCGCGGCGGGGCGGCAGGCGGAGCCGGGAGTCCTCCGGCCTGAGTCCCGCTCAACCGGTGACCCGGAAGGACGCCGCACCGCTGACCACGGCCTCTCGTGCCGCGACGTCGCGCACCCGCGCCGAGGGCGGCCCGTGCCGGCACCACTCCACGAGCGCGTCGACCGCCTCGTCCTCGCCCTCGGCGTGGACGAGCACGCTGCCGTCGACCTCGTTGCGCACCCAGCCGACGACGCCGAGCTGCTGCGCCCGTTCCTGGGTGTGCCAGCGGAACGCCACGCCCTGCACCTGCCCGGTCACCCGGGCCTGGACCGCCTTCATGCCCCCATCCTGCCCCCTCCCGGCGGGCGGTCCCCGGCGCTGGGGACGGGTGAGAGGCTGACGCGGATGACCCAGGACGAGCAGGCCCAGGACGAGCGGGCCCACGACGAGCACGGTGGCGAGGCGGCGTACGAGCCGGACCCGCGGCGCTGGCGCGTGCTCGCGGTCTCCCTCGTCGTCGGCTTCATGTCGCTGCTCGACGTCACGATCGTCAACGTCGCCGTGCCGTCCATCCGCGCCGGGCTCGAGACCTCCGCGGCGACGATCCAGTGGGTGGTGTCCGGCTACGCACTCGCCTTCGGCATGACGCTGGTCGCCGGCGGCCGGCTCGGCGACGCGCACGGCCGGCGGCGGATGATGACGATCGGCCTCGTCGGCTTCGTCGTGTCCAGCGCGGCCGTCGGGCTCGCGCCCAACGCGGCCGCGATCGTTCTGGCCCGCCTCGTGCAGGGCGCCAGCGCCGGCCTGCTCACCCCGCAGAACTCCGGGCTGATCCAGCAGCTGTTCCGCGGCGAGGAGCGCGGGCGCGCCTTCGGGATGTTCGGCTTCACCGTGGCCGTCGCCTCCGCGACCGGCCCGCTGATCGGTGGCCTGCTGATCGGCCTGCTCGGCGAGGAGAACGGCTGGCGCTCCCTCTTCCTCATCAACGTGCCGATCGGCCTCGTCGCGCTGGTGCTGATCCGTCGGCTCGTGCCCGACAACCACGTCGGCGCCGGCCCCGAGTCCGCTCCGAAGGATCCCCGCATCGACGTCGTCGGCGCGGTCCTCCTCGGCCTCGCCGTCCTGGCCGTCCTGTACCCGCTGATCAGCCTCGAGGGCGGCGCCGGCCTGCCGCTGGTGGTGCTGGTCGCGTTCCCGCCACTGGCGTGGGCGTTCGTGCGGTGGGAGAAGCGGACCGTCGAGCAGGACCGGCCGCCGCTGCTCGACGTGTCGCTGCTGCGCGGCCTGCCCGGTTACGCCAACGGGCTGCTCGTCGGAACCCTCTACTTCACCGGCTTCACCGGGATCTTCCTGGTGCTGTCGGTGCACCTGCAGGAGGGCGAGGGGTTCTCGCCGTTGCAGGCGGCGCTGCTGATGACGCCGTTCGCCGTCGGCGCCGCCACCACCTCACCGCTCGCCGGCCGGCTGGTCGGCCGGCTCGGGCGGCGGGTGACCCTCGTCGCGCTCGGCGTGATGATGACCGGCACCGCGCTCGCGTCGTGGCTGGTGACCTCGCCGACGGACGCCCTGTGGTGGACCCTCGCGCCCGCGATGTTCCTGGCCGGCGTCGGTGGCGGTGGGGTGATCTCCCCCAACTTCACCCTCACCCTCGCCGAGGTCCCGCCGCGGATGGGCGGCGCGGCTGGCGGGGCGCTGCAGACCGGCCAGCGGATCGGGTCGGCCCTCGGCGCCGCCCTGCTGATGACGGTCTACCAGGCCGTCGGGACCGTCACCTCCGCTCCGGTGGCGGCCCGGGCGGCCCTTCTGGCGGCGCTCGCTGTGCTCGCCCTGGCCTTCGCCGCCGCCGTACGCTCCTGGCGGCTCGGCGACTGACGTCGTCAGCGATCCCCGCGGCAGCCCTCGGCCCCCTCGGACGGTGGCAACCTGGAGGGGAAGTCCGTCACCTGTCGGCCTTTGCAACCCCCATCAAGTGGGGGACTCCCCGCTCAAGCGGGGACTCTCCGAAGGGGGCCGTCAGAGGATCGCGCCCGGCGAGTACGACGCCGCGGCGGGGTGGGCGGCCGCGAGGGCCTCGACCCGGGCGAGGACCGCACGGGTCTGGGCCACGGCGGCGCCGGTGAACTCGATGGGGTCGGCGACGAGCGCGTCGATCTGCTCGCGGGTCAGGCCCAGGCGGTCGTCCGCGGCGAGCTTGGCGAAGACGTCGTTGTCGGCCTGCCCGGCGCGCATCGCGAGCGCGGTGCCGACCGCGGCCTCCTTGATCGCCTCGTGGGCGGCCTCGCGCCCCACGCCGTTGCGCACGGCGGCCATCAGCACCTTGGTCGTGGTGAGGAACGGCAGGTAGCGGTCGAGCTCGCGCTGGATGACCGCCGGGAAGGCACCGAACTCGTCGAGCACGGTGAGGAAGGTCTGGAAGAGGCCGTCGGTGGCGAAGAACGCGTCGGGCAGCGCGACCCGGCGCACGACCGAGCAGGAGACGTCGCCCTCGTTCCACTGGTCGCCGGCGAGCTCGCTCACCATCGACAGGTGGCCGCGCAGGATGACGGCGAGGCCGTTGACGCGCTCGCAGGAGCGGGTGTTCATCTTGTGCGGCATCGCGGACGAGCCGACCTGGCCCTCCTTGAAGCCCTCGGTCACCAGCTCGTGGCCGGCCATCAGCCGCACCGTCGTGGCCAGGTTGGACGGACCGCTGACGAGCTGCACCAGGGCCGCGACGACGTCGAAGTCGAGGGAGCGGGGGTAGACCTGGCCGACGCTGGTCAGCACCTGCTCGAAGCCGAGGTGCGCGGCCACGCGCTGCTCGAGGTCGTCGAGCTTGGCAGCGTCGCCGTCGAGGAGGTCGAGCATGTCCTGCGACGTGCCCATCGGGCCCTTGATGCCACGCAGCGGATAGCGGACGAGCAGCTCCTCGATCCGCTGGACGGCGATCAGCATCTCGTCGGCGATCGTGGCGAAGCGCTTGCCGAGGGTGGTGGCCTGGGCGGCGACGTTGTGCGAGCGGCCGGCCATCACGGTCGCCTCGTGCTCGGCGGCGAGCCGGCCCAGGCGAACCAGGGCGGCGACGGCGCGGTCCCGCACGACCTCGAGCGAGCGGCGTACCTGCAGCTGCTCGACGTTCTCGGTGAGGTCGCGCGAGGTCATCCCCTTGTGGATGTGCTCGTGCCCGGCCAGAGCGGAGAACTCCTCGATCCGCGCCTTCACGTCATGGCGCGTCACCCGCTCCCGGGCGGCGATGGAGTCGAGGTCGACCTTGTCGACGACCGCCTCGTAGGCCTCGACGACGCCGTCCGGGACGTCGATGCCGAGGTCACGCTGGGCCTTCAGCACCGCGATCCAGAGCTGCCGCTCGAGGACGATCTTGTGCTCGGGCGACCAGATCTCCGCGAGATCGGCGCCGGCGTAGCGGGTGGCCAGGACGTTGGGGACGCTCACGGGCACCCATCCTCCCACCCGCCGGCGTCCGCACCTCGACCGACTCAGGCGCCGGACGTCATGGGGGGCTGGTCGCAAGAGCATCCGGCTGCCATGACACTGTCGTACGACGTCATGGCCGGGGGTCATTCGCACGACCGCCCACCATGACGTCGCGTCCGGGCGCGCGAAGGTGTCAGCCACGCGACGCGGCGCCCTCGACGACCCCGAGCGGCTCGGCGGCGATGTCGCGTCGCCACTGGGCGCCGGGGAAGCTGATGGAGGAGATGCCCTCGTACGCCTTGGCGCGGGCGTCGGCGACGTCGGATCCGGTCGCCCGGACGGCGAGCACCCGGCCGCCGGCGGTCACCAGCGATCCCCCGCCGGTCGAGCCCGTCGAGACCCGGGCGGTGCCGGCGTGGATGACGTCGACGTCGTCCTCGACGGCGAGCGTCTCGATGCCGACGATGACGTCGCCGCTGCTGGAGCCCTCGGGGTAGCCCGCGCTGGCCATGACCACCGAGACCGAGGCGCCCTCGGCGAAGGTCGGCGCCGGCACGGCCGTGAGGTCGCCGTCGGCGGCTGCGCGGAGCAGGGTGCCGAGCGGGGAGGTCAGCAGGGCGAGCACCGGCTGCACGTCGGGGTCGCCGAAGCGGCAGTTGAACTCGATGACCTTCGGGCCGGCCGCGGTCAGGGCGAGCCCGACGTAGAGGCAGCCGACGAACGGCGCACCGCGCTGCTGCATCTCGGCCAGGGTCGGGACGACGACGTCGGCCATCACGGACTCGACGATGCCGTCGGGCAGCCAGGTCAGCGGGGCGTAGGACCCCATCCCACCCGTGTTGGGGCCGCGGCCGCCGTCGAAGATGCGCTTGAAGTCCTGGGCCGGCAGCAGCGGCCGTCCGACGGTGCCGTCGCAGACGACGAACAGGGAGAACTCCGGGCCGTCGAGGAACTCCTCGACCACCACCCGCTCGCACCCGGCCGCGTGGGCCAGCGCCTCGTCGCGGTCGCTCGTCACGACGACGCCCTTGCCGGCCGCGAGCGCGTCGTCCTTGACGACGTACGGCGCCCCTAACGCGTCGAGCGCCGCGGCGACCTCGTCCGGCGTGGTGCACGTGCGGGACCCGGCGGTCGGCACTCCGGCGGCCGCCATGACCTCCTTGGAGAAGGCCTTCGACCCCTCGAGCCTCGCGGCGTCGCGGGAGGGACCGAAGACCGCGATCCCGGCCTCGCGCACGGCGTCGGCGACCCCGGCGACCAGCGGCGCCTCCGGGCCGATGACCACCAGGTCGGCCCCGACGGAGGTGGCCAGGGCGGCGACGGCCGGGCCGTCCATCGGGTCGACAGCGTGCAGCGCGGCGACCTCGCCGATGCCGGGGTTGCCCGGGGCGGCGTGGACCTCGCTCACCGCGGGGTCGGCAGCCAACGCCAGGACGAGCGCGTGCTCACGCCCGCCGGTGCCGATGACGAGGGTCCTCACCCGTGCACGACCACGGTCTGCTCGCGACCCGGGCCGACGCCGACGCCCCAGATCTTCGCGCCCGACATCTCCTCGAGCGCCTGCACGTAGACCTGCGCGTTCTTCGGCAGGTCGTCGAAGGAGCGGCAGCCGGAGATGTCGCTCCCCCACCCCTCGAAGAACTCGTAGACCGGCTTCGCGTGGTGGAACTCGGTCTGCGTCATCGGCATCTCCTCGACGCGCTGACCGTCGATCTCGTAGGCCACGCAGACCGGGATCCGCTCCCACGCGCCGAGGATGTCGAGCTTGGTCAGGAACAGCTCGGTGAGGCCGTTGACCCGGCTGGCGTAGCGCGCGACGACGGCGTCGTACCAGCCGCAACGACGCGTGCGGCCGGTCGAGACGCCGATCTCGCCGCCGAGGGTCTGCAACTGGACGCCGTCCTCGTCGAAGAGCTCGGTCGGGAACGGGCCCGACCCGACCCGGGTGGTGTAGGCCTTGATCACGCCGATCACCCGGTCGATGCGGGTGGGGCCGACGCCGGCGCCGACGCACACGCCGCCGGCGACCGGGTTGGAGGACGTGACGAACGGATAGGTGCCGTGGTCGACGTCGAGCATCGTGGCCTGGGCGCCCTCGAAGAGGACCGTGCGGCCGGCGTCGAGCGCCTGGTTGAGCAGCAGCGAGGTGTCGCAGACCATCGGCCGGAGCCGCTCGGCGTAGGACAGCAGCTCCTCGACCACCGCGTCGACCTCGATGGCACGCCGGTTGTAGACCTTGGTCAGCAGGTGGTTGCGCACGTCGAGCGCGGCGTCGATCTTCTCCCGCAGGATCTTCTCGTCGAAGAGGTCGGCGATGCGTACGCCGACGCGGTTGATCTTGTCGGCGTAGGCCGGGCCGATGCCGCGACCGGTGGTGCCGATCTGGTTCTTGCCGAGGAAGCGTTCGGTGACCTTGTCGATCGTCGCGTGGTAGCTCGCGATGACGTGGGCGTTGGCGCTCACCTTGAGGTCGGCGACCTCGACCCCGCGGGCGAGGAGGCCGTCGAGCTCGCGGAACAGTGCCTCCGGGGAGACCACGACGCCGTTGGCGATGACCGAGGTGGCGCCGGGCGTGAGGATGCCGCTGGGCAGCAGGTGGGTGGCGTACTTCTCGCCGTCGATCACGATGGTGTGGCCGGCGTTGTGGCCCCCGCTGGTGCGGACCACGTAGTCGATGCGGTCCGTGGTGGCCAGCAGGTCGGTGGCCTTGCCCTTGCCCTCGTCGCCCCACTGGGCTCCGAGCACGACGATCGCGGGCATCTCAGCCCTCCCTCTGTCATTGGCTGTCAAAGCGGGTGGAAATGACACAGCCCCGGCACAAGGCACCGGGGCTCTTGCGACGTCACGCTACCGCACAGCCGTCGGCTAGGGTCCGCACGTGCGCTCCCTGCTGGTCATCACCAACGCCGACGCCGGCACCTCCGACGAGGAGCGCCTGGCCGAGGCTCTCGTGGTGCTCCGGGAGAAGGCCTCGGTCGAGGTCGCCAAGACCTCCAACCCCGGCGAGCTCGACGGCGTGCTCCACCGCGCCGGCGGTCGTACGGTCGTGGTGGCCGGTGGCGACGGAAGCCTGCACGCCGTCGTGACCGCGCTGCACAAGCGCCGCGAGCTCGACCAGACGACGCTCGCCCTGCTCCCGATGGGCACCGGCAACGACTTCGCGCGCGGCAACGACATCCCCCTGGAGATCGAGGACGCGGCCAGGCTCGTGCTCACCGGCGAGCCGCGGCAGGTCGACCTCATCGTCGACGAGACCGGCAACGTGGTCGTCAACAACGTGCACGTCGGGGTCGGCGCGCAGGCAAGCCGCAAGGGCCACAAGTGGAAGACCCGCCTGGGTGCCGTCGGCGTCGGCAAGGTCAACCTGGGCAAGCTCGGCTATCCCATCGGCGCGCTGCTCTCGGCGTTCCACCCGCCCAACTGGCGGCTGCGCGTCGAGCTCGACGGCAGGGTCGTCAACGACGTCGACCGCCCGGTCCTGATGGTGGCGATCGGCAACGGCGGCAACGTCGGCGGCGGCACCGAGCTCAACCCCGACGCCGACACCGAGGACGGGCTGCTCGACGTGATGATCAGCCGCGCCGTGAAGCCGAGCGCGAAGGTCGGCTACGTCGCACGGCTGCGCAAGGGCGAGCACGACCAGCGCGACGACGTCGTCACCCTGCGTGGCACGTCGGTGAAGGTGAGCGGCGACGAGTTCTGGCTGTCCGCCGACGGGGAGATCTCCGGCCCCGAGCGCAGCCGCAGCTGGCGCCTCGAGCGGGCGGCGTACTCGATGATCCTGCCGCGCTGACGCTGCGCCACTCCGACCTCCGGGTCAGAGCCAGCCGCGCCGCACCGCCTCGACGCCGGCCTGGAAGCGGGTGTCGACGCCGAGCTCGGTCATCAGGGCGGCGATGCGTCGCCGGACGGTGCGCAGGCCGATGCCCAGCTTGCGCGCGATGACCTCGTCGGTGGCTCCGGCCATCAGCTGCTCCAGCAGGAACTGCCGCCCGTCGGGACTCATCCGCCCCGCCTCGGGCTCGGGCAGCGGCGCGGCGCGGTCCCACAGCGACTCGAACCACATCGTCAGCGCCGCGACGATCGAGCGCTGGCGCACGTGCACCCGCGGCTCGTCGGTGAAGCCGATGGGCTCGGGCAGCACGGCATGGGAGTCGCCGAGGATGAACATGCGGGTGCGCAGCTCCGAGATGATCCGCACCTGCTCGCCCAGCCCGGCACGCACCCGCAGGGCGTCCGGAGCCTCGGTCAGGGCCCGCGCCGGGTAGATGGCGCGGGAACGGCGACCGGTCGCCATCGCCTCGGCGAGCACCTCGCTCACCTTCGACTCCCGTGGCATCGCCCAGGCGTCGGGGCGCAGCCCCAGCATGTCGCCGCGACTGGTGCGGATCATCAGCTGCAGGAGCTCCAGCGGGTTGCCGCCCGAGCTCAGCTCGCCGTCGAGCGGGTGGACCTCGCTGACGTGGGTCGGGTCGGGGCGGGTCGCCGCGGCGACCAGGTGGGGCACCGCGCTCGAGAGCTCGGCCAGCTTGGTGGCCGATGTCGCGGCGGATCGCGCCTCCTGCAGCACCAGGTCCGCGACGACCTCGGCCAGCGACGGCACGACGATCCGGTCCTCGGCCAGCACCACGAGCCCCCGCTCGACGAGCGGGGCGAGGTCGCGCAGCAGCCGCTCGGGCGCCTGCTGCACCAGCCGGGCCACGCCCGTCACCGTGTGCCCCGAGACGGGGGCGAGACGGAAGTAGAGCTGCTCGGCCCGGCGGTCGAGGCCGAGGGCCACGAGGACGGAGGACGGGTCGCCGGGCATGCTGGCAGTTTAGTGCCACCGGCACTCAGGATCCGCGTGGCACGGAGCGGCCAGTCGATACTGTCCTCGCCGGTCGCCGCGGGGGTGTGCGGCTGGTCCCGCTCCTCGGAGCAGGCGTCGGAGCCGCCACGGGGGTCGGCTCCGGCGCCATACGGCGTTGTCCGGAGACTGCGACGCCCGTCGTCGGCGCCGTCGCGGCGCCTCGATAGCCTTGCGCGCATGGCACGAGGTGGACGGCAGCGCCAGGGTGATCCGGTCGACTGGGTGACGCGGGCGGCGGACGACGCCGTACGCCACGCCGGCGAGGGCAACCTCGTCACCGTCGCGTCGGGCGCCTCGCCCAGCGGTCCGATCCACCTGGGCAACCTGCGTGAGTTCATCACCCCGCACTTCGTGGCCGAGGAGCTGCGGCGACGCGGCGTCCCGGTGCGCCACCTCCACTCGTGGGACGACTTCGACCGGTTCCGCAAGGTGCCGGCCGGCGTGCCTGCGGAGTGGGCCGAGCACATCGGCCGCCCGCTCAGCGCCGTGCCCGACCCCTGGGAGTGCCACGCCAGCTGGGCCGATCACTTCAAGGCCCCGCTGCAGGAGTCGCTGCGCGAGCTCGGCGTCGAGATGGAGGAGATCTCCCAGACCGAGATGTACACGGCGGGCGCCTACCGCGCGCAGGTGCTGCTCGCGGTGTCGCGGCGCGACGAGATCGAGGCGGTGCTCGCCCAGCACCGCACCAAGAAGGTCTCCCCCGCCGACGACGCCTCCGAGCAGGAGGCCGCGGACCTGGCCGACTCGGTCGCCAACGAGGACGACGAGGAGGGCGACCCGACCGCGGCCGCTTCCGCCGACGCGATCGCCCGCTTCCCCTACCGTCCCTACTGCCGCCAGTGCGGGCGCGACACCGTCACCACCACGGCGTACGACGACGCCACGACGACGCTGTCCTACACTTGCTCGTCGTGCCACTTCGAGGGCACGACCGACCTGTCCACTGACACCGACGGCAAGCTGGTGTGGAAGGTCGACTGGCCGATGCGGTGGGCCTACGAGAAGGTCAACTTCGAGCCGGCCGGTCGCGACCACATGACGCCCGGCTCCTCCTACACCGTCGGCACCGAGATCGTGTCGTCGATCTTCGACTGGCGCGCCCCCGCCCGGGTGATCTACGCGTTCGTCGGGTTCGCCGGCGTGCAGAAGATGTCGTCGTCGGCCGGCGGCGTCCCCACCGCGACCGACGCCCTGCGGATCCTCGAGTCCCCGATGCTGCGCTGGCTCTACGTCCGGCGGGCGCCGACGCAGGCCTTCGACATCGACTTCGGGGCGTCCGTCGTGCGGCTGTACGACGAGTGGGACGCGCTGGGCCGCAAGGCCGCCGACCCCGCCAAGGCCGACGTCGCGACGCTGGCCTGGCACCGCGCCGCCGAGACCGCCGCCGGCCCGCTGCCCGCCTCGCGGGTGCCCGTCCCCTTCCGGACGCTCTCGTCGGTCGCCGACGTCACCGCCGGCTCCGCCGAGCTGATCTCCCGGATCGTGGAGTCCTCGGGCTTCCCGCACGACTCCGTCGCCGACCTCGAGCCGCGCCTGTCCAAGGCGATGCAGTGGACGGCCGAGCACGTGCCGGCCGACGAGCGCACCACGGTGCGCGAGACGCCGGACGCCGATCGGCTGGCAGCGCTCACCGAGGACGAGGAGCTGTGGCTGCGGATCTTCCTCGACCGGCTCCCGTCCGAGCCCGACCTCGACTCGGTCACGGCCGTCGTCTACGGGACGCCCAAGGTCGCCCGCGGCCTCGGCTTCGACGACGCCCCCACCGACCAGGTCAAGGCGGACCAGAAGGACTTCTTCCGGCTGCTCTACAACCTCCTTGTCGACGCCGACCGGGGCCCGCGCCTGCCCACGCTGGTGCTGGCGCTCGGCCCGGCGAAGGTGCGGCAGCTGCTCGGCGCCTGACAAGGCCTTGCCGAAAATTCGGGTAAATCTCTTTACCTTCTGTTGACCCCGCGCACGTAGTGGTCCCATGGAGGTCTCCCGACCACATGGAGGAACGCCATGTTCAGCAACGCACTCGGCTCCGTCCGTCGGAGCCTCCCGACCATCGCCATCGCCGGGACCCTGGTCCTTGCCTCGGCCACGAGCGGTGCCACCGCCGCACTCGTCATCACCGGCAAGCAGATCAAGGACAACACGGTGACGAGCAAGGACATCAAGAACAAGACGCTCGTGAAAAAGGACTTCAAGCCGTCGACGATCTCCGCGCTCACGGGAGCGACAGGTCCCGCGGGAGCCCCGGGCGCTCCGGGCGCACCCGGCATCTCCGGGTACCAGATCATCACCGTCTCGGCCACCGTGCCTGCCGACTCCGGCGGCGAGGTGACCGGAACGTGCCCGACCGGCAAGAAGGTGCTCAGCGCCGCCGCGGAGCTCATCAACTCCTACGACGGCACCGCCGTGACGATCGACCTCAGCGCCACCTCGGCCAAGGCCTACGCCTACAACTACGACACGACGGCTGCCGACACCCTCAACATCGACGTCGTCTGCGCCGTCGTCAGCTGAACCGCCACCTCCGACCCACCTGACCAACGCAGGCAGTTCGACCCATCCACCGGGGCGCCGAGCGGGCGCCGCGGCCCGGGACGCGCGAACTGCCTGGGTTGGTAGGCCGCGCCCGCCCGACGGCGTACGACGTCGGGGTCAGCGGCGGAAGCCGACGGGGTCGCCGAGGTAGCGCTCGAGGTCGGCGCGCACGGCGTCGCTGATGGTCCAGGCCGACTGGGCGTGGTGGTCCCAGAGCACGTTGACGCACTCCCAGACCGCGGCCGGACCACCCCCCACCTCGACACGCAGCTCGGCGGCGACGGTGAAGGACGAGCGGCCGATCCGGGAAACCCACAGGGAAGCGAGGAACGGCTGGTAGGGCACGAACCGCATCTCGGCGTGGTACTCGATCGTCTGCGAGGCCACGAGCTCGGACACGCCCGCGGCAGTGCCGTGGAGCAGCCCGCTCGCCCCGTCGGGAAGCCCGGGCAGGCGCGCGAACCGCAGGAACTCGTAGCGGGCCTCGTCGAGCACCCGGACAGCCTCGACGTTGTCCACGTGGCCGGCGAGGTTGATGTCGCGGTAGCGCGCCTGGATCTCGGTCGTGAAGGTCTGGCCCATGGGCGAAGTGTGGCGGACGCCCACCTAGGGTTGGTCCATGACCTCCGGTTCCTTCGGCGGCGACCTGATGGCCGGTCCCCCGCCCACCCACCTGCCCGCCGACCCCGCTGACGCCGAGCTCGCGGGGGGAGACGCCCCGGCTGCCGTCGTACGCCGTCACCCGGACTCCCCCGCCGCCTGGGCAGCGCTGGCGCGGCAGGCGCAGGAAGCGGGCGCGGACGACGTGACCGTCTACGCCTACGCTCGCGTCGGCTATCACCGCTCCCTCGACCGGCTGCGCCGCAACGGCTGGAAGGGCCACGGCCCCGTGCCGTGGGAGCACGAGCCCAACCGCGGCTTCCTGCGCTCGCTCGCCCTCCTCGCCCTCGCCGCCCGGGCGATCGGCGAGACCGAGGAGTGGGAACGCTGCTCGACCTTCCTGCGCGACTCGAGCCCGGCCGCGGCCGACGAGCTGCTCTGACGAACCGCGTGCGCTGACCGCTCGTCGCGTCAGACCGACCGCTGGTCGCGCCACCCTCACGGAGGGGTGACGGTCGTCACCGCGCTAGTAGGGTCGCGCGGGTGAATTCCGGGAACACACCACCTCAGTCGCGCCCTGAAGACCCGGGCGTCCCCCCGACCGACAAGGGCAAGATGGCGCTCGCCGCCGTCCTGCTCATGATCCCCATCATCGCGCTCATGTGGGTGCCGTCCTACGCCAAGGACGCTCCTGAGCTGTGGGGCTTCCCCTTCTTCTTCTGGTACCAGTTCCTCTGGGTCTTCATCTGCTCGGCGCTGACCTGGGCGGCCTACAAGCTCACCCTCTCGGCCCGTGGCCTCACCACGCACAAGGTGGGTGAGGACCGATGACGCCGCACGTCACGCTCATGGCGTCCGACACGGGCGGGATCAACGGCGTCGCGCTGACGGTCCTCATCGCCCTCTTCGCCCTCGTCACGATCGCCGGCTTCATGGCGTCCCGGTTCAAGCGCGCCGACTCGCTGGAGTCGCTCGAGGAGTGGGGCCTGGGCGGACGGAAGTTCGGCACCTGGATCACCTGGTTCCTGCTGGGCGGCGACCTCTACACGGCGTACACATTCGTCGCCGTCCCCGCGGCGATGTTCGCGACCGGCGCGGTCGCCGGCTTCTTCGCGGTGCCCTACACGATCGTGCTCTACCCGATCATCTTCATCTTCATGGCGCGGTTGTGGTCGGTCAGCCACCGCCACGGCTACGTCACGACCGCCGACTTCGTCCGGGGCAGGTACGACGACCGCACGCTGTCGCTCGCCGTGGCGGTGACCGGCTTCGTGGCGACGATGCCCTACATCGCGCTGCAGCTGGTCGGCATCCAGGCGGTGCTCGAGGTCGCCGGGCTCGGCGGCGGCGACAACATCATCGCCAAAGACGCGCCGCTGTTCATCGCGTTCGCGCTGCTCGCGGCCTACACCTACTCCAGCGGCCTTCGGGCGCCCGCGGTCATCGCATTCGTCAAGGACATCCTGATCTACCTCGTCATCATCGTCGCGATCGTCTACCTACCCGGCCAGGTCGGCGGCTGGGACGCGATCTTCGGCGCCGCCGAGGAGAAGATGGCGACCACCAACGAGGCGACGGGCGCCCCGACCGGCTCGTTCATCCCGGGCGCGGGCCAGGGCTGGGCGTACGCCACGCTGGCGCTCGGCTCCGCCCTGGCGCTGTTCATGTACCCGCACTCGATCACCGCGTCGCTGTCGTCGAACTCGCGCAACACGATCCGTCGCAACGCCGCGATCCTGCCGGCGTACTCCTTCGTGCTCGGCCTGCTGGCCCTGCTCGGCTGGGTCGCGATCGCTGCGGGCACGCAGCCGATCGGCCTCGACGGCGAGCCCAACGCGCAGCTGGTCATCCCGCAGCTGTTCGAGGACATGTTCCCGGCCTGGTTCGCGGGCGTGGCCTTCGCCGCGATCGCGATCGGCGCGCTCGTGCCGGCCGCGATCATGTCGATCGCCGCGGCCAACACGTTCAGCCGCAACATCTACAAGGAGTGGATCAAGAAGGACGCCACCCCGGCGCAGGAGGCGAAGGTCTCCAAGCTGATGTCGCTGCTGGTGAAGGCCTTCGCGCTGATCTTCGTGCTCACGCTCGACAAGCAGAACGCGATCAACTTCCAGCTCCTCGGCGGCATCTGGATGCTGCAGACGTTCCCGGTGATCGTGTTCAGCCTGTTCACGCGCTGGTTCCACCGCTACGGCCTTCTCGTGGGCTGGGCGGTCGGCATGGTCTACGGCACCGTCGGGGCCTACAACGTCAAGAACCCGGTGACGGGCAAGGCGTTCGGCGGCTCGCTCGACAACATCCCCGGCATCGGGGAGCTCGGCTACATCGCACTGACCGCGTTCGTCATCAACGTCGTCATCGCCGCCGCACTCACCGTGGCACTGCGCGCGGCCAACGTGTCCAACGGCAGCGACGAGACGATTGCGTTCGACTACTTCGCCGACGCCGACGACCCGCGCGTGCAGAAGGACCTCGCCGAGCACGCGCACCACGAGGACCCGTACGGCGACCCGGACGACATCCCGGGCAACGCGCCGGCGCGCTAGCGGCGCCCGATGGCCCGGTAACGGGTCGACAACAGCACTCCCGCCCTCATTGATGGGGGCGGGAGTGCTGTTGTCGGGCAGTTACCCGGGGAGGGACGGCGGCGAACCCGCGCCGGGGAGCGTCCACAGGATCACTGCAGCGGGGCTTCTCCACAGGCGAGGCGCCAGGCGGTCGCCCGCCACCCCTCCGGAGTCCGAGGGTCGATGCATGGATCTCCAGGTGCACGCCACGGCTCGCGCCCAGCACGGGCTCATCACCCATCAGCAGGCGCTTGCTGCCGGCCTCGACGCGCGTGACGTGGCGCGGCTGGTGGCCAGCGGAGAGTGGGCCCGACTGCGCAAGGGCGTGTACGCCGACGGCGTGGCGTACGCCGCCGCCGATCCCTTCCGCGAGGCACCGATGCTGCGAATGAGGGCGGTCGTCCTCGTCGTCGACGCCGAACCCGTCTTCACGCACGACTCGGCGGCGATCGTCCACCGGCTCGGCGTGCCGGATGCACGTACAAGCCCTCCGCACGTCGCCAGGGTCAGCCACCGGGCGACGCGGACGAGTGGAGGCATCATCACGCATGGTGCGCCCCTCAGCCGCCACCAGGTGATTCGCGTGGACGGGTTCCTGGTCACCGATCCGGCCCGAACGGCACTGGACATGGCACGTCTGCACGGCCTGTGGCCCGGAGTGGCCGCGTGCGACGCTGCTCTACGCCGCGGAGTGGGCCGCGCGGAGCTCGAGCGGGCTGCGGAGCTGATGAAGGGCTGGCCGCACAAGCGGGTGGTCGACCGTGCCGTCCACCTGGCCGACCCCGGGGCGGAGAGCTATCTGGAGTCCCTCGCGCGCGGACTGGTGGTCGAGCTCGGGATCGGGACGCCCCAGACCCAGTTCGGCCTGACCGACGGCAATCGCGAGGCCTGGTGCGACCTCCGCGTCGGGCGCCACTACTTCGAGGCAGACGGCCTGCTGAAGTACGACGACGATCCCGCGCGCGCCCTGCGGGAGGAGAAGAAGCGGCAGGACTTCCTGTCGGGTTTCAAGCTGGGCGCCTCGCGGATCACCGCGTATGACTGCTTCGACGGCCGCCGGGCCGCCCTTCGCCGGTTGGGCCGGGAGTACGACGACACCTGCCGCCGCTTCGGCACCTCGATCGACGACCTGGAGCCCTACCTGCTGCCGCGTTCGGCCCGGGTCCCGTACCTCTGACGACCGTCGATCACGGTACGTCCGACCCCCTTCCACGCGCCGGCCCCGGTAACGGGTCGAAAACAGCACTCCCGCCCCCACTGGTGGGGGCGGGAGTGCGCGTTGCGACCCGTTACCGGGAGATCAGGGGCCCGACGGATCGCTCGGGCGGCGTACGGCGGTCAGCGGCCGAGCGAGGTCCCCGCGGAGCGGAGGTTCTGGCAGGCCTCGACGATGCGCTCGGCCATGCCGGCCTCGGCGGCCTTGCCCCAGGCGCGGGGGTCGTACTGCTTCTTGTTGCCGACCTCGCCGTCGACCTTCAGCACGCCGTCGTAGTGGGCGAACATGTGGGCCGCGACGGGGCGGGTGAAGGCGTACTGGGTGTCGGTGTCGACGTTCATCTTCACGACACCGAAGTCGACGGCGTCGCTGATCTCCTGCGCGGTCGAGCCCGAGCCGCCGTGGAAGACGAGGTCGAACGGGCGGGCGTCGGAGCCGAGCCCGAGCTCGGAGGCGGCGGCCTCCTGCGCCGTCTTGAGGATCTCCGGGCGCAGCTTGACGTTGCCGGGCTTGTAGACGCCGTGCACGTTGCCGAAGGTCAGAGCGGTCATGTAGCGACCGCGGTCACCGGAGCCGAGCGCCTTGATCGTGGCGACGGCGTCCTCGGGCGTCGTGTAGAGCTGGTCGTTGATCTCGTTGGCGACGCCGTCCTCCTCGCCGCCGACGACGCCCACCTCGATCTCGAGGATGATGTTGGCGGCCGCGCACTTGGCGAGCAGCTCCTCGGCGATCTGGAGGTTCTCCTCCAGCGGCACGGCCGAGCCGTCCCACATGTGCGACTGGAACAGCGGCGCCTCGCCGCGGGCCACGCGCTCAGCGGAGATGTCGAGCAGCGGGCGGACGAAGCCGTCGAGCTTGTCCTTGGGGCAGTGGTCGGTGTGGAGCGCGATGTTGACCGGGTAGTTCTTCGCGACCTCGGCGGCGTAGGCCGCGAACGCGACGGAACCGGTCACCATGTCCTTCACCGACGGGCCGGAGAGGTACTCCGCGCCGCCGGTCGAGACCTGGATGATGCCGTCGGAGCCGGCGTCGGCGAAGCCCTTGAGCGCGGCGTTGAGGGTCTGCGAGGACGACACGTTGATGGCCGGGTAGGCGAAGGACTTCTCCTTCGCGGCGTCCAGCATCTGGGCGTACACCTCGGGGGTGGCGATGGGCATCTGGAGATCTCCTCTGAAGCGGTCAGGCAGGCGCTTCCACCCTAGTGGCTACCCGCGAGTCCGATCCGGGCCGACCGGTCGTCTCACGACCTGACAACCCATCCACCGGCCCCTCCGTCTCCCCGGGTGGAACACTCACCCGCAGGGGGAAGACAGCATGAGCACCGACATCGACTGGCAGAGCGAGCTCGACGACTCGTTCGGCACCGGGCACGACGTCCCGCCAGAGCACTACGTCGCGGCGGGACGCACGGCCGTACGACGCCGCCGGCGCGCGACCGCGGTCGTCCTCGCCGCCGCGGTGATGGTCGCCGGCGGCACGGCGTGGGCAATCGCGCCCGGGGGCTCGACGCGGTCGGACGCGCCTGTCGCGAAGGAGCGCGCCGACAGCACGCAGAGCGAGATCTCCACGCCGGACGCCGCCTCCGAGCGGCTGGAACGGCGCGATCGGAAGCTCGAGCGGATGAGGCGGCTGGCCGAGAAGCCGGTCTTCCTGGGCGAGCCCGCGACCCTCGACGCCGACGGCCTGGTGCTCGCACCCGGAGCCGGCCCCGTGCTGGAGCGCGTCGAGAACCCGATGGGTTACACCGCGGCGCAGGGGCAGTCGCTCGGCCTCCGGGTGGTGTTCGAGGGCCGGGAGAAGTACTCGCTCCTCACCCGCTACCCCGACGGAGGCACCTCGATGGGCACGAACGACGCCACCGGGGACTTCGCCGGCTGGCTCGCGGGCCGGGTCCAGAGCCAACGCACCCTCGACGTGGCCAACGGAGTGTTCCGCACACCGCCCGCCACCACCGACACCGACCCGTCGCGCTGGCTGCGCCTCCAGACCGACGGGGACGTCGTGGCGGGCGAGGGCGTCGAGCTGCTCGAGGTCGAGACCGACCCAGACCTGGGTCGCTTCGCCGACGGCGGGGCTCAGACCGGGGCGGTACGGGTGGCGGTGGACGGGGCCACCCGGTTCGCGGCCTACAGCGTCGTCCTCGGGGAGCTCGAGGTCGTGCCGGCGCCCGGATCGTTCGACTCGATGGACGCGTTCGTGAGCTGGGCCCGCGAGCAGTACACCTCCGGCGCGGGCATGCGATGAGGGGCGATCGCGACGCGGCCTTCAGCGAGTTCGTCGCCGCGCGCCAGACCCACCTGCGCCGGATCGCGTACGCCCTGTGCGGCGACTGGCACAAGGCCGACGACCTGTTGCAGACGGCGCTCACCAAGCTCTACGTCGCCTGGCCGCGCATCCGGCAGCAGGGCGGCGAGGAGGCCTACTGCCGGCAGATCATGGTGCGCGCCAACATCGACGAGTCGCGGCGGCCGTGGCGCCGGGAGCGGCCGACGGACGACCTGCCCGACCGGGGAGCCCCCGAGCCGACGCCGGTCGAGGAGCGCTCGGCGCTCTTCGACGCGCTCCAAGGACTGCCCGAGCAGCAGCGCAAGGTCGTGGTGCTGCGCCACTGGCTCGGGCTATCGGTGCGAGAGACGGCGACCGAGCTCGGCATCAACGAGGGCACCGTGAAGAGCCACAGCAGCCGCGGGCTCGCCGCGCTCGAGGCGGTGCTCGCGCCGCAGCGCTGAGGACCGCTCGAGGGTGGTAGGTGCACCCTCCTGGGGCTGGCGTTCCCCCCTCGTCAGGCCTAGGTTGACTGAGGAGACCTTGGGAGGAGCCGGGTCCGGGGCGCCGTGGGGACATCCCGGGCCCGGTCGGGGTCCCACGGGGCGGGAGTCGCGGGAGGTCAACCGCGCCAGGCGTCGTCGCCGCTGAGGTCGGCGTACGACCGCACCCAGCTGTGCATCGCGATCGCCGCGGCCGAGCTGGCGTTGATCGAGCGGGTCGAGCCGAACTGGGCGATGGAGAAGGTGCCGTCGCACACCTCGCGCGCGGACGCCGAGAGCCCCGGACCCTCCTGGCCGAAGAGGAAGCACACGCGCCGCGGCAGCTCCATCGTCTCGAGGTGCAGCGAGCCGGGCAGGTTGTCGATGCCGAGCAGCCGCACGGGTCCGCCCCGCTCCGCTGGGATCGCGTGCAGGTACGACGCCAGCGCGGCGGCGTCCGGGTGGTGCCGGACGTGCTGGTAGCGGTCGGTCACCATCGCGCCGCGCCGGTTCCACCGGCGGTTGCCGACGATGTGCACCTCGGCGGCGAGGAACGCGTTGGCGGTGCGGACGATCGTGCCGATGTTGAAGTCGTGCTGCCAGTTCTCGATCGCGACGTGGAAGCCGTGCCGGCGGGTGTCGAGGTCGGCGACGATCGCCTCCATCGTCCAGTAGCGGTAGCGGTCCACCACGTTGCGACGGTCGCCCTCGCGGAGCAGCTCGGGATCCCACTGCTCACCCTCGGGCCACGGGCCCTCCCACGGGCCGACGCCCACCTCGGGCGGGCCGTGCGGCATCGGGTCGTACGGCGCCCGCTCGCCCTGGTGCCCGCGACCCTCGTCCTGCTGCATGGAAGCACCCTAGGCAGCCGCGACGAAGCGGGGAGCGGAGGCGTCCGCGGTTAGGGTGGCGCGCGTGAGCGCCTTGTGGGACCTGCAGACCATCGCGACCTCAGGCCTGGCCTCGGGCGTGCAGCCACTGCTGCTCGGCATCGACTGGATGGACCCCAACTGGCTGCTCGAGCGCTTCGGCACCGCGCTGTTCTGGATCAGCCTGCTCATCGTCTTCGTCGAGTGCGGGCTGTTCTTCCCGATCCTCCCGGGTGACACGCTCCTCTTCGCCCTCGGCCTGTTCATCGCCACCGGCCAGCTCGACCTGTTCCCGGGCCCGCCGATCGTGGAGCTGCTGATCGCGATGTCGGCGCTCACGGTCGCCGCCTTCCTCGGCAACGTCGTGGGCTACGAGATCGGGCGCAAGATCGGGCCCCCGCTCTACGAGCGCGACGGCCGCATCATCAAGCGCAAGTACTTCGACCAGACGACCGCGTTCTTCGACCGCCACGGCAACAAGGCGCTGGTCATCGGTCGGTTCGTGCCCTTCGTGCGGACCTACATCACCGTCGTGGCCGGCGTGACACGCATGGAGCGGCACCGCTTCTTCCTGTGGAGCCTGATCGGCGCGGTGCTGTGGGTGGTGTCGATCTGCCTGCTCGGCTTCTTCCTCGGCGACGCGTTCCCCACGCTGGGCGAGAGCATCGACAAGCTGATCATCGTGATCGTGGCGTTCTCGGTGATCCCGATCATCATCGAGTGGTGGCGCCACAAGCGCACCAACGCCCCCGGCGCCGAGGTCGGCCCGCAGGACGGTGGACCCGACCGCGACATCCTGGGCCGCGACATCGACTGACCGGCGGTCCCGAGCGGGAGGTCAGCCGCGGGCGGCGTCCAGCTCGGCGCGGGTGAGCACGGAGCGGACCTCGAGGTCCACGTCGGCGAGCGGGTTCCCCTCGGGCGAGCGGTCGATCGCGCACACCACCACCTCCACGACCGCGCCGAGCTCGCGCAGCGCGCGCGTCGCGTCGCGGACCGCGCCACCGGTGGTGATGACGTCCTCGATGAGGGTGACCCGGCGACCGGCGACGTCCGGGCCCTCGGCGAGCTTGGCGGTGCCGTACTCCTTGGCCTGCTTGCGCACGAACAGCGCCGGCAGCCCGGTCCGCGACGACACCATCGTGGCGATCGGGACGCCGCCCAGCTCGAGGCCGCCCAGCAGCTCGGTCCCCTCGGGCAGCAGGTCGACCATCTGAGCGGCCACGCGGTCGAGCAGGGCCGGTTGCGCCTCGAAGAGGTACTTGTCGAAGTAGGTGTCGGCCACCTGCCCCGAGCGGAGGGTGAACTCCCCCGTGAGGCGGCAGGTCGCGTCGATGTCGGCGGCGAGGGTCGCGTCGGTGGTCACGGCACCGACCCTAGTGGGACCCGGCCGCCCGGTCCCGGTGGGTAGCGTGGCCGGGTGCCCACCGCGAAGCCTCGTCCCACCCACCTCGCCGCCAGGCTCGCCCACATCCCGCCGACCGTCTTCAGCGAGATGTCGGCGCTCGCCGTGCGGACCGGCGCCCTCAACCTCGGCCAGGGCTTCCCCGACGTGGACGGACCGGCGTCCGTGGTCGCGGCTGCGGAGGCGGCGCTGGAGGCCGGTGCCAACCAGTACGCCCCCGGCCTCGGCGTACCAGCCCTCCGCGAGGCGATCTCGCGTCACCAGCAGCGCCACTACGGCCTCGAGCCAGACCCCGACCGCGAGGTCGTGGTGACGACCGGGTGCACGGAGGCGGTCGCCGCAGCGCTGCTCGCGCTCGTCGACCCGGGCGACGAGGTCGTCGTGCTCGAGCCCTACTACGACTCCTACGTCGCGATGCTCGAGATGTGCGGTGCGCGCCGGCGACCGGTGACGCTCCGAGCTCCGGCCGGCTCGAGGACGACACCGCGCCCAGACCTCGACGAGCTGCGCAGCGCCGTCACCGACGACACGCGGCTGATCCTGCTCAACACGCCGCACAACCCCACCGGCACCGTCCTCACCCGCGAGGAGCTGCAGGTCGTCGCCGACCTCGCGATCGAGCACGACGTCCTCGTGGTGACCGACGAGGTCTACGAGCACCTGGTCTTCGACGACGCGCGCTCCTCCGAGGGGCACGTGCCGATCGCGACGCTCCCGGGCATGTGGGAGCGCACGCTCACCCTCTCCAGCGCCGGCAAGTCCTACAGCTTCACCGGCTGGAAGGTCGGCTGGGCGACCGGCCCCGAGCCCCTCGTGCAGGCCGTCCTCGCTGCCAAGCAATGGCTCACCTTCACCTCCGGCTCACCCCTCCAGCCCGCCATCGCGCACGCGCTCGACCACGAGCCCGACTGGCCACGCGAGCTCGCGCGCGACCTGCAGGGCCGCCGCGACCTGCTCTGCGACGGGCTCACCGCCGCAGGCCTGGCGCCGCGGGTGCCGGAGGGGACCTACTTCGCCACCACCGACATCAGCCACCTCGGCTGGCCGGACGGTCGCGCGTTCTGCCTGGCCCTGCCCGAGCTGGCCGGTGTGGTCGCCATCCCCACGCAGGGGTTCTACGACGACCAGCAGGCCGGCCGCCAGCTCGTGCGCTGGGCGTTCTGCAAGGAGCGCGACGTCATCAGCGAGGGCGTACGACGACTCGCCGCCGCCGACCTGTCGCGATGAGGCGCTTCCGGGCGAACTGAATTGACGTCAGTTCAACTCGGCCGGGGACCCGTGGTCGAGGAGGTCAGCGGCCCGGGTAGTCCCGCGGCGGGTGCTCGGAGCCGTCCGACCCCTCGCCGCCGGTCGGCCGCTGCTGGCCGTAGGGGTTGTCCTGGCTGCCGGGGCCGTAGGCGTCGCCCTGGCCGTAGGGCGAGCTGCTCGGCGGCGGCGGGTACTGGGGCGAGGACTGCTGGCCGTACTGCTGGCCGTACTGGGCGGGCATCCCCTCATAGCCCGAGGTGCCCTTGAACCAGTCGCCCGCGCCCCCGACGAAGAGCAGCACGATCACCGCGACCGAGGCGATCAGCGTGACGACCGAGACGCCGCTGGTCACGCCGAGGAGGGAGAACAGCGCCACCACGGCGCTGGAGATGACGAGCAGGATCCGAGCGACGTTGGAACGCCGCAGGACGAGCACGGCGAGCACGATGGCGATGATCGCCCAGACGACGAGGCCGAGAACGACGGCGACAATCACACCGACCGCGGACTCGGCATCGATGTTGGCGTCCTGGAACTCCGGGACGCGCTCCATCTCGGTGATGACCTGGTCGCGCGCGACGAGCAGGGCGAGAGCGGTGAAGCCGAACAGCACGGCGGTGATGGCCGAGAAGACGATGGTGATCCAGGCGGCGGCGGTCACGGTGCCGGGGCGCCGGCCACCGGCCGGTTGCTGGCCGTAGGGCTGTCCGTAGGCCGGCTGCTGGCCGTAGGGGTAGGGCTGCCCGCCCGGCTGCTGGCCGTAGGAGTCCTGGCCGTAGGGGTCCTGGCCGTAGGGCTGATGCGTGGGTCCGGGCTCGCTCATGCCCTTATCTCACCATGCCGGCGGTTGGCGGCGCGTCAGCGCGGGTCGAGCTCGAACCAGCGACGGACGTCGCCGCGCCGCAGGCAGACGACGGTCGCCAACGCGGCCGCGGCCGGGAGCAGCACGAGTGGGGTGTTCAGCACCAGGGCGAAGCAGGCGCCGGCGCTGAAGGCGGCGCTGATCATCAGGCCGCGGCGCGCCCACTCCCGACGCGCCATCGCGAAGCCGGCGAGGACCAGCGCGACGAGGCACCACACGACGAAGGCCCCGGCGAGCGCGAACACGGTCGCGCGCACCTGCTCGAGGCTCAGGCCGTCGTCGAGCAGCTCGGGCTGCTGCTGCTCCAGGACGCTCTGCAGGAAGTCCGGTGAGAAGCCGGCGATCGCGAGCCACAGCAGCGAGAGCGTCAGGAGCCCGCCGGCGGTGACGACGGTGATCACGAACGCGGCGACCATCGCGCCGGGCCGCGCAAGGAGGAGCTGCCGCCGCTGCCAGTCGGGGGCCGGGGGCGCGACGTACGGCGCCGGGACGGGCTGGTGCAGACCCGGCTGCTGCGGGACGGGCTGCTGCGGGAGGGGCTGTCCGTACGGCGACTCGGCGGGGCGGCCGACGGGCTGCTGCTGCGTGGGCGGGCCGAGCTCGCCGAAGGGCCGGCTGGCCGGCGGCGGAGCGTCGGGCGCCGCGCTGTCGGCGGGCGGGCGACCCCACGGGTCGGCACCGGACGGACCGGAGGCGCCGGGGGCGTCCCACGGCGTGCGGCCGGACGACGCGTCGCGTTCCGTGGTCCGGTCCTTCGGGGGCGCCGGCTCCGGCGGCGTCCAACGACCGGTGGCGAACCACTCCCGCGCAGGCTGCATCCACAGCATCGCCGCCCCCGCGGCCACGAAGGACCCGGCCAGTCCACCGGCCGGGATGCCGGTGAGGAAGACGACGACCGCGAACAGGGTGAGCGCCAGCCGTGAGGAGCGGTCGGGCTTGCGGACGTACCAGCCGAGGATCGCGGTGGCGCACGCGCAGGCCGCGGCGACCATGCAGGAGACCCGCAGGAGCTCGGTCGTGCTCGAGACCGTCAGGCCCAGCGAGGAGAACGGCGCGTCGGCGAGGACGTCACGGATCGCCTCCTGCGTCTCGAGGCTGCCGAGCGAGGTGACCCGCTGCCACGCGGTGAGGAGCACCACCACCGAGGAGAACATGACGATGCCCGAGGCCAGGCCGACCTGGGGCGGGCGGTGCGTGGTGGGCTGGCTCACGCCCCCATTGTCCCCGCCGGGCCCTGAGAGCCGCACAGGGCGTGGGAGGGCGACCACTCCGGGGTCTCTCAGGGTCGTCCTCAGGGACCGGCGGGGTGCCGTCCCCGATGTGCCGGGCGCCCCCGCACGGCGAGGGTTGGACCCATGATCAGCGTCGAGCACCTCACCAAGCAGTACGGCCCGTTCACGGCCGTCGACAACGTCTCCTTCACGGCCGCGACCGGTCGCGTGACCGGCTTCCTCGGTCCCAACGGCGCCGGCAAGTCCACGACCATGCGCATGATGGTCGGCCTCACCCGACCCAGCGCCGGGCAGGTCACCATCACCGGCCGCGACTACCACGAGCTGGTCAACCCCGGCCTCGAGGTCGGCGTGCTGCTGGACGCATCCGCGCAGCACGCCGGTCGCACCGGCCGCGAGATCCTCGCGATCGCCGCGCAGACGATGGGACTGCCGAAGTCGCGCGTTGCTGCGACCCTGGCCCGCGTCGGCCTCACCGAGGACGAGTCCGAGCGCCGGGTGCGCAACTACTCCCTCGGCATGCGCCAGCGCCTGGGCATCGCGACCGCCCTGATCGGTGACCCTCAGGTCCTGGTCCTCGACGAGCCCGCCAACGGCCTCGACCCGGCCGGCATCCGCTGGATGCGCGACCTGCTCCGCGGCTTCGCCGACCAGGGTGGCACCGTGCTGCTGTCCTCGCACCTGCTCCACGAGATCGAGGTCATCGCCGACGACATCGTCGTCATCGGCCAGGGTCGCATCGTGGCCCAGGGCAGCAAGTCCGAGCTGCTCGCCGCGGCCGGCACCCTCGTCCGCCCCGCGGACCCCTCCCAGAAGGACCGCCTCGCCCGTGCCCTGCACGAGGCGTCGGTGGTCACCACCCCGATCGACGGCGGCCTGCGCGCCGACGCCGATCCCGAGCTCGTGGGCGAGGCGGCACACCGTGCCGGCGTGGTCCTGCGCGAGCTGCGCGCCGCCGACGGCGCCGGCCTGGAGGAGATGTTCCTCGAGCTCACCGCCGAGACCGCCCGTGAAGGAGCAGCAGCATGACCACCCAGATCCAGGCACCCACCCAGGTCACCGCCCAGCCAGCGGCGGCCGCACCCGGGGCACCCGCCGGGCGACGCGTCGTACGGCCCATCCCCATGACCCGACTGGTCGGCGTCGAGCTGCGCAAGATGTTCGACACCCGCGCGGGTTTCTGGCTGATGGCCAGCGTCGGCATCGTCTCGGTCCTCGCGACCGCTGCGGTGATCATCTGGGCGCCCGACGAGGCGATCACCCAGAACACCTTCTCCACCGCGATCGGCATGCCGCTGTCGGTGGTCCTGCCGATCATCGCGATCCTGTCGGTCACCGGTGAGTACAGCCAGCGCACCGGCCTGACGACGTACACGCTGGTGCCGTGGCGCGGCCGGGTGATGGCGGCCAAGGTCGTCTCGACGCTGCTCGTCGGCGTGGCGGCCATGTTCGTCGCCCTCGCGGTCGGCGCCCTCGGCAACGTGGTGGGCTCGGCGATCACCGGCCTCGACGCGACGTGGGACATCACGCTCACGCAGTTCGGCAACATCGTCCTGGCCAACGTGCTCGGCATGCTGATGGGCTTCATGCTCGGCGTGCTGTTCCGCAGCTCGGCCGGCGCGATCGTGGGCTACTTCGTCTACTCGCTCGTCCTGCCCGTGGCCTTCGGGACACTGGCCGCGTTCCAGGAGTGGTTCCGCGACCTGCAGCCGTGGGTCGACGTGAACTTCGCCGTCACCCGGCTCTTCGACCAGACGATGACCGCCGAGTACTGGCAGCAGCTCGGAGTCTCCACCCTGGTGTGGCTCTGGATCCCGCTGGCCATCGGCCTGCGCGCGATCCTGCGTGCCGAGGTCAAGTAGATCCCCTCTACTGCCTCAGGCGAGTCAGCGGCTGCCGGTCGGGGGACCGGCGGCCGCTGACGTCTTCTGACAGGGTGGCGGCATGCACCCCGACGCCTGGCTGGTCGTCATCGACCCGCAGCGGATCTTCGCCTCGCCGGACAGCGCGTGGGGCTCGCCGATGTTCCCCGACATCGTGGAGCCCGTACGACGCCTCGCGTCCGCAGCGGGCGAGCGCACCGTGGTCACGCGCTGGGTGCCCGCCACCGAGCCGCAGGGCAGCTGGGGGGCCTACATGCAGGCCTGGCCGTTCGCCGACGTCCCCGAGGGCGACCCGCTGCTCGACCTGGTGCCCGAGGCGCAGGGACTCACCGACACCGTGATCTCCCTGCCCACGTTCGGCAAGTGGGGCTACGCCCTCCAGGCCGTGACGGGCCCGCTCCCCCACCTGGTGCTGGCCGGGGTGAGCACGGACTGCTGCGTCGTCTCGACCGCTCTGGCGGCGGCCGACGCCGGGGCGACGATCACCGTCGTCACCGACGCCTGCGCCGGCTCGACGCCGGACAACCACGAGGCGGCGATGAAGGTGATGTCGCTCTACCCGCCGCAGATCACACTCGCCACCACCGACGAGGTGCTCGCTCCGTGAGCCGGGTGATCCACACCGGCCAGGCCCTGGTCGACGTCGTCGTCGAGGTCCCCGACCTGCCGGACCGCGGGCAGAACGTGATGGCCGCCTCCGCCACCGACTACGCGGGCGGCACGGTCACCGTGCTGCTCGCAGCGGCCCGGTTCGGGGCAGCGTGCGTGCAGGCCGGGGCCATCGGCACGGGGCCCCACGGAGACCTGATCCGCACCGCCCTCACCGCCGCCGGGATCGGGGTGTCGGCCCCGCCGGTCCCGGGCGTCGACACCGGCATCTGCGTCGTGATGGTCGAGCCGAGCGCGGAGCGCACGTTCGTCACCACGCTCGGAGCCGAGCGGCGGATCAGCGTCGACTCCCTGGCCACCTCTGAGCCGCAGCCCGGCGACCTGGTCTGCGTCACCGGCTTCTCCCTCGCCCTCGACTCCACCCGCGACCCGCTGCTCGCCTGGCTGCCGACCCTGCACCCCGACGTCGTCGTGGTGCTCGACCCGGGCGCGGCATTCGCCGGCCTGGACGAGGACGTCCGGGCCGCGATGCTCGCGGTCACCGACGTCTGGTCGAGCAACGCCGAGGAGGCCGAGGACATGCTCGGTGCCGTCGGCGGCGAGGTGCCCGGCGACCTGGCGGCACTCACCACCGCCGTCGCTCCGCTGCTTCGCGGCGACGCGGTCGCGATCGTCCGTGACGGGCCCGAGGGCTGCGCCGTGCACGTGGGCGGCGAGACGACGTACGTCCCGGGGTTCCCGCAGACGCCCGTCGACACCAACGGCGCGGGCGACACCCACACCGGTGCGCTCCTGGCGGAGGTGGCCGCCGGTACGCCGTGGGTCGAGGGCTGCCGGAGGGCCAACGCGGCCGCCGCCATCAAGGTCACCCGCCGCGGGCCGGAGTCCGCCCCGACCGCGGCCGAGGTCGACGCGTTCCTCGCCGGCGGCTGAGCCCGCCCGTCAGCCGTCCGACTGGCTCGCCTGCGACTCGCGCAGCTTGCGGCCACGCTCGATGTCCTCCTGCTCCTTGGCGGCCGCCTTGTCGGACTTGCGGGTGTCGCGCGGGGGCAGCTGCAGCTCCTCCTCGGCGGCGATGCCGGCCTGCAGCTGACGGCCGCGCTCGAGCTCGGCGTCCACCTCGGCCCCGAAGAGCAGCGCCAGGTTCGTGATCCACAGCCAGAGCAGGAACGCGATGACGCCGGCCAGAGAGCCATAGGTCTTGTTGTAGTTCGAGAAGTTCGAGACGTAGAACCCGAACGCGGCCGACGCGACGATCCACACGACGATCGCGATGACGGCGCCGACACTGATCCAGCGGAACTTGGGCTGCTTCACGTTGGGGGTGGCGTAGTAGAGCAGCGCCACGATGAGCACCACGACCGCGAGCAGCACCGGCCACTTCGCGATGCTCCACACCGTCACCGCCGTCGACTCCAGCCCGATCGCGCGGCCGACCGCCTCGGCCGCGGGCCCGGTCAGGACCAGGCCCACCGCGACGAGCGCAGCCAGGAGCACCGTCACGAGCGTGACGAGGAGCATGACGGGGCGGAGCTTCCAGATCGGTCGCCCCTCGTCGATCTCGTAGATGCGGTTCATCCCGCGACTGAAGGCGTTGACGTAGCCCGAGGCCGACCACAGCGCGGTCAGGAGACCGATGACCAGCGCGAGACCAGCGCCCTGGCTGCCCGCGAGCTGGTTGATCGTCGGCTCGAGGAAGTCGGCGGCCGACGAGGCGCCGATGTCGCGGAGGATCTGCAGCAGCGTGTCGACGGTCTGCTGCTGCTGGCCGACCAGGCCAACGAGCGAGAGCAGCGCGATGATGCCGGGGAAGAGGGCGAGGACCGCGTAGTAGGTCAGCGCGGCCGCGAGGTCGGTGCACTGGTCGTCCATGAACTCGCGCACCGCCTTGCGCAGGGAGTAGCCCCAGGTCGGCTTGGCGATGTCACCGGGCGAGTCGGGCTTGCCCGGCGCGTCGGGAGCGGGGGCGGTCCGCTCCCGCTCCGCGCTGGTGGATTCGCCGCCGGTGGGGGTCGATCGGTGCGTCATGCCACCCCAGTTCCCGCGCCGGGCCGACCCATGCGGCGTCAGTCGGTCGGGCGACGGTTGGCACGTCCGCGGGCGGCGTCAGCCCACCGTCACCGGACGAGGCAGGGCCGCTTGGGGTCGAACGCCCAGTCCGCGACGAGGTACTGCATGGCGACGGCGTCGTCGCGGGCACCGAGGCCGTGCTCGAGGTACAGCTCGTGCGCCGCGGCGAGCCGGTCACGGTCGAGGGTGACGCCGAGACCCGGGGTGGTCGGGACCTCGATCGCGCCGCCGACGATCTCGAGCGGCGAGGTCGTCAGGCCCTGGCCGTCCTGCCAGATCCAGTGCGTGTCGAGGGCGGTGATCTCACCCGGGGCGGCCGCGCCGACCTGGGTGAACATCGCCAGCGAGACGTCGAAGTGGTTGTTGGAGTGCGAGCCCCAGGTGAGGCCGAAGTCGTGGCACAGCTGGGCGACCCGGACCGAGCCCGCCATCGTCCAGAAGTGCGGGTCGGCGAGCGGGATGTCGACGGCGTTGGTGCGCACCGCGTCGGCCATCTGACGCCAGTCGGTGGCGACCATGTTGGTCGCCGTGCGCAGGCCGGTGCGGCGCTTGAACTGCGCCATCACCTCGCGCCCGGAGTAGCCGCCCTCGGCACCGCACGGGTCCTCGGCGTAGGCGAGCACGTCGTCCTTGCCCTGCAGCAGGCGGACGGCGTCCTCCAGCAGCCAGCCGCCGTTGGGGTCGAGCGTGATACGGGCGTCGGGGAAGCGCTCGTGGAGCGCCGTGACCGCCGCGACCTCCTCCTCGCCCGGCAGCACGCCGCCCTTGAGCTTGAAGTCGGCGAAGCCGTAGCGGGCCTGCGCGGCCTCGGCGAGGCGGACGATCGCCTCAGGGGTCATCGCCTCCTCGCGGCGCACCCGCTCCCAGTCGTCGGCACCGTGGGGCTCGCGCAGGTAGGGCAGGTCGGTCCGGTCGGGGTCGCCGACGTAGAACAGGTAGCCGAGCATCGGCACGCTGTCGCGCTGCTGGCCCTCGCCGAGCAGCTCGGCTACCGGCACGCCGAGCGCCTGGCCGGACAGGTCGAGCAGTGCCGACTCCAGCGCGGTCACCGCGTGGATGGTGGTGCGGAGGTCGAAAGTCTGGAGGCCGCGTCCGCCGGCGTCGCGGTCGGCGTACGTCGCCGCGACCCGGCGCAGCAGCGTGCGGAAGGTCGCGACCCGCTGGCCGACGAGGATGTCGGCGGCGTCGGCGATCGTCTGCCGGATCGCCTCGCCACCGGGCACCTCGCCGAGTCCCTCGCGGCCCTCGGAGTCGGTGACGATCGCGATGTTGCGGGTGAAGAAGGGGCCGTGCGCGCCGCTCAGGTTGAGCAGCATCGAGTCGTGCCCGGCGACCGGGACGACGTCGACCTTCGCGATGGTCGCGTTCATTCCAGCTCTCCGTCGATCCGGCGGCGCAGGCCCCACGGGTTGTCGTCACGGACGGCAGCGGGAAGCAGTGCGGCCGGCACGTCCTGGTAGGCGACCGGGCGCTGGAAGCGCTCGATGGCGAGGCTGCCGACGCTGGTGCTGCGCGCGTCGGACGTCGCCGGGTAGGGACCGCCGTGGACCATCGCGTGCCCCACCTCGACGCCGGTTGGCCAGCCGTTGAAGAGCACCCGGCCGGCCTTCAGCTCGAGGACCGGCAGGAGCGTCGCGGCGTCCGCGGCGTCGGAGTCGCTGGCCGGGTCCATGTGGACGGTCGCGGTGAGCTGGCCCTCGAGGGCCTCGAGCCGGGGCAGCAGGGCCGCCACGTCGTCGTACCGCACCACGACACCGGCGGCGCCGAAGACCTCGTCGGTCACGGGCGCCTCGAGCACGGACGACTCGACGACCTGCGGCGCGGGCGCGAGGTCGCCGGACGCGGAGCCCTGCGCCACGACGCGTACGCCGGTGACGTCGCGCAGCGTCGCGGTGCCGCTGCGATAGGCCTCGGCGATGCCGGGGGTGAGCATCTGCTGGCCGGCCGCGCCGCTGACGGCCTCGCCGGCCGCACGCAGGAACGCGTCGCCCCGCTCGCCGGACGGCAGGAAGAGCAGGCCGGGGTTCGTGCAGAACTGGCCGGAGCCGAGCGTGAGGCTGCCGACGTACGCCTGGGCGAGCGCAGTGACGTCGCCCTCGAGCGCGCCGGGGAGCACCACCACGGGGTTGATCGACGACATCTCGGCATAGACCGGGATCGGTACGTCGCGCTCCGCAGCAGCGCGCACCAGCGCGAGGCCGCCGCCGCGCGAGCCCGTGAAGCCGACCGCGGCGATGCGCGGGTCGGCTACGAGCTCCTGACCGGTCTCGATGCCACCGAGCACGAAGGAGAAGGTGCCGGCAGGCAGCCCGGACCTCTCGACGGCCCGGGTGATCGCGCGGGCGACGAGGGTGCCGGTGACCGGGTGGGCGGGGTGGCCCTTGACGACGACCGGGCACCCCGCGGCGAGCGCGGAGGCGGTGTCGCCGCCCGCGGTGGAGAAGGCGAGCGGGAAGTTGCTCGCCCCGAAGACCGCGACCGGGCCGAGCGGCACCATCCGCTGCCGGATGTCGGCCCGCGGCAGCGGCTCCCGGTCCGGCAGCGCCGGGTCGATGCGCACGCCGAGGTGGTCGCCCTGCCGGACGACGCCGGCGAACATCCGCAGCTGACCGGTCGTGCGGCCGACCTCACCGGTGATCCGTCCCTCGGGCAGCCCGCTCTCGCGGACCGCCTCCGGGATGATCGCGTCCTTGTCGGACTCGATCTCGGCCGCGACCGCCTCGAGGAAGGCGCTCCGCTCCTCGGGAGTGGTGGCGCGGTAGGCGGCGAACGCCCCGGCGGCGGCCGCGGTTGCGGCGGCGACGTCGGGCTGCTCGGAGTCGGTGCCGGCGATGATGCTGATGGAGAGGTCGGACATGAGTTCCTTCGAGTCGGCGTGCGTCGGTTTCTGCTCAGGCGTTCGAGCCTGCCACCTTGTCCACGAGCGTCTGCAGCTCGTCGCGCTCGGCATCGGTGAGGTCCGACAACGGCGGGCGCACCGGCCCGGCCGGGCGGCCGACGGCGGCGAGGCCGGCCTTGACGATGGAGACGGCGTAGCCGGACTCGCGGTCGCGGATCTTGGTGTAGGGGATGACGAAGTCGTTGAGCATCGCGTAGACCGTCTCCTGGTCCTGGCGGCGCACGGCTCCGTAGAAGTCGAGGGCGAACTGCGGCACGAAGTTGAAGATCGCCGAGCTGTAGGTCGTCACGCCGAGCTGCAGCAGCGGCAGGGCGAACATCTCCGCGGTGGGGAGGCCGCCGACGTACACGAGGCGGTCGCCGAGCTGGGCGTAGGTGCGGGTCATCTGCTCGATCGAGCCGACGCCGTCCTTGAAGCCGACCAGGTTGTCGTTGCGGGCACACGCCTGCTCGAGGGCGTCGGCGCCGAGCACCGCGTTGGCGCGCGAGTAGTAGATGACACCGAGGCTCGTGGCGGCGCACACCCGGCTGATGTGCTCGACCAGGCCGCGCTGGCCGGCCTCGGTGAGGTACGGCGGCATGAGGAGGATGCCGTCCGCGCCGGCCTCCTCGGCGGCCCTCACCTGGGCGACGGCGTTGACGGTGGAGCCGGTGGCGGGGGCGAGCACGGGCACCTTGCCGCCGGCGCCGGCGATGGCGGCGCGCACGACGCGGTCGGTCTCCTCCGCGTTGAGCGAGAAGCCCTCACCGGTGCCGCCGGCGGCGAACAGGCCGGCGACGTCGTTCCCGCTCAGCCACTCGAGGTGCGCGCGGTAGGCCGGCTCGTCGAGCTGGAGATCGGCGTCGAAGTGGGTGACCGGGAACGACAGCAGTCCGCTGCCCAGGGTCTCGACGAGCTCGGTCGGGCTGTACTTCGTCACGCTGCGTCCTTCGGTCGGCCGTGGATCCCATGTCCCACGGATGTGGCGGTGCTCACCAACCTAGGAAGACGCGACGATGCCTGTCCAAGCCCGTTTCTGAATCCAGTGATGCGCTACGGGTATCTACCCGGTCAGCGACCTCAGACCGAGCCAGCGTGGGACGCTCGCGCAGTAGCTCGCGTACGCCGCACCGAACTTCTCCGCGAGGGCGCGTTCCTCCGCGGCGACCTGGAAGCGGTCGATGACCGCGACGAACCCGACGACCGGCAGGACCCCGGTCCACGCTCCGCGGCGCAGCGCGTTGGCGACGAGCAGGCCCGCCATGCCGACGTACATCGGGTTGCGCGTGCGGGAGTTGGGACCCGAGACGACGAGGGACGACGCCTGGGACGGGTCGAACGGCTCGACCGTCGTGCGCTGCGCCCGGAAGCGGCTCGCCGCCCCTCCGGCCAGCGCGACCGAGGCCGCCGCGACGGCAGCGGCAGCGGGACGCCGGAGCCCGGACGCGGGGGCCGCGCCCCGGGCGAGCCCGTGCTGTGCGACTGCGGCGACGAGCGCGAGGACCGGTGGCGGTGGACGCTTCACCCGACCACGGTGCCACGAGATCGAGGCGCTGCCCAGAGCGTCGGCGACCGGCGCTGTCGTAGCGTGCGCGTGTGACCCCGGACGCGCTCCTGATCGGTGCCGGCGACCTCGGTGCCGCTGTCGGCCTGAGGCTTGCCGACCTCGGTCACGACGTGCTCGCCCTGCGCCGCAACGCCGCGCTGGTGCCGGCGCCGCTCGTCGGCCGATCGGTCGACCTGACGCGCGAGGCGCCCGACCTGGGCGGCGTACGCCCCCGTCTCGTCGTGATCGCGCTCACCGCGCGACCGCGGACCGAGGAGTCCTACCGGGCGACGTACGTCGACGGGATGGCGCGGGCGCTCGACGCGCTGGTCGAGCCGCCGGAGCGCGCGGTGCTCGTCTCGTCGACCGCGGTGCACGGCAGCCGCGACCTCCCGGAGCTCGAGGACGAGACGGCGCACCCAGCGCCCACGGACGGGCCGGGCCGGCAGCTGGTCGCGGCGGAGGAGGCCTTCCACGAGCGCATCCCGCACGGGAGCGTGCTGCGGCTGTCAGGGCTGTACGGCGGCGCCAGCACGCGGCTGCTCGACCAGGTGCGCGAGGGTCGCATCGACGACCCGCACCGCTGGACCAATCGCATCCACCGCGCCGACGCCGCGGCAGCGGTCGTGCACCTGCTGACGGTGCCGACCACGCCGGAGCGGCTCTACCTCGGCACCGACGACGAGCCCGCCCAGCTCGGCGACGTGGCGACGTACCTCGCCGAGCGGCTCGGCACCCCTGCCCCCCCGCCCGCCGACCCGGCGCACGGACACGGCAAGCGCCTCTCCAACGCACGGCTGCGGTCGACGGGATGGGCGCCGGCGTACCCGTCCTACCGCGAGGGCTACGCGGCCGTCGGTGGATGATCCCCGATCGGGGTGATGGACCGGGCGGACCGGAAGCGCACACTGCACGCATGGCCGTCATGCCCTCGGAGACCCAGCCCGCGGCCGCCGTCGTACGTCACCGTCCCGGCCTCGCCCTGCTGGTCGCCCTGCTCGCGACGGTGCCCTACGTCGTCGGGCTGGTGCTGCCCTACTACGTCAACGGTGTCCACGAGCGGCCCGCCGGCGAGACGGTGTACGCGTATGACCTGTCCTCGATGTGGCCCTACGACAGCGCCCTCGGCGGCGTGGTCGCCTTCGTAGCAGCTGTCGGGGTGCCGTCCGCGCCGTTCGTCGCCGGCGGGGTGGCGATGTGGTCGGTGTTCATGGCCTGGGCCTGGCGCCGCACCCTGACCGCCGGCGAGGTCGTCCTCTACGCCGCCGCGGCCACGGTGGGGATCGCGACGATCGCCTGGCTGGCCACGCCGCTGGCCAACGAGCTCCTCATGTGGTTCTGGGACTGACCCGCGCCCGCCCGCCGTCAGCCCGTCGCCATCAGCCGGGTCAGGGCCTCGAGGCCGGGCCCGGTGCTCGCCGCCAGGCGCTCACGGACACTGTCGAGTGACGCTGAGGCGGGGTACCCGGCAGGAATGCGAGCCGGATTGAGGGCGACGCCGTCGGCCCACGCCTTGACGTCGCGCGCGGCCGAGAAGGACAGGGCCGCACGGGTGCCGTGGACGTTCATCCCTGCCCACTGGGCGAGCGAGTCCCCGTAGCCCGAGGGCGGGCACAGCCGGTTCTTCTCCTCGTCGTCGGTGCGGGTGGCCTCGACGTAGCCGGTCACAGCGGCGCCGAAGCAGGGGAAGCCGGTGCGGATGGGCTGGAGGGTGATGTCCTGTGGCCGCCACACTGGCACGAGCGGCGGGTACTTGAGGCCGTCCGCAGCGCAATGCACCACCACGGCGTCGTCAGCCACCTGACGGGTGGAACCGTCGGCGAAGTCGAGCCGGCCGCGGTCGACCCGGCGCAGGTGCCCGCGGCGTACGACGTCCTCGATGGTGCGCAGCTCGTCGAGCTCCCACTGGGCGAGCGTTGGGGTCTTGGCCATGGTGGGCGTCACCGATCGGTCGATGCGCAGCATGACCCCGTCGTCCTCGAGGCGCAGGAACACCTCGTCCAACGACTCCGCCACGGCGGCAGCCTCGAAGATCGCCGCACCGACCCCCAGGAAGACGGCGGGGTCGGGCTGGATCAGCGCCCGGTTGAACATCCAGGGCTCGCGGGGCCGAACCCAGCAGATCGCGTCCGGGTCGACCCCCTGGCCGAGCAGCCACACGCAGGCGTCGGTCGCCGTCTTCCCCGAACCCACCACGACGTAGCCGCTCGGCGCCTCCCGCAGGTGCACGAGCTCGTTGACCGGCAGCACGCGCGCGTCGTCGCCGACGGCGAAGGGAGGAGGCATCTCCGCCGGGATGCTCGGGGCGAGGTAGTGCCCGTTGACGATGCGGCACTGCTCCGGCACCTCGAACCGCTGCCCCGAGACGCGGGAGACCACCGTGCGATCGCCGAGGTAGTCGCTGCCGAGGAGCAGCTGGACGCGCCCGGTCTGCTGCATCCGGTCGACGGCCTGGGCGTAGTAGGCCACGATCTCGGGCTGGGTGGCGCGCTCCTGCAGCCCGACCTCGGGGCCGTGGTCCTGGAGCCGGCCACCGCCCAGGACGGTCGATGCGACCCCGTAGAACGCGGAGGACTGGTGCAGGCGCACGAACGGGTAGGCCTCGAGCCAGTGGCCGCCCGCGCCGTGGCGTCGGTCGACGATCGCGACCCGGACGTCGGCGTGGTCGACGAGCGCATCGGCGAACGCCATTCCCATGGCGCCCGCACCGACCACGAGGTAGTCGACGGCAAGACGTGGTGCCATGACCCAACGGTGGCACCAGGTCGCCGCGCCGTCCATGCCCGGGGCCCAGGACCCGACGACACGTCGGTGAAACCGGCCCCTCCACACTGGGCCCGTGCAGATCACCCGCGCCGACTTCGGCGACCCGCGGTTGGCGGCGTTCCTGCAGGCCCACCTCGACGACATGGAGCCGACCGCGCCGCCGGAGAGCCGGCACGCGCTCGACCTGACCGCGCTGCAGGCGGACGGCGTACGACTCTGGGTGGGCGTCGACGGCGGCACGATCCTCGGCACGGTCGCGCTGGCGCCGGTGGAGGAGGGGCACGAGGAGCTGAAAAGCATGCGGACCGACCCGCTCGTGCGGGGCACCGGCGTGGCGACCCGCCTGCTGGCCCACGCGCTCGACGACGCCCGGTCGCGCGGGGTGTCGCGGGTGTCGCTGGAGACCGGGAGCATGGCGTTCTTCGAGCCGGCCCGCCGGTTCTACGCGAGGGCCGGCTTCGTGCCGTGCCCGCCGTTCGGGTCCTACGTCGAGGACCCGCTCAGCACCTTCATGACGCTGTCGACGGCTCCACGCTGACGCCGGACCCCGGCAGCCTGAGGGTGGCGGTCGTCCCGCGCCCGCGCTCGGAGTCGATGTCGATCGTGCCGCCGTGGCGCGCGACGATCCGGGCGACGATGGCCAGGCCCAGTCCGGTGCCGGGGCGCGAGAGGGCAGCCGGGTTGGTGGAGCGGAAGTACTCGCGGAACAGCTGCTCCTGGTCGGCACGGGAGATCCCGATGCCCGTGTCGGTGACCGTCGCGACGACGGTGTCGCCCTCGGCACGGACGCGGACCGTCACCCGGCCGCCGGGGTCGGTGTACTTGATCGCGTTGGAGGCGAGGTTGGTGAGCAGGCGGTGCAGCTCCTCGGGCTCGCCGCGCACGAGCACCGGCTCGTCGGGCAGGTCCACCTCACAGGTGACGTCGCCGGCCGAGGCCCCGGCATGGCACTCGTCGTGGACGTCGTGCACCACCCGGCGCAGGTCGACCGCGATCGGGTCGAACTCGCGGTGCGGGTCGGAGACCTGCGCCATCGTGAGCATGTCGTCGATGACCGCGCGCATCCTCGTGGCACCGCGCGTCGCGGCCGCCACCGACCGGCGCGCGTCCTCGTCCAGGCTGCCGGTGTCGAGGAGCTCGAGGTTGGCGCTCATCGAGAAGAGCGGGTTGCGCAGCTCGTGGCCCATCGTGTTGACCACCTCGACGCGATAGCTGTCGAGCCGGCGCAGCCGGTCGGCGATGGCCCGCTCCAGCTCGAGCTGGCGGGCCTTGCCGACGGCGAGGCCGAGGTCGCGGCCGATGTCGCGCGCGGCGTCGATCTCGATGTCGGTCCAGCGGCGGGCGTCCGACACGCGCGTCAGGACCAGGAAGCCCACGCACTCCGGACCGACCCCCAGCGGGACGAACAGCACCGACCCGAGGCCGATCCGGTCGAGGAAGCCCAGCAACCGCTCGGCGTCGTCGCGGGCCAGGCCGGGCTGGTCGAGGCTGTCGCGGGAGAACGGGGCGACGTACTGGTCGGTCCAGTAGCGGTGCGCCAGTCGCACGACCACGTCGTCGATCTCGGCGAACGGAGGCGCGTCGTAGGGGTCACCCACGGCGTACGACGTCGTGGTCGAGCCGGCGCCGTCGGGGTTGAACGCCGTCAGCCACATGCCCACGGCGTCGAAGCAGGACACGACCGCCGACCGGCACGCCTCCAGCACCAGCTCCAGCGTCGGCTCGCCGAGGGCCTGGCGCACGATCGCGCGCGCCTCCGTGGCCATCCGCACCTGCTCGCTCAGCTCCTCGCGCTCCAGGGCGAGGAGGACGAGCGTGCGCGCGAGCCCGGCGTAGCGCGTCAGCACCTCCATCTTCTGCGGCGACGGCAGGCGCCCGTCGTCGGGGATGTCGACCGAGAGGAGGCCGCGCAGCCGGCCCTGGTCGTCGTGGAGGGGGGCCGAGAGGAGGTCGAGCGGATGCCAGGCGTCGTCACCCTCGAGCGGCGTGACGTCGGGGATGTGGCTGTAGGAGAGTGCCTCCTCGCTGGCCCGGTCGTGCGGGACGAAGCGCCACACGCCCCACTCGTCGGCGTCGGCGAGCTCGTCCTCGATCGACTGTGCCGGCACCTGCGTGCCGACGAAGCCGTCCTCGACGCCGGCGGCGGCGACGACCTCGAAGTGGCCGTCGCGGCGCAACGTCAGCGACGACTGTGCGAAGCCGGCGAGGGTGGCCACGCCCTCGACCAGGACCTGGAGGTGCTGGCGCGTCTGCTCGTCGACCCAGGGGGTGTCGGCATGGCGCCTCACCCTGACCGTCTCGTCGTGCATCCACACCCTCCTGCTCGCGTTGCCTCGCGCGGCACCACGACCCTAAGCCTCGGGACCTGACGGGCGCAGGGAATCCTTGACGCTACCGGTCGGTCGCGGGGGCGGTCACGACGTCGAGCACGCGTCGTACGACGGGGGTGAGCGCCTCGCGCGACCAGATCGCGTGCAGCTCGACCGGCCGGTCCGGGTCGGCGTCGACCCGCGTGTCGCCGCCGTGGTGGGCGAGCTCCTTGAAGACCACGCCGTCCACGTGCAGCGACGCCGCCGACGCCGGCGCCAGCGTGACGCCGCGCTCGGCCGAGACCAGCAGCATCGCGGTGAGCACCTGGTGCACCCGCTGGTCGATGCGGGGGTGGGCGTTGGCGAAGAAGCGCACCGACAGCTCGTGGAAGTAGCGCGACTGGTCGGGGTTGTAGCCGATGACGAGCTCTCCGTCGAAGTCCTGCGCCGCGAGCGGCCGGTCGACGGACGCGAGCCGGTGGGCCCCCGGCACGACGGCCATGAAGGGCTCGCGCAGCACGACCCGCGAGCGGAGCAGGTCGGTGTCGAACGGCGGACGGGCCAGACCGATGTCGAGCTCGCCGCGCCGGATGCCGTCCACCTGCGCGTTGGTGACCCGTTCGGAGAGCACCACCTCCACGTCGGGCAGCTCGGCGGTGAGGCGCCGCAGCAGCGGGCCGAGGATGGAGATCGCCGACACGGCGGTGAAACCGAGCCGTACGACGCCGGCGGCGCCCGCGTCGACCCGCCGGGCGAGATCGCCCGCGCCCTCGACGAGGTTGAGCAGCCGGTAGGCCTCGTCGAGGAAGGCCACCCCGGCACCGGTCAGCTCGACGCGCCGGTTGTCGCGCTCGAGGAGCCGCGCGCCGACGGACTTCTCGAGCTTCTGGATCTGGCGCGACAACGGCGGCTGGGTCATCTGGAGACGCTCGGCGGCCCGACCGAAGTGCAGCTCCTCGGCCACGGCGACGAAGGAACGGACCTGGTCCAGCGTGATCACGCGCCGAGGTTACGATGCACGAGATGGATCAGTCCATGCCGAATTGGGCTTGGACCGGCATCAACGCGCAAACCTAGTGTCGGTGGTCACATCCCGAACAAGGAGCACCTCCATGCGCAAGCAGACCCTCAGCCTGGCGGCCGTCGCGGCCGGCGCTGCCCTTGCCCTGTCCGCCTGTGGCGGCGTCCAGACGACGGCCGGTGGCGGCAGTGACAGCGGTGACTACCCGACCGGGTCGGTCGACATGCCGGTCGGTGCGTCGGCCGGAGGCTCGTCCGACCTCATCAGCCGCCAGATCTCGCGCGGCCTGTCCGACGAGCTCGGCGGTTCCTTCCCCGTGATCAACCGCGAGGGCGCCAACGGCGCGCTCGCCGCGGCCGAGGTCGCCAAGGCCGAGCCCGACGGCTCGACCATCTCGGTCCAGAACGCCTCCCTGTTCGCCATCACCCCGCTGGCCGTCCCCGAGGACCAGGTCACCAGCATCGACGACTTCGACGTCGTCCAGGGCGTGTCCCGCGACGACTACGTCCTGGTCGCGAGCAAGGGGTCGGGCTTCGACTCGATCGAGTCCTTCGCCGACGCGGACGGCAAGATCACCTACGGCACCACGGGCGTCGGCACCGGCGCCCAGCTCGCGTGCGCGCTGACCTTCAACGTCAACGACACCCCCGCCGAGGCGATCCCGTTCGACGGCGGCGCCCCCGCGCTCACCGCCCTGCTCGGCGACCAGGTCGACACCGCCTGCCTGCAGGTCGGCGAGGCCATCGAGAACATCCGCTCCGGCAAGATCGTCCCGATCGTGGTCTTCGGCCCCGAGCGCGTCGAGTTCCTCCCGGACGTGCCGACCGCGCAGGAGTCCGGCCTCGACGTCGAGGTGGCGCAGTACCGCTTCATGACCGTCCCGAAGGGCACCCCGCAGGAGATCCAGGACACGATCGCCGAGGCCATGCAGGCCACGTTCGAGACCGAGGAGTACCAGGAGTTCAACGAGCAGAACAACCTGACCCCGATGGAGATCTCGGGCGAGGAGGTCGTCGCCCAGCTCGAGGAGGACACCCAGCGCTACGCCGACCTCGTCGACGAGTACGGCATCGACCTCGGCGACGCCAGCTGATCCCGGGCCGGTCCCGGGCTGGTCCCGGAGCCGCCCGGGACCGGCCCGCACCACCCCACCGAGGCCCCCGCCCTCACCGCACGGAGACGAGACCCACCATGAGCGAGACCCAGCCCCGCCCGGTTCCCGGAGCCGCCCCGGCCGTCGAGCCGGCCGTCGAGCCGGAGCGCGACATCCTCGCCGAGATCCAGGCCGAGGTCGCCCGGGACCTCGCCGACGAGCGGCCGCCCGCGGGCGGGCCGGCGTACCAGGTGGTCTCGGCGGTGTTCGTGCTGCTGATCGGCCTCGCCGGCGCCTGGCTCTCGTACGGTTACGGGCTGGGGTCTCTCCGGCGACCCGGCCCCGGGCTGTGGCCGTTCCTCGTCTCGCTCCTGGTCGTGGTGCTCGCCGTGGTGCTGCTGGCGGTGGGCCGACACCTCGACGACACCGAGAAGTTCACCCGGTCGAGCGTGCTCGTCGCCGTCGGCGCCGCCACGTTCGTGGCCCTCGGCTTCCTGCTGCCGGTCATCGGCTTCGAGATCCCGGCCGTGCTGCTCGGCATCGTCTGGCTCCGGTTCCTCGGCGGCGAGTCCTGGCGCACCACGATCGTCGTCTCGGTCCTCACGACCGCGGCGTTCTACGGGCTGTTCCTCTACGCCCTGTCGGTCCCGCTGCCCCACCTGATCGCCTTCTGAGCCCGAGAGGACTGACCCATGGACCTCAGCGCCTTCCTCGACGGCTTCGGCGTCGTCACCCAGCCCGGCAACCTGCTCTACTGCCTGATCGGCGTCGTCGTCGGCATGCTCATCGGCGTGCTCCCGGGCCTGGGCCCGGCCGCCACGATGGCCATCCTGCTGCCGGTCGTCTACAGCGCGCACGACCCGGTCGCGGCGATCATCATGCTCGCCGGCATCTACTACGGCGCCCAGTACGGCGGCACGATCACGTCGGTGCTGCTGCGCATCCCGGGCGAGGCGAGCTCGGTCGTGACCGTCTTCGACGGGTTCGCGCTGGCCAAGCAGGGCAAGGCCGGCACCGCGCTCGGCATCGCCGCGATCGGCTCGTTCGTCGGTGCGACCATCTCGATCATCGGCCTGACGCTGCTCGGGCCCGTCGTGGCCGAGTTCGCGCTCGACTTCGGCCCGCCGGAGTACGCCGCCCTGGCGCTGCTCGGCGTGCTGCTGGTCGCCACCATCGGCAACGGCAACACCGTCAAGGCCCTCGCCGCGGCAGCGGTCGGCCTGCTCCTGGCCACGGTCGGCAGTGACAGCTTCACCAGCGCCGACCGCTTCACCTTCGGCAGCCTCAACCTCGAGGACGGCATCGACTTCGTCGTCGTCGCGATGGGCCTGTTCGGCGTCGGCGAGATCCTCTACAACCTCGAGGAGCGCCACGGCAAGCCGCACGTCCCGGCCGCCATCGCCAACATCTGGCCCTCGCGCAAGGACCTTAGAGAGGCTGGCCCCGCCATCGGCCGCGGCTCGGTCATCGGCTTCGTCCTCGGCGTGCTGCCCGGTGGTGGCGCGGTGATGGCCTCGCTCGCGGCGTACGCCGCCGAGAAGCGCGTCGCGAAGAAGCCCGAGCGCTTCGGCCGCGGTGCCATCGAGGGTGTCGCCGGCCCCGAGTCGGCCAACAACGCCGCCGCCACGTCGTCGTTCATCCCGCTGCTGACGATCGGCATCCCGGCCAACGCGTCGATGGCGATGCTCTACGCCGCCCTCCTGGTCGTCGGCGTCACGCCCGGCCCGCAGCTCATCGACGAGCGACCCGACCTCTTCTGGGGCGTCGTCAACTCGATGTACATCGGCAACCTGATCCTGCTGCTGCTGAGCATCCCGCTCGTCGGCATCTTCGTGAAGATCCTCCGCGTGCGACCCGCGATCCTCGCGCCGATCACCGCGCTCATCACGATCCTCGGCGTCTACACGATCCGCAACTCGGTCTTCGACATCTTCCTGATGATCTTCTTCGGCGTCGTCGGCTACCTGATGAAGAAGACCGGCTTCGAGCCCGGCCCGATGGTCCTGGCCTTCGTGCTCGGGTCGCTCATCGAGTCGAGCTTCCGCCGGTCGATGCTGATCTTCGAGGGCGACGCGACCGGCTTCGTGACCCGCCCGATCTCCGGCACCATCCTCGCCTTCGTCGTCCTGGTCATCGCCTTCCCGCTGATCAAGAAGGCCTTCCGCCGCCGCACCCCCGCCACCGACACCGCCACCGACACCGAGACCGCCCAGCGAGAGGACTCCCTGCGATGACCAACCCGTCGACCATCGTGATCGGCTACGTCCCCACCCCCGTCGGCGAGGCCGCGCTCGAGGCCGGGCTCGCGGAGGCGAGGGCCCACGGCGACGACGTGGTGGTCCTCAACAGCCCGCGCCGCCGCTCCACCGTCGACGGCGAGTTCATCGACGAGGCCGCCGCCGACGAGCTCGTCGCCCGCGCCGCCGCGGCGGGGGTGACCGCCCGCGTCGACCAGTCCGACCACGGTGACGACATCGTCGAGACCTTCACCAGGGTCGCTACGGCTGCCTCCGCCCGCCTGGTCGTGATCGGCCTGCGCCGCCGCTCCCCCGTCGGCAAGCTGGTCACCGGTAGCGACGCCCAGCGCCTGCTCCTCGACCTCGACGTGCCGATCCTGGCCGTCAAGCCTCCCCGGTGAGCCGGGTGAGTCCCGGGGCGAGCCGCAGCCGCATCTCCCGCGTCGTCGTCACGCCGGTCGCCTTCGAGGACCCGCCGCTGCTCAACGTCGTGGGCGTCCACCAGCCCTACGCCCTGCGGGCGATCGTCGAGCTGTACACCGACTCCGGCCTGCTCGGCCTCGGCGAGACGTACGCCGACGAGGCACACCTGGCACGGCTCGACGCCGCCGCCACCGCGCTGCCCGGCCACAGCCCGTACGACCTCCACGGCCTGCGCAGGCTCGTCACCGACGTGCTCGGCCGGGAAACAGGTGGGGGTGGCGCGTCGTTCGGCGGCATGCTCGACGTCGACTCCGCCGTCGACACCGTCTACTCCCCCTTCGAGGTCGCCTGCCTCGACCTGCAGGGGCACGAGGCCGGCGTACCGGTCAGCGACCTCCTGGGCGGTGCCGTCCGCGAGTCGGTGCCGTTCAGCGGCTATCTCTTCCACAAGTGGGCCGGCCACCCCGGGTTCGCCGACGACGCGTGGGGAGAGGCGCTCACTCCCGAGCAGCTCGTCGCGCAGGCGCACCGGATGGTCGACGGCTGGGGGTTCGGCTCGCTCAAGCTCAAGGGCGGCGTCCTCCCACCCGAGGAGGAGTGCGAGGCCGTCGAGGCGCTGCGCGAGGCCTTCCCGACGATGCCGCTGCGGCTCGACCCCAACGGCGCCTGGACCCCCGAGACGTCGCTGAAGGTGGCCTCGCGGCTGGCCGGCGTCGTGGAGTACCTCGAGGACCCCACGCCCGGCATCCCCGGCATGGCGCAGGTCGCGGCAGGCACCGACGTACCCCTCGCGACCAACATGTGCGTGATCGCGATGGAGCACCTGCCACCGGCGATCGCCCAGGACGCCGTGCAGGTCGTGCTGTCCGACCACCACCTGTGGGGCGGGCTGAGGAAGTCCGCGCTGCTCGGCGGCATCACCGAGGTCTGGGGCCTGGGGCTGTCGATGCACAGCAACTCCCACCTCGGGGTCTCGCTCGCCGCGATGGTCCACCTCGCCGCCGCGACGCCCAACCTCACCTACGCGTGCGACACCCACTACCCCTGGAAGACGCAGGACGTGGTCGCCGACGGCGCGCTGTCGTTCGTCGACGGCTCCGTCGCCGTGCCGACCGGTCCCGGGCTCGGGGTCTCGCTCGACCGCGACCGGCTCGGCGAGCTGCACGAGCTCTACCTCTCCTGCGGTGTACGTCGCCGCGAGGACACCGTCTACATGCGCTCGATCCAGCCCGACTTCGAGGTCAACACCTCCCGCTGGTGAGGTCGAGTCGGCGCATCCTGACCTCGGCGCATCCTGCGCGCAGGAGGCCCGCGGCTCGAGCGGTGCGTGAGACACCTTTTCGGCCGTCAGAACCTGTCTCACCCACCGCCGCCAGACGGGTCCTCGGTCGAGCGGTGCGTCAGGCATCTTTCGTCGCGGCAGAACGTGCCTCACGCACCGCCCGACCCGCCTAGCCCACGCGGCGGCGGGTGTTGCCCAGGTGCAGCCGCATGGCGGCGCGGGCGGTCTCGACGTCGCCGGCGAGGACGGCGGCGGCGACGTTGTCGTGCTCGCGCTGGACCCGGTCGACGTGGGCCGCGTCGGTCATCGAGTACGCGTCGCCGAGCCGGGTGCGCGGGAGCATGATCATCATCGGCCCGAGCGAGCCGAGCAGGTCGACGTAGAAGCGGTTGCCGGTCGCGCGAGCGACCGCGAGGTGGAAGGCGAAGTCGGCCTCGACCGCGCCCTCGTGGCCGGCCCGCACGAACCCCTCCATCGCCTCCTCGATCGCGGTGACGTCGGCGGCCGTGTGGTGCCGCGCCGCCAGCGCGGCCGCCTCGCTCTCCACGCCGATCCGGAAGTCGAGCATCGCCAGCACGTCGGCCTGGGTGCGGATCGCGGACGACTCGACACTGAACGACGACGACTCGGGCACCGCGAGCACGAACGACCCGCGGCCCTGCTGGGTCTCCACGAGCCCCTCCGCGCGGAGCCGGGTGACCGCCTCCCGCACGACGGTGCGCGAGACGGCGTACTCCTCGATGAGCTCCGCCTCCGAGGGCAGCTTGGCCCCCGGCGCGAGGTCGCCGGCCAGGATCTTGTCCTTGAGGCCGGCGACGACGCCCGCCGACAGGGTGCTCATGCCGAGAAGGTAGCGGTCTCCACCGTGAGCTCGCGCATGCGCTCGGTGAGCGTGAAGCCGAGGCCCGGGCGGTCCGGCACGAAGATCTGGCCGTCGCGGATGTCGATGCGCTCCTCGAAGAGCGGGTTGAGCCACTCGAAGTGCTCGACCCACGGCTCGGTGGGGTACGTCGCCGCGAGGTGGAGGTGGATCTCCATCGCGTAGTGCGGGGCGAGGTCGAGGCGGTGGTGCGCGGCGAGGGTGGCGAAGCGGAGGAACGGCGTGATGCCGCCGATGCGCGGCGCGTCCGGCTGCACGATGCCGCGGTAGCCCGCGTCGACGAGGCCCATGTGCTCGGCCACCGAGGTCAGCATCTCGCCGGTGGCGATGGGGGTGTCGAAGGTCTGCGAGAGGTCGGCGTGGCCGACGTGGTCCCAGGCGTCGAGCGGCTCCTCGACCCAGACCAGGTCGAACTGCTCGAGCTCGCGGCACATCCGGCGGGCGCGAGCGCGGTCCCACTGCTGGTTGGCGTCGACCATGAAGGGCCCGTCGCCGAGGTGCTCGCGGAGCGCTGCGACGCGGCGCAGGTCCTCGCGCCAGTCCGGCTGGCCGACCTTGATCTTGATGCCACCGATGCCCGACTCGAGCGAGGCTGTCGCCTTCTCCTTGATCTCCTCGACGGAGGCCTGGAGGAAGCCGCCGGAGGTGTTGTAGACGCGGCACGAGTCGCGGTGCGCACCGAGCAGCTTGGCGAGCGGGAGGCCGGCGCGGCGCGCCTTGAGGTCGTAGAGCGCGACGTCGAGGGCGGCGACCGCCTGGGTGGCGACGCCCGAGCGACCGACCGAGGCGCCGGCCCACATGAGCGACTCGTAGATCTTCGCGATGTCGTTGGGGTCCTGCCCGATGGCGACGTCCACGACCTCCTTGAGGTGGGCGTACTGCGCCCTGCCGCCCGCGCGCTTGGAGTAGCTGAACCCCATGCCCTCGAACCCCTGCTCGGTGGTGAGCTCGACGAAGAGCATGACCGTCTCGGTGAGCGGCTTCTGCCGACCGGTGAGCACCTTGGCGTCGCTGACCGGGGTGGGCAGCGGGAGCACGACGTGGGACAGCGTCACGCTGCGGATGCGGTCGCCGGTGGTGGCGGCCGCGACGGGCTGGTTCGACGTCTGCGTCAGGGTCTGCGTCATGGGGGTTCCTCGGGTCGTCGCTAACTTGTATGATGAGTGTGCAACTCATTACACAAGTACGTCAACCCCCGAGGAGGACAGCCGTGTCAGCCGACCGGGGTCACCAGCTCGCCACGCTCGAGGAAGGCGTCGACGTTGTCGAGCACGAGCCGGCCCATCGCCTCCCGGGTCTCCACGGTGGCGCTGCCGACGTGCGGGAGCAGCACCACGTCGTCGCGCCGCAGCAGCGCCTCGGGCACGTGCGGCTCGTCGGCGAAGACGTCCAGCCCGGCTCCGGCGATGCGGCCCGCCTCGAGCGCGGCCACCAGCGCGTCCTCGTCCACGACGGAGCCGCGGGCCACGTTGACCAGGTAGCCCTCCGGACCCAGCGCGTCGAGGACGGCCGCGTCCACCAGCCCGTCGGTCCCGGCCCCTCCGGGCGTCAGCACGACGAGCACGTCGCTCGCCTCCGCCAGCGAGACCGGGCTGGCGTGGTAGGTCCACGCGACGTCCTTGGGACTGCGCGAGTGGTAGTGCACCTCGGCTCCGAACACGTCCAGCCGCTCCGCCGCCGCGGTCCCGATGCGGCCCAGCCCGAGCACGCCGACCACCGCGCCCCGCACGTCGCGGGTCAGCGGCACCTTCTCCCCCCGGGCCCACGCACCGCTGCGCACGAACCGGTCGGCCGCGGTGATGCCGCGCAGCACGTCGACGACGAGGAACGCGGCGAGGTCGGCGACCGCGTCGGTGAGCACGTCGGGGGTGTTGGACACGACGATGCCGCGCCGCTCCGCCTCCGCCACGTCGACGTTGTCGTAGCCGACGCCGAAGTTCACGATCGCCCGCAGGTCGGGCAGCGCGTCCATCTCCGCCGCCCCGGCCGGCGCACCCCCGCCGACCACGGCGACCTCGACGCCCGCGGGGTCGGCGAGGTCCTCCCGCAGCGGGGCGGCGTACCGCTCCGAGAGCCACTCGCGCACGAAGGGCATGAGCCCGCCGAGCTGGACGACACGGACCGGGTGCTGGGTGTCGGTGGTCACCACACCATCCTCGCCGGGGGGCGGCCGCGGCGTCCAAGACGACCTCGCTATCGCGCGATACCCGGGGCAACGACGACCAGGAGGGGGCACGCGTGGGACTGCTGATCGGCTTCACCACCATCCTGGTCGTGATCGCCGCCGGTGCCGCGCTCGCCCACGTCGGCGTGCTCGACCGCCGCTCGCAGCGCACGCTCGGGGAGATCGCGTTCTTCGTGGCCTCGCCCGCGCTCATGGTCGTCACCATCAGCCAGGTGCACCTCGAGGCGGCAGCGGCCAACCTCGTCGCCTCGAGCGTCTCGCTCGCCGCCTGCTTCACGGCGTACGTCGTCATCGCGCGCCTGCGGTGGGGCCTGGGCACCGGGCCCCTGCTCGTCGGCGCGCTGTCGTCGTCGTACGTCAACGCGGGAAACCTCGGCATCGCCATCGCGGCCTACGTCGTCGGCGACATCACCGTGGTGGTGCCGACGCTGCTCGTGCAGATGCTGCTCGTGCAGCCGGCGGCCCTCATCGTGCTCGACCGGATCACCGGGCGCGGCGAGGGCGTGCGGCCCGCGGTGCGTCGCCTGGTCACGAACCCGCTCACGGTGGCCGCGGTGCTTGGGCTGGTGCTCGCCACCACCGGCTGGCGGCTGCCGGCGCCGCTGCTCTCGCCGCTGGAGATGCTCGCCGGCGCGGCGATCCCGCTGATGCTGATGTCGTACGGCGCCGCACTGAGGCTCAGCCCGCCGATCGGCCGGGCCGGCCACAACGGCGAGGTCGTCGTCGCGACCGTGCTCAAGATGGGCGTCATGCCGGTGGTCGCCTGGGCGGTGGGCGTCGCCCTCAGGCTGGACGACCGCGTGCTCCTCGGCGTGGTCATCACGGCCGCCCTCCCCACCGCGCAGAACATCTTCCTGCACGCCACCCGCTACCGCGTGGGGGAGGATGTGGCGCGGGAGACCATCCTGGTGACCACCCTCGCCTCGCTGCCCGCGGCGCTGATCGTCGCGGTGCTGCTGGGCTGACGCCCTCCCCACCGACCCCCGAGGAGAACCATGGACGACCTGCTCGACCGGCTGCGCGAGAGCGTCGGCGCCGACCACGTCCTGACCGACGACGCCGACGTCGCGGCGTACGTCGTCGACTGGACCGGCACCATCGCCGGGCGCGCGCTCGCGGTGGTGCGGCCGGGCTCGACCGAGGAGGTCGCGGCCGTGGTCGCGGCCTGCGCCGGCGCGGGCGTGCCCGTGGTCCCGCAGGGCGGCAACACCGGGCTGGTCGGCGGCGGGGTGCCCGACGCGTCCGGCCGGCAGGTCGTCCTCTCGCTCGGCCGGATGCGCCGGGTGCGCGAGGTCGACCCCGTCGCGGGCACCGTCACGGTCGACGCGGGCGTCGTGCTGGCCGACGTGCAGGCGGCGGCCGAGAAGGTCGACCGGCTGTTCCCGATGTCGCTGGGGTCCGAGGGCAGCTGCACGATCGGCGGCAACCTCTCCACCAACGCCGGCGGCACCGCGGTGCTGCGCTACGGCATGACCCGCGAGCTGGTGCTCGGCCTCGAGGTCGTGCTGCCCGACGGCCGGGTCTGGGACGGGCTGCGCGGGCTCCGCAAGGACAACACCGGCTACGACCTCACCCAGCTGTTCGTGGGCGCGGAGGGCACCCTCGGCGTCATCACCGGCGCGGTGCTGCGGCTCTTCCCCGCCACCCCGCGGCACGCCACCGCCTGGGTCGCGGTGCCCTCGGTCGACGCCGCAGTCTCCCTGCTCGGCCTGGCCCAGCAGCACGCCGGCGTGCACCTGTCGACGTTCGAGATCGCCAACCGCCAGGCCGTCGACCTGGTTCTGGAGCACCTGCCCGGGGCCAGCGACCCGCTGGGCGAACCGAGCGACTGGTACGTCCTGGTCGAGCTCGCCGGGTCCGCCTCCGACGACGGGCTCGACGAGGTCCTGGAGTCGCTGCTCGGCGAGGCCGTCGAGTCCGACTGCGCCACCGACGCCGCCATCGCGGGCAGCCCCGCGCAGCGATCCGCCCTGTGGGCCCTGCGCGAGGGCATCTCCGAGGTGCAGAAGGTCGAGGGCGCCACGCTCAAGCACGACGTCACCCTGCCGATCGCCCGGCTCGCGGAGTGGACCAGCTCCATCGGGCCGCACCTGCAGGAGGTCTGCCCGGGCGTCCGCCTGGTCACCTACGGCCACGTCGGCGACGGCAACCTCCACTACAACCTCAACGCCCCTCTCGCCGACGGCCGAAGCGACGACGACGCGCTGCGGGCCGCGGCCTCCGACCTGACCACCGCCATCTACGCGTCGGTGGCCCGCGAGGCGGGGTCGATCAGCGCCGAGCACGGCCTCGGGCGCACGAAGGCGGCGGCAGCGGCGTCGTACAAGTCGGACGTCGAGGTCGACCTGATGCGCGCGGTCAAGCAGGCACTCGACCCCGCGGGCCTGATGAACCCAGGCGTCCTCGTGCCTCCGGCTCCGGGTGCACCGGCCTAGGCTGAGCCGCATGAAGGCACAGACCCTCGCCCGCGTCGCCCTGGGCAGCTTCATGGTGACCGCCGGCGTGCTGCACCTGACCACGCAGCGCGAGGAGTTCCGCGCCCAGGTGCCCGACTGGCTCCCCGTCGACGAGGACCTCACCGTCCTCGGCTCGGGCGTCGTGGAGGTGGCGCTGGGCGGGGCCTTCATCGCACTGCCGCAGCACCGGAGGACCATCGGGGCACTGCTGGCCGCCTTCTTCGTGGCGATCTTCCCCGGCAACATCGCGCAGTACGTCGAGGGCACCGACGCGTTCGGGCTCGACACCGACCGCGCCCGGCTCGTCCGGCTGTTCTTCCAGCCGGTGCTCGTCCTGTGGGCGCTGTGGGCCGGCGGCCTCCTCGGCCGACGCCGTACGGCACCCACCGAGGAGCAGCAGCGCGAAGAGGTCGAGACGGGCGAGTAGCGCCACGTCCGGTCGGCGCTGCGGGTTCGGCGCGGCGGGTTCGGCGCGGCGGGTTTGGGCGCCGCCACGCGGGGCAGGTAGGGGTCCGAGAGAAGGGGGACTCCATGCCCATCACCGTGCCCACCAGGAGCACCAGCAGGACACTCGTCGGCGTCGCCGGTCTGTGCGTCCTCGCACTGGCCGCCACCACGGCGCCCGTCACCACGGCCACCGCGTCGCAGGACCCGGACACCCGTCCCGTCGAGCTCCTCAGCCCGGCCGCGTCGGGCAGAGCCACCACCGAGGCCGACGGCGGTGAGCGCTCGCGGGGCGTCGACGTCGACGCGGCCGCGCTCAACGCCGTACGCACCGGCGACCGCATCAGCCTCGCGCTGTTCGACGACACGACGGTCACCGCCGCGGTCGACCAGCGCACCAACGCAGCGGGGATCACGTCGTGGTCCGGCGGCATCATCGGCGAGAAGGGCACCGTCACCGGGGTCGTCGTCGGCGGGGTCACCCACATCAACGTCGCCTCCGTCGAGCACGGCACCTACGAGGTGCGCAGCACGCCCGAGGGCGACTACGTCGTGGACGAGGCGGGCACCCCGCCGGGCGGAGACGACGTCGTCATGCCCGAGCGCCCCACTCGTGCCGACGCGCACGACCACGGCACCGAGGCGCGCAGCGATCGCGACACCGCCGACGCCACGACCACCGACCGTGCCCCCATCGCCGCCGCCGACGCGCCCGACACGATCGACATCGCCATCGTCTACCCCGCCGCGCTGGTGGCCCAGATGGGGCAGGACGCCATGCAGGCGCAGTTCGCGCTGGGCATCGCCCAGACCAACGAGGCCTTCGCCGCTTCCGGGGTCTTCACCCGCGTGCGCCTCGTGGGCACCCGGCAGGTCGCCGCGACCCAGTCGTCCGACCTCGTCAGCAACCTCAAGGCGCTCGGCACCCCTGGCGACGGGACGTTCGACGAGGCCCAGTCGCTGCGCGAGGAGACCCACGCCGACCTGGTGAGCCTCTGGCTCGCCGGCAGCGTGCCGGGCGGCGCGTCGTGCGGCATCGCCTACCTCGGCGGGATCGACCCGCAGTACGACCCGGAGTACGCCGCCTGGTCGGTCGTCTACGCCGCCGCGTGCGCGACGGAGTTCCGGGCGTTCGCCCACGAGGTCGGCCACAACCTCAGCGCGCACCACGACGCGAGCGCGTCGCAGCCGCCGACCGACGGGAAGACCTACGCCCGCGGCTACGTCGACGTGCCCGCCCGGACCATCACGGTGATGGCCTACTACGACCAGTGCATCCGCGCGCAGGTCAACTGCACCCGGATCGGCTACTTCTCCAACCCCGGCGTGGCCTACAACGGTCGCGTCCAGGGCACGCCGGCCACCCAGAACGTGCAGGCGATCAACGAGCAGATCGCGGCCGTCGCGGGCTACCGCCAGTCGCAGATCTACCCGGGAACGGCCAGCATCGCCGGCCGGGCGCGCTTCAAGGGCACCGCCGAGGCCGCGTCCACGCCGTGGTCGCCGGCCGTCACCCTGAGCTACCAGTGGTGGCTCGACGGCGTCGCCGTCCCCGGCGCGACCGCCAGCACCTTCAAGCTGTCACGACGCGACATCGGCAAGACCCTGACGCTGCAGGTGCTCGGCTCCGCGCCGTTCTACCCGACCGTCGCGGCCCCCGACGCCTCCGTCGTGGTGGGCAAGGCGTTGTTCCGCACCAAGCGGCCCAAGCTCCGCGGGGTGCCGCGAGCCGGTCGCGTGCTCTCGGTGAAGGTGAAGGGCTGGAAGCCCAAGCCGGCCAAGAAGAGCGTCAAGGTGCGCTACCAGTGGCTGAAGAACGGCAAGAAGATCAAGGGCGCCAAGAAGGCGACCTACCGCGTCCGTGCCAAGGACCGCGGCAAGAAGATCTCGGTCCGGGTGACGGCCAAGAAGAAGGGCTACGAGAAGGCGCGGCGGAGCTCCAAGAAGGTCAAGATCCGCCGCTGACGCCCATGGGCCTCGTCGCCGGGCGGGTCACAGGGTCGGCAGCCAGTCGACCCGCCCGGCGAGCAGGGCGTAGCCCACGAACGCGCCCACGTCGAGCAGCGTGTGCGCGACGACGAACGGCATCACCCGCCCCCAGCGGCGGAACAGCCAGCCGAAGAGCAGCCCCATCGCGAGGTTGCCGACGAACCCGCCGAGCCCCTGGTAGAGGTGGTAGCTGCCCCGCAGGAGCGCTGCCAGCCCGATCGCGGCGGTGTCCCCGAAGCCGAGCTGACGCAGCCGCACCTGCACGAAGCCGAGGACGACGAACTCCTCGAGCACCGCGTTCTGCGCGGCGGCCAGCACCAGCACGGGCACCCGCCACCACTCCCCCGGCAGGGACTGGGCGACGACCGTGAGGTTGGTGCCCAGCGCGAAGGTGGCGAGGTAGAACACCACGCCGATCGAGCCGACCCCGGCCGCGAGCCAGGCGCCGCGGCCCCAATCGCGCCACGTGCTCCAGCCACCGTCACGCGCCCAGACCTGCCGCAGGTTCGAGCCGGAGCGGACCAGGAGGTACGCCGCCAGCGCCACCGGCACGAGCGCGAAGCCGATCCGCAGCAGCTGGTAGGTCAGGTCGAGCCACGGCCGGTCCGGGGCGAGGGAGTTGTTGAGGTTGGCAGCCTGCGACGACAGCGGCCCCGGCGCGGTGAGCGCCGAGACGATGCTGACGACCGAGTAGACCGCGGACCGTCCCAGCGAGACCAGCAGCACGATCGCCAGCTCGGTCCACAGCAGGGCCTTCGCCAGGTCCGGCACGCCACCCGGGACGGGCGTGTCCCGGAGTCGCCACCACGGGCGTACGTCATCGGCGGTGGTCGTCACGGGGCCAGCATCCCCCAACCGGCTGAGCCGGTGCTGAGAGGACGCCCGCCCGGGCCCTCGCAAGTCGATGCGGACCCTTGTCCGACCTCATGGTGCGTACGACGATCGGGTGGTGACCACGATCTACCAGGCGGTCGGCGGCATCGAGGTCATCGAGCGGCTGGCCGAGGCGACCCACCAGCGGTGCCTGGCCGACCCCGTGCTCAACCACCCGTTCTCCCACGCCGACAACCAGCCGGACCACACGGCCAGGCTGGCGGCGTACTGGGCCGAGGCGCTCGGCGGGCCGCCGACGTACACCACCACGATGGGTGGCAGCGAGTCGCACGTGCAGCGGTTGCACGCGGGCGAGGGCGAGTACGCCGTCGAGGCCGGGTCCCGCTTCGTGCAGTGCGTCGTCGACTCGTTCGACGAGGCCGGCGTGCCCGACGACCCGGAGGTGCGCCGGGCGATCGCCGCCTACGTCGAGTGGGCAGCGTCCGTGCCGTTCCAGGCGTGGCCGGACTCCGCAGATGACGTCCCCGACGACCTGCCGATGCCGCACTGGGACTGGGACGGGCCGGCCTGACGCCGCACTGGGTGGGCGAGTCCGACACCTGGAGGCCTCCACAACGGCCGACAAGTGGCGGACTCCCCGCTCATGCGGGGAGTCCGCCACTGGGAGGGGTAGTCCGCCACTGGGAGGGGTAGTCCACCACTGGGCGAGGGAGTCCGCCGCCTCAGGTCAGCACGAGCCCGTCGTCACCCACGTCGACGGTGACGGCGCCGCCGTCGGTGACCTGGCCCGCGATCAGCATCCGCGCGAGCGGGTCGCCGATGGCCGACTGGATGAGCCGACGCAGGGGACGGGCGCCGTACGCCGGGTCGTAGCCGGTCTCGGCCAGCCACGCCCGGGCCGCGTCGGTCACCGAGATCGTGATGCGCCGGACCGCCAGCCGCTGCTCCAGCAGCGCGAGCTGCAGGTCGACGATGTGGGCCAGGTCGTCCTTCGACAGCGCGTCGAACATGACCACCTCGTCGAGACGGTTGAGGAACTCGGGCTTGAAGTGCGCCCGCACCACGCTCATCACCGAGCTCTTCTTGACCTCCGGCTCCATCAGCGGGTCGACCAGGAAGTTGGATCCCAGGTTGGAGGTGAGGATCAGCAGCGTGTTGCGGAAGTCGACCGTCCGGCCCTGGCCGTCGGTGAGCCGCCCGTCGTCGAGCACCTGCAGCAGGATGTCGAAGACCTCCGGGTGCGCCTTCTCCACCTCGTCGAGCAGCACGACGCTGTAGGGGCGTCGCCGCACGGCCTCGGTGAGCTGGCCGCCCTCGTCGTAGCCGACGTAACCGGGAGGGGCGCCGACGAGCCGCGAGACCGAGTGCTTCTCGCTGTACTCGCTCATGTCGATGCGCACGATCGCGCGCTCGTCGTCGAAGAGGAAGTCCGCGAGCGCCTTGGCGAGCTCGGTCTTGCCCGTGCCGGTGGGGCCGAGGAAGAGGAACGACCCGGTCGGCCGGTTGGGGTCGGAGATGCCGGCACGCGAGCGGCGTACGGCGTCGCTGACCGCGGTGACGGCCTCGCGCTGACCGATCAGGCGCTCGCCGATGACCGACTCCATCTCGAGCAGCTTGGCGGTCTCGCCCTGGAGCATCTTGCCCGTGGGGATGCCGGTCCAGGCCTCGACGACGTCGGCGATCTGCTCGGCCCCGACCTCCTCACCGACCAGCGGCTCGATGTCGGCGAGCTCGGCCTGCTCGACCTCGGCGATCTGCTTCTCGAGCGCCGGGATCTGGCCGTACTGGATCTCCGAGGCACCGGCGAGGTCACCCTCGCGCAGCTTCTTCTCGGCCTCGATCTTGAGCTGGTCGAGCTGGCGGCGCAGCTCGCCCTCGCCCTGCAGCTGGTCCTTCTCGCGCTCCCAGCGGGTCTCGAGCCCACGCAGCTCCTCCTCGCGGTCGGCCAGGTCCTTGCGCAGCGCCTCGAGCCGGTCGACCGACGCGGCGTCGGTCTCCTTGGCGAGCGCGAACTCCTCCATCTTGAGCCGCTCGACCTGGCGTCGGAGCTGGTCGATCTCCTCGGGCGAGGACTCGTGCTCCATCCGCAGCCGGGACGACGCCTCGTCGATGAGGTCGATGGCCTTGTCGGGCAGCTGGCGACCGGTGATGTAGCGGTCGGACAGCGTGGCGGCCGCCACGAGCGCGGCGTCGGTGATCCGCACGCCGTGGTGCGCCTCGTACTTCTCCTGGATGCCGCGCAGGATCTGGATGGTGTCCTCGACGCTGGGCTCGCCGACGAAGACCTGCTGGAAGCGCCGCTCGAGCGCGGGGTCCTTCTCGATGCGCTCGCGGTACTCGTCGAGCGTCGTCGCGCCGATCATGTGCAGCTCGCCGCGGGCCAGCATCGGCTTGAGCATGTTGCCGGCGTCCATCGCCGAGTCGCCGCCGGCGCCCGCCCCGACGACCGTGTGCAGCTCGTCGATGAAGGTGATGACCTGACCGCCGGCGTCCTTGATCTCCTCGAGGACGGCCTTGAGCCGCTCCTCGAACTCACCGCGGTACTTCGCACCCGCGACCATCGCCGCGAGGTCGAGCGCCAGCACGCGCCGCCCCTTCAGCGAGTCGGGCACGTCCCCGGCGACCACGCGCTGGGCGAGGCCCTCGACGACGGCGGTCTTGCCGACGCCGGGCTCGCCGATGAGGACCGGGTTGTTCTTGGTGCGCCGCGACAGCACCTGGATCACGCGGCGGATCTCGGCGTCCCGGCCGATCACCGGGTCGAGACGACCGTCCTCGGCCGCCTGGGTGAGGTCGACGCTGTACTTCTCCAGCGACTCGTACGACGCCTCGGCGCTCTCGCTGGTCACGCGACGGTTGCCGCGGACGGCGGTGATCGCCTCCCGCAGCCCGGCCGCGGTGAGGCCGGCGTCGGTGAGCACCTTCTGCCCGCTCGACTCGACGGTCGCGGTGGCGACGAGCAGGTGGTCGGTGGCGACGTAGTCGTCCTTCATCGACGCGGCGAGGTCGAGCGCCTGCGCCAGGACGCGGGTCAGCGACGCGGACGCGCTGGGCTGCTGGACGGTCGAGCCGGTGGCGCGGGGCAGCTGCTGCTGCACGCCCTCGGCCTGGGCGAGCAGGGTCGCGGGGTCGACACCCGCCTTCTGCACGAGGCTGCGGGTGGCGCCGTCCTCCTGCTTGAGCAGGGCGACGAGCAGGTGTATGGGCTCGGTGGTGGTGTTGCCGCCGGTGGTCGCGGCGAGCTGGGCAGCCTCGACGACCTCGCGGCTGCGGGTGGTGAACTTCTCGGCACCGAACTGGCTCAACTCTTCCTCCGTGTGCGTGGTGTGGGGACCACCGTGGTCCCACTTGCTCCAACGCGCCAGAAGTTGAGTCGATTCCCCTCAACTTATGTGAATTTCTGAGAATCGACTCAGGCGAACGGGTCGGGCAGCGCCCCCGGCAGCCCGGTGAGCAGCTCCCGCGCTCGCGGGGCGTGCTTGTGCTCGACGAGCACCTCGTACCTGGTGGCGACGACCTGGGTCACGGAGGAGAAGTCGCGCTGACCGCGGGTGAAGGCGTAGCCGACGAGCGCCCACACCAGGCCGAACGTCGCCCCCATGAGCCCCGTGCTGAGCAGCACCTGCCACAGGTTCTCCTCGGCGAAGAGGGCGAAGATCAAGCCGACGAAGATCCCGAGCCACAGGCCGGAGAGGATCCCGCCGACCGCGATCTTCGACCAGGTGAGCCGGCCGGTGACCCGTTCGATGCGCTTCAGGTCCGTGCCGACGATCATCAGCTGGTCGACCGGGAAGTCGGCGTCGGCGAGGAAGTCGACGCTCTTCTGCGCCTGCGCGTAGTCGTCGTACACCGCGAGCGACTGTGGGTACTGCAGCTTGAGCGGGGAGGCGGGAGGCAGGCCCGGGGTCGACATGCGGCCACGATACGGCCGGCCTCTACCCACAAGCGGCGAAGTTTTACCGACGAGCTGTTTCATTCCGCGAACGAGCGGGCACTCTTGGTGTTATGGGCAAGCTGATCTTCGACAACCGGTTCGTCGGCGTCGCGTTCGTGTTGCTGCTGTTCGTCAACGCGTTCGCGATCACCAACGGCTGGTACGGCGCCTGAGGACTCCCCGGTCCCCCACCGCCTGCGTGCAACGATCCCCGGGTGCCGACACCCGGGTTGAGCTCTGACTGCGCGCGCTGCTTCGGTCTCTGCTGCGTGCTGCTGCCCTTCTCCGCCTCGGCCGGCTTCGGCGTCGACAAGCCCGGCGGGCGCCCGTGCCTCAACCTCCTCGACGACGACAGCTGCCGCATCCACGCCACCCTGCGTGAGGACGGCTGGCCCGGCTGCACGGTCTTCGAGTGCTTCGGCGCCGGCCAGCAGGTCTCCCAGGTCACCTACGCCGGCAGGTCGTGGCGCGAGCAGGACAACCTGCCCGAGATGGCCGCCGTGCTGTCGGTGATGCGCCAGCTCCACGAGATGCTCGTCCACCTCGTCGAGGTCGCGCGGCGCTCGCCCGACCCCGCCGCCGACGTCGTACGCACCGAGATCGAGGACCTCACCGCCGCCGACCCCGAGGCGCTGCTACGGGCCGACGTCGACGCATTGCACGAGCGGGTCGGCGGGCTGCTCGCCGAGGCCAGCGCGCGCGTACGACGTCCCTGGCCGGCCGCGCGCGACCACACCCGCGCCGACCTCGCCGGGCACCGGCTCGCCGGCGACCACCGCGGTGCCACCTTCCGCGGCGCCCTGCTCATCGCGGCCGACCTGCGCGACGCCGAGCTGCGCGACGCCGACCTGCTCGGCGCCGACCTGCGCGACGCCGACGTACGCGGGTGCGAACTGTCGACCGCGCTCTTCCTCACCCAGCCGCAGGTCAACGCGGCCATCGGGGACGAGGCGACCACCCTTCCGGAGGGTTTGTCGCGCCCCGCCCGCTGGCAGACCTGAGACGACGGAATACCTCCCGGACGCGTCGTGCTGTGCCTGCCATGACCGTTCCCAGCATCAAGCTCCATGACGGCACGTCCATCCCCCAGCTCGGATTCGGCGTGTTCCAGATCGACCCCGCCGACACCGCGGAGGCGGTGACCCGGGCCCTCGAGGTCGGCTACCGCCACATCGACACGGCCGAGATGTACGGCAACGAGAAGGAGGTGGGCGAGGCCCTGCGCTCCTCCGGCCTCGCGCGCGACGAGGTCTACGTGACCTCCAAGCTCAACAACGGCTTCCACGAGCCCGCGGAGGCCGAGCGTGCCTTCGAGCGGACCCTCGCAGACCTCGGCCTCGACCGCATCGACCTGTTCCTCATCCACTGGCCGCTGCCCACGCGCTACGACGGCGACTTCGTCTCGACCTGGCGCACCATGGCGTCATTCGTCGAGGACGGCCGCGCCGCGTCGGTGGGCGTCTCCAACTTCCAGCCCGCCCACCTGCAGCGCATCGTCGACGAGACCGGCGTCGTCCCGGTGATCAACCAGGTCGAGGTGCACCCCTACTTCACCAACGACGACGTGCGGACGGCCAACATCAAGCACGGCGTCGCCACCGAGGCGTGGTCGCCGATCGCGCAGGGCGCGGTGCTCGACGACGCGGTGATCGCCGAGATCGCCGAGGCCAAGGGCCGGTCCACCGCCCAGGTCACGCTGCGCTGGCACGTCGAGCGCGGCGACATCGTCTTCCCGAAGTCGGTGAACCCCGAGCGGATGAAGGAGAACTTCGACATCTTCGACTTCGAGCTCACCGACGACGAGGTCGCGCGCATCTCCGGCCTCGACCGGGGCGAGGACGGCCGCACCGGCCCGAACCCCGACACGTTCGACTACATCCCCGGCTGACCTCGTCCGCACCGAAGGCCCGACCCCGCTCCGGGGTCGGGCCTTCGCCGCGCGAGCACCGTGCGCATACTCAGGCGCGGCACGACCCGGCCGGTCCACACTCGCCCCATGGAACCCAGCACCTGGCAGCGCCCGGGCCTTCGCGCCGCCCTCCTGTACGCCGTCGCCGCCGGCCTCCTCGGCAGCCTCGTCTCCGCGGTCAGCCGCCTCGAGCTGACGCGTCGCGCGGTCCCGACCGCCGAGCTCCCCGACGGGCCGGTCATCGTGGTCGCCAACCACACGAGCTTCGCCGACGGCATCCTGCTGGCCCTCGTCGGGCGCCGACTCGGCCGCTCGCTGCGGCTGATGGCGACCGGTGGCGTCTTCCGCTCGAGACTCGTCGGCCCGGTCGTGCGCCGCCTCGGGTTCATCCCGGTGCTCCGCGGTACCGACGCGGCCGCCGGTTCGCTCGACGCCGCGGCCTCCGCGCTCGAGGCCGGCGAGGCCGTCGGACTCTTCCCCGAGGGCCGGATCACCCGCCACCCGCAGCACTGGCCCGAGCGCTCGAAGACCGGCGCCGTCCGCCTCGCGCTGCGCACCGGCGCGCCCGTCGTCCCGGTGGCGCTGGTCGGCGCCCAGCAGGTGGTCGGCGCGTCGGGCATCCTCGCCCGCCTGCTGCGCAACACCGTCCTCCGCCCGCGGGTGCGCGTCGCCGTCGGCGAGCCCATCGACGTACGCCGCCTGGCGGGCGTCACCGGTGACCAACCCGTCGACGACGCGATCGTGCGGCGCGTGGCCGACGAGGTGATGGCGGTGCTGGTCGCGCAGGTCGCCGAGCTGCGCGGGGAGCCGGCGCCGCACCCGAGCGGCGTGCCGGCCGAGGAGCTCAGCGCCTAGAGGCTCAGGAGTAGCGGTGGCTCTTCTGCGGGTGACCCTGCTCGCGGGTGCAGGTGCGACCGCTCATGTTGCGGTGGCCGCAGAGCCCCTCGGCCGGCGCAGCGTCGGCAGCCGGGGTCGCGCGATTCGTGGTCGCGCGATTCGTGGTCGCCGCAACCGTCGGTGCGACCGGGGCCTTCGGCCGGGCCGGGGCCGAGCCCGCGCGCTTCTGGGCCTCGGCGTACTTCGCCTCGCGCATGGCGCGCAGGTTGTCCATCTTGCTCATCGCTCGATCACGCCCTGACCCTACGCGGCGACGCCGACACCGCACCGCGCGCCGGGGTAGTCCAGTGGCGGGTGGCCGGCCGAGCGGCCGAGATCCAGCCGAAGGTCACTGGACTACGCGGCACGGGCCGCCAGTTCTCACTGGACTACCCCCGGGCCCGGTCGCGTCGGGTCAGCGGTGGAGCCAGGCCGCGAGGTTGGCCAGCGAGGCGTCCAGGCCCTGCTGGTGGACCTCGGCGTCGATGCCCGGCGGGACGTCCGTCGCGTCGACGGCGACCCGGGTGCCCTTGTCGCGAGCGGTGAAGGTCCAGGTCATCGTCATCCGGCCGGCCGTGTCGGGGTCGTCGGAGTCGAACTGCACGCCCCACACCACGCGTTCGGGCTCGACGAGCTCGTCGATCGCGACGCGGGAGACGTCGGTGCGCTCGGTCGTCTTGCCTCCGCCGTCGGGCGCCTCGTCGTAGCGGAGGGTCATCGTGAAGCCGCCCCCTGCGCGCAGGTCGGCGTCGGCGATCTCGCCGGTCATGCCGTCCGGCGGGAGCCAGGCGGCCAGGGCGTCGGCATCGACGAAGGCGGCGTACACCTCCTGCGGCGACGCGCCCACGTCGGCGACGGCCCGGTCGATGCGCGGCACGTCAGGACCGCCGACGCCAGACGACGAGGGACTGACCCACTGCCTGGTGCAGCACCGGCAGCTTGTTGGTGGGCTGGGCTGCGGCCCGGGCGGCCAGGCCGGCGCGCAGCGCCTCGAGCTCGGCCATCAGCTCCTCGTTGCGAGCGCGGAGGGCGTCGACCTGCAGCTCGAGGTCCATGATCCGCCGCACCCCCTCGATGCCGATGCCGGCGCTGGTGAGGTCGGCGATCTCGCGCAGGCGCTCGATGTCGCGGTGGGAGTAGCGGCGACCGCCACCCCCTGTGCGGCCCGGCTGGATCAGCCCCATCCGCTCGTAGGCGCGCAGCGTCTGCGGGTGCAGGCCGGTCAGCTCCGCGGCGACGGAGATGACGTACACCGCGGCGTCCGGGGACGGGGGCCGGAACATCCCGCTCATCCTGTCCTCATGCTTCGAAGAGTCCTGCGCGGAGGGGCTTGCCGGCCGTGGCGGCCCGGTAGGCCTCGAGAGCCTCCCGGGCGGTGGGGTCGAGGTGGGCCGGGACCTGCACCTCGACGGTGGCGAGCAGGTCGCCCTTGCTGCCGTCGCGCTTGGTGGCGCCCTTGCCGCGCACCCGGAAGGTGCGGCCGTTGGGCGTGCCCGGGGGCAGCTTGAGGGTCACCGGGGCACCGCCGAGCGTGGGGATCTTGACCTCCCCGCCGAGCGCCGCCTCGTCGAAGGAGACGGGCACGTCGATGGTGAGGTTGTCGTCCTTGCGGCCGAACACCCGGTGCGGGGTGACCTTGACCTTGACGAACAGGTCGCCGGCCGGGCCTCCGTTCTCGCCGGGCGCACCCTTGCCCTTGAGCCGGATCCTCGCACCGTCCTTGACCCCGGCCGGGATCCGGGCCTGGATGGTGCGCGCCGAGGTGCCGCGGCCGCTGCCGTGGCAGGTCGGGCAGGCCTCGTCGTACACGAGCTGGCGGCCGGCGCAGCGTGGGCACGTCTCGTTGATGGAGAACGCGCCGCCGGTGCCGGCCACGACGAAGCCGGCGCCCTCGCACTCGGGGCAGATGTGCGGACGGGTGCCGGGCTTGCCGCCGGTGCCCTGGCACGTCGGGCAGGCGGCGTCGGACGTCAGCCGCAGCGACACCGTCACGCCGTCGAGCGCGTCGGTGAAGCCGATGGTCGCCGTGCTCTCGACGTCGGCGCCGCGGCGCGGTCGGGCCTGCTGCTGGGTACGACCTCGCTGCGCGCCGCCGAACAGGTCGCCGAACATGTCGCCGAGGCCGCCGCCGGCCGCGCCGCGATCGCGGAGCAGGTCGTCGAGGTTGAACCCGCCGCCGCTGAAGCCACCACCGGCGCCGCCGAAGCCGCCGCCCATCCCAGGGCCGAAGCCGCCCCGGGCCTGGAGCGAGCGGAACTCGTCGTACTTCTTGCGCTTGGCCTCGTCACCGACCACGTCGTAGGCCTCGGCGACGGCCTTGAAGATGTCGTGCTTGGCCTCGTCACCGGGGTTCGAGTCGGGGTGGTTCGCCCGGGCCAGCTTGCGGTAGGCCTTCTTGATGTCGGCCGCGCTGGCGTCCTTCTGGACGCCGAGGACCTGGTAGAAGTCCTTGGTCGCCCAGTCGTTTCGTACGGCGTCATTCTTGGGGCTGTCGTTGTCAGCCACGGGTGAACCCCCTCTCCATCGGCTCGGTCATCGAACGGGTGTGCTCAGGAATCGGCCGGGTCGACCACGAGCACCTGGGCGGCACGGACGACGCGGTCACCCATGCGGTAGCCGCCCTTGGCGACGTGCTTGACCGTCGTCACCTGGACCTCGGGATCGGTGCCGAGGTGGCTCAGCGCCTCGTGGAGCGTCGGGTCGAAGGCGTCGCCCGGCTCGCCGAAGCGGACCAGGCCGGCGCTCGTGACCGCGCGCTCGAGCTGGTCGGCGACGGCCTTGAAGCCGCCGTCGAGCTCACCGTGCTCCTTGGCCCGGTCGATCGTGTCGAGCACCTCGACGACCGGGGTGAGCGCCTTGAACGCCGCTGCCTCCGCCACCAGCTGCCGGTCGCGGTCGACCCGCTTGCGGTAGTTGGCGTACTCGGCGGAGAGTCGCTGGAGGTCGTTGGTCAGGTCGGCCAGCGAACCCTTCATGGCAGCCAGCTCGTCCACCTCGGTGTCGACGTCGTCACCCGGCTCGTGGCCGGGGCGCTCCTCGGCGGTGCCGGGGGCATCGCCGGCGACGGCATCACCGGCGACCTGCTCCTCGACCTCGGTCTCGTTGGCCATCTCGCCGGCGGCGTCACCGAAGCCGGAGCCCCCCGGAGGGGGAGCCACGCTGGGCTCCCCCTCCGGCAGGTCGGTGGCCTCGGCGCCCGCGGCGGGGTCGACGGGGCGATCGGTCACTTGGACTCACCCTCGGTGGTCGCGCTGCCGTCGGCCGACCCGTCGGTCGAGCCGTCGGTCTGCTCGTCGACGATCTCGGCGTCCACGACGTCGTCGTCCGACTCGCCGGTCGCCCCGGTGGCACCGCCCGCAGCGGCCTGGTCGGCCTCCGCGGCGGCGTACATCGCGGCGCCCATCTTCTGGCTGGACTCGCCCAGCTTGGTGATCCCGGCGGTGATCTCCTCCGGCGACGCGTCCTCCTTGGCCAGGGTCTCCTTGAGGGCGTCGACGTCGGCCTGGACCTCGGTCTTGACGTCGTCGGGCAGCTTGTCGGCGTTGTCGGCGAGGAACTTCTCGGTCGTGTAGACGAGCTGGTCGCCCTGGTTGCGGGCCTCGACGGCCTCGCGACGCTTGGCGTCCTCCTCGGCGTACTGCTCGGCCTCCTTGACCATGCGGTCGATCTCGTCCTTGCTGAGCGCCGAGCCACCCGAGATGGTCATCGACTGCTCGCGGCCGGACGCCTGGTCCTTGGCCGAGACGTGCACGATGCCGTTGGCGTCGATGTCGAAGGTGACCTCGATCTTCGGCACGCCGCGGGGGGCCGGCGGAAGGCCCGTGAGCTCGAAGTTGCCGAGCGGCTGGTTCTGGCTCCACATCTGGCGCTCGCCCTGGGCGACCTTGATCTCCACCGACGGCTGGTTGTCGTCGGCGGTGGTGAAGATCTCCGACCGCTTGGTGGGGATGGTCGTGTTGCGCTCGATGAGCGTGGTCATCACGCCGCCCTTGGTCTCGATGCCGAGGGAGAGCGGGGTGACGTCGAGGAGCAGCACGTCCTTGACCTCGCCCTTGAGGACACCGGCCTGGAGCGCGGCACCGACGGCGACGACCTCGTCGGGGTTGACGCCCTTGTTGGGCTCCTTGCCGCCGAGCAGCTCCTTGACGACCTCGGTCACGGCCGGCATGCGGGTCGAGCCGCCGACGAGGACCACGTGGTCGATGTTGGCGACGGCGACGCCGCCGTCCTTGAGCACCGACTGGAACGGCGCCTTGGTGCGCTCGAGCAGGTCGGCGGTCAGCTTCTGGAACTCGCTGCGGGTCAGCTTCTCCTCGAAGTGGAGCGGGCCGCCCTCGCCGTGGGTGATGTAGGGCAGGTGAATCGTCGTCTCGGAGCTCGAGGACAGCTCGATCTTCGCCTTCTCCGCGGCCTCCTGGAGGCGCTGCTTGGCGATCTTGTCGGCGCCGAGGTCGACACCGTTGTTGTCCTTGAACTTCTTGACCATCCACTCCACGACGCGGTTGTCCCAGTCGTCGCCACCGAGGTGGTTGTCGCCGGAGGTCGCCTTGACCTCGACGACGCCCTCGCCGATCTCGAGCAGCGACACGTCGAACGTGCCACCACCGAGGTCGAAGACGAGGATGGTCTGGTCCTCACCCTTGTCGAGGCCGTAGGCCAGCGCGGCCGCGGTGGGCTCGTTGACGATGCGGCTGACGTTGAGGCCCGCGATCTCACCGGCCTCCTTGGTGGCTTGGCGCTGCGCGTCGGAGAAGTAGGCGGGGACGGTGATGACCGCGTCGGTCACCGTCTCGCCGAGGTAGGCCTCGGCGTCGCGCTTGAGCTTCTGCAGCACGAACGCGCTGATCTGCTGGGGGGTGAAGGACTTGTCGTCGATGTCGACCTTCCAGTCCTCGCCCATGTGGCGCTTGACGGACCGGATGGTGCGGTCGACGTTGGTGACCGCCTGTCGCTTGGCGACCTCGCCGACGAGGACCTCGCCGGACTTGGTGAAGGCGACGACGGACGGGGTGGTCCGGGCGCCCTCGGCGTTCGCGATGACGGTGGGCTCGCCACCCTCAAGGACGGCGACGACGGAGTTCGTCGTGCCCAGGTCGATGCCGACCGCTCGAGCCATGGTGTTCTCCTCCTGCTGTGGGTACTGCGTGTGTGGATGACGTGAGTCTGCGTGCCATCCTGCCGCGCTTCGGCGGAGGAGGCAAAACAGTTGAGTCGACCTGACTCAAGTCTGTTCATGAGTTGTAACGCAGGATCGCCTCGGATGTTCCCCGATCCGGACAGGAATCTCGTGTGACCTGGATCCCCCTAGCCTTGGCGGCATGATCCGCCACACCGTCGCGTTCCGGCTCCACCACGCCCCCGGCTCCGCGGAGGAGGCCGACTTCCTCGACGCCGCCCGGGCGCTGGCCGACATCCCCGGCGTCACGGCGTACGAGCAGCTGCGCCAGACCAGCCCCAAGAACGACTTCGCCTTCGGCTTCTCCATGGAGTTCGCCGACCAGGCGGCGTACGACGGCTACAACGAGCACCCCGTCCACACGGCCTTCGTCGCCGAGCGCTGGGTGCCGGAGGTGGCCGACTTCCTCGAGATCGACTACGCCCGGCTCTGACGCTGCGCAGTGCTGCCAGTCGGCGCGGGCGGGCACGGCGGCGCGGGCGGCGCTTCGCGGACTTGGTGGGGTAGTCCGACACCTCGAGGGCGTTGTACGCCCCTCCCAGTGACGGACTCCCCGCTCGAGCGGGGACTCTGCGCGGGGGTGCGGCCCGCAACCCGGCCGGCAGGTCCGACGGCCGGGACCGCTCAGCGGGTCCAGACGTACGGCGTCGTGGTGGTCACGGCCCGCAGGCCGGAGCGCTCGAGGATCGGACGCGACATGTCGGTGCAGTCGGAGTGGATGAACTGGATGCCGCGCGCCACCGCGGAGCGGGCCCGAGCGGCGACGAGCGCGCGGTAGATGCCCCGGCCGCGGTACTCCGGGAGCGTCGAGCCGCCCCAGATGCCGGCGAACCCGGTGCCCTCGACCGGGGTGAGCCGGCCGCCGCAGACCACCCGGTCACCGACCTCGGCGACCCAGCACTCCGAGGCGCCCGACTCGAGCTCGCGCAGCGAGGACTCCACCGAGGGCCCGCGCCCGGTGCCGAAGACCGACTCCTGCGCGTCGAGCATCCGCGTGAGGTCGTCGACGGCCGACGGGCCCGGTTCGAGGCGGCGTACGACGACGGGGCCTTCGGGCGTCTCGTCGAGGGGTACGTCGACGGCGAGCCGCGAGGCCTCCCCGATCATCACCGTCTCGCGCGGCTCCGCGACGAGCCCGTGCGCGACCAGCCGGTCGCCGAGGTCGGCGGGGTGGTCGTGCCCGCGCGACTTCCACTCGAAGGACGCGACGTCCGTGTCGTCGCGGAAGTGCGCGACCGTGCTCTCGATGAGCGCGTCGAGCGCCTCGCCCTCGGCACCGTCGAGGTCGCGGTAGGACACGAACCCGCCGTGGTCGAAGACCCCCCACAGCAGCGGCCCCGTGCGCACCACCTCGTAGGCTCCGGCCATCTCGGCGTCGGTGCGGAGCTGCCCGTCGTAGGCCGCCAGGAGGGGGTCGGTCGTCATGGGCGGCAGCCTAGGTCCCGAAGTCAGGTGAATCTCAGGGGTTTTCGACTGCGCGGAACCGCCCAAGTCACGCACACTTGTCCTCGTGCTCCATCGGGGGAACCTGCGCCGGGTCGTCGGCGCCTCGACCATCGCGCTGCTGATCGCCGCCCTGATGGCGTTCTACGTCGCCGACATCGCCGACGCCGGTCCGACCCGGTGCCAGCAGCACCGCCTCGACGCGCGAGAGCGGGCTGCCGTCGCGACCGGTGTGGGGCGGCGAGTGCTGGTCATCGGCGACTCCTGGTCGGTCGGCCTCGGCCTCGACGACCTGTCCGGCTCGTGGGCCGCCCGGCTTCCGGGCGAGGTGCACGTGCGCGGCTTCTCCGGATCGGGCTTCAGCACCGGTGCGAGCGGCTGCGGACGCGTGTCCTTCCACGACCGCGCGCCGACCGCGGTCGGCGTACGCCCCGCCCTCGTGGTGGTCGCGGGCGGGCTCAACGACGTCGACCAGCCCGACCGGGCCATCGACCACGGCTTCCGAGAGCTGATGGCCGACCTCGCCGCGCAGCGCGTGGTCGTCGTCGGCCCGGCGAGTGCCCCGCGCCGCGCCACCGCCGTACCCCGGGTCGACGACCGCCTCGAGGTGCTCGCCGAGCGCTACGGCGTCCCCTACGTCCGCACGAGCGACCTCGAGCTCGACTACCTCGACGACCGCCTGCACCTCACCGAGGACGGGCACCGCGCGTTCGGAGACGCCGTGGCCGAGCGCCTCGCCGAGGTCACGCCGGCGCGGCCCGCACCGCTCGCTCGCTGACGCCGGCGACCCGGGACCGAAGGCCGCTCATTCGGCGAGCCAGGCCGCCCAGCTGTCGAAGGAGTAGGGCCGGCCCAGGAAGTCGGCGACCAGGTCGGCGGCGTCCTTGCGCCCGCCCATGGCGAGGACCTTGTCGCGGTAGGCGAGGGCGACGTCGGGCGCGAACAGGTCGTCGCGGTCGAACGCGGAGAAGAGGTCCTTCGCGATGACCAGCGACCACATGTAGGTGTAGTAGCCCGACGAGTAGCCGTCGAGGTGGCCGAACGCGCAGTGCATGTGGGCGCCCTCGAGCGGCGGGAAGACCGAGTAACGGCGCTGGAGCTCGTCGCCGTACGCCGTGAGGTCGTCGTGCGGCCCGGCGTGGAACCAGTAGGACCGCGCGGCGTAGGACATCTGCTGCACGGCGTAGAGGCCCTTGCCGAACTGCTCGGCCCGGCGCATCGCCGCGACCAGGTCGGCGGGGATCGTCTCGCCGGCCTCGTTGCGCGCGAAGGTGGCGAGGACGTCGGCGTCCCAGGCCCACTCCTCGAGCATCTGGCTGGGCGCCTCGACGAAGTCCCACTCGGTGGCGACGCCGGAGAAGCGGGCCCACTCGCCCTGGCCCGCGAGGACGTGGTGGACGAGGTGGCCGAACTCGTGGAAGAGGGTGACGACCTCGTCGTGCTCCATCAGCCCGCGCGCGAAGTTGCACACCAGGACGCCCTCGGGGAGCTGCACGCCGGCGATGCCCTTGACCATGTCGAACTGGGCGGCGTGCTTGAACTTGCCCTCGCGCGGGTGGAGGTCGAGGTGGATCCGGCCGATCCGGGTGCCGTCGAGGCCGACGTCGTAGCTGGCCACCTCGTCGTGCCACGTGCCGGCGTCCTCGCGCGCGACGGGCGTCCACTCGAGGCCGAACAGGCGGCCGGTGACGTCGAGGAGCCCCTGGCGGACCTGCTGGAAGGGGAAGTAGGTGCGCACGACCTGCCCGTCGACGTCGTACTGCTCGCGACGGACGAGCTCGGAGTAGTAGCGCGAGTCGTAGGTGGTCACCGCGTCGGCCGACGGGTCGTCGACCTGCTTGCGCCGCAGGAGCACGGCGACCTCGTCCGCGGCGCGCTCCTTGGCGGCCTCGCCCACCCGGTCGATGAAGTCGGCGACGGCCTGGCCGGTGCCGATCATCTTGACCTCGGTGTCGTAGTCGGGCCAGGAGTCGTGGCCCAGCAGCGACGCGGTCTCGCGGCGCACCGCCAGCAGGTCCTGCAGCACCTGATCGTTGGCCGGCCACGCGACGTTGTTCTGCGCCAGTGCCAGCTCGTGGCGGGCCTCGGCGTCGACGGCGAAGGTGATGAAGGGGACGAGGTCGGGGTAGTCGGTGGTGATCGTGACCAGGCCGTCGGCGTCCGGGGCGTGGGCCTCGCGGTAGTCGTCGGGCAGGCCGACCAGCCGCTCCGGCGCGACGCGGATCGACCGCACGTCGTCGCGGATGTTGCGCCCGAAGTCCTGAGACAGCTTCACGCCCTGCTCGCTCAGCTCGCGGAGGCGGTCGCGGGTGGCGTCGTCGCGGTCGACGCCCGCGCGGCGGAAGTCGCGGAGGGTGTGCTCGAGCACGCGACGCGCGTCGGCGTCGAGCCCGGTGAGGTCGGCGGAGGTCGCGAGGCGGTCGAAGACGGCGTACAGGTCGCGGTCCAGGGCCAGCTCGGTGACGTACTTCTGCACCTGCTGACTGAGGTCGTCGGCGAGGTCGCGGACGGCTGCGTCGGGGTGCACCTCGGCCCACAGGGCGACGGCCTCGGCGTTGGCGATGGCGGTCTCGGCCTTGTTCCACGCCACCAGGACGACGGGAGCGTCGGAGGAGCCGGCCTTGACCAGGCCGACCTGCTGCTGCGCCTCCTCGAGCTGGTCGTGGCAGCGCTGCGACACCCACGCGTGCCAGTCACCGTCCCCGGGGAGGTCGAGGGGAGCGGGGGCGGGCTGCGAGTCGGTGCGGGAGAGGGCCACGTGGGGAGCCTACGGGCGGGCTGTGACCGGCTCCACCGCGTTTGCCGGCCGGTCTCCCCGCTGCGACCCGTAGCGTGTCGGGGTGAGCACCTCGGGGGACGTCGCGTTCCGCTTCCGCGACATCTGGCTCGTGGCGTACGGACCCTCGATCGTCTCGGCGATCGGCCACGGCGCGATGATGCCGGTGCTGGCGCTGCGGGCGCGCGACCTGGGGGCCGACGTGAGCGTCGCAGCGGCGATCGTCGCCCTGCTCGGCGTCGGGCAGCTCGTCGCGAGCCTGCCGGCGGGTGCCCTGGTCGCGCGGATCGGCGAGCGACGGGCGCTGGTGGGGGCAGGCCTGGTCGACGCCTGCGCGATGACGTTCGCGGCGCTGACCGACTCGGTCCTGGGGCTGGCGGCCGGCGTGCTGCTCAGCGGGGTGTGCTGGACGCTGTTCCTCATCGCCCGGCAGGGCTTCATGATCGACGTCGTCCCCGAGACCCACCGGGCGCGGGCGATGTCGCTGCTCGGCGGCTCCTACCGGGTCGGGGTGCTCGTCGGCCCGCTCATCGGCGCGGGGCTCATCGCCGTCTCGGACCTGACGAGCGTCTTCTGGCTCGGTGCCGCCATGTCGGTCATCGCCTCCCTGCTCGCGGCCACGATGCCCGACCTCGGCGAGGAGAAGCGCGCAGCGGCACGGGCGAGCGGGCACCTGGGCGTGTGGACGGTGATCGCCGCGCACCGACGCGTGCTCGCCACCCTGGGCACGGCGGTGGTGATCCTCGGCGCGAGCCGCTCGCTGCGACTCAGCCTCCTGCCGCTGTGGGCCGACCACGTCGGGCTGTCGGCCTCGACGACGTCCCTCATCTTCGCCGGCGCCGCGGCGCTGGACGTGGCGTTCATGTGGCCGGGCGGCTGGCTGATGGACACCCGCGGCCGGATGGTCGTCGCCGTGCCGGTGGTGCTGTCGATGGCCGTGGCGTGCCTGCTCCTGCCGCTCGCCACGAGCGCCGCGACGGTCGCCCTCGTCATGGCGCTCATCGCCTGCGGCAACGGTCTCGGGTCGGGCATCGTGATGACGCTCGGGGCGGACGCGGCGCCCGCCGAGGGCCGGTCGCAGTTCCTGGGCGCCTGGCGTCTGTGCGGCGACATCGGCAACACCGGTGGGCCGCTGCTGGTCAGCGCGGTGGCCGCCGTCGCCCCGCTGGCGGTGGCGAGCGTGACCGTCGGCGTGCTGTGCCTGGCCGGCGCCGGCTGGGTGGGTCACTGGACGCGGCGCGTGGACCTGGCCCGAGCGGCGCTCAGCCGACGGTGACCGTCACCTCGTTGGACACGACGTCGGAGTCGGTGTCCACGACCCGGAACTTGTTGGGCCCGGTGCGGCTCGTCTGGACGTACGTCGCGAAGGTGCCGCCGCTGACCGACATGGTCACCGGGAAGTCGGACCACGCGCCGTTCTCCATCCGCTGCACCTGCAGGATCGCGCCCTCGCCGGCCTGGTAGGTGCCGGTCAGGTCGATCTGCTGCATCGGGCTCACCGACTGCTGCGAGGCCGTCAGCGAGATGCCCGTCGCCGGCGCCTCCGAGGTCGTCTCGGCGCCGGGGCTCGCCTCCGCCGTCTCCTCGGGCGTCGCCTCGGTGCTGGTCTCGCTCGGGCGGGGCAGCCGGAAGGTCGCCGAGGTGCTCAGCTCGTCGCTGGCCTCGGAGCTCTCGCCGATACCGGTGGCCTTGACGCCGACGAGGACGGCCAGCCCGCCCAGCAGGCCGATGACCACGGCGACGCCGACCAGGGCGACGAGCCCCGTCAGGACGGGGCGGTTCTCGGTGTCCATGGCGGTGTCGGGGGACCTTTCAGCCGGGTGCGTCGTGTGCGGTCATCATCCAAGATGGCCGGTTGCATGGCCAACCGGCGAACATCCGTCCGACAGGATGGGGTCATGCAGTCACCGTTGCGACACGGCAGGGCCGCCCTCGGCACGACCCTCGCCGGCGGCGCGCTCGCCGCGCTCTCCCAGGCCCCCGACCGCGCCTCCCGCCTGCTGCGGCACCGCTACCCGACGGTGGCCGTCACCGGCATGACCGGCGTCGGCAAGACCCGCCTGGCCGACCGGCTCTCGAAGCGGGCGAGCGCGGAGTCGGCGGCGGGACCCGACGTGGGCTCGGCGGTGATGGAGCGTCGTACGCGCCGCAACGCGCGGCTGCGCGGCTACCGCTTTCGCGTGGTCCCGGGCGAGAACGCCGCCACCCGCCTCGGCGCGCTCGACGAGGTGTTCCACGACGAGCCCGTCGACGGCGTGCTGCATGTCGTGGCCTGGGGCCACGCCACCCCTCGCCGGACGGGTGGCACCACCGGGGCGGCGCTCGCCACCCGCGAGGAGCAGCTGGCTGCCGAGCTCGAGGACTGGGCGATCACGGCCCACCGGATCGCGAGCATGGCGGTGCGCCGGGACCGCCCGACGTGGCTGGTCGTCGCGGTCACCAAGGCCGACCTCTTCGCCGACGACGTCGACGCGGCCGTGCGCTACTACTCCCCCGGCAGCGGCACACCGTTCGGCGACAAGCTCGACGAGCTGCGCGCGCTCGCCGGCGGCGCCAAGCTCTCCATCGACGTGCTGCCCGTGTGCGCCCGCGGTGGCGACAAGCGCTCCGCGATGCCCGAGAAGGCGTGCACCGACCTGCTCGGCCGGCTCGAGCTGCGGATGGCGCAGCTCAGCGGCCACGTCTGATGCGGCCCGGGCGCCGCGCGCTCACCGTGGTCGCGACGGCATACGTCGCTGGGCTGGCCTGGGCGGCCCTCGTCCTGCCGGAGCGGGTCCCCGCGCACTTCGATGCCGGCGGTCGCGTCGACGCCTGGTCCTCACGCGGCGGCGCGCTCGCCTTCTGGGCGGTCGTCGGCCTGGTGGTCCTGCTCGGCATCCCGCTGCTGACCCGCGCGCTGACCGCTGGGTACGGCACCTGGGTGAACATGCCCCGCGCGTCGAAGGAGTACTGGTTCGCACCCGAGCGACGCGCGGAGTTCGTCGTGAGGTTCCGTGACGACATCGAGGCCTTCACCGCCCTCACCGGGCTGCTGCTCGTCGCCGGGTTGGCCGTCACCACCTGGGTCGGGACGTCCGGGCGCGACTCGGCGCCGTGGTGGGCGCTGGTGGCCGCGGTGGGCGCCTACCTGGTGCTGACGGTCGTGTGGACGGTGCGACTGCTCCGCGCCTACCGACCCCCGACGCCGACCTGAGGTTCGTCACTCCCCCGACAGTGGAGCGAGCGGCCCGACCTGTGGGCCCGGCACTCCACTGTCACCTGCTGGAGCGATCAGGGGCCGGTCCAGACCTGCGGGTCGCGTAGTTCACAGTTCCACGACTTCTGGTTTCGACGCCGTCCATCGGGGCAGAAGAGCGGCATGAGGCCGATCGCGATCAACCAGCGGGCGCTGCGGGGCGCCAAGGAGGAGCTCGACTCCGCCCGCGAGGACCTGAGGTCCGCGCTCGGCGACATCGACCACCCCGCCGACGACTTCCCCTGGCGCGACCTCATGGTCGAGGGCGTCCGCAGCCTGGTCACCGACGCCGAGCAGGTCGCGAGGAAGTGCCGCACGCTCGCCACCGCCGTCGACGACTCGATCATCGACTTCGACGAGCTCGACGTCATGGTGGGCCAGGCCGCCACGTTCGCGGCCAGGCTCGACCAGGTGAAGCCATGACCCGGGTCGTCGTCGACCCGATCGAGACCCAGCAGGACAAGATCCGGTTCGGCGACCCGATCGGCTGCCACTACCACTGGATCGAGCCCGGCACGGTCGACTCGTACGGCGACTCCGTGCGCCGCCTCGGAGCCAAGGTCGAGCTCGCCGTCGACGCCTTCGAGCGCACCTCGACCCTCCCGGAGGACGTCTTCGCCGGCGAGGCGGCCGACACGCTGCGCGACCGGGCCGGGCGCCGGCACGAGGAGTCCGCGACCGTCCGCGACAACCTCCGCGGCCTCGGCCGCGCGATCAACGCCTACTCCGACGTGCTCCGGCGCCACCGCGAGGGCCTCGAGCAGCTGCGCGACCTGGCCGTGAGCCGAGGCCTCGAGGTGCGCGACAACCGCATCTGGCCTCCCGTCGAGACCCTGCCCGGCGACGCCACGCAGAAGCAGGCCGACGCGTGGGAGGCCGACTGGAAGGCCTACCAGGCGTGCTTCGAGACCAAGATCGAGCTGCGCGACGCCCGCCGCGCCGCCACGCGGGAGCTCGTCAAGGCGCTCGCTGAGCACGCCGGCGTCCACCCCGACAAGGACCGCGCCACGCTGGTCCCGGCCGGCGGCAACCAGGTGTCCTTCGGCGAACTCCGGCGCGAGGCCGCCGAGGAGGCCCTCGAGGCCGTGCAGGCCCAGGACGCCGCCGAGTCGGCGCGCAGCACGGTCGACGAGCTCCGGCGCCGCGAGCAGAGCGCGCTCGGCCGTCTCGAGGAGCTCGTGCTCGCCGAGGCCCCGTCCGAGGAGATCCAGGCGCAGGCCGGCAAGGTCCAGGCGCTGCACGGCGAGCTCGCCGACGCCCGGGTCGACCTGCGCGAGACCGAGGCCGTGACCGACCGCGAGCAGGCGCAGGCCAACCGGGCTGCCCGCGAGCTCCAGGACGCCGAGTCGGGACGCGCCCGCCTCGTCGCCGAGCTCGCCGACGGACAGCCCGGCCGTCCCACCGACCTGCGCGACCGCCTCGGCTGAGCGTCTGGACGGCCGATCCCAACCGGTCAGCGGTGAGCTGGACACCTTTTCGGCGTCCAGAACGTGTCTCACTCACCGCTCGGGACGGCACGCAGGTCAGGCGACCGGCTCCACCTCGTAGCTCGTGACCGGGTTCGCCCGGCCGGCGCGACAGGTGAGCACCTGCTCGGCGCCGAGCACCCGCCGTACCCGCACCTCGAGCGGTTCGCCGGCTGCTTCGAGGGCGACGGTGGTGACGTCGCCGGTCGTGCGCGCCGACACGACGCGCACCTCGTCGAACCCGGTGAGGCCCAGCCGCCGCCGTACGTCGACGTCGGCGGCCTGCGCTGGCATCGGCAGGTCGGACCGGCCGCGGAGGTGCTCGAGGAGCACCTCACCGCGGCCGGTGGCGGCAGCGACTGCTTCGGCCGACTGCGGGTCGAGGCCGCCGTAGTAGAGCCCGCGGGGCAGCACGACGAGGTTGCCGGCGAACCGGTCGCCGCCGACGTGCGAGGTCTCCCAGACGGCGGCGCCCTGCGGACCCGATGCGAGCGCGAGGGCGACCGGGCGCCCGAGCTCTGCACAGCAGGCGTCGTGGCGCCCGTGCGTGCAGACGGCGAGGACAGGGTCGGCCTCCGGCTCGAGGCCGACGGAACGGCCGGCGCCCAGGGCGGCCAGGTCGAGGTCGCGCACGTCGTCGATGCGGGCGAGGTCGGCGCCCTCCGCCCACGAGGCGGGGCCGGCGGCCCGGGCCGCGACGACGCGGGTGGGTCCCGCTCCGGCGCGCCTGCCCGGTCTCCTGCCCGGCCTGCGGACGAGGAGAACTCGCACCCGGTGGCGGCGCGACTCCAGCTGCAGGTGGGCCCCGAGGCCCTCGGGCAGGCGGGCGTCTGTCAGCGCGTCGACGCCCCACGGCCCGGGGTGCTCGAGCAGCAGGAAGCTGCGCACCGTCGAGGCGGTGCCGGCGAGCTCGTCCCCGCGCGCCCGGCTGGCGCTCGCGCAGCGGAAGGCCGTCACCGCACGACCTCGAGCAGCCCCTCCCGCACCAGCCGTCGGCACAGGACGAGCGCGCTCTGTGCGTCCGTCGGGAGGTCTCCCGGCACGAGCTCGGTGTGTGCGGCGACGTGATCGAGCGCGGTCCGGACCCGCGTGGGCACCCGCAGGACGCGGTCGCCCAGCATCACCCGGACGACGTCGCCGTCGTCGACGAGCACGCACGGGTGCCCGCGGCGGCGGCGCAGCCGGGTGTCGACGTCGAGCCCGGACGCGAGGGCGTCCCGGTCGAGCAGGGTGCCCGCGAGCCGCGGCGGCCGGCCGCTGAGGAAGCCCTCGACCTGGTGGGCGGCGAGCCCGGCGGGATCGAGGCGGCGTACGGCGTCCGCGACGGCGGCGAGCCGGTCGGCGAGGCCGTCGGCGAGACGGGCGGGGTCGTCGAGGTAGCCCGCGGGCACGTGGTCGTCAGGCACGTCGGCAAGCAGGCGCCCGACCTCACGGGTGACCAGGCTGCGCCACGTCAGCTGGTTGATGCCGATGGTGAGGTGGAGCGAGACCGAGTCCTGCGCCCGGGCGGCGTGGGGCGTTCCGGTCGGCAGGTAGGCGACCACTCCGGGCTCGAGCAGCAGCTCGCCCGGACCGCCCTCGCCGTGCACCTCCCACATCTTCGTGCCGTGGGTCTGCATCACGAACACGTCGTGCGAGTCGGAGTGGACCGCGAAGCCCTGGGCGCCCGGGGGCGTGAGGTAGGCGTTGGCCTGGCAGGGGTGGCCGAGCTCGAGCTCGAGCTCGGCGACGAGGTCACCCACGGGCGACCAGTAGCGCTGCAGCCCTTGCAGCACGATCGTGGCGCCCTCGTCGTGCAGGCGCATGAGCTTGACCGGGTCGACCAGCCCGGTGAGGGGCTTGCCGGCGAGGCTGCCGCCGCGGGTGAAGGTCGACTCGGGCAGCACCGAGCCGTTGCGGGCGACCCGGACGGCCGGGGCGCGGATCGCGGTCTCGGTGAGCAGGTGGTCCACGTGGGCGAGCGAGAGCACCTCCGCGCCGTACGACGGGTCGGTGCGGTGGACGTGGACCGACGACGCCCAGACCTTGTCGACGAAGGCCTGGGCGTCACCGGTGAGGCGGTCGAGAGCGTTCAGAGCGACGCGCCGTCGGTGCCGTCGGCGTCGGTGGAGTCGCCGTCGGTGGCGTCTGTCGAGTCGCCGTCCGTGGCGTCTGCGTCGGTGCCGTCGGCGTCGGTGCCGTCGGCGTCGGTGGAGTCACCGTCCGTGGCGTCGGTCGAGTCGCCGTCCGTCGCGTCGGCGTCGGTGCCATCGGCATCCGTCGCGGGGCCGGCTGCGACCCCGGTCGGGTCGACGCCCTCGGTGCTCATCTCGTCGTCGCCGAGGGGGTTGTCAGGAGTCGTCGTCATGGATCCTCCTTGTCGCGCCGCGACGGACGGTCCGCCCCGGATCTGCGTCGAGTCTGGTGCTCGCGCGCTCCACCGTCCCACACCCCTGGGGACGTGGTCAGCCCCCGCCGGACACCGTCGTACGGACCTCGAAGCGGGTGGTCCCCTTGACCTTGTCGTCGCCGCACGACTGCCGCCGCCCCGGGCCCGGGACCGCGACGAGCTCGTCGGCGGGATCACCGCCCGCCAGCACGTGCAGCTCGTGGGCCTGCTGGACCGCAGGCCGGCCCGCACGGCCGCGGGACCACGGCAGCGGTACCTCGCCGCGCTCGACCGCCGCGCACGCCTCGACGGCGGCGTCGGTGTCGAGCCGCCCGAGGGTGATCCCGCTGGGCAGCGCCAGCAGCGTGCCGGAGAACCGGTGCCCGCCCAGGTGGGTCGTCTCCCAGGTCGCCTCGGGCCACCTGCGCGCGAGCCGGGCGGCGATCGGACGACCGACCTCGGCACAGCAGCGGTCGCGCTTGCCGTTGGTGCACACCAGCCAGAGCGGGGCGTCGTACGACGACAGGCGGGCGAGGTCGAGGTCGAGCAGGTCCTCGGGCCGGTCGAGGACCGTGGCGCGCACCTCGTAGCCCGTCGCGGTGGCGCTGGCCCGGAAGACGTGCGTGCCGGGACCGGCGCTGCCGTCGGGTCTGCGGAGCAGGAGGACCTTCAGGCCCACCGACGCGAGGTGGGCGCGGACGGCCTCGGGGAGACGGTTGTCGCTGATCGCCTCACGCCCCCACGGCCCGGGGCTCTCCACCAGCAGGAGCTCGCGGTCGGTGGGCGCGGTGCCGCCCATCGGCTCGTCGTCGACGAGGCTGGCGATCGAGCACCGGAAGTCAGGCATGGCGAGAAGTGTGACCGACGGGTCCCACGCCGTGCCCGACCGGGAGTCAGAGCAGTCCGCGCCGGCGCGCGACCGCGGCGGCCTCGGTGCGCGAGGCGGCCTCGAGCTTGGCCAGGATGTTGGAGACGTGGACCGACACGGTCTTGGTGCTGATGAACAGCTGCTTGCCGATCTCGCCGTTGGACCTGCCCTCGGCGACGAGGGCGAGGATCTCGGCCTCGCGCGGGGTCAGCGACGCCGCGTGGGCGGAGGTGGCGGGCGCCGGGGCCGACCCCTGGGCGGTGAGCTCGTCGAGCATCGGCTGTGCACCGAGGGCCCGGGCGGCCTCGCGAGCCTGCTCGGCGACGGTCCTGGCACCTGCGGCGTCGCCGACCGCGCGCAGCACTCCCGCCAGCCGCACCCGGGTCTGGGCGACCTCCGGGACGCTGCCGTAGGCGACGGCGGTCTCCTCGGCCTCACGCCAGGCAGCGACGAGCTCGTCGGCGGTGGGCGGGTCGACCTGCGCGAGCCAGCGCCATCGGAGGTGCTCGGCGGTGCGCCGGGCCACCCACATGCGGTACTCCGGGCCGTGACTGCCGTCGTAGGGCGCGTAGAAGTCGATGACCCGGGCGCCGTCGGCCATCAGCCGCTCGACGTCGTGCGCAGCCGACTCCCGTTCCTCGGCCGCCTGTCGCGGGGCGGCCGCGGCGAAGGCGCTCAGGGTGAGGGTCGCGAGGCGCAGCCGCGCCTGGAACCACTCGTGCCAGATCGGGACCACCACGGCGACCACGTCGTCGTAGACCGACAGCGCGAGGGCGGCGTCGCCGGCCGCCGCGGCGCGCATGATCTCTGCGCCACCCGACGAGATGGCGGTCAGCCCGTCGGTGCTCCAGTAGTCACGGAGGCGCTCGAGGGCCGCCTGCTTGTGCCGACCCCGGATGCCGATCGTGATGAGCATCTGGTGGGCGAAGTAGAGCCACTCGAAGACCATGGGCGGGTTCTGCCCGCTGACGTCGAGGAGGGCCCACGCCTCGTCGAGGAGGCCCTGGTGGGTGAGCGCGACGGCCATCAGCAGCCGTGCCTCGGCGGGGTAGGGCGACCAGGTGAGCCCGCCGACCTCGCTGCGCGCGATCACCTCGCGGTAGACCGCCACGGCGGTGTCGAGGTCGCCCTCGTCGTGGTGGTGGCGGCCGAGGAGGTAGAGCGCGCGCAGCTCGGCCTCGATGAGCCCGGCCTGACGGGCGCGGTCGGCCGCGGCCCGCCACCCGGCGCTGGGGCTCGCACCACCGGCCGGGTCGAGCCCGGCGACGGTGGCGTGCAGCTCGACGGCCAGGCTGGTCAGGTCGTTGCGTTCGGCAAGCTCGAGGGCCTGGACCGCCACGCTGCGGGCCTCGTCGGCGTGCCAGCCGGCCAGGCTCTGGGCGTGGACCAGCAGGGCGCGGGCCAGCAGCCTCGGTGGTCCGGCGCGCAGCAGCTCGACGGCCTCCGCGGCGATCTCGCGCGGCGAGTCGGTGGTGTCGGTGAGCATCAGGGCCGACGCGAGTGCCGTGAGCAGCTGGCCGCGGTCGATCGCGGCGCCCTCGGCCGGCAGGGTGGCGAGCCGCGCCCGGAGGACCTTGACCGCCTTGGGCACCCGACCGGAGGCGATCAGCGCCTCGGCGCACCGCCGGGCCAGGGCGAAGGCGTCGACGTCGGCCACGGGCTCGCGGGCGGTGTCGACCAGCTCGAGCGCGTCGAGGAAGTGGGTCGCCGCCTCGGCGGGACCACCGACGGCCAGCGCCTCCTCACCGGCCTCGATGGACGCGCGGATGGCGACCGGACGGTCGTCGGCCCGGCGGGCGTGCTGCGCGAGCTCGGCCGCCGTACCGATGGCGCGGCCCTCCCCCAGCGCCGCGACGAAGGCGGCGTGCAGTCGCATCCGCTCCCCGGGCAGCAGGTCGTCGTAGACCGCCTCGCCCAGCAGGGCGTGGCGGAAGGCGTAGGTGCCGCCGCGGGAGGCGACGAGGACGTGCGCGTCGACGGCGTCACGCAGCGCGCCCTCGAGCTCGGCCGAGCCGAGGTCGGACACGGCGGCCAGCATGCTGTGGCTGACCTGGCGGCCGGCGACCGAGACCAGCCGCACGACGCGGCGGGTGGTCTCGTCGAGGCGGTCGAGGTGGACGAGCAGCACGTCGGCGAGCTCGCCGGGGACCTGGCCGGACCGGGCGGCACCGACGAGCTCCTCGATGAAGAAGGGGTTGCCCTCGGCGCGGTCGACGATCGAGACGTACTCCGCCTCGGACAGCGTCGAGGGGTGGAGTGCGCGGACGAGGCGGCGTACGTCGTCGTCGGCGAGCGGCTCGACCTGCAGCCGGTCGACCCCCCGCAGGCGCATCCACTCCGCGACCTGACGGCGCAGCGGGTGGCGGCGGTGGAGATCGTCGGCGCGGTAGGACACGACGAGCGCGACGCCGGGGACCGGTCGGGAGAAGAGGAAGCTCAGCATGTCGCGGGTCGACTCGTCGGCCCAGTGGGCGTCCTCGACGACGACGAGGACCGGGGCGTGCTCGGCGACGGCGGCGAGGAGGTGGCCGAACGCGTCGTAGACGTTGCCGCGGTCGAGGGCCTGGTCGCCCGACGCGGTCTCGCTGCTGCGGATCCGGCGGCCGGGCTGGAGGCGGGCGAGGGTGGGGTGCACCTCGAGCACGCGGCCCGTGACGTCGGGGAGGTCGGCCATCAGGCGGCCGAGGATCTCGGAGAAGGGGAGGTAGGGCAGCGAGCTGTCCGCGAGGTCGAGGCAGTGGCCGGCGACGACCTGCCAGTCCGCCTCGAGCGCGGTGTCGCACAGCGCCATCAGCAGGCGGGTCTTGCCGACGCCCGCGTCACCGCCGACCAGCACCGCGCGGGCAGGAGCCAGCGCCTCGACGGACCGCTCCCCGGACGTGCGAATGCCGAGCTGGGCGGTGAGTTGCTCCAGCTCGGCATCGCGTCCGATGAGATCGGTGGTCCGCAGGGCCGGCACGGGGGACATTGTGTCCCCTGGGTCCGACACGCGCGGGTCGATCGCGGTGCGGGTCACTTCTGGGTGTCGTCGGTGCGGACCCGGGTCCAGCGGCGGTGCCCGTAGTCCTTCCGGATCCTGTCCTGTCGGTAGCTGATCTCGGCACCCAGGAAGCTGTCGGTGGTGTACATGTCCTTCTCCTCTTCTCCCCGGCCCGGTGTCGGACCGTGAGAAGAGCGTGCGTCCGTGAGGTAGGCCCGGACATCGGGCTCGTGCCCTATCTCCGGGTGGCCGACTACCTCAGACGCGTTCCCCGACGGCGTACGGCACCCGCCTGAGGTAGCTGCCCCGGCTACATCTGGACGGCCAGCCGGGGGTAGTCCACCGGCAAACGGTCGTCCGCCGCCCCTTGCCGCAGCCACTTCCCGGTGGACTACCCCGCGAGGCCCACGACGGGACGGCCGGCCTGCCAGACCCCGGAGACGAGGGGGACGCCGGGGCGGTAGGCGAGGTGGACGTAGGACGGTGCGTCGAGGAGGACGAGGTCGGCGACCTTGCCGGGGGCGAGCACGCCGACGTCGTCGCGGTCGAGGGCCGCTGCACCCATGGCGGTCGCGGCGTGGAGGGCCTCGGCGGGACTCATCCGCATCTCGCGCACGGCCAGCGCGATGCACAGCGCCATCGAGGAGGTGAAGCAGGACCCCGGGTTGCAGTCGCTGGCGAGCGCGACCCGCACACCGGCCTCGAGCAGGCGACGGGCGTCGGGGTAGGGCTGGCGGGTGGAGAACTCCACCCCCGGCAGCAGGGTCGCGATCGTGCCGCTGTCCGCGAGCGCAGCGACGTCCTGGTCGGCCAGGAAGGTGCAGTGGTCGACCGCGACCAGGCCGAGCTCGCAGGCGAGCCGGACGCCGCCGCCGTACGTCAGCTGGTTGGCGTGGAGGCGTCCGCGCAGGCCGCTGTCGGACCCCGCCGCCAGGATGGTGCGTGCCTGGTCGACGTCGAAGGCGCCGTCCTCGCAGAACACGTCGATCCACCGGGCGTGCGGTGCCGCCGCCGCGAGCATGGGGCCGGTGACCAGAGCGACGTAGTCCTCGGGGGTGCTGTCTGCGGGGACGACGTGGGCGCCGAGGAAGGTCGTGTCCTCGGTGAACTGGCGGGCCACGGCGAGGCTGCGGGCCTCGTCGTGGACCGACAACCCGTACCCGCTCTTGATCTCGACGGAGGTGGTGCCCTGGGCCCGCATCTCGGTGACGAGCCGGGCGACGTGCGACGTGAGCTGTTCGTCGGTGGCGGCACGGGTCTTCGCGACCGTGGTGCGGATGCCGCCTGCCGTGTAGGGCTGGCCGGTCATCCGCGCCTCGAACTCCGCGGAGCGGTCGCCGGCGAAGACGAGGTGGCTGTGCGAGTCGACGAAGCCGGGGATGACGGCGCGCCCGCCGGCGTCGACCTGCACGTCGGCGGCGGGCGCCTCGGTGGCCCGACCGACCCAGGCGACCCGGCTGCCCTCGACCACGACCGCGGCGTCGTGGACGAGGCCGAGCAGGCCGCCGTGCTCCGCCCGCGCGGGGTCGTTGGTGCTGAGCTCGCCGATGCCGGTGATGACGGTGCTGCTCATGGTCAGCGGTCCTCTCCCCAGACGCGGGCGATGGCTGCCTCGAGCTCGAGCCCGATGTCGTAGCGCTGGCCCTCCTCGACGACCCAGCGGCCGTCGACCATCACGCGCTGCACGTCCTCGGCGGACGCGGCGAAGACGACCGCGCCCTCGTCCCGGCCCGCACCGGCGGTGCGCGGGCTGGCCGGGTCGACGACCACGAGGTCGGCACGCTGCCCGACGGCGATGGCGCCCGCGTCGGACCAGCCCAGCGACGCGTGGCCGTCGGTGGTGGCTGCGGTCAGGAGCTCGGCGGCGGTCCAGTGACCGCGCTGCTGGGTGGCCAGCCGCTCGTCGAGCTCGAGGGCGCGCATCTCCTCGAACGGGTCGATCACCGCGTGGCTGTCGGACCCGAGGGTCAGCCGGGCACCGGCGTCGTGGAGCCGCCGGCTGGGCCCGATGCCGTCGCCGAGGTCGCGCTCGGTGGTCGGGCAGAAGCTGGTCGCGGCGCCGGCTCCCCCGATCACCCGGATGTCGTCGTCGGTCAGGTGGGTGGCATGCACCACCGTCGACCTCGGCCCGATCAGGCCGTGGTCGGCGAGCAACCGCGCCGGCGTGACGTCGTACGCCTCGAGGCAGGCGGTGTTCTCGGCGACCTGCTCGGAGAGGTGGACGTGGAACGGGCGGTCGGCGAGTCGGCCGGCGACCGACGAGAGGTCGGCGGCGGGGACGGCGCGCACCGAGTGGACTGCCATCCCGGTGACCAGGTGCGGAGCCGCGGGGAGGGCGTCGACGCGGTCGGCCCAGGCCTCGACGCTGCCGTCGCTGTAGCGGACCTGCGCGCCTTCGGGCGGTACGCCGAAGCCGGAGGAGAGGTAGAGCGTGTCGAGGAGCGTCACCCGGATGCCGGCCTGGCGTGCCGCCTCGACCAGCACCTCGCCCATCTCGTTGGGGTCGGCGTAGGGCGAGCCGTCGGGGCGGTGGTGGAGGTAGTGGAACTCCCCGACACAGGTGATCCCGGCCGCGGCCATCTCGCGGTACGTCGCCCGCGCCAGGGCGAGGTAGGTGTCGGGGTCGAGGCGTGTGGCGACGGCGTACATCTGCTCGCGCCAGGTCCAGAAGGTGCCGCGCTCGCGCTGGGTGCGGCCGCGGAGCGCGCGGTGGAAGGCGTGGCTGTGGGTGTTGGCGAGGCCTGGGACGACGAGACCGCGCACCGGGATCGCGCGTGGCGGGTCGCTGTCGGGCGTGACGGAGGAGAAGCGACCGCCCTCGACCTCGACCAGCACGTCGTCGAGGAAGCGGTCGCCGACCCAGGCGCGCTCCAGGAGGTACGCCGTCACGCGGGGTCCCTGCGGCGTTGTCGGGAGGAGCGCTTCGGGGCCCCCGCAGGCTCGTGGTGGAGGAGCGCAGCGGGGGAACCAGGAGGCTGTGGGGTGAGGCGTTGCGGGGGACGAGAACGTCGTGGGGCGCTCATGCGGGCGCCCCGGGACGGGCCAGCTCGGCGAGCACGTCGGCCAGCGCGTCGACGCCGGCCAGGCAGTCGGCGGTCTCGGCGTGCTCGTCGGGTGAGTGCGACACCCCGGTGGGGTTGCGAACAAAGACCATCGCGGTCGGAATGCCGGCGTCGGAGAGGATGCCGGCGTCGTGGCCGGCCTGGGTGGGGATGACCGGCCAGCCACCGAGGTCGGCGAGGCGGGCGGCGAGGTCGGGGTCGAAGGCGACGGAGCCGGAGACCGACTCGGCGGTGACCGAGAGCGACGTGCCGTCGCGGCCCGCGCGGTCGTCGGCCTGGCGCTCGATCGCCTCGACCATCTCGGCGAGACCGGCGTCGGAGGAGGCGCGCGCATCGAGCCACGCGGTGACGAGCGAGGGCACGGCGTTGGTGCCGTTGGGCTCGACGGCGACGCGGCCGAAGGTGGCCCGTTGCCCGGCGAGACGGGCCTGCTTGTTGGCGGCCAGCGCCGTCATCGCGTAGGTCAGCATCGGGTCGTGGCGGTCCTCCATCCGCGTCGTGCCGGCGTGGTTGGCCTGCCCCGCGAAGTCGAAGCGCCACCGCCCATGCGGCCAGATCTCGCTCGCCAGGCCCACGACGGCGTCACGATCGACGAGGTCGCGCCCCTGCTCGACGTGCAGCTCGACGAAGGTGCCCACCCGGTCCAGCGCCAGCAGCCCGGCCGACGGGTCGAGGCCGGCCTCGCTGACTGCATCGGCGAGGAAGACCCCGTCGCGGTCGCGCAGCTCGCGCGCCTCGTCCCAGGTCGCGGCGCCGGTGACCAGGCGCGAGCCGAGGCAGGCGCGGCCGAACCGCGACCCCTCTTCTTCGACGAAGACGCCGATGCCCAGGGGGCGGCCGGGCTCGAAGCCCCGGTCCCGCAGCGTGTCGACCGCCGCGAGCGCGGACGCCACGCCCAGCGGTCCGTCGTACGCCCCACCGTCGAGGACCGAGTCGAGATGCGAGCCGGTGAGGACCCCGGGGGCGTCGGCTCGCGGGCCGGCTGGCTCCCACCAGGCGACCTGGTTGCCCATGCCGTCGGTCTCGACGACCAGCCCGCGCGCCGCGCACTCCTCCGCGAACCATGCCCTGAGCTCGGCCTCGGCGGCGGTCCAGGGCTGGCGGAAGTAGCCGCCCGAGGACGCCGAGCGTCCGACGGGTGCGAGGTCGCGCCACATCTGCTCGAAGTCGGTGGTCGGGGCCATGCGTGCAGTCCACCGGGATCGGGGGACGCGGTCAACGAGCACACGGGGCGCGTCGTCTCGGATCCGAGACGGGCAGCCGGGCCGCGCTGGAGCGGTGAGCGCTGCAACGCCGGGTTGGCAGCTGTACCCCCGGTGATGCATCGGGGTGGGTAGTAGCGGTAACCCGGCGTTACAGCGCGAGACGGCTGACGTGCCTAGCCTGCTGCCATGGAGTTCCGCGAGGTCGTACGCCGCCGGCGCATGGTGCGCCGCTACTCCAGCGAGCCGGTGGACCCCGCAGTCGTGGACCGGATGCTCGAGCACGCCCAGCGCGCGCCCAACGCCGGCTTCACCCAGGGCTGGGCGTTCCTGGTGCTCGACACCCCCGACGACGTCGCACTGTTCTGGGAGGCGACCGGCGCCGGCCCCGACACCCGGAACGCCTGGCTCGACGGCATGCGCACCGCGCCGGTCGTGGTCGTGCCGCTGACCAGCAGGGCTGCCTACCTCGACCGCTACGCGCTGCCCGACAAGGGCTGGACCGACCGCAGCGAGGCGCGGTGGCCGGTGCCGTACTGGTGGGTCGACGCCGGCATGGCCGCGCTGCTCGTCCTGCAGACCGCGGTCGACGAGGGCCTCGGCGCGTGCTTCTTCGGCATCCCCGGTGAGCACCTGGCGTCCTTCCGCGAGGCGTTCGGCATCCCCGAGGACCAGGCGCCGGTCGGCGCGATCACCGTCGGCCACCGCGAGACCGATGCCGGCGCGGCGGGGTCACCCGCGCGTCGGGAGCGGCGGTCCGACGTCGTGCATCGCGGGCGCTGGTGAGCGCAGCGGCTCGAGCGCGGACCGCACCTGCGCGAGCAGCGGGCGCGCGGCGGGGTCGAGGCTGAGACACGCAGCCAGCAGGCCGCGCACCTCCTCGGGCAGCTGGTCGAGCCCCTCGGGCGCGACCGGCATGCGCCGGTGCACCAGCGGCCAGCGGCGGCGGCTCTCCCACGTGGCCTCGTCGCCGTACGGCGCCGTGCGGATCAGCGCGTCGACGAGCGTCATGCCCAGCCCCCAGACGTCGGTCGCCGCTGACAGCCCGCGACCGGTCGCCTGCTCGGGGGCGAGCCATCCGCGGGTGCCGGCGCCGGGCCGTCCCCTGCCCGGCCTGCCGGCGAGGCTGAGGTCGATGAGCACCGCCTTGCCGTGGTCGACCACCACGTTGTCGGGCTTGAGGTCGAGGTGGAGCCAGTCGTGGCGATGGAGGTAGCCGAGGACCGAGGCGAGCTGGCAGCCCAGCTCGGCCGCGTCGGCGAGGCCGAGCGGCTCGTGCTCGACCAGCGCGGACAGGGTGGCGCCGCGCAGCGTCTCGAGGACGACGGTCGGCGGGTCGTCGAGGACGTCGTACCCGCGCACCAGGTGCGGGTGGACGAGGGTCGTGGCGAGGTGGCCCTCGAGCAGCACCGCCTGCCGCACCCGCGGGTCGTCGCGGCGGTCGGCCCGCAGCAGCTTGACCACGCACCGCGTGCCGCGCGCCTCGTCCCAGGCGTCCCACGTCTCGAGCCGGCGGCCGTCGGCGAGCAGTGCGAGCGGGCGGTAGCCGGCGGGCAGGTCCCCCGTCGGCGTACGACGTCGGCTCATGCGGGCACCTCCACGAGGGACGGGGCGAGCTCCACCACGCGGTCGACGTGCTCGAGCACGACCGGGTCGTGGGTCAGCACGACCACCGTCCGCTCGCGGAGACCGGTCGTGAGGGCCGCCATCAACCGTCGCGCCGCCTCGGCGTCGAGGCCGGTCGTCGGCTCGTCGAGCACGAGCACGCGTCCCGGGCGTAGCAGGGCCCGGGCCACCGCGAGCCGCTGCCGCTGGCCGCCCGAGAGGGTCCGACCGCGCTGGCCGATGCGGGTGGCGTAGCCGTGCGGCAGGGCCTCGACGAAGTCGTGCGCACCGGCGTCGCGGGCGGCTGCGCGCACCTCGGCACGTGTGGCGTCGGGCCGGCCCAGGACGAGGTTGTCGTGCACCGTCGCGTCGAGCATCAGCTGCTCCTGGTGGACGACGGTGACGGCCTCGCGCACGGAGGCCGCGGTGTGCGCGGCGACGTCGTGCCCGTCGATCGCCACCACGCCCGAGTCGGCGACGAGCTGCCGCGCGAGCAGCCGGCCGAGGGTCGACTTGCCCGCGCCGCTGGGACCGACGAGCGCCACCACCTCGCCAGCAGCGACGTCGAGCGAGACGGTCTCGAGCGCCGGACGTGGCGCGCCGGGATAGGTGTACGACACCTCGCGCACCGACAGCGCCCCCGGCCCGGGAGGCAGCGGGGTGGCGCCGTCGCGGTCGCCGCCGGCGGGCTCGTCGAGCAGCTCCACGACCCGCTCGACGCCCGCGCTCGCGGAGTAGAGGGCGGGCACCAGGTCGGCCAGCGTCCGCACCGGCCCGAAGCACTGCATGAGCAGGGTGAGGAACGCCAGCAGGCCGCCCAGCGTGAGTCGCCCGTCGGCCAGCGACCAGACGCCGAGCCCGACGACGACCAGCACGCCCACCAGCTCGGCCAGGTCGACGAGCGGGAGGAAGAGCGCACGGATGCGGCTGGCGGCCAGCTCGGCGCCCGCGATGGCGCGGTTGTGGTCGTCGTACGACGCCACGGCGCGGTCCTCGCGGCCGTAGGACTGCACGAGCGCGGCGTTGCCCAGCGCCTCCTCGGTGACGCTGCCGAGCGAGCCGCCGCGCCGCCGGCGCTCGCGCGAGACGTCGCGGGTGAGCCGGGCGAAGCGGGTGGAGACCCACCAGAAGAGGGGCACCACGACGAGCGAGGCCAGCGCGAGCTGCCAGTCCATCCACACGAGCGCGCCGACCAGCACGAGCAGGCGCACGAGCGCGCCGACGCCGTCGCTGACCTGCGAGACCATGAACCGCTCCACCGCGGCGACGTCGGAGGTCAGCCGCGTGAGGGTGTCGCCGAGCCGCCGGCGGTCGTGGGTCGCTGCCGGCAGCGACAGCACGTGGGCGAAGACGTCACGGCGCAGGTCGACGAGGAAGCGCTGCGAGACGTACGTCGCCAGGTAGTCGTCGGCCCCCGAGACGATCCCACTGGCGACGTTGAGGCCGACGTAGAGCAGCGCGAGCACGAGGAGCGGCTCGAACGCGGCCGGCACCAGCACGTCGTCGACGAGCCGCTGGTAGAGGAACGCCTCGGCGACCGCGATCGCCGGCGCAACCGTGAGGAGGACCAGCCCGAGCAGCAGCAACCCGCGCACGGGGCGCAACCGCGGCCAGAACCGGCGCGCGATGTCGACCGGTCGGAGCGCGGCGGCGACGTCGACGAGGGCCTGCTGCTCGGGAGCGGCGCGCAGCAGGCCGGCGGCACGGCGGCGGAGGGACATCGAAGCTCCTGCGACGGGGGCGGTGGGGGCGATGGGGCGGCGGCGAGCGGGACGGGTGGGCGGCCCGGGGGTGGGGCCGCCCACCCGTCGTGGTGGTGCAGCGGCGTTGCTCAACTGGAGCGCGAGCGCGACCGGCTGCGGTTGCGAAGGCGCCGACGACGCCGGCGGCGGCGCCCGTCGTCGCTGGAGGAGTCGCCGCGGCGGGCCTGGACGGCCGGCGTGAGGGCGGTGAGGATTCCGGAGCGGGCCATGGTGGCCTCCTTCGGTTGCGATGTCCGGGTCGTCCCCGGCTGACGTGGAAGACTCTGGCCGCGCGTCATGACGTGACGATGAGTTGTCGATGAGAGCGCCCTCATGGAGCCGGGCCATGCCTTAGGTTCTGCGCATGACCGACCGCGTGGTCGCCGCGCTGCAGGCCCTCGTCCGCATCCCGACCGTCTCCGACCGCGACCCGGCACGTGTCGACACCGAGGCCTTCGACCGGCTGCTGGCGGAGCTCGCGACGCAGTTCCCGCTGCTCCACGAGCGGCTGGAGCTGACGCGGGTCGGCAGCCACGGCCTCCTGCTCCGTTGGGCGGGCGCGAGCGCTGAGCGGCCGGTCGTGCTGATGGCCCACCTCGACGTCGTACCGGTCGACGAGGACGCGCCCTGGCAGCACGACCCCTTCGGCGGCGAGGTCCACGACTCCCCCACCGGGCCGGCGATCTGGGGTCGCGGCACCCTCGACGACAAGGGCTGCGTCGCCGCGATCTGCGAGGCCGTCGAGACGCTGCTCGAGGCCGGGCACGTGCCGGCGCAGGACGTGTGGCTGTCGTTCGGCTGCGACGAGGAGGTCAGTGGAACCGCGGCGGTCGAGGCCGTCGAGGTGCTGCGCGGACGGGGCGTCACCCCCTGGCTGGTGCTCGACGAGGGGGGCGCGATCGCGGCCGGAGCCTTCCCCGGCGTGAAGGCGCCGCTGGGCGTCATCGGCGTCACGGAGAAGGGCACCACCTCGCTCGAGCTGGTGGCCGAGGGGCGCGGCGGGCACGCCTCGACCCCCGCCCGCAACGGCCCCACGGCCCGCATCGCACGCGCGATCCTGCGCATCGAGAAGTCGCCCTTCCCGGCGTCCGCACCCGCACCGACCCTGGAGCTCATGCGGCGCCTGGCACCCCACGTGCCGCTGCCGCTGCGACCCCTGCTCGGCCGGGCCGACCGCCTGGCACCGGTGGTCACGCGGGCGCTGCTCGCGGCGGGCCCGGAGGCCGCGGCCATGACGCGTACGACGGTCGCGGCCACCACGCTGAGCGGGTCACCGGCACTCAACGTGATCGCCTCGACCGCGAAGGCGGGGCTCAACGTCCGGGTGATGGTCGGCGACACCGTCGCCGGCGTCGTCGAGCACATCAGGAAGGCGGTCGACGACGACTCGATCCGCATCGACGTTGTCGAGTCGGGCGAGCCGTCGCCGGTCTCGCCGATGGACGACGCCTTCGAGCTCCTCGAGGCCTGCATCGGCGACGTCTTCCCCGACGCGGTCGCGACGCCCTACGTGATGATGGCGGCGACCGACTCGCGACACTTCACCGCGATCAGCGAGCACGTCTACCGCTTCGCCCCCTTCCGGATGACCAAGGCCCAGCGGGAGGCGATCCACTCCTACGACGAGCACCTCGGCGTGGCCGCCCTCGTCGACGGCGCCCGGTGGTACCAGCTGCTGATCGAGAGGCTCCCAGCATGAGCGAGATCCCGCCGACCCCGCTCCAGGTCCCGCCCGCCCACACCGCCGTCAAGGGCCTGGCCGCGATCGTCGGTTTCCTCGTGCTGGTGGAGTTCGCCAGCGGGATCCTGCAGGGCTACTACACGCCGATCTACCCGCAGATCGCCGAGCACCTGTCGATCAGCGAGGGCGACATCAACTGGTTCGAGGCCGCCCAGCTGATCGTGAGCGCCCTCTGCATCCCGCTGCTCGCGCGGCTCGGTGACCTCTCCGGCCACAAGCGCGTGCTGCTCGTCTCGACCGCCGTGACCGCGCTCGGCTCGTGGTGGCTCGCGTTCGCGCCGTCCTTCACGACCTTCCTCGTCGGCTGGGCGATCCAGGGCGCGTACGTGGTGTGGCTGCCGCTGGAGGTCGCGATCATCCACCGCCGCACGCGGCGCTCCGGCCGCCAGGAGCTGCTCACCAGGCGCGGCGCCGCGATCCTCGTCGGCTCGCTCGAGATGGCCGTGATCGTGGGTGCGCTCAGCAGCGGCCTGCTCGTCGACTCCCTCGACATGAACCTCCTGCTCGCCCTGCCCGCCGTCGTGGTCACGGCGGTCTTCTTCGTCATCCTCTTCGGCATCGAGCAGGCGCCCGGCGACGACACCGGCGGCATCGACTGGACCGGGCTTGCGCTGGTCACCGTCGCCCTCGGCGTGCTGATGGGCGGCCTGGTGTGGCTGCGCCTCGACGGCGCGGGCTCCCTGCTGGGCTGGGGCACGATCGCGCTGTCGATCGCGGTGTTCGTGGTGTTCTGGCGCTTCGAGCTGGGACACCCCGACCCGATCGTCGACGTCCGCCTGCTCTCCAGCCCGGCGCAGTGGCCCGTCCAGGTCACCGCCTTCCTGTTCGGCATCCCGGTCCTGGGCGGACAGATCCCGCTGTCGACCTACGCCCAGGCCGACCCCGCCGAGCGCGGCTACGGGCTCGGCGCCGAGCCGGCCTTCATCTCCACCCTGATCGGGCTCTACGTCGTGACGCTGGCGATCGGCGCGTTCACCCTGCCGCTGACGACGCGGCTGCTCGGCGGCGTACGACGTGCGCTGGTCGTCGCCTGCTGCCTCGTCGGCCTGGGCTACCTGCTGTGGCTGCCCTTCAACTCCGAGACGTGGCACGCCCTGGTCAACATGGGCATCGCCGGCCTCGGGTCGGGTGCGCTCGTCGCCGCGCTGCCCGCCGCCGCGGCCGCCGCCGCGCCACCCGAACGCACCGGCATCGCGACCGGCATGACCAACGGCACCAAGACCGTCGGCGGTGCGATCGCCTCGGCCGTGTTCGCGATCGCGCTCACCGCGACCGGCTCGCTCGACGCGACGTCGGAGCAAGTGGCGCCCTTCGGCGGCTACCTCACCGTCTGGGCCGTCTGCGCCGGCGCGTCCTTCCTCGCGGCGCTCGCGCTCCTCGCCGCTCCGGCGCACGCCTTCAGCGACCGGCCGACAAGTTCACATGCCTGACAGGTCGCCGCGATCGGGCGACGCCGGGTGCCGGGCCGCACCCGCCGGCTTCAGGGCAGCTGCGGGCCACCGACCCCGACCGCCCGGATCAGGCGCCCGGTCGCTGCTCGCGGGAGCTGAACGGCGACTCGGGCCGTTCCAGGCGCACCCCGTCGACGGTGAGGTCCACCAGCTCGTTGTAGAACGCGACCCGGCCGGCGACGGCCCCGACCGCCGGTGCCGGCGAGGAATACGTCCAGGCGACGTTGGGCAGAGCAGGCGGACCCGGCCAGGTCCAGTAGCCGTCGGTCCTGCCCTTGTAGGGGCAGTACGAGACGTTGTCGGTGGGCTCCAGCAGGTCGAGCCGCACGTCCTCGACCGGGAGGTAGAAGCGCGTCGGCAGGTCCGTCTCGAAGAGCAGGACCGGCCGGTCGCTGCTGGCCAGCGTCACGCCGTCGACGGCCACCTGCACCTGCCGTGAGCTCGCGATCGCCTCGACCCGCTTGTGCGGGTCGCGCGGGTGTCCCGTGACCGGCTCGTCCTCCTCGGTCCACTCGAGCAGTCCCGGCTCCCAGGTGAGCACCACCCGGTCGGTGACGGCCTCGTCGGCCAGGCTCCAGGCCGCCGCCGGGAGCACACGTCCCCCTGCAGCGACGTCGTACCACTGCGACACCGGGACCTGCGGGCCGAAGAACGAGAAACCGTCACGCGCTGGCGGTTCGGTGGCCGCGAGCGCCCCGTCGGCGACCTCGTCACGACGGAAGGCGTAGACCGGCGGGAACAGGCCCTGCCACACGAGCAGCGGCTCGCGGGACTCCACGACCACCTCGCCGCCGAGGCGGCCCCGCACCCACTTGCCGATCGGCTCGGTCCGCACCACCTCGCCAGTGTGCTCCCGCTGCGGACGGCCGCGCCATCCTGGGGACGGCGTCGACCGGAGCACGAGGTCAGCTCGTGAGCGCTCCTTCGAGCCGGTCCAGCCCGGGTCCGGTCAGGTCGTCGAGCGCCTCCGCCCGACCGGAGACGACCATCAGCAGCGACACCAGCGGACCGCTGACCTCGGCGCCCTCGCCGTGGGACCAGTCGACGTCGCTCGCGACGAGCCGGAGACCGGCCGCTCGCTGCTTGCCGCCGCCGAGCGCGACCGGGGTCCTCAGCTGGTGGACCAAGGCACGCTCGACGGTCTCGGTCGGGTAGTCGCGGCGCACCCCCAGCGGGCGCCGGATGTCCTCGCCGTGCACGACCTCCTCGACGAGCCGGCTGTCGAGCGGCGCGGGCGGGGTCGTACGTCGACCCGCCACCGCCCGCAGCCGCTCGAGCGTGTCCGCCGGGGTCGCGCCCTTCTCGCGCGCCACGCCCTGGTCGTTCTGCCGGTCGAAGTCGAAGCGCGCCCGCGCCATCGCGACCACGATGCCGAGCCTGGTGGTGCGGGCGTTGTCGACGAGGTGGGCGGCGACGTCGTGCACCGTCCAGCCGCCGCACAGCGACGACACCTCCCACTGCTCGGGCGCCAGCCCGGCCAGGTCGTCGACGAGCGCCCTGCGCTCCCGGTGCACCAGCTCCCACACGTCTGTCATGCGGCCACCCTGACAGGACACACGGACACCGCCCGCCCGCCGCGCGTGCGCAGTCAGCGCGTCGGGAACTCCCGGCGCGCGACGGCGGCCTCGATGCTGTCCTCGGACGGCATGAGGAACCACAGCAGCGGGTAGATCAGGATCTGGCTGCCGGGCAGCGCGATCATCGACACCACGAAGAGCAGGCGGGTCACCCACGGCGTCAGGCCGACGCGACGACCGACCCCGGCGCAGACGCCGGCGATGATCGCCCGGTCGGTCGAGCGGACGAGACCCTGGCGGGCGAAGGACGTACGGATCTTCTCCATGCCTCCAGCATGCGCCTTGTCGGGGAGCCGGGCCATCGGGATCGACCCCTGTCCTACCCCGATCCCCGACCCCCGACCCCCGACCCCGGCCGGAGTCACCGGTCCCGGGTCACCCGGGCGTACGCCCGGACTCCTCGCTCACCTCGCGCAGCCGAGCCGCGAGGTCGGCGGTCAGCATGCCGGGCTCGAGCCGCCACGACCAGGTGGCCGCGGTTCCGGGAGTGTTCATCCGGGCCTCGGAGCCGAGGGAGAGCACGTCCTGGGCCTGCACCATGGCCAGCCGGCACGGGGCCGCGTGCGCGAGCCGGATCATCGCCCACGCCGGGTCGACCTCCTCGATGCCTGCCGCGCGCCAGGCACGCACGGCCTCGCGGCGCCGACGCTCGGGCAGGGTGTCCCACCAGCCGACGACCGTGTCGTTGTCGTGGGTGCCGGTGTAGACGACCTGGTTGCGGCGCAGGTGGTCCGGCTCGTGCGAGCGGTCCTCGCCGTCGGGGTCGAAGGCGAACTGGAGCACGGCCGTCCCTGGGAAGCCCAGCGCGTCCCGCAGCTCCTGAACCGGGGCGTCGATGACACCGAGGTCCTCGGCCACCGCCGGCAACGGGCCCAGCTCGGCGGCCGCCGCGTCGAAGACCGCACGCCCGGGTCCGGACTCCCAGGTGCCGTGCTCGGCCGTCACGTGGTCCGCCGGGACGGCCCAGTAGGCGGCGAAGCCACGGAAGTGGTCCAGCCGCACCAGGTCGTAGAGGGCCAGGCTGCGGCGCAGCCGCTCCACCCACCACCGGTAGCCGTCCGCGGCCATCGCGTCCCAGTCGTAGAGCGGGTTGCCCCACAGCTGGCCGGTGTCGCTGAAGGCGTCGGGCGGCACACCGGCGACGGCGTCGTCGCGGAACAGCTCGGGCCAGGTCGCCACGTCGGCGCTGCCCGCGGCGACGTAGATCGGGACGTCGCCCATCACCCGGACGCCGTGGTCGGCGGCGAAGGCCCGCAGCGCGGCCCACTCCCGCTCGACGCGCACCTGGTCGGCCAGGTCCCCGCCGTACGCCGCCCACGACCCCGCCCAGTAGGCGTGCTCGTCGGCGAACCGCGCCACATCGGCGTCGGCCACCGGGGCGTCGGGGTCCTCCAGGAGCCCCGGCCATGCGGCGAACGCCGACGGTGAGGCGTACGGCGACCCGTGCGGGTCGGGGACGGCGAGGGGCAGGACCTGCCAGACGGACTGTCCGGCGGCCGCAAGCCACCGGACGAAGTCGCGCGCCGGCTCGCCGAGGCGGCCTCCCGGCAGGGACGTGACGTGAAGCTGGACACCGGCAGCCCGTCCCGGGACACCTGCGATGGCCATGTGCCCACCCTGTCACGAGCTGGCGCGCCAGGGCGGCAAACGTAGGCTGGCGCCATGCCGGGGAGAGACCGGAACGACGACTTCGAGACCGCGGGCACCCAGCCCGTCCGCAAGGAGCGCGAGCGCGACGACCGGACGGGCCGCTCCGCAGCCGCCGCCCGCATCGCTCAGCAGTCCACGTGGGTGGACCTGCAGGTACGCCGGGCGATGGAGCGCGGCGCGTTCGACGACCTGCCCGGCCAGGGCAAGCCCATCGAGGACCTCGGCGTCGAGCACGACCCGGACTGGTGGGTGAAGAAGCTCGTCGAGCGCGAGAACATCGCCCTCCTGCCGCCTGCCATCGCCCTGCGCAAGGAGGACGCCGAGCTCCACGACCGGCTCGACGACATCACGGCCGAGAGCGAGGTGCGGCGCGAGCTCGACGACTTCAACAGGCGGGTGGTCGAGACGCGCCGGCAGCTGCAGGGCGGTCCGCCCGTGGTGACCCCCACCCGCGACGTCGACGCCGAGGTCGCGGCCTGGCGCGAACGTCGTACGGCCCGGATCGAGGCGCAACGTGCCACCCTCGCCGCGACGCGGCCGGCACCGAGCACGCGGTCGTGGTGGTCCCGCTGGCGCAGCCGCTGACCGGTCGGGCACTCGGCATGGCCCGAACTGACTACTTCCCACCGATCTCCTCGTGACACCAGTCCACTAGGCATAGCGTCCGTCAGGTTCGAGTTGACGCGATCCACGGGGGAAGCATGTCCACGTCCATGTCCGGCGCTGCCGCGCGCCGGTTCGCCTGCACCGCCATCACCCTCGCCGTGGCAGCGGTGACTCTCCAGGCCGCGCCGGCGAGCGCCGCACCGGCTGCGCCCGTCATCACCGCGCCGTCCGGCGACACCGGCCCCTCGGTCGAGGTGACCTGGCAGCCCGTGGAGGACGCCGCTGGCTACGAGGTGCGCATCGACAACGACCCCGCGTTCGGCTCGCCGGAGTGGACGTCGTCCACCGTCAACACCGTCTCGGTGCCGACCAAGCTCCTGGCCAAGGGACAGCAGCACCTGCAGGTGCGGGCCAAGGACGCTGCGGGCGCCTGGAGCGAGTGGAGAACGAGCGGTTTCACGGTCGGGACTGTCGCCGGCCCCACGCTCACAGGCCCAGCGAGCGGCATCAACGCCGACCCGCCGCTCCTGACGTGGACCCCGGTCGCCGGCGCCGCCACCTACACCGTCGAGGTCGACACCGAGGACGCATTCGTCAGCCCCAGGACGTACACCACCGAAGCGACCGCACTGGTCGTGCCCGACAACCAGGCACCCGACGTCACCTACTTCTGGCGCGTGCGGGCCGACCTCACCGATGGCTACTCCACCGAGTACTCCGACACCTGGACGTACGTCGTGGCACCCATCGCCCAGCCGGAGATCACGAGCCCGAGCAGCGACGAGGACATCACGGACGTCGTGCTGGACTGGAGCCCGGTGGCAGGCGCGAAGTACTACGAGCTCCAGGTCGACGACGACGTCGACTTCGGGTCGCCGGAGTCGGTGCCCACCAAGATCTACGGCACCCGGTTCTCGCCGCGCACGACGTTCGGCAACGAGCAGTACTTCTGGCGCGTGCGCGCCCGCGACCTCGACGACAACCCCACCGACTGGGTCCGGCTCGCCGAAGAGGAGGAGTCGGACCACTATGCCTTCGACCGGGTCTGGCGCGACGTCCCGAGGTCCGTCCATCCCTTGGGAGCTGCCCAGGCACCGGCGACGGTCGGTGACGACCTCTACTACGAGTGGACCCCTGTCCCGCACGCCTCACACTACGAGGTCTGGGTCAGCACCGACCCGAACTTCACGGAGCCCACAACACAGACGGTGCAGTGCTCTGTCGCCGGTACGACGTACACGCCCGGCGAGCTCAGTCCGTTCGACTCCTGCATGCCAAGGGCTGAGGGCGGCACCTACTACTGGAAGGTCCGCCCGGTGGACCTGCCATACCCGGGGGGTGTGGAGGGCATCTTCTCCGACCCCCAGGCCTTCGTGTACGAGGACCGGGAGGCCTTTCACATCACCTCGCCTGTGAACGAGGCCACGGCCACGCTGGACTGGGCGCCGGTCCCCGGTACCGAGGAGTACCAGGTGAGCCTCTTCAAGGCCAACGGATCGCGGCTGCTCTCCAGCAAGACCCACTCGACGTCGTTCACGCCCATGGACGTGGTGATGAAGCCGGAGGACGGGCCATTCCGCTACGAGCTCACCGCGCTCGACGACGGCGGCCGGGTCTCGATGACCACCGGCCGATCCTTCTCCCTCACCGGCGGGCTCGACACCAGCTCTCCGCTCGAGCCGCTCAGCGCTCCGGTGACGTACGACGCTCCCGACCTCCGGTGGGGAGCCCTGGCGGGCGCTGACCACTACCGGGTCGAGATCGGCGACGCCGTCACCGGGAACTGGTTCGCCGACGGCGTGGCGCCCATCTTGACGGCGGACCTGCCCTTCCCGGCCGCCACCGACGTGTCGACCCGTTTCCTCGCCGAGGGCAGCTACATGTGGCGGGTCTCGGCTTACGACGACGAGGGGGGCCATCTCGGGACCGGTCCCGTCGGCGCGTTCACCGTGCTCCCCCTCGGACCGGTCGGCGGCCAGCGCCTCGCCCTCACGGGCAGCAGCCTCGACCTGGACAAGGCCTGCGCCAAGACGCTGGCCGACGGCGCGAACCAGCTCTGCGACGACGTCCCTGCCACGCCGGTCCTGGACTGGGACCCGGTCGCCTACGCCTCGGAGTACCGGGTCCACGTGTCGCGGGACGGCGACTTCACGACGGGCGCGTTGGACCCAACCCCGCCCAGGACCGTGAACACCCGGTGGGCGCCCACCTTCACCTATCCGTTCAAGGCACTGCAGGAGAGCCAGGCGCAGACGCCGTACTACTGGTTCATCCAGCCCTGCAAGTCCGCCACCCAGTGCGGTCCTGACCCCAGGTCGACCATCAACCCGGCCCGTCATGCCTTCCGCAAGTCCTCTCCGGACCTCGAGCTCCTCGCACCGGCGAACGGCGCCCTGGTCACCAGCACCGAGGTCACTTTCGTCTGGAAGGACTACTTCGACACGAACGCGGCGACGCCGTACGCCGCGACGGGCGAGGCGAGCTACCAGTCTGCGATGAAGTACCAGTTCCAGGTCGATGACGACCCGGCCTTCGCGTCCCCCTTCGAGACCGTCGACGTGGACCAGCCGACGTACACCTCGGCCGACAGGCTCTACCCCGAGGGAACGCTCTACTGGCGGGTGCGGCCGGTCGACGTCAACGACAACAAGCTCGGCTGGTCGGCAACGAGGACGGTGGTCAAGAAGAGCCCGACAGCGGAGCTCCACTCCCCCCTCGCGGCCGCCACGGGCGAGGTCCCCGAGGTCAGTGGGTCCGTCGCCTTCCGTTGGGAGGCGCAGCCGTTCGCAGGTTCGTACGACATCCAGGTGGCGGCCGACGCGGACCGCAACTTCTCCGCGACCAACCTCGTCGTGAACCGCTCCACCAAGCGCCCCGCGTTCACCACGGGTCTCGCCAATCAGGCCACGCTGCAGGCATCCGACACCTCGTACGTCTGGCGGGTGCGCCGCGTCGATCCGACCGGCAACAAGGGTGACTGGTCGGCGGTGGGTGAGTTCAGGGTCGCCCTCGACCAGCCCGACCTCCTGGCCCCCGACGCCGGAGCCACGGTGGGACCTCGCGGTGTCGTGCTGCGGTGGTCCGCGATCGCCGAGGCAACCAGGTACCGGGTCGAGCTCCGCACCCAGGGCACGACATCTGCGACGACCACGGCCACCCCGGCCACTTCCTGGGCGCCCGTGACCGCCCTGAAGGTCGGCACGTCGTACCAGTGGCGGGTCGCGTCGGTCGACGTCGACGGTCGCTACTCCGACCCGGGGCCTTGGCGCACCTTCGCCATCGGCGGCGTGCCGACGGCGTCGAGCCCCGCCAGCATCGACGGCACCGGCATGTTCGGCACGACCCTCACGGCCGTCCCACCGACGTGGAACGTCCCGGCCGTCATCAACACCTACCAATGGCGCCGGAACGGCGCACCCGTCGACGGCGCCACCGGCACGACCTACGCCGTCCGCGTCGAGGACATGGATGACGCGATCACTGTGGTCGTCACCGGCACCTCGACGGAGTTCGGCACCGGCAGCTCGACCAGTGCGGCCATCGTGGGCAAGCGCGCTCCGGGCCCGATCGTGACCGCCGAGCCGGTCATCTCCGGCAGCGGCAAGGTCGGCAGCCAGCTGACCTCCACCGCTCCCACCTGGGACATGGCCGAGACCACCACGAAGCTGCAGTGGATGCGCAACAACACCGCCATCTCCGGCGCCACCACACCCACCTACACCGTGACGCCAGGCGACCTCAACGCCTCGATCACGCTGAAGGCCGTCGGCGAGCTCCCCGGTCGGGAGCTGACCTCCTCGCTGAGCAACGCGATCACGGCGGTGGAGGGCCCGGCCGCGACGGCGACGACGCCGCCCACCGTCCAGGGCACACCCAAGGTCGGGACCACCCTGACCAGCACCGCCCCGACCTGGGACGAGTCGGGCGTGAAGCAGACGATCCAGTGGCTGCGCGACGGCCAGCCGATCAGCGGCCAGACCACGTCGTCGTACGTGGTGCGGGCCGAGGACGTCGACGCGGCACTCACGGTGCGCTACACCGGCACCCTGCCAGGTCGGGCGAGCGCCGTGGCGACCAGCGCCCCGCTGACGGGCGTCCTTGGCGACGCCCCGCAGGCGACCACCGCACCCGTGATCTCCGGGACCCGCAAGGTGGGCACCGTCCTGAGCACGTCCTCGCCGACCTGGGACATCGCCGGCGTCCAGCAGACCGTCGAGTGGCTTCGCGACGGGCAGCCGGTCACCGGGCAGACCACCGCCACCTACACGGTCCGCGCCGAGGACGTCGACGCCTCGTTGGCCGTCCGTTTCACCGGCACCCTGCCCGGTCGCGCCGCGGGTACGTCGACGAGCGCCGCTGTGGTCGGCCTGCTGGGCGACGCCCCCCAGGCGACCACACTGCCGAGCGTCACCGGCTCCCGGAAGGTGGACACGACGCTCACGAGCGTGGCACCGAGGTGGAACCTGCCCGACGTCGAGCAGACGATCCAGTGGCTGCGCAACGGCCGGCCGATCGACGGCGAGGACGGACCGATGTACGTCGTCCGACCCGAGGACCTCAGCGCCTCGATCGCGGTTCGCTACACCGGCACCCTGCCGGGACGCCCGACCGGCACCGCGACCAGCCCCGCGGCGGTCGGCCTGCTGGGCGACGCCCCCCAGGCGACCACACTGCCGAGCGTCACCGGCTCCCGGAAGGTGGGCACGACCCTTACCAGCGTGGCGCCGACGTGGAACCTGCCCGACGTCGAGCAGACGATCCAGTGGCTGCGCAACGGCCAGGTGGTCAGCGGTGAGACGGGGCCGACGTACGTCGTCCGGCCGGAGGACGTCGACGCCTCCCTGACCGTGCGGTACACGGGCACCCGTCCCGGCCGCGCCGCGGGCACGAGCACGAGCGCGTCGGTCGTCGGCCTGCTCGGTGATGCCCCGGTCGCACAGCCCCTGCCGGCACCGTCGGGATCGGGCAAGGTGGGCACGACGCTCACTGCTCCCGGCGCCACGTGGTCCCCCACGCCTGCCTCGCAGTCTCGACAGTGGCTGCTCGACGGACAGCCGGTCGCGGGCGGGACCGGTCCGTCCTACACGATCCGCCCGGGAGACGCGGGCAAGCGCATCTCCGTGCGGGTGAGCGCCACGCTGCCAGGTCACGCCACAGGAACGGTGACCTCGGCTGCGGTCCTCGCGTTCGCTGACGCCGCTCCGGCACCGACCCCCACGCCGACGCCCACGCCGACGCCGACGCCGACGCCGGCACCGACGCCGGCACCGACGCCCACACCCACTCCGACGACTATTTCGTCGAGGACGGTCCTCAAGGCGCCGAAGACGGCGAAGGCGGGCAAGCGCGCCAAGGTCACGGTCAAGGTCACGGCGAGTGGCGTGCCCTCGCCGCTCGGCATCGTCAAGATCTACGCCGGGCGCAAGCTCGTGGGCAAGGCGAAGCTCACGGCCGGCACTGGAGGAGGCGCGACCGTGCGTCTCGCCAAGCTCGCTCCGGGCAGGTACAAGCTCAAGGCCACGTTTGTGGCGGCGTCCAGTGTCACCGACTCGAGCTCGAAGGTGGTCAGGCTGAAGGTGGTGCGCTGACGACCCACGCGACCCGGTCCTGACCGGCTGTTGCCTGTCACCCGCAGCCGGACGACACTCGAACGATGACCTCCGACGCGGTCTCGCCACCGGGAGCGGTTGCGGGAGCGCCACCGGGCCGGCACGACTGGGACGCCGTCCACTCCGACCTCGCAGGCGCCCGCGACGGTCTGTCGACCCGCGACCTCGGCCTGCTGGCCGAGGCGGCGTGGTGGATCGGCAACGCCCCGGAGTCGGTCGAGGTCGCGGAGGACCTCTACCACCGCCTGGTCACCGAGGGGCGGACCGAGGAGGCCGCCGACTGCGCGCTGCGGCTCTCGCTCCTCTGGGTCGTCCGGGGCGACGTCCCGGTGGGGACGGCCTGGCTCGCGCGCGCCCGCCGGGTGATCGCCGGCCTGCCTCGTGGCGCCCTTCACGGCTACCTGCTCTACCTCGAGCAGGCCCTCGACCTGGACCTCACCGGCGACCCCGAGGCCGCCGCGGCCGCGGCCGGGCAGATCGCCGACCTGGCCGACGAGCTCGGCGATCCCACGCTCCGCAGCTTTGCCCTGGCCTCGCGTGGGATGGCGTGCGTACGCCGCGGCGCGACGCGCGAGGGCTTCGCCGACCTGGACGAGGCGATGCTCCCGGTCGTGGCGGGACAGGTCGACGCGCTCTGGTCCGGCGACCTCTACTGCACCGTCGTCCACCTGTGCGACGAGCTCGGCGACCTCGCCCGGATGCGGGCCTGGACCGAGTCGATGGCCCGGTGGGCCGAGTCCCAGGGTCGGACGTTCATGTACGCCCATGTCACACGCGTCCACGAGCTGCAGCTGTTGGTCGCCGAGGGCTCGTGGGAGGCCGTTGAGGCCGAGCTCGGGGCGCACAGTGCGGACCTGGTCGGTGCGCACGGGTGGCTCGCCGGCGAGGGCTACTACACGTTGGGGGAGGTACGCCGGCTACGCGGCGACGCCGCGGGGGCCGCGTCGGCGTACGCCACCGCCCGCGGGCTCAGCCATGACGCGCTCCCCGGCAGGGCCCTGCTGCTCCAGGCGGAGGGCAGGTCCCAGGAGGCCTTGGCCGTGCTCCGCGTGGGGCTGGCCGACGCCACGAGGTTGGGCCGGGCGCGGATGCTGCTCGCCGCCGTCGAGATCGCGCTGGCCGAGGGCGAGACGTCGTACGCGCGCGGCCTCGCCGCGGAGCTCGAGGAGACCGCCGAGTGGTTCGGCACGCCGGGACTCGCCGCGCGCGCGGCCCAGGCCCACGCGGCGATGCGCATGTCGCAGGGGCGCACCACGGAGGCCGTGGCCCTGCTCGAACGCGCGGCCGAGGTCTACCGCGCCCAGCGACACCGCCATGCCACCGCCACGGTCCACGAGGCCCTGGCAGCCGCCCACCGCGCGACCGGCGACACCGAGCGGGCCGAGGCCGCGGCGGCGACCGCCCTGGCCGTGTACCGACAGCTCGGCGCCAAGCCCGACCTGGCGCGCCTGGCCGGTGGCCGAGAGCGGCCCTGCGGGCTGACGGAGCGAGAGGTCGAGGTCCTGGCGCGGGTGTGCGCCGGCGACACGAACAAGCAGGTGGCCGCGGCACTGGTGATCAGCGAGAAGACGGTGGGGCGTCACCTGGCGAACATCTTCACCAAGACCGGTGTGGGCAACCGGACCGCAGCCTCCGCCTGGGCACGGGAGCACGGGCTCGCCTGAGCAGGGCACCCCACGCGCCCGTGCACGGAATGGGGCGTTTGCCCGACGCGGCGGACCGACCTGCGCTCCTAGCGTCCGAGGGACCACCACCCACATCCAGGAGGACGTCATGACCACGCTCGACACCGCTTCCCCGCAGGCCCCCGGGACCGCCGAGCCCGAGGAGGTCGCCGACCGCGTCGTCGGCATCCTCAACGACGGCGCCATCTGCGTGCTCGCCAGCATCGGCCACGAGCTGGGTCTCTTCGAGACCCTCGCGACGCTCCCGCCGGCGACGAGCGCCCAGGTCGCCGACGCAGCCGGCCTCGACGAACGCTACGTGCGGGAGTGGCTCGGCGGGATGGTCACGGCGAGCTTCGTGCAGTACGTCCCGGGCGACGCCACGTACTACCTGTGTCCCGACCACGCGCCGTTCCTCACCGGCACCGGGCCCGACAACCTGGCCCGCACCATGCGCTTCGTCTCGATGATGGCGCTGGTGCAGCCCAAGGTGCTCGAAGCCTTCCGACGCGGCGGCGGACTGTCGTACGACGACTTCCCGGGATTCCACCACGTGCAGGCCGACGACAGCGCGGCCGTCAACGACGCCTCGCTGCTGGACACGATCATCCCGCTGGCCGGCATGACCGACAGGTTGGAGGAGGGCATCGCCGTCGCCGACATCGGCTGCGGAGAGGGACACGCCGTCAACCTCATGGCGCGGGCGTTCCCACGCAGCAGCTTCGTCGGCTACGACTTCAGCGAGGACGCCCTCCACGCAGCCCGCGAGGAGGCCGCGGCCTGGGGTCTGACCAACGCACGGTTCGAGGCGCTCGACGTCGCGCAGCTCGCCGAGGAGTCGGCGTACGACTTCATCACCACGTTCGACGCGATCCACGATCAGGCCCACCCGGCGACCGTGCTCGCCAACATCCGGCGGGCACTGCGCCCGGACGGGCGCTACCTGATGGTCGACATCAAGGCGTCCAGCAACCTGGAGGACAACCTCGACCTGCCGTGGGCCTCCTTCCTCTACGCCGTCTCGACGGTCCACTGCATGTCGGTCTCGCTGGGCCAGGGCGGCGACGGCCTCGGCACCGTCTGGGGCGTCCAGACCGCCGAGAGGATGGTCAGGGAGGCCGGGTTCTCCGACGTGGTGGTGCACGACGTCGAGGCCGATCCGTTCAACGCCTACTTCATCGCACGGCCCTGACCCCGCGACGAGACATGCGTCATATCCGGCGCCCGGCGGGCGACGGTAGTTTGCGCCCATGACACGCCCTGCCAAGGACTTCTTCGCTCCCCTCGCCGTCGGCGCGCCGACGCCCCCGCGCGAGATCCCGGCCCGGCCGAGCCGCGCGATCCACTTCTTCGACCCCGGCAACGAGAAGATGGCCGCCAAGGTGCCTGACATGGTCGGCACGGTCGACGTGCTGCTCGGCAACCTCGAGGACGCCGTCAAGGCGGAGAACAAGGAGAAGTCCCGGCAGGGCCTCGTCGACATCGGCAGGGCGACAGACTTCGGCAAGACCCAGTTCTGGACCCGCATCAACTCCCTCGACAGCCCGTGGGTGCTCGACGACCTGACGACGCTGGTGCCCGCGATCGGCGACAAGCTCGACGTGATCATGGTGCCGAAGGTGCAGGGCGCCGAGGACATCCACTACGTCGACCGGCTGCTCGCCCAGCTCGAGGCGAAGGCCGGTCTCGACCGGCCGATCCTGGTGCACGCGATCCTCGAGACCGCGCGCGGCGTGGCCAACATCGAGGAGATCTGCGCCGCCAGCCCGCGGATGCAGGGCCTGTCCCTCGGCCCCGCCGACCTGGCCGCGGACCGACGGATGAAGACCACCCGCGTCGGTGGCGGCCACCCCGGCTACCTGGTGCGGCAGGACCCGGTCAAGGACGACCTCGGGGTGCCGCAGTACGACGCCCAGCGGACGTCGTACCAGCAGGATCTGTGGCACTACACGATCGCCCGGATGGTCGACGCGTGCGCCATGCACGGCATCTACCCGTACTACGGACCGTTCGGGGACATCAAGGACACCGTCGCGTGCGAGGACCAGTTCCGCAACGCGTTCCTCCTCGGCTGCGTCGGCGCCTGGTCGCTCCACCCGGTGCAGATCACGATCGCCAACAAGGTCTTCTCCCCCAGTGTCGAGGACGTCGCGCACGCCCGGCGCGTCATCGCCGCGATGGGCGACGGCACCGGCGCGGTGATGATCGACGGCAAGATGGAGGACGACGCCTCGGTCAAGCAGTGCCAGGTCATGGTCGCGCTCGCCGACGAGCTCGCCGCCATCGACCCCGAGCTGAAGAAGCAGTACGACGCCATCTCGGCGGACGGGGCGGTGCAGGCATGAGCGAGTTCACCCCCCTCCGCTCCGTCCTCTACATGCCCAGCTCCAACGAGCGGGCCCTGGAGAAGGCGAAGGGCATCGCCTGCGACGGCCTGATCCTCGATCTCGAGGACGCCGTGGCGCCCGACGCCAAGCCGGCGGCACGTGACGCGGCAGCCGCCGCGGCCGCGAGCGGCGACTACGGTCGTCGTACGGTCACCATCCGCGTCAACGGCCTCGGCACCGAGTGGCACGACGACGACATCGTCGCCGCCAGCCAGGCCGGGCCGGCCGCGATCGTCGTGCCCAAGGTCGACAGCGCCGACGACGTCACGCGCCTCGTTGCGGCCATGGAGAAGGCCGGCGCTCCCGACCACACGCGGCTCTGGGCTATGGTCGAGACCCCGGTCGCGATCCTCGACGCCCTCGCCATCGCCCGCGCCTCGGAGCGGATCGGCGCCTTCGTCCTCGGCACGAACGACCTGGTCAAGGAGCTGTACGCCGAGCACGTGCCGGGCCGCGCGCCGATCCTCCCCAGCCTGCACACCGCCCTCCTCGCGGGTCGGGCCGCGGGCATCGCCGTCATCGACGGCGTCTTCAACGACGTCAAGGACACCGAGGGCTTCCTCGCCGAGTGCGAGCAGGGCCGGCAGATGGGGTTCGACGGCAAGACCCTGATCCACCCCGGCCAGGTCGAGGGAGCCAACCGGGCCTTCGCCCCCAGCGAGCAGGCGGTCGCGGACGCACGGGGCCTGATCGCGGCCTGGGAGGACGCGCGTCGGACATCGGGAGGAGGCGCCGGCGTGGTGACCTACAACGGCAAGATGGTGGAGAACCTCCACGTCGAGTCTGCCCGGCGCACCCTGGCCATCGACGAGGCGATCCGGGCGCTCGGCACTGCGTGACCACCCCACGGGGTGGACCGTGGACAGAGGATGGACAGATCTTCACCCGCAGGGAGGGATCCGGCTTTGCCAAGTGCGCTCCCGGCCGCCAGAGTGATGCGGCCCGCCCACCGTGGGCCGGCCGCAACACCCCGCGTCACCCCGCATCAACTAGGAGGCACACCCATGATTGTCCTCGGACTGATCCTTCTCATCCTCGGGCTCCTGCTCCCCCAGAGCATCCTGACCACCATCGGCATCATCCTGATCGTGGTCGGCCTGGTCCTGAACTTCGTGCCGATCGGCGGTTCCAGCCGACGCGTCTGGTAGCGGCTTCGCCACACACCTGGCGATCGGGCCTCGGACACCACCGGTGTCCGGGGCCCCGCTGCGTCCGGGACCCGCCCCGGCCGGGTCGCCTCAGGCGCCCTCGTTGGCCTTGCGGATGCGGTCGTTGAGCCACGTGCTGGCCGTGCCCATCCAGCCGGCGAGGTCGTGGACCAGCCGGCCGAGGGTGTCCTGGGTCCGCTCGAACGCAGCGGTGTAGCTGGCGGCAGCCTCCTGGGCGGCCTCGCTCACCGAGGCGGTGTCGTCGTCGGCGCGGCGCGGGTAGTCGCCACCGAGGATCCTCGTGTAGGCGCCTGAGTCGATCCAGCGCCGCAGCTCGGTGGCGCGGACCACCGCGAACGGGTGGCTCTGCTGCTGGAGGAGCGAGAGCTTGATGAGGGACTCCCGGACGTCGCCCCCCTCGTCGTACTCCGCGCCCTGGGACAGGAACGACGTGACGTCGAGCTCCTCGAGGGTGCCGCCGCTCGCGAGCTTCATGTGGGTGCGCAGCGCAGCCGTGGGGTCCTGGCTGGCCAGCAGGCCGGCGCGGTCGGCGGACAGCTCGGCCTTGCGCGACCACTCGAGCAGGCCGACGGTGATCATCCGGATGCCGATCGCCCCGCCGGGGATGGAGTTGAGCAGGCCGCCGAGGCCGAGGAGCCGGAGCAGCAGCGTGCGGTAGACGGCGTGACCGCTGACCGCGTGGCCGAGCTCGTGACCGATGACGAAGCGCAGCTCGTCGTCGTCGAGGTGGTGCACCAGCCCCGAGGACAGCACGATGATCGGCCGGTCCATGCCGACCGTGACGGCGGTGAGCGTCGGGTCGGCCTGCACGTAGAGCTCGGGCAGGTCGCTGACGTCGAGGCTCCGTCCGACCTCCGCGAGCAGCCGGTGCAGGCGTGCGAACTGGCGCTCGTCGACGCGCACGGCCGAGCCGAGCAGCGTCAGCCGCCAGGCCCGCTCGCGGAACACCCCCGACATGGTCTTGAGCAGCACGTCGAAGCCCTTGAGCTTGCGCAGTGCGACCAGTGCGCCCTTGTCGGCGGGGTGCTCCCACGCCCGCGAGCTGATGTCCGTGAGCACGACGCGCGCACGCGCCGGCTTCTTGTCCCCCGATGCCATGGAGGGATCCTGTCCTACGCGACCGCGTCGTGTCGCGGGTTCGCCAGGACCACGTCGAAATCGGGATGCCGATCGGCCGCGTCGCGGCCATCATCATCCGCATGGCCAGCCGACACCGCACGCACCACGTCGCGCTCGTCCGTGACGACGCCGTCCTGGTGTCCGTGGACGGCTCGCTGCCGAGGTTCGTGCAGGACCTCTCGGACGACGCCGCACCCGAGCCCACGAGGTTCGCCACCACGCTCGTCGGCGACGGGGTGCACGTGGCCCCGGTCGTGGTGCTGCCGCACGAGGGCGAGGACGTCAGGCCCGACCGGTTGCACGTCCTGACGCTTCGCGGCGCCGTGCGCGCGGGCACGTCGTGGCAACCGCTCGACGACCTCGCCGAGCCGTGGCTGACGCCCGTCCGGACGGCGCTCGAGGAGTACGCTGGCGAGGCTCCGCCGCGACGACCCGAATGGTTCCGCCCGGGCTGGCACGACCGGGTCGAGACGTGGGTGGACGGGCAGCTGTCGGCGACCGGCCGCCGGCGCACCGGCCCGCTCCGCACCCACCGGGTCTGGGGCATCTCGGCCGTGCTCGAGGTCCCGACCGACCTCGGCACGCTGTGGTTCAAGGCGTGCTGCGACCACTTCATCGCCGAGGCGGCCATCGTGCACCGCCTCGCCGGGCGGATCGGCCACCTGGTGCCGGTGCTGGCGGGGGCGGACGACGAGGCCGGCTGGCTGCTGATGGAGCCGCTGCGCGGCGCTTCCGACCGCGACCGGGCACCGGGCGCGGTCGACGCGGTGGCGCCGCTGTGGGCGCAGGCCCAGGTCGAGGCACTCGACTGGCTCGAGGAGCTGCGCGCGGCGGGTTGTCCCGAGCGTGGCCTGGAGGCCACGCTCGCGGCGTGGCACGACGTCCTGGCCACCAGCCCGGAGATCGCACTGCTCACCGACGCCGAGCGGCAGGAGCTGCCGGCCGCCACCGCCCGAGCCGAGGCGCTGGTGCGCGAGTTCTGGGGGTGCGGGATCCCCGACACGCTCTCCCACGGCGACCTCCACCCCGGCAACGTCGCCTACGACGGGCGCGAGGTGCGGATCTTCGACTGGACGGACGCGTGCGTGAGCCACCCGTTCCTCGACGGCAGCCACCTGGCCCGCGTCCTCGACTGGTACGGGACCGGCGAGGGCGAGGCGGAGCGGGTGATGCAGGCGTACGCGCAGCCGTGGCGCGAGGCCTTCCCGCAGGCCGATGTCGACCGCGCGCTCGAGCTCGCGCCCCTGGCCGACCTCGTCTTCCAGACCGTCACCTTCGCCCACATCGCGACCGCGGCCGAGGACGGTTCCGGTGACTTCACCGGGACCGTCGCCCGGCTCACCAGTGCGCTGCTCGACCTGGTCCGCTGACCACGTCCCCATGATCTGCGGGTTGGGGAACCGGATGCAGGTCGATCGAGCCGCGGCGCCTGCATCTCGTTCCCCACTCCGCCGCGCGCGACCGTCAGCCTCCAGCCGCGCGGGCGGCCGCCTCGATCTGCGCGCTGCGGTCAGCCCAGAACGCCGCGTCGTGCCCGTCCGCGGCCATGGCCTCCGCGTCGGTGCCGACCGCGCCGTCGAGCTCCTCGCGCAGGATGTCGGCGTGGCCGGCGTGACGGCTGGTCTCGGCGAGCAGGTGGACGAGCACGTTGAAGAGGGGCACCTCGGCACCTCCCCACCACTCGACCCGGCCGGTGTCGTCAAGGGCGAGCGCCGCCACGGTCGCGTCTCCGTGCGCCCACACCCGGCGGTAGCGGTCGACGACGTCGCTGCGTGACTCGTCCGGGCTCGCCCACATGTCGGCGAGCCGGTCGGCCTCGACGTCCCACCGGGGCAGCGGCTCCGGGAAGGGCCGGTCGAAGACCTCGCCCAGGTAGCGGGCCTCCCAGGTCGCGAGGTGCTTGACCAGCCCGAGCAGGTTGGTTCCGGTGACCGTCAGCGGGCGGCGCACGTCGTACTCCGACAGCCCGTCGAGCTTGGCGAGCAGGGCGGCCCGCTCGTGCTTCAAGTAGGTGTGAAGGTTGGCCTTCGCAGCGGCGGCGTCCATGAGGTGCACCCTGCCAGTCGGCCCGCCCGTCTTGGGGAACCATCGGCACCCCGGTCAGGCCCCAGCAGGTGCCGTTGGTTCCCCAACCGCGTTGGTTGCCCCACCTCCCGCCTCATCCGCGGTGCGCCAGCCACGCCGCACCGTGCGGAAACGTGCCTGCGGCGCCGCTCAGCTTCGACGTGGTGGACATCGTCGTTCGCCGTTTCGCATGAGCGGGCCCCTCAGGCCTCCCGCATCGGCACCCGGACCCCCCGCTCCTCAGCGACCTCGATCGCGCGGTCGTAGCCCGCGTCGACGTGGCGGATGACGCCCATGCCGGGGTCGTTGGTGAGGACCCGCTGGATCTTCTCCGCCGCGAGCTCGGTGCCGTCGGCGACCGTGACCTGGCCGGCGTGCAGCGAACGGCCGATGCCGACGCCGCCGCCGTGGTGGAAGGAGACCCACGTGGCACCGGAGGCGGTGTTCACGAGGGCGTTGAGGATGGCCCAGTCGGCGATCGCGTCCGAGCCGTCGAGCATCGCCTCGGTCTCGCGGTAGGGCGAGGCGACGGAGCCGCAGTCGAGGTGGTCGCGGCCGATGACGATCGGCGCCGAGAGCTCGCCGCTGGCGACCATCTCGTTGAACTTCGCTCCCGCCTTGGCCCGGTCGCCGTACCCGAGCCAGCAGATGCGCGCCGGCAGGCCCTGGAACTGCACGCGCTCGGCGGCCATGTCGAGCCACGTGTGGAGGCGGGCGTACTCCGGCTTCTCGTCGGCCGGGAACAGCTCCTTGATGGCGCGGTCGGTCGCCGCGATGTCGGCGGGATCGCCGGAGAGCGCGGCCCAGCGGAAGGGGCCCTTGCCCTCGCAGAAGAGCGGGCGGATGTACGCCGGCACGAAGCCGGGGAACTCGAACGCCCGGTCGTAGCCGCCCTTGCGGGCCTCGTCGCGGATGGAGTTGCCGTAGTCGAAGACCTCGGCGCCGGCGTCCTGCAGCTCCACCATGGCGCGCACGTGGGTCGCCATCGACTCCTGGGCGCGCTTGGTGAAGCCGCGCGGGTCCTCGGTGCGCTCGCGCTCCCAATCGTCGTACGCCGTCCCCGCGGGGAGGTAGAACAGCGGGTCGTGCGCCGAGGTCTGGTCGGTGACGACGTCGATCCGGACGGAGCCGTCGAGGTGGCGCTCGAGGATCTCGGGCAGCACCTCGGCGGCGTTGCCGAGGAGGCCGATCGACAGGCCGCGGCGCTCGTCGCGGGCCGCCAGCGCGAGCTCGATCGCGTGGTCGAGGTCGCGGGCCTGGACGTCGAGGTAGCGGGTCTCGAGCCGGCGGTCGATGCGGTGCTGGTCGCACTCGACGCAGATCGCGACGCCACCGTTCATCGTCACGGCCAGCGGCTGGGCGCCACCCATGCCGCCGAGGCCGGCGGTCACGGTGATCGTGCCCGCGAGCGTCCCGTCGAACCTCTTGTCGGCGATCGCGGCGAAGGTCTCGAAGGTGCCCTGCAGGATGCCCTGGGTGCCGATGTAGATCCACGAGCCGGCCGTCATCTGGCCGTACATCGTCAGCCCGAGGTCCTCGAGCCGGCGGAACTCCTCCCAGTTCGCCCAGTCGCCGACGAGGTTGGAGTTGGCGATGAGCACGCGGGGCGCCCACGCGTGGGTGCGCATCACGCCGACCGGCTTGCCCGACTGCACGAGAAGGGTCTCGTCGTCCTCGAGGTCGCGCAGGGTGCGGACGAGGGCGTCGTACGCCTCCCAGCTGCGCGCCGCCTTGCCGGTGCCGCCGTAGACGACGAGGTCCTCGGGGCGCTCGGCGTTGTCAGGGTCGAGGTTGTTCATCAGCATCCGCAGCGGCGCCTCGGTCTGCCACGACTTCGCGGTCAGCTCGGTGCCGTGGGCGGCGTGGATGGGCAGGCGGGGGTTGTCGTTCATCGTGTCCTCCTCGGGACTGACGGGAAGGCGTGCGCAGGTCTACGGTCGGGCGCATGACGGTCGAGCTGGTGCTGCGGCGTTCGCACGACGACCGCCACAGGTACGACGTGGACGGTGTCGGGTCGCTCCGGTACGGCGGCTGGGCCTCGCGCCGTGCGGAGATGCGGCCGGTCGACGGACCAGCACTGGCGGTGGCCCCGCGCGGGCTGATGAGCCGGTCGGCCGACGCGACGACTGCTGCCGGTGAGCCCATCGGTGAGTTCGCTCATCAGCGGAAGCTCACCCACGGCGGCACCGTCGAATGGCGCGGGCGGACCCTGACGCTGCGCTCCGAGGCGTTCCTCACCAGCCGCTACGCGCTCGTCGACGGGTCCTCGGTCCTGCTCGAGGTGCGGGCGAGCGGCTGGGGTCGTACGCCGGCCCGCGCGGTGCTCGGCGGTGAGCTGCTGGAGCCGGGACTCGTCCTGTTCACCCTGTGGCTGGTCAATGACTTCGTCGCCCAGGACTCCTCCTCGGGCGGCTGACCGGGTCGCGATCACGCGAGTGCCCCCACCACCGACTCCGCAGCGGCGAGGACCGCGCCGGACTGGACGAGGCCGACGGCGGCCTCGATCTCGGGCGAGAGGTGGCGGTCGGGGCCGGGGCCTTCGATGCCGTTGCTGCGCAGCAGGTCGACGACCGCGCCCGTCGCGGGCGACGGGGTGAGGGGGGCGCGCAGGTCGAGGGCCCGGGCCGCGGTGAGCACCTCGACCGCGACCACGCGCGCCAGCCCGTCAACGGACCGGCGCAGCTTGCGGGCCGCGTTCCAGCCCATCGACACGTGGTCCTCCTGCATCGCGCTCGACGGGATCGAGTCGACGGAGGCCGGGACGGCGAGACGCTTGAGCTCGGACACGATCGAGGCCTGGGTGTACTGCGCGATCATGTGCCCGCTGTCGACCCCGGGGTCGGCGGCGAGGAACGGCGGCAGCCCGTGGCTGCGGGCCCGGTCGAGGAAGCGGTCGGTGCGTCGCTCGCTGATCGAGGCGACGTCGGCGGCGACGATCGCCAGGAAGTCGAGCACGTAGCCGACCGGTGCGCCGTGGAAGTTGCCGTTGGACTCGACGCGGTCGCCGACCACGACCGGGTTGTCGATCGCGCTGGCGAGCTCGCGCCCGGCGACCGCCGCGGCGTGCTCGACCGTGTCGCGGGCGGCACCGTGCACCTGCGGCGAGCAGCGCAGCGAGTAGGCGTCCTGGACCTTGTTGCACTCCACCGTGTTGTCCGGCCCCGTGCGGTGCGAGGCGACGATCGCCGAGCCGGCCATCAGTGCGGTGAGATTCGCCGCCGACAACGCCTGGCCGGGATGGGGGCGGATGTCCTGCAGCTCGGCGGCGAAGACCCGGTCGGTGCCGAGCTGTGCCTCGACGCTCATCGCGGCGGCGACGTCCGCGGTGCGCAGCAGCATCCGCAGGTCGGCGATCGCCATGACGAGCATGCCCAGCATCCCGTCGGTGCCGTTGATGAGCGCGAGGCCCTCCTTGGCGACCAGCTCGACAGGCTCGAGACCGGCGGCCGCGAGTGCGTCCGACGCCGGCAACAGGGTGCCGTCGGCGTCGCGCACCTCACCCTCCCCCATCAGCGCCAGGGCGCAGTGCGAGAGCGGCGCGAGGTCGCCCGAGCAGCCGAGCGAGCCGTACTCGCGCACCACCGGCGTGATGCCGTGCGATATCAGGTCGGCCATCAGCTGTGCGGTCTGACGGCGCACGCCGGTGTGGCCGGTCGCGAGCGTCGAGAGCCGTAGCAGCATGAGTGCCCGCACCACCTCACGCTCCACCTCGGGCCCGGAGCCGGCGGCATGCGACCGCACGAGCGAGCGCTGCAGCTGGGCACGCATCTCGGTGGGGATGTGACGCGTGGCGAGGGCTCCGAAGCCGGTGCTGACGCCGTACGCCGGCGTCTCGGCGGCGGCGAGCGTCTCGACCACGCCCCGGGCACGATCGATCGCGGCCAGCGCGTCGTCGGTGAGGGAGACGCGGGCGCCCCCACGGGCGACGCTGAGGAGGTCGTCGAACGAGACGGGACCGACCCCGACATGGATGGTCTGCATGCCCTCATCCAACGCCCGCGACTCGGCAGTCGCCAGAGGCTGACGTGCAGTCCAGTCTCACATCCGAGACACGCCACTCACTCCTACGGAGGACACCGATAGGTCCAGCGCATGACACGGTGGGGGGGCGGGAACAGGCCTGCAGGAACGAAGCCCGAACGAGCCCGAAACAAGCCGGGACAAGGAGGTCCCCATGGACGACGCGACGACGTGGATCATCGTCCTGGTCGTGGTGCTGCTGGTGGCGGCGCTCGCCGCCTGGCTGGTCGCCCAGCAGCGCAAGAGGAAGCAGCACGAGCACGCCGAGCAGCTTCGCAGCGAGGCGCGCGAGCACGCGACCGAGATCCCGGAGACCCAGGTGCGGGCGAAGGAGGCGGAGGCCGAGGCGGAGCGCGCACGGCTCGAGGCCGAGCGTGCCCAGGCGAAGGCGCGCGAGGCACAGGTGGCCGCCACCCAGCAGCAGGCGGTGCACGAGGACCGGCTGCGGACGGCCGACGAGGTCGACCCGCATGTCGACACCTCGTCCGACGACTACGCCCCGGGCACGTCCGCGCACGACCACCGCACCGGCAGCCACGACCCCGACACGGTGCTGGACGCCGACGACGCGCGCCGCACCGACGGCACCGAGGGGACGCACCGGGCCTGACGGCACGCCCGGGCGCAACGCAGGACAGGGACGGCCACTACTGGAAGACTGGCCGCCCCCGTCCCGTGAAAGAGGAAGCCCCGTGACCACGCTCATCATCGTCCTCGTCATCATCGCCGTCGTGATCGCTGTCGCGGCGTTCCTCGTCCGGAAGAAGAACCGCGAGGCCAACGTCGCCCGCGCCGAACAGCTCCGGTCGCAGGCCGCGACGCAGGCGCAGTCCACGATCGCCCCGGCCCAGGAGCGCGCGGCGGCAGCGGAGGCCGAGGCAGAGCAGGCTCGCGCCGCAGCCGCCAGGGCCGAGGCGGAGGCCGAGGAGGCCCGGATCGCGGCCCAGCAGATGGAAGCGACGCACGAGGGCCAGGTCCGCGCGGCCGACCGCATCGACCCGCGCGTCGACCACGAGGCCGACGACTACGCCCCGCAGGTGCCCGGGACGGCGGACCACACCCCGACGCCGCCGTCGGAGGTCGACGCCGCAGCGACCGGGACCCACCCGGACACCCAGCCCGTCGCCGACCAGCCCGCCGCCGAGACCCAGGACGGCACCGAGGACGGCCGGGCCCCGCTCCTCCCGCGCCGCACCCCCGGCGCCAACGAGATGCCCGGCAAGCCGATCGAGCAGACCGACGGCGGCGGCGGCTGGTTCAGCAAGGGCTCCGACAAGGACTCCGACCGGGCCTGAGCCCGGCCCGGGCCTCCGGCGGGCCGTCTGGACCACCCTGACGCGCCGCACCCTGCGGCTCTAGCATCGAAGGTCTGGACCAGCCATGCCGCACCTAGACCTCTCTGACCGCGACCAGTGGGCCCTTCGGGACCTGATGGCGGCCGAGCCGTGCCCCGGGTCGCCACTCCCGACCCGGCAGGTGCTGGAGACGCTCGCGGTGCTCATCCCGGCCGACGAGGTCGGCGCGGTCTACCAGGACGGTTCCTGCACCGTCGTCGACGGGGTCTTCCTCGGTGGGGTGCCGGGCTTCGGCCGGGACCTGCCCACGGCGAAGCGAGGCCCGCACTACCTCGGCATCATGCACTGGAGCAGGCACCCGCTCGCCGCCGCGGCGTGCTTCGGCGGGCTCATGGGGCGACAGGACGCGCTGTGCATCGGCTTCCGCAACGGGGCCGACGGTGTCGTGCAGGTCGTGCTCGACCGCTGGACCGGCCCGTTCGAGGACCACGACGTCGCGATGCTGCGCATGGTGGCACCGGTCCTCGCGCGACTCTCACGCGAACGGCTGACCCCCCAGCTCCCGTCCTCGCTCACCACGCAGGAGCGCCGCGTCCTGAGCCACGTGGCGGCCGGCCGGTCGAACGCCGAGATAGCCGAGGCGCTGTTCGTCGCACCGTCGACCGTGCGCAAGCACCTGGAGAACGCCTACCGCAAGCTCGGCGTGACGAACCGGGTCGCCGCCGTGGCCCGCCTCCAGGGCCGCGACGTCCCCGACATCGACCTGCAGGAGCGGCTGGCGCGGCTCGGCTGACGACGAGACATTCGCCGAGATGCGAATACCGGTGCCCACCTGCGCCCTTCGACGCTGGACCCACACGTCCAGACGAAAGGCCCGTCATGAAGAAGCTCCGTTCGCGCGCCCTGCTGGTAACTGCGGCCCTCATCACCACGTCGACGCTCACGACCTCACCTGCCGTCTCCGACGGCTCCGGGGGCAAGCACCGTCATCCCCACCACGACCCGCCCGCCACGACCCGCCCGCCTCTCCTGACAGCGGGCAGGTCGTCCTTGACTGGGAGCGGACCGCGTTCGCCGCGATCTACCCCGCCACCCCGATCCCTGTCGGCGTCCCGCTGCTCGGCTACACCTCGACGGCGATCCACGACGCCGTACGGCACTCCTCCTCGCGGTACGGCAGCTCGGAGACCGCCGCCGTCGCCCAGGCCGCCCACGACGTGCTGGCGCACTACGTGCCCGCGGCGACCACCGCGCTGGACACGCAGCTGACCGCGTCGCTCGCGACAGTCCCCGACGGGACCTCCGAGGACCGCGGACGGCACATCGGGGCGAAGGTGGCCGAGTGGCTCATCGACGAGCGGGAGGACGACGGCTACGGCGACACCTCCATCCACTACACGCTGCCTCCCGGGGTCGGCGTCTGGCAGCCGACGCCTCCGGCCACCGACATGCTGGCAGCGTGGATCGGCTCGATGGACCCCCTCGTCGTACGCCGTCTCGCGCGGGTCGACGGACCCGACAAGCTGACCAGCGACGACTACGCGGTCGACTACAACGAGGTGCGGCTGCTCGGCTCCGCCACCTCGACCGTGCGCAGTCAGGCGCAGACGGACACGGCGGTGTTCTTCAACAGCAACTCAGCGACGATGGTCGGCGACGCCCTGGTGCGCCACCTGGAGGCGAACCCCCGGACGCTCGAGGAGACCGCGTGGCTGTTCGCCGCGATGCACGGGGCGATGACCGACTCTCTGATCGCGTGCTGGAAGCTCAAGCGGGACGTCGGCTTCTGGCGACCCTTCCAGGCCGTCGCCGGAGCGGCGGACGACGGCAACCCCGACACCCAGCCCGAGGCGGGCTGGACGTCGCTGCTCGCCACGCCGCCCTACTCCGACTACGTCACCGGGCACGGGTGCCTCACCGGCCCGGCCGTCGAGGTGATCCGCACCCGGCTCGGCGAGGCGACCCCCCTGGAGCTCCGGTCGAGCACCTTCCCCACGGCGCCGCGGACCTACCCCACGCTGACGCACCTCGAGTACGACGCCCTCAACTCCCGCATCTGGGGCGGGCTCCACTTCCGCGACGCGATGGCGGACGGGTACGCCATCGGCCACCGCACAGCCCGGAAGGTGATGCAGGACCTCCGCTGATCAGCGGCAGCCGGCCGGGACGTGCCACGATCGGCCTCGTGAGCCAGGTCCCCGCAGCGACGCGCACCCTGCGTGTGCTGCGGTTCCTGGCCACGCAGGCCGACCCGGTCCCGCTCGACCGCATCGTGCGCGCGTGCGACCTGCCGCGCAGCACGGCGTACCACCTGCTCAACACGATGATCGACGAGGGCTTCGTGGTGCACCTGCCCGACGAGCACCGCTACGGGCTGGGCGTGGCAGCGTTCGAGGTCGGCAGCGGCTTCACCCGACAGGAACCGCTCGCCCGGCTGGCCCGCCGGCCGCTGGCCGAGCTGGTCGACCGCACCGGCCACGGTGCCCACCTCGCGGTGCTCCACGGTCGCGACGTCCTCTACGTCATCGAGGAGCGCGCACCGGGGCGGCCGCCGCTGGTCACGGACGTCGGCGTACGCCTCCCGGCGCACCTGACGGCCTCCGGCCGGGCGATCCTCGCCGCCCTGCCGGCCAGCCAGGTCCGGGCGCTCTACCCCGACCGCGACGCCTTCGTCGACCGCCACGGCAAGGGCCCGACGTCGCTGAGCGCCCTGCGCACGGTGCTGTCCGCGACACGGCAGCGCGGCCACGCGAGCGAGGACGGCGAGGTGACGCCCGGCCTCCAGAGCGTGGCCGCCACGGTGCTCGACCACAACGCCCACCCGGTGGCCGGGGTGGCGGTGACGTTCCCCAGCGACGCCGGCGACGACGTCGACACGATCGCGTCAGCCGTCCGGCAGACCGCCACCCGGTTGACCCGTCGGGTCAGCGGGCGGGCGGCAGCCGCGCGGTGACGACGTTCCGCGCGCGACGAGGGAATCAGGAGGCGGTGGGCGATCGATCTGCGGCTCTGGGCGACCGGTCGCGTCCGACGCCACGGCTGCGCGTCACTGCAGCGCGTCCGCGTCCACCGAGAACGGGGCGAGCAGGCCGTTGTCGACGTAGTAGGCGATGACCCGGTCGAGGGTCACCATCACCCCGCCGCCGGGCTGGCCGAACCACGGTTCGACCGTCGACACCGTGCACGCCTCGGGGAGCGGAGCGTCGAGGACGTAGCCCGTGCGGGGCAGGTTGAGGTCGGTCGGCGGGAGCGACCTCTGCTCGAACGGCGTCGCGAAGAGGTAGAGGACGTGCCCGGACCGGTTGCCGATGTGATCGAGCACCGCACCCGGAGGGAGGTGGGCGGCAGTGAGCGGCTCGCCGGCCTCCACCGCACCGCGCAGCTGGTCGAGCAGCGCCTGCGTCGCCGTCACGAGAGCCTTGAGCGGCCGATCCTCCGGGAGCGGCGGCGCATCGTGCACCGTGCCGAGTCCCAGGGCCTGCGCGGCCACCTCAGCGTCACTGAACTTCCCGTAGGGCGCGAACCTGCCACGGTCCATCCCGCCGAGCGTGACGGTCCCGTCGGACATGGGAACGAGGATCCACCGGTGGCTGGGGCACGCGGGATGACCTCGACCTCGTTGCCGACCACCACGTGGTCGACATCCACGCCGCGGGCCCGCGCGCGCCGCAGGACCTCAGTCGGATCGGTCATGCCCTCCCCCTCAAGTAGGCCGACTGCTCGGTGACCTTCTCCACGTAGAGCGCGCGGGCCTCGTCCCAGGAGCCGCGCTCGAGGAGTACGCGCTGGACGCCCATGTCGCGGTAGTAGATCCGGTAGCCCCCGACCTCCTCGTCCCACCGGATCCCGTAGATCTCGCTGGTGAGTGGCGGGCTCGCCTGCGTCTGACGGTGCGGCATGAAGAACTCGTGGAACTCCACGAGACCGCGAGCCGCCAGCTCGTCGGCGAGCTCGTCGAGCCGGGCCTCGGCTTGCGCCTTCTGCTGGTCGGCGTCACTCATCGAGCACCCTGGGGCAGCGCGTAGTCGTGGAGGAAGCGGTCGAGCGACTGCAGTCCGTACGTCGCACCGAACCCTGTCGCCCCAGCGCGGCCGTCGAGACCGGGGCCGGGGTCGGCCGGGTGCACGCGGGGCTCGTCCATCTTCGTGATGATGCCATCCTTCGCCAGTCGCCCTGCGAGATGGCGTGGCCGTTCTCGTCGAGGAAGCGGTACTGGAGCCCACCACCGTCCTGGCCGAACGCGGGCGCGACCTCGGACTCCTCGATGCGGACCGACCCGTCCTTGATCGACGGGTGGTCGGCGTCGATCTCCCAGCTGTTGCGCGGGAAGTTGAGCCGGTCTGGTTGCAGCGACCGCTCACTCATCGCGTCGCCGTCGCGGCCGAAGTACTCGCCGCCCGGGCCTCCAATGCGGTCGATCTCCGGCAGGTCACCCGGATCGAGGACCCGCTCCGTGCCCGGCACCCGACCCTCGTTGGGCGCGGCGTTCTGCCAGACCAGTCCATGGGGTAGTCGGGGTTGCCGGTCGGCTTGTAGAACTCGTCGAGGAACTCCTGCGACGTGTCGCGGCCGCCGAGGACGTCGTAGTCCCCGTCGACGATGTCGCGGTTGCTCGCGGAGTAGGACGGACGTTCCAGCTGGTCCAGCGCACCGGTGCCGGCGGTCGCGACCGCGGCGACCGCGTCCGGCACCAGGTGGCCGATCGCTCGGGCCGGGTCGTCGGCCCAGGTGTCCCAGTCCAACAGCGACTTGCCGAGCTCCTTGCCGAAGCCGACGGGGTCGGTCGTCAGGCCGGTCTAGACGCCCTGGGCCATCGTCCACGCGTTCTCGGCCGACAGCTCGTGCTTCTTCATCAGCTCCTCGGGCGTGATGTCCCCGGTCGCGAGCTTGTAGGAGTCGATGACCAGGTTGACGGGGCTGAACGGCACCATCGTGAGCAGGTCCCAGACCGCCTCACCGGCACCCTCGAAGATGCCACCGACAAACTTCAGGCCCGACTCGAGCCAGTTGGGCTCCTCCGGCGCGTCGGCGCACCCGGCCCGCACCTCCCCGGCACACACGTGCGCCGCGTTGTCGAGGTCGGTCCTCGCGGCCTCGAGCGCGCCCAGCGCCTCCTGCTGGATCGGGCTGCCCCAGTCGATGAACGGCTCGGCCGGGTCGGTGCCGCCGCTGCTCCAGTAGGCCCGCATCCGCCCCAGGGAGGAGTCGTACTGCGTGCGCGCGCTCTCGGACTCCCGCTGCCCCCGCTCGTACTCCGACTTGGCCTCGCTCGCGCGGCGCTGCGCCTCCTCGAGCGCACCGGCGTACGACGTCAGCCCGGCGGCGGCCTACTTGAAGCCGTTGCCCGCCTTGATCCAGCGCTCCGGCTCGAGGTCGTGCGCCTCGCGGAACTCGTCGGCGGCGCGGCCGGTCCAGCCGGACACGTCGATCTTCGACAGCGCGTCGCCGGTGTCGTAGAACAGCTGGCCCTTCTGCTCCATCGTGAGGGCCCTGGTCCGGATGGTGCCGGGGTTGCCCTCGATCACGAAGTCCCGCACGTCACATCACCTTGGTGCCGGCGATGGTGCCGTCCGGTCGAAGCTCGCGACCTACCGCGAGGACGCCCGTGAGATCGAGGTCGAGAACGTCGCGATCGTGAACTGATCGCCCGCACCTCGGCGCTTCAAGTTACCTGCGGGTAGGATCCATCTCACGCCGCAGAGCCCTGCCGTCGGCGTGATCGGCGGACCTAGGCTGCGGCTCTGTACGCCCCTACCGAGGAGCAGCCCTTCATGCAGATCTTCGCGATCGTCGTCTCGTTCGCCTTCACGGTCGCCGCCGTGGCGATGCTGGTCCCGGCCGTACGGCGCATGCTGGGCGTCATCCGCAGTGGCCAGCCGGCACCGGGCCGCACCGACAACCGGGGCGGCCGCACGGCGACGATGCTGAAGGAGACGTTCCTCCACACGCGGATGCTGCAGTGGCACTGGGTCGGCATCATGCACTGGTTCGTCTACGCGGCGTTCCTGTTCCTCAGCACCGCCGTGGGGGCGGCGTACTTCCAGCTCTTCGAGCCGTCGTTCGCGTGGCCGCTGGTCGGCCACTGGTACCCGTACGAGTGGTTCAGCGAGCTGATCGGCGTGCTCAGTACGGTCGGCATCGTCTACCTGATCATCTACCGCCAGAAGCACCACCCGCGCAGCGAGGGCCGGCGCAGCCGGTTCTTCGGCTCGACCTTCTGGCAGGCCTACTTCGTCGAGGCGCTCGCACTGCTCGAGGGCGCGGCGATCCTCTTCGTCCGCGCCGCCGAGTGGAAGCTCGACGAGGATGCCGGCCGCAGCCACTACCCGATCGCGTCGTGGATCGGCGACGCGTTCTACCCGAACTCCACCGAGGCCCTCGAGAACACGATCTACGCGATCGCTGCGTTCAAGATCGTGCTGGCGATGATCTGGCTGATGGTCATCGCCCGCAACATCACCATGGGCATCGCGTGGCACCGCTTCACGGCATGGTTCAACATCTGGTTCAAGCGCGAGGCCGACGGCACGACCGCGCTGGGCGCGATGAAGCCGCTGACCTCGGACGGCAAGGCGATCACGCTCGACGACATCGACGACCTCGACGAGGACTCGGTGCTCGGCGTCGGCAAGGTCGAGGACTTCTCGTGGAAGGGGATCCTCGACTTCACCACCTGCACCGAGTGCGGCCGCTGCCAGTCGCAGTGCCCGGCCTGGAACACCGAGAAGCCCCTCTCGCCCAAGCTCCTGATCACCAGCCTGCGCGACCACGCGTACGCCAAGCACGACGGCGACGCTGCGCACCTCGAGCGCGAGCTCGTCGGTGCCGGCGCCAAGGGTGAGAGCGGTGGCACCGGGACCGACGTCCTCGACTACTTCTACAACCCGTCCGACGGCGACTTCGTCATCGACGAGGACGTGCTCTGGAGCTGCACCTCGTGCGGCGCCTGCGTCCAGCAGTGCCCCGTCGACATCGAGCACGTCGACCACATCATGGACATGCGCCGCTACCAGCTGCTCGTGGAGTCCAACTTCCCGGCCGAGCTCAACCAGCTGTTCAAGGGCCTGGAGAACAAGGGCAACCCGTGGAACATGTCGAGCTCTGCTCGCATGGACTGGGCCAAGGGCCTCGACTTCGAGGTGCCGGTCGTCGGCGAGGACCTGGAGTCCCTCGAGTCGGTCGACTGGCTGTTCTGGGTCGGCTGCGCCGGGGCGTACGAGGATCGCGCGAAGAAGACCACCCGAGCGGTCGCCGAGCTGCTCGACATGGCCGGCATCTCCTTCGGCGTGCTCGGCAACGGCGAGACCTGCACCGGCGACCCGGCCCGCCGCGCGGGCAACGAGTTCGTCTTCCAGGGCCTCGCGCAGCAGAACGTCGAGACCTTCAAGGAGTACAAGGTCAAGAAGGTCGTCTCGACCTGCGCCCACTGCTTCAACACGCTCAAGAACGAGTACAAGGACTTCGGCATCGAGCTCGAGGTCGTGCACCACACCCAGCTGCTCAATCGCCTGGTCCGCGAGGGGAAGCTGACCCCGGTCAAGGACGGCGCGGGCGCGGCAAAGCGCTCGATCACCTACCACGACCCGTGCTACCTCGGTCGCCACAACGAGGTCTACACGCCGCCGCGCGAGCTGCTGCAGGTGCTGCCCGGCGCCGAGGTCATCGAGATGGAGCGAAACTCCGAGCGCTCCTTCTGCTGCGGCGCCGGTGGCGCACGCATGTGGATGGAGGAGAACATCGGCGAGCGGATCAACATGAACCGCACCAAGGAGGCCGTCGGCACCGGCGCCGACCAGATCGCCGTCGGCTGCCCCTTCTGCCGCGTGATGCTCTCCGACGGGCTCACCATGCAGCAGAGCAAGGGCGAGGCCCGCGAGGAGGTCGAGGTCCTCGACGTCGCACAGATGCTCCTCGCCTCGGTCAAGGGCGAGCAGGCGACCAAGGCCGCGCCCGGCTCCGCACCCGCCGCCGCACCCGCTGCTGCTTCCGGTGCCGCCGTCGCCACCGACGTGGCGACCAAGGACGAGCCGGAGGCCGGCGACGTCACCGTCACCGAGGACACCGTCACCGAGACCGCCGACGTGGGCCCGGCCGCCAAGGCGTCGGGCGGTACGTCGCTCTTCGACACCCCCGCTCCGGAGGAGCCGGCCCCCGCAACCGAGCCGGCCTCGTCGGGCTCGCTGTTCGACACCCCCGCCCCCACCCCTGCCGCGGCTCAGACTGCAGGCGCGGGCGGCGCGACGGCCGAGGCGAAGCCGGCCGAGGCGAAGCCGGCCGAGGCGTTCTCGGGTGGTTCGCTCTTCGACACCCCTGCCCCCGCGGAGGCTCCCGCGACTCGGGCCGAGGAGAAGCCCGCCGAGGAGGCGCCGGCTGCGAAGCCGGCCGCGTCGACCGACCTCGGCAGCGGCGGGTCGCTCTTCGACCTCGGGACTCCCGAGCCCGCTCCCGCGGCGACCGACCCGAACGCCTCCGCCACGTCGGAGGCGCCCGAGGAGAAGACCGAGCAGAAGCCCGCCGCCGCACCCGCCGCGGACCTGGGGGGTGGCTCGCTCTTCGACATCGCGACACCCGAGCCGACAGCACCCGAGCCGGAGCCCGAGCCGGAGGCACAGGCCGCGCCCGAGCCCGCCGCGGAGGCCGTCTCCGACGTGGCCCCGTCGGGCGGTCCGACGACCACGCCCACCACCGACGCCGACCTCTCGAGCCTGGGGTCGCTCTTCGACCTCCCGGCTCCCGAGACCAGCGCCGCCCCCGCCCCCGAGGCCGTCGTTGCCGGTGAGTCTCCCAGCGACTCAACGCCCGAAGTGACCGCCCCGGAGGCCGCCGTCGCCGGTGAGTCTCCCAGCGACTCAACGCCCGAAGTGACCGCGCCCGAGGCCGCCGTCGCCGGTGAGTCTCCCAGCGACTCAACGCCCGAAGTGACCGCCCCGGAGGCCGCCGTCGCCGGTGAGTCTCCCAGCGACTCAACGCCCGAAGTGGCCGCCCCGGAGGCCGCCGTCGCCGGTGAGTCTCCCAGCGACTCAACCCCCGAAGTGGCCGCCCCGAAGGACACCGTCGCCGCTGAGTCTCCCAGCGACTCACCGCCGAGGGTGCCCGCAGCACCGGCGGCTGGCGGCGAGGCGTCGACGCCGACCACCGACGTCGACCTGTCGGGCCTGGGCTCGCTGTTCGACATCGAGGCCCCAACGTCCGCGCCCGTCGCAGCCGCTCCCCAGACCGAGGCGGCCCCCGCCCCGGAGCCTGCCGACGAGCCCGAGCAGAAGACCGAGCCCGAGAAGCCGGGGGCACCGGCCGCCAGCGCCCCGCCGAGCGGGGCGGACCTCAGCAAGGCCGCTCTCTTCCGCGACCCCGAGGACACCCCGACCGACGCCGCGGCCGAGGACCCGCAGACCGTCCTCGACGCGGACGACGACGAGCCCGCGGACGAGGACACCACGGACGCGAGCGACGTACCTGCGACGACGGACGACGAGCCGAAGCCCGCCGCACCCGCCGGCCCGGCCCAAACGCCGCGCACCGACGCCGACATCAGCGGATCGGGCTCGCTCTTCGACCTCTGAGGCCCCGGGGGTTGTCAGGCACCTCCTGAACATGTCGGCCCGTGCACGGGCCGACATGTTCAGCGATCCCCGGCCGCCCGGGGATCGCCGAAGAGGCACCACGGTGACATCACATGACATCACCAAGACGTTGACTTGACATCACGATGATGTCAGAGTGGTGCGCATGGACATCACCCCGTACGTCGACAGCCTCCGCCGCGACCTCGTCGCCGCGTCCGATGCCGGGGGCGACGAGCTGAAGCAGGCCGCGGAGCGCCTGGCGTACGCCCTCGACCCGAGCGCCCGGCTCGCTCTGATGGAAGCCATCTCGCACGCCGCGGCCGAGATCACCGCCGAACTGCCCGACGGCAGCGTGGACGTGCGGCTCGTGGGCCGCGAGCTCGACTTCGTGGTCGAGGTCGCTCCGCCGGCCGCGATGCCCACCCCGCCCCCGCCGCCCGCCCCCCCGGCGCCGCCGGAGGACGAGGCCGGCGACCTGGCCCGGATCACGCTGCGGATCCCGGAGGCGGTCAAGGCGAAGGCCGAGGAGAGGGCCGCTGCGGCCGGGCAGAGCCTCAACACCTGGATGGTCAACGTGGTGCGCAGCGCCACCAACGAGCACGCCATCAACGTCGACATCGACCTCAGCAGCGTCCCCTTCGTGGGCTACGACCCGTTCGCCGGCAACCGAAAGCCGGGGCAGGGCAACCGCCGGATGACCGGCTGGCTCTGACCGCCTGACCCTCGGGGCACGAGCCCCGCCACCCATCGCCCACCGGACCGGCACCGCCGGCCCGTCGGACGAGCACACCCTCAGGAGACCCGATGAGCAACCAGCTCGACCTCAGCTTCGACACGCCCGAACCCATCGACCTCTACGTCGAGAACGGGCGCGGCCGTCTCGAGGTCACCGCCACCGACACCACCGAGACGACCGTCCGCATCACCGGCGACCGAGCGGAGGAGTTCGACGTACGCGACCTCGGCGACAGGATCGCGATCATCGCCCCCCGGCGCAACGGCGGGTTCCTCGGCCGCGAACCCCGGGCCGAGATCGTCGTCGAGGTCCCCGTCGCCAGCGGGCTGCAGGCCAAGGTCGGCAGCAGCGACGTACGCACCCACGGCCGGTTCGGCGACGTCCGCGTCGACAGCGGCTCCGGCGACGTCGGGATCGACGTCGTCGAGGGGGACACCCTCGTCCAGACCGGCTCCGGCGACCTGGCCGCGGAGCACCTCCTCGGAGAGGCACGCCTCAAGTCGGGGTCGGGTGACGTCTTCGTACGCCGGGCCGAGTCGGCGCTGGTCGTCACGACGGGCAGCGGCGACGTCCGCGTCGAGTCGGCCCGCGCCGAGCTCGCGGTCAAGACGGGATCGGGCGACACGCACGTCCTGTCCATGGGCGGCGAGGCGGTGGTCAACACGGGCTCAGGCGACTTGGTCGTCGGTGAGGTGGCCACGGGGCGCCTCACGGCCAAGACCGCGAGCGGCGACGTCAGCATCGGGGTGGTGCCCGGTACGCCGGTGTGGACCGACGTCCGCACCGCGAGCGGCCGGCTCAGCTCGACGCTCCCGAGCACCGGCGAGCCGGCACCCGACCAGCCCTACCTCGAGGTGCGCGCGACCACGGCGTCCGGAAACGTCACCCTCCACCAGAGCTGACACCCGAACCTCACCCCAGGAAGGAGCACCGCCATGCACGACTCGTTCACCGACATCGAGCTGATCGCACGTCACCGCATCGCCGAGCGGGTGCGCTACTCCCCGCGCGCGCCTCGCACCAAGCGCCGCTGACCCGGTTCTGGCTGCACTGGGTGTGGAAGTCCGACACCTCGAGGGGGTTGTACACCCCTCCCAGTGACGAACTCCCCGCTCGAGCGGGGAGTCTGCGACCGGCGCGGGCCCGAAATCCAGAAACCAGGCTCCCAGAACCCCCCCCGAGCCGGTCAGGACTTCATGGCCACACCGCGACGCCAGTAGCCCATGAAGGCGACCTGGCTGCGGTCGAAGCCGAGCTCCTTGACCAGGTGGCGGCGCAGGCCGGTGACGACCTTCGACTCGCCGGCGATCCACGCGTAGGTGCCGCCCACGCCCGTGACGTCGCCCGGCACCTCCTCGCCCGAGGAGGAGTAGTACGGCGTCTCCCACAGGTCGGGGTCGACCTCGTCGGGCGCCACGTCGACCTGGGCGCCGGGGATGCCGAGGTGGGCGACCACGGCGTCGTGCAGGCCGGTGCCGAGCTCGTGGCCCTCGCGGGCCAGCCACACCACCTCGACGCCCGCCGGACGGCGTACGTCCTGCACGTCTGCAGCGACCGGCACCTCGAGGAACGCCGTGCCCCTGGCGTCGTCGGGCAGCTGCTCGAGCACCGCGCACACGGCGGGCACCGCGGTCTCGTCCCCCACCAGCAGCAGTTCCGCGCCCGGGCCGGGCGTGAACTCGATGCCGCCGTAGGGATAGCCGCGTCGCGGCGCGAGCAGCGCGATGCGGTCGCCTACCGCGGCGTGGGACGCCCAGAGCGAGCCCGGCCCGACCAGGTCGCCCTCGAGGTGGAGCACCATGTCGACCACCAGGGTGGTCTGCGCACCGGAGCCGCGGACGTCGCGGATCGTGTAGGTGCGCATGTGGCCGCGCTCGGCGGCCGGTCGCTCCAGCCACGTCGAGAACCAGGTGTCGTCGGCACCCTCGGTCGAGGTGATGCCGCCCGTCTCGGGATCGGGCAGGATCAGCTTGATCCGCTGGTCCCAGCGTGGGCCGTCGACGCCGAAGTCGGCGAGGTCGGGGCTCCCGAGCTCGACCCGGACGAAGGTCGGCGACAGCCGCTCGACCGCGACCACCTCGACCTCGGTGAACAGCATGGGCAGGACGGCCTCGTTCGAGCTGGCGGTCACGGTCATCGGTTCTCCTGGCTGAGGTGGCTGAGGTGGCTGGACGGGGTGGGCGCGGTGGACGGGATCGGGCGCCGGGGCTGGTGGCGGCCGACCGGTACGACGAGCGGGGTGTGCGAGACCGGGTCGTCGATCACCCGGTTGTCGAGGCCGAAGACGGTGCGCACGACGTCCTCGGTGACGACCTCGCGGGGACTGCCCTCGGCCACGATCCGGCCGGTGTGCAGCGCGACGAGGTGGTCGGCGTAGCGGGCGGAGAGGTTGAGGTCGTGCAGCACCATCACGATCGTGGTGCCGCGACGGGCGTTGAGCTCGGCGAGCAGGTCGAGCATCTCGACCTGGTGGGCCACGTCGAGGTAGGTCGTGGGCTCGTCGAGCAGCAGCAGGTCGGTGCCCTGTGCGAGCGCCATCGCGATCCACACCCGCTGGCGCTGGCCGCCGGAGAGCTCGTCCACGACGCGGTCGGCGAGACCGAGGGTGTCGGTGAGCGTCAGCGCCTCGGCCACAGCCTCGTCGTCGGCGCTCGTCCAGCGACCGAACGGGCCGTGGTGCGGGTGCCTCCCCCGTCCCACCAGGTCGGCGACGGTGACGCCCTCTGGGGCGACGGGGTTCTGCGGCAGCAGCCCCAAGGTGCGGGCGACCTGCTTGGTGGGCAGCCGGTGGATGGCCTCCCCGTCGAGGAGCACAGACCCCGACCGCGGGCGGAGCAGCCGGGCGAGGCCGCGCAGGAGCGTCGACTTGCCGCACGCGTTGGCGCCGACGATGACGGTGGTCCGGCCGTGCGGGACCTGGAGGTCGAGGTCGCGCACGACGGCGGTGTCGGTGTAGCCGAGCGTCAGGTCGCTCGCCTCGAGCCGGGCGTGCGAGGTGGCGGTGGCGGCGGTCATCCCGGGGTCCCCGCGGCGTTGTTCGGCGGAGCGAAGCGGGGGAGAAGAACGTCGTGGGGTGGTCATGCCGCCCTCCTTCCGGTGAGGGGGCCGCGGGCGAGCAGCCAGAGCAGGAACGGTGCCCCGAAGGCGCCGGTGACGACGCCCACGGGCAGGTTGAGGTCGGCGAAGGCGTAGGCGCCGGCGTAGTCGCCGACCAGCACGATCACGGCACCGACGAGGCCGGCGGCAGGGAGCGTCGTACGCCCTCGGTTGAGGGCGCGCGCGATCGGTCCCGACAGGAAGGCCACGAACGCCACCGGGCCGGCGGCGGCGACACCGACGGCGACGAGCAGGACGCCGAGGAGCATGAGCAGGTCGGTGCGGCCGCGCCCCACGCCGAGGCCGGCGGCGGTGTCGTCACCGAGCTCGGTCGCGCGCAGGGAGCGGGCGGCCCAGGCCGTCGCGGGCAGCAGCACGGCCAGCGCGAGGGCCAGCAGCCCGATCGCCGGCCACGCGACGCCGTTGACGCTGCCGGTCAGCCAGCGCAGCACCAGCTGCACGTCCCACTCGTCGACGCGGGTGAAGACGTACTGGATCACGGACTGCATGGCGGCGGCGAGGCCGATGCCGGCCAGGACGAGACGGAACCCGCCGTGGTCGCCGGCGACGGCCCGCACGGCGAGGGCGACAGCGAGGGCCCCGAGGATCGCGGCGGCGGAGACCGGCCAGCCGGTCCAGCCGGCCAGGGCGATGGCGGAGACCGCGGCGGCGCTCGCGCCGAGGCTGATGCCGACGATGTCGGGGCTGGCGAGGGGGTTGCGCAGCGTGGTCTGGAAGATCGCGCCGCCGACGCCGAAGGCGACACCGACGAGCACGGCCAGGACGGCGCGCGGGAGCTTGGACTCCATCACGATGTAGGTGGCACCGGGGATCTGCTCGCCGCCCAGGATGCGCAGGAAGTCGGGGATCGTGACGGTGAAGTCGCCCAGCAGCACTCGCGCGGCGAACGCCCCGACCAGCGCGAGGACGAGGCCCGCGAGGAGGCGTCGGTGGTGGCGCAGCGGCGCCCGGCGCGCACGTCGTACGACGTCGAGGGCGTGCTGGCCGGTCGGCTCCGTGGTGGCGGGGCGGTCGAGGGTCACGCTCACAACGCCCTCCCGGTGCGGCGGATCAGGGCGATGAAGACGGGGACGCCGACGGCGGCGGCCATGATGCCGACCTGCACCTCCGACGGCGGCAGCACGACGCGACCGACCGTGTCGGCGACGACGACGAGCACGGCGCCGCCGACCACGGAGAACGGAAGCAGGCGGCGGTGGTCGGGACCGACGAGGGCGCGTACGACGTGGGGGACGACGAGGCCGACGAAGGCGATCGGTCCGGCCAGCGCGGTCGCGGTGCCGGCGAGCAGGACGATGGCGAGCGCGATCACCAGGCGGTCGCGGGTGGTGTGGCGGCCGAGCCCGCGGGCCAGGTCGTCGCCGAGGGCGAGCGTGTTGAGCAGGCGCGCGCCGGCCAGGGCCAGCAGGGCGCCGAGGACCAGGAACGGGAGCCCGGCGACGAGCACGTCGGTGCCCCGGCCGGCGACGGTGCCGACCTGCCAGAAGCGGAAGGACTCCATGGTCTTGCGGTCGGCCAGGAGCAGGCCGGTGGTCCAGCTGGCGAGGCCGGCACTCAGGGCCGCGCCGGTGATCGCGAGCTTCATCGGGGTGGCGCCGTCGCGACCGAGCGACGCGATTCCGTGGACGGCCGCCGCGGCGACGGCTGCGCCGACGAAGGCCAGGGGCAGGAACTGTCCCATCCCGCTGAAGCCGAAGGACGTCATCCCGATGACCATCGCGAAGGTGGCGCCCGCGTTGACGCCGAGGATGCCGGGATCGGCCAGCGGGTTGCGGGTCAGCCCCTGCATGAGCGCTCCGGCCAGCCCGAGCGCCGCACCGACCGCGAGGCCGAGGAGGGTGCGGTCGAGGCGTGCCTCGACGACCGGGTGGAGCGGGTGGGCAGCGTCCCAGACCGCCTCGACCGGCACGGCGCGAGCACCCACCAGCAGCGACAGCGCGGCGGCACCGGCCAGCGCCACGACCGAGGTCGCGACGCTGACCGGCAGAGCGGGACCACGCCCCTGGCCTCCCCCCGGAGCCCTGGAGACGTCGTCCCGCGTCGGGACGAGGGCTGTCATCAGCCCTCGAGGGCCTCGACCACGCGAGGCAGGAAGTCGCTCACGATGACCGGGATGGAGAGAGGCGTCGGGTTGGTGGACGCCATCGCGTTCTGCTTGTCGGTCTCGGCATACCAGTGACCCTCGGCGATGGCGGGGATCTGGCCGAGCAGCTTGTCGTCCTCGATGGTCTCGACGTTGTCGGGCGAGTCGACCCAGGTGACGAAGACGTCGGAGTCGAGCTCGGCCGACTGCTCGGCCGACACGGTGCCGTAGAACTCGCCCGGCTTGATGGCCTCGGCGACGGCCGGAGCGTCGACCATCCCGAAGTCGCGCAGGATCGAGACGCGCGGGTCCTCCGGGGCGTACATGCCGACGGTGGAGAGGTCGGTGGCGGCGAGGTAGCCGTAGATCAGCTCGGCACCCTCGAGCTCGGGGTTGGCCTCGGCCGCCTCGTCGATGGTGGCCTCGGTGTCGGCCGCGACCTCCTCGGCGAGCGCCGTACGACCGAGCGCCTCACCGACCATCTCGAGCGAGGTCTGCCAGTCGGTGGTCCACGGCGCCTCGGGGTAGGCGACGACCGGTGCGATCTTCGAGAGCTTGGCGTACTCCGCCTCGGTGATGCCGGAGTTGGTGGCCAGGATCAGGTCGGGCGCGAGCTCGGCGACCTCGTCGATCGGCGCGCCGTCGGCGTCGTCGTAGCGCACGGGCGCCTCGGCGCCGGCCTCCTCGATCGCGGCGTCGAACCAGTCGGTCGAGCCGCCCTCGTTGCCGCCCCACGTGATCTTGGTGGCGCCGACGGGCGCGACGCCCAGCGCGAGGGCGTGGTCGTGGTCGGTCCAGCCGAGGGTGGCGACCCGGGTCGGCTCGGCCTCGATCGTGGTCTCCCCGAGCGCGTGCTCGATGGTGACGGGGAACGCGTCGGGGTCGACCGATGTGGTCGACGTGGGCTCCGACGTGGCCTCGGTGCTGCTGGTGGACCCGGTGCTGCAGCCGGTCAGGGCGGCGACCAGGAAGGTGGCCGCGGCGACCTTGATCGGGGTGGGCGCGGCGAGGTTTCGCTTCATCAGGACTCCGTGTGCTCAGTAAGGCAACGCTAACTAAGGCGAGCCTAACCATATTCGTCCCGATTAAGGCAACGGGGGTATGACGTAATCCGCGATGTGGACGTGTCCGGGTGGCCGGACCTCAGATGGGCGTGCGGTGGAACCCCTGGAACGACCGGCTGGGGGTGGGGCCGCGCTGGCCCTGGTAGCGCGAGCCGTACTTCTCAGAGCCGTAGGGGTGCTGGCTCGGCGAGGACAGCCGGAAGAAGCAGAACTGGCCGATCTTCATGCCGGGGTAGAGCTTGATCGGCAGCGTCGCGACGTTGGCCAGCTCGAGCGTGACGTGCCCGGAGAAGCCGGGGTCGACGAACCCCGCCGTCGCGTGGGTGAGCAGGCCCAGCCGGCCCAGTGACGACTTCCCCTCCACGCGCGCGGCGATGTCGTCGGGCAGGGACACGACCTCGTACGTCGACCCGAGGACGAACTCGCCCGGGTGCAGGATGAACGGCTCCTCGCCCTCCGGCTCGACCTCGCGGGTGAGCTCGGACTGGTCGGCGGCCGGGTCGATGTGGGGGTAGCGGTGGTTCTCGAAGACCCGGAAGAACCGGTCGAGCCGGACGTCCACGCTCGAGGGCTGCATCATCGCCTGGTCCCACGGATCGAGGGCGATCCGGCCGGCGTCGATCTCAGCGGCGATGTCACGATCGGAGAGCAGCACGCGGCCGACCCTAGCGCTCACGCCCTCCGGTCGAGGAGGCACGACGTCGCGTCACGGGACCCACTTGCCACAATGGATCGGTGACCTTCCACCGCTACGTCGCCCTGGGCGACTCCTTCACCGAGGGCGTCGGCGACCCCGACCCGGCGCGACCCAACGGCCTGCGCGGCTGGGCCGACCGCGTCGCCGAGGTGCTCGCCCAGCAGACCGACGACTTCGGCTACGCCAACCTCGCCATCCGCGGGCGCAAGCTCGCCGCGATCGTCGCTGAGCAGGTCGACGCGGCCGTCGCCCTCGAACCCGACCTGGTCACCATCCACGGCGGCGGCAACGACGTGCTGCGCCCCCGCGTCGACATCGACGCCCTCGCCACGACGTACGACGACGCGATCGCGCGGCTCAGCGCGACCGGGGCGCACGTGGTCATGTTCACCATCTTCGACCCGGGCGCCGGCGGCATCTACGGCCCCATGCGCGGGCGGATGGCGATCTTCAACGAGTGGGTCCGCGAGATCGCCGACCGCCACGGGGCCACCGTCGTCGACATGTGGCGCATGCGCGACATCGAGATCGCCGGCGTGATGGACACCGACCGCATGCACCTCAACAGCTCCGGTCACACCCACATGGCCCACGCCGTCCTCGAGGCCATCGGCGTCGAGCACGGCCTCGAGCCCGTCACCGTCGGGCCGCTCCCCGTCCTCGGGCGCCGCGAGACCTGGGCCGCCAACGCCCAGTGGACCCGCGAGTTCCTCGTGCCGTGGGTGCACCGCCGCCTCACCGGGCGCTCCTCGGGCGACACCGTCTCGCCCAAGCATCCCGCCCTGTCCAGCATGCGGCACACGGTCGGGTAGCATTCGTCCGGCCGTCCCCGGACGGCACTGCGGATGTAGCTCAGTTGGTAGAGCGCGACCTTCCCAAGGTCGATGTCGCGAGTTCGAATCTCGTCATCCGCTCCAGCCCTTGACCCAGCGCGCCGAGCGCGACGCTCTGCCCAACCGTCGATGTCGCGAGTTCGAATCTCGTCATCCGCTCCAGCCCTTGACCCAGCGCGCCGAGCGCGACGCTCTGCCCAACCGTCGATATCGCGAGTTCGAATCTCGTCATCCGCTCCAGCCCTTGACCCAGCGCGCCGAGCGCGACGCTCTGCCCAACCGTCGATATCGCGAGCTCGAATCTCGTCATCCGCTCCAGTTTCTTGACCCGGCGCGCGCCCGTCGTACGAGCGGTGCGTCAGACACGTTCCGCGCGCTGAGAACCTGCCTCACGCACCGCTCACATCCCCTCGTTGGGGCAGAAGTGAGACTTGCGACTTCTGGGACCAGAGAGGACAGTGAGGCGTCCGTCGTTCTCGGATCGAAGGTCTTCCCCCATGCCTGCACTTCCCCGCCCGACCCTTCGCAGGGTCGCCCACCGCATCGCCGCCGAGGACGCCTCGCGCCCGCTCTGGCGGCACCCCGCGACCATCGCCGCCGCGGCGCTCGCGCTCACGCTCGGCGCCGTCCCCCTGCTTCCCGACGGCAACCAGGACGACCGCGGCGGGATCACCCCGTCCGCCGAGACGACCGAGGCGCCAGGGGTTGTGGGCCGCGGCGGGCTGACGGCAGCGATGCGCGCCGAGATCGACCGCGTGCTCGCCGAGGGAGCCGCCCTCGACCGTGCCCAGGGGCGTACGGCGACCGCGCGGGCGTCGGTGCGTTGCGCCACGTTCGAGGGCCAGCGCTACTGCCTCGGGTTCGGCTGGACCAACCAGTCGGAGGAGGCGCTCGCCCCGCGGCTCAAGACCCGTCCGACGGCTCGCGACGCCGAGCGCACGGGCGACCTGGACGCCGACGGGCTGCTGGCCCGCGCCCAATCGCGCACGTCGACCGCCCGCACCGAGGCCGAGCGCGCCGAGCTGACCATGGCCGCCCGCTCGGTCGGCAAGGTCTGGATGCTGCGCCACGAGATCCAGGGCGTGCCGCTGCCGGAGGGCTTCGCCGAGCGCCACCCCGAGGTGGCGGCTGGCGTCGATGCCCGCGGCGGCTTCGGGGCGTCGTACCCGGAGCGGTCGAAGATCCTCACCAGCAAGGTCGCCCAGGCCCAGAACACCACCTACTGGTGCGGCCCGGCGACGATGCAGGCCATCGGCTGGGGCTCGCAGGGCAAGCGGAAGAACCAGTCCTACTGGGCCCGCCGGCTCGGCACCACCAGCGCCGGCACCGCGATCACCGACATGGTGCGGGTCGTGAACAACAAGACCGACTACGACGAGGACACCCACGCCGGGCCCTACGTCGTGCTCGACATCAGCGACTTCACCTTCAAGCAGTGGTACCGGCTGATGATGCGCCACGTGCACGACTACCAGGCGCCCGTCGTGCTCCACCCCAACCTGCACAAGCAGTACTACCCCTACCTCGACGACGACGCGAGCGGTCACTTCCAGGTCGGCCGCGGCTTCGACCAGAACCCCGGCGGCAACCCGCAGCTCGGCTGGTTCGAGCCGTGGGACCAGTCGCGGTTCGACCCCAGCGAGCCGGCGATCGGCCGCGTGCAGTGGCGCAACGCCTACCGGTCCTTCCGCGCCAACCTCGACCACTTCCAGCACAACGTCGGGGTGTGACGTGCGAGGACGTACGACGACCGCGCTGGCGCTGCTGGTCGCGCTGACCGGTTGCGCCGGGGGCGACGACCCCGACCCGGGCACCAGCCCGGGCCCGCCGCCGACGTCGAGCGCGTCGTCCGCCGAACCGGACGCGCCGACCGGCGGCCCCGTCGACGACCCGGTCGTCGCCGAGCCCACGACCGCGCTGCTCGACTGGCAGGACGCCGGCGTGCCCCCGGACACGCGCTACGTGCGGGGGCCGGAGTGGGAGGCGCTCGGCGACGCGGGCGACGCGCAGGTCGAGCTCACGCGCGACGGCGACGCCGTGACGATCACCGCGGGCCGCGGTCGGACGATCTCGGAGGTCCTGATGAGCCAGGACTGGGCCGTGGTGGTCAAGCAGGACCGCGCCGAGACCGCTCCCAGCGAGGTGGCGGTCGTCGACCTGGGCAGCGGGGAGACGGGTGAGGTCGCCACACCGCCGGCGGCGAGCGGCGGCTCGTGGGCCCTCACCGACGGCGACCTCTGGTTCCCGACGTACGGCGACGGCGGGGCGTACTGCCTGGCCACCGCCGCGCTGGCCGACGACAACGGCGAGGACGGCTGGTGCGCCCCCGACCGCAGCGGCTTCTCCGGCCTCACGGCCAGCGAGCACGGCGTCGGCATCATGACCTTCGACGACGCCCGGCCCGTGGCCTGCCGCACCGTCAACCTCCTCGACGCGGGCGGCGTGCCCCAGCCGGTCGAGGGACCGGCGGAGTGCACGGCCTGGGACGTCGCTGCGACCCCGGACGGTGTCGTGTGGTCGGAGGTGCCGAAGCCGCGGAGGCAGGAGGAGGCCCGCTTCCACGCCTCGGCGGACGGCGCCTTCTTCGATCTCGGCCCCGGTACGACCGGCACCGCGGTCCCCTGCGGCGACTCGGTCTTCTTCGCCCGCGACCCGCAGGGCCCCGACGAGCCGGCCCGGCTGATGCGCTGGACCCCGGACCGTGCACTCGAGGTCGCCTACGAGTCGCCGTCCACCGGCAACGCGTTCCTCGGCGAGCCGGCCTGCGGGGGCGGCGTCCTCACGCTGGCGTCGTACGGCGAGCAGGGCGACGAGCACGTCTGGGCGGAGGTGGGCTGACGTGATGGGCAAGTCTCGGGTCGCAGGTCACCTCCTGCTCGCCTTCCTGGTCGCAGGCCTGGCGAGTTCCATCCGCTACTTCACGGGGTCAGGTCCGGCACTCCTGTGGGGGGCGATCCTCGCCGTCATCATCGGGTGGATCGTCTGGGTCGGCAGGATGCGGCGCGCGGCGCACGGGTAGGCGTCGGACTGTGACGAGCCACTGGTGTCGGACTACGGTCGAGCCGTGTCATTCGAAGGCTTTCCCGTTGCCGCGCTCGACTTCTACGACGACCTCGAGATGGACAACACCAAGTCGTTCTGGGAGAACCACAAGCACGTCTGGAAGGCGTCGGTCGAGGCGCCGATGAAGGCGCTGATGGCGGCGCTGGAGCCGGAGTTCGGCCCGGCGAAGGTGTTCCGGCCGTATCGCGACGTCCGCTTCGCGAAGGACAAGACGCCCTACAAGACCCACCAGGGTGCGTTCGTCGCGGCCGGTCCGCGGACGGGGTGGTACTTCGAGATCTCGCCGCGCGGCACACGGGTCGGCGCCGGCTTCTACGACGCCGACGGCCCGACGCTGGCCGCGATCCGCGCCGCGATGGCGGACGAGAAGACGGGCGCCGCGCTCGACCGCTTGCTGAAGCGGCTCGAGAAGGACGGCTTCGAGGTCGGTGGCGACCAGCTCAAGACCTCTCCCCGCGGCTACCACGCCGACCACCCGCGCATCCACCTGCTGCGCCGCAAGCAGCTGTTCGTCGGCCGGTCCTACGGCTTCGAGGCCGACGCGATCGACGCCGGTCTCGTCGACCGGGTGCGCGAGGACTGGCGGTCCCTGCGCCCGCTCGTCACCTGGCTGCGCGCGGTCCCGGTCGACTGAGACCACGTGGGGAACGTTCGGGTCGTCGGAGGGGCGCTCGGACCGCCCGACGGTTCCCCAGACCGTCCTCGCGCGGTCACGGGGGCAGCGGTTCGACCGACCCGCGGAGTTCGGCCGGCGGTGGCGCGGAGTTCACGCAGGAGTCGGGCGTGCGGACGAGTCTCGCGCCATGGCGAAGAGACTGTTCCTGCTGCACCTCGGTCCCCGCCCGGTGGACGCCGAGTCGATGGCCGAGCCTCTCGCGGTCGGAGGTGTGAAGGTCCCTGACGTGGACCCCGACGTCCTCGCGCACGCCGAGGTCGAGATCCTGCGCTCGCACAAGACCGTCGGCCTCCGCCGCAAGGACGTCGAGGGCGCGTGGGCCGGGGTGTGTCGACGGGCCAGGAAGACGGGCACCGACTGCTTCGTGAGCATGCCGGGATGGTTCGCCGCGACCCCGGCGCAGGCCGCGCTGGCGCTCGACGGGCTCGCCGACTTGCGGGTCGTCCTGGTGGCGACCAGCGGGTTCGCCGAGCCGCCGCGGAGCTGGCTGTCGCAGGTGGCGGACGAGCGAGCACACGTCCTGCCCGCACACCTCAGCGACGAGCAGCTCGCCGCACAGGTCGCGCGCGTCGCCCTCATGGAGGAGGAGGCACGCCTCGACCGGCGCCTCGCCAAGGTGGCGCGGCGACGCCGGATCCTCGACCGGAGGCCGGCCGCCTGACCGAACCCGGGGTCGCCCTCAGTGGGGCTGCCAGGCGTCGTCGTCCTCGGTGAGCGCGGCGACCTCCGGCGGGAGCGTGCCGTCGGCGAGCTGCTGGATGGTGACCTGCTCGAAGACGTTGCGGAGCGAGTGGCGCGCTGCGATCCACACGTGCTGCAGCACCTGCGCGCTGTCGTCGTACTCGACCGCCTCGGGACGCAGGCCGTAGACCGACACGAGCGGCCCGTCGACGGCCCGGATCACGTCGGCCACGGTCACCGACTCCGGCTTGCGCGCGAAGCGCCACCCGCCGGACTGGCCGCGCTGCGACACCACGATGTCGGCGCGGCGGAGGTCGGCGAGGATGGCCTGGAGGAAGCCGTGCGGGATCCCCTGCGCCTTGCCGAGCTGCTCGGCGCTGACCGCGGTCCCGTCGGCGCGCACCGCGATCTCGATCAGGGCCCGGAGGGCGTAGTCGGCTTTGGCGGAGACGCGCATATGGCCAGTTTGTCAGATATGTCGGCAGACACAGTGCTCTTGGTCGACGCGGGGCCGGGCACGCGTACGCCGCTCCCGCGGGCGGCGGGAACGGCGTACGTCGTCGGGCTGGTTGTCGTCGGGCTGGTTCAGGCGGTCGCGGTCGCGAGCTCCGGCTCGTCGCTCGCGGCAGCGCGGGACACGCGCTCCTGCTTGACGGCCCACACGATGGCGGAGACCCAGAGGACGACGATCACCACGGCGATGGCGGCCACACCGACGCCGGGGACGCCGGCGGTCTCGAGCAGCGTCTTGGAGTTGGTGAGGATGATCAGGCCGCCGGCGGCGGTGCCGAGCACGCGGGGCGCGAGGTGCCTGACCAGCCAGGCGGCGATCGGCGCCGCGATCACGCCACCGGCGAGCAGCGCCACCGCGAAGCCCCAGTTGATCCCGGCGGATCCGAGGCCGACGAGGAAGCCGAGCGAGGCACCGACGGCGACGACGAACTCGGAGGCACCGATGGAGCCGACGACCTTGCGCGGCTCGAGACGGCCGCTGGAGAGCAGCGACGTGGTGCCGACCGGGCCCCAGCCGCCGCCACCGACGGCGTCGAGCGTGCCGGCGACCAGGCCCATCGGGGCGAGGAAGGCCGCAGAGGGCCGCCCCTTGAAGGTGGGACGCGCGCCGCCGAGACGCAGGAAGCGGTAGACGACGTAGAAACCCAGGCTCAGCAGGATGACCGCGACGAGCGGCTTGGCGACCGCAGCGTCCAGGTTGGACAGCAGCGTCGCACCGAGGAACGCGCCGACGAAGCCGGGGATGGCGAGGATCGACACGGTGCGCCAGTCGACGTTGCCGAACTTGTGGTGCGAGACGCCGGAGACCAGCGACGTGCCGAGCTCGGAGAAGTGGACGGCGGCCGACGCGGCGGCCGGGGCCACGCCCACGGCGAGGAGGAGCGTCGACGACGTCACGCCGTAGCCCATGCCGAGGGACCCGTCGATGAGCTGGGCGATGAGGCCCACGACCCCGAGAACGATGAGCTTGCGCATGGTGCGGTGTCCTTCCGGGACGGAGCGGCGAGGCAGTAGTCGTGCGACTGGGGTATGTCAGGTGAAAGAGTAGACATACTTTGGGTGATAGACAAAACCGACCTGGTACACGGCGTGTCCGCGCACCCGAGATCGGAGGTGGATCGCGGCGAGTTGCCCGGTTCGTGTTGCGCGAGCGCGGATCGCGAGGCATCCTTTAGTTACCGGTGAGTAGAACTACTCAGTAACGCTCGCCTCCGAGACCGCAGACCCGCACAGGAACAGGTGGAAGCTGTGAGCCACTACAAGACCAACCTCCGCGACATCGAGTTCAACCTCTTCGAGGTGCTCGGCCGCGACGCGGTGCTCGGCACCGGCCCCTTCGGCGAGGTCGACGGCGAGAGCGCCCGCGAGATCCTCCGCGAGGTCGAGCGCCTCTCCCGCGAGGACCTCGCCGCCTCCTACGAGGACAGCGACCGCAACCCGCCCGTGTTCGACCCCGCCACCCACACCGCTCCCGTCCCGGAGTCCTTCAAGGCCAGCTACCAGGCCTGGATGGACTCGGAGTTCTGGCGCCTGCAGGTCTTCGAGGAGATGGGCGGCACCCCCGCGCCGTCGTCGCTGGTCTGGGCGATCGGCGAGATGGTGCTCGGCGCCAACGCCCCGGTGTGGATGTACGCCGCCGGCCCGGCGTTCGCCAACGTCGTCCACCGCAACGGCAACGAGCGCGACAAGCGCGTGGCCCAGCACATGGTCGACCGCCAGTGGGGCTGCACCATGGTCCTCACCGAGCCCGACGCCGGCTCCGACGTGGGTGCAGGCCGCGCCAAGGCCGTGCCCAACGAGGACGGCTCGTGGAACATCACGGGCGTCAAGCGCTTCATCACCAGCGCGACGCACGACATGAGCGAGAACATCATGCACCTCGTCCTCGCGCGCCCCGAGGGCGTCGAGGGCGTCGGCGGCCCGGGCACCAAGGGCCTCTCGCTCTTCTGGATGCCCGAGCACCACTTCGACCCCGAGACCGGCGAGCTGACCGGCGAGCGCAACGGCGTCTACGTCACCAACGTCGAGCACAAGATGGGCATCAAGGTCTCCAACACCTGCGAGGTCACCTTCGGCGACCCGCAGGTGGGCGGCGGCGAGCCCGCCAAGGGCTGGCTGCTCGGCGAGGTCCACGACGGCATCGCCCAGATGTTCCAGGTCATCGAGAACGCCCGCATGATGGTCGGCACGAAGGCCATCGCCACCCTCTCCACCGGCTACCTCAACGCCCTCGACTACGCCAAGGAGCGGGTCCAGGGCGCCGACCTCACCCAGGCTGCTGACAAGACCGCGCCGCGCGTCACGATCACCCACCACCCCGACGTACGCCGCTCGCTGATGACGCAGAAGTCGTTCGCCGAGGCCATGCGCGCGCTCGTGCTCTACACCGCCACCTGGCAGGACCAGGTGATGATCGCCGAGCACGAGGGCACGCCCGACTCCGACGAGGCCCGCCTCGCCGCCGCGGTCAACGACCTGCTGCTCCCGATCGTCAAGGGCTACGGCTCGGAGCGCTCGTGGGTGCTGCTGGGTACCGAGTCCCTGCAGACCTTCGGCGGGTCCGGCTTCCTGCAGGAGTACCCGGTCGAGCAGTACGTCCGCGACGCCAAGATCGACACCCTCTACGAGGGCACCACCGCGATCCAGGGCCAGGACTTCTTCTTCCGCAAGATCGTCAAGGACCAGGGCCGCGCGCTGGGCCACCTCGCCAAGGAGATCGAGGGCTTCATCGCCTCCGAGGCCGGCAACGGGCGTCTCAAGACCGAGCGCGCCCTGCTCGCCACCGCCCTCGAGGACGCCAACGCGGTCGTCGGCCACATGATCAACGACCTCATGTCGTCGGCCGAGGAGCTCCGCAACATCTACAAGGTGGGCCTCAACACCTCCCGCCTGCTGATGGTGCTCGGCGACGTCGTGTGCGCCTGGCTGCTGCTGCGCCAGGCCGAGGTCGCGCTCGACAAGCTCGCCGGCGACGTCTCGGCCAAGGACAAGGCGTTCTACGAGGGCAAGGTCCACGCCGCCCAGTTCTTCGCCCAGACCAACCTGCCGAAGATCAGCGCCGAGCGCGCCATCGCCGAGGCCACCACCCTCGACCTGATGGACCTCGACGAGGCCTCCTTCTGAGGTTCCGCCCGATCGCCGGCCGAGCGCTGTAACGCCGGGTTAGTTGCTGTACCCACCCCCCTTGCAACAGGGTGGGTACAGCACATGACCCGGCGTTGCATCGCGCTCTGGGTCTGTCGGCTCGGCCCCTCAGGCCGGGAGCGTGAACCACACCGCCGCGCCGCCGCCGGGTGCGTCTGCGATCCCGGTCCTGCCACCGTGCACCTCCACGATGCGGCGCGCCGTGGCCAGGCCGATCCCCGAGCCGTCGACCGAGTGGTCGGCGCGGGCGTGCAGGGCGAAGACCTGCTCACGCTGCTCGGGAGGCACCCCGTCGCCGTTGTCGGAGACGACGATGCGCCACTCCTCACCGGAGCGCTCGGCCTCGACCCCGACGACCGGCCGCCGACCCGGCGGGACGAACTTCACCGCGTTGGACACCAGGTTGAGCAGCACGGCGTAGAGCTGCGTGCCGTCGCCGCGCACCACGGGCAGCTCGCTGCGGTCGATCCGGGCCTCGCGCGCGGTGAGCGCGGGACGCAGGTCGTCGACCACGTGGTCCAGCACCTCCTCGAGAGCGACGTCCGCCTGCTCCTGGTTCGCCCCCCGGCGGGCGGAGTCGAGGATCGAGTCGATCAGCGCGGCCATCCGGTGGCCCGCGTCGACCGCGGCCTGGGCCAGCTCGGTCGCGTCGCGGTCACCGGCGACCGCCGGCTCGCCGAGCAGCAGCTCGACGTTGGCGAGGAGCGCGGTGAGCGGCGAGCGGAGGTCGTGGCTGACCTGTGCCGCGAACAGCGTCAGCAGCTCGTTGGACCGGTCGAGCTGGTCGCGAGCCGCGGTGAGCTCGGCCAGGGAGCTCCGGAGCTGGCGACTGCGCAGACGGAGCTCCAGGACGTCCACCGCCCGCGAGGCGAGGACGGCGAGCACCCGCGCCCGGCCGGATCCGAGGTCGTGGGGCACGTCGTCGAAGACGCACAGCCGCCCGAGCACGATCCCCTCCGAGGTCACCAGCGGCGCCGAGGCGTAGAAGCGGACGTGGCCGAGGCGACCGCTGACGAACGGGTTCGCCTCGAACCGCTCGTCCGCTCTCGCGTCCGGTACGACGACCACGGCCGGCTCGTCCAGCACCACGGCGCACATCGAGTCGTCGCGCTCGCAGATGGACCGGTCGACCCCCGCGGTGGCGACCTGGTGCTGGTGCGTGCTGGTGATGATGTTGACCGCCGCGCCGGGCACGTCGCAGGCCAGGGCCGCGAGCTCGGCCAGCTCCCGCAGCCCCCGGTCGTCGGACTCCTCCAGCAACCCGTAGCGGGCTATCGCCCCGTCAGCCTCGTCCATGACCGTCCGTCCGGTCATCCCGGTCAGCCCGGTCGTTCCTGTCATCCCCGGCACCGTCGCCTCCCACCCGCCACCCGCGGCGGGCCCCTGTCGTCACGCCTCGGGGTGCAGGCCAGTCTGATCTCCCGAGACGGCGCCACCGACCTCGTTGCGCGGCAGCCGCAGGACCAGCGTCGCACCTTCCTGGCTGATCTGCCCCCCGCTGGCTGCGGCGAGTTCCGAGATGCTCGCCCACGCCGACGGGGCCGCCCGGTCGGGGACGAGGTCGCCGGAGCCGACGACCCGGACCTCGTAGTGGCCGTGGTGCGGAGCCACCGAGAGCTCCACCTGATCGGCGCCGCAGCTGCGGGCGTGCTGGACGAGCGCCTCGACCAGCTGGGCGACGAGCTGCGGCTCGAGGCGGGTCGGGGCGACCTCTCCCCGACGGTGCGTGACCGGGGCCGAGGACGAGTCGAGGCGGGCGGCGACGTCTCCCACGAGCGCGTCGAGGTCGAGGTCGATCGCCATGGCGCGGTGACGGGTCTCGGACAGCGTCACGAGGTCGTCGATGGCGAGCGAGAGGCGGTCGAGCTCGTGCACGCACCGGTCCAGCTCCGCGGCCACCGACGGGGTGGTCTCCGGCCACAGCGCCAGGTCCTCCAGCTCCAGCCGGAGCGCGGTCACCGGGGTGCGGAGCTCGTGCGAGGCGCGTACGGCCACCTCCCGCTCGTTGCTGATGAGCAGGTCGATCTGCTGGCCGGCCTCCACCAGCGCGCGTCCCACCGTCCGCACCTCCGGGACGCGGTGGTCGGCCAGGGCGGGGTCGGGGCGGCGCCCCTCGCCCAGCCCCCGGGCCGCGTCTGCGAGGCCCTGGAGAGGTCGTGCGAGCCGCCGCGCGAGGACGATCCCCACGAGCGCCGCGAAGGCGATGAGCAGCAGGCCCTGGACCACGAGCGTCAGCACGGCCCCCGAGATGCCGTCACTCACGGCAGCCGCGGTGCGGGTGACGGTGACCTCGCCACCGCCGGCCAGGTCGTGGCTGCCGGACACGCTGCCCGGTTCGTCGATGCCGGCGGGCGCCGCCGACGTCACCGAAGCGCCGGTCGCGTCGCGGAAGGCGATCTGCTCGCCGCTGGCTGCAAGGGTGTCCAGCTCGGCGTCCGTGACGGGCTGACCGGCCTCGAGCCGCTGGTCGAGGAGCACCGACACCACCTCCGCGGTGCGCTCCACCCGGGCCTGCTCCGCCGTGCGGACGAGGTCGGCGAGGAGGTACGCCCGCGGTACGCCGTACAGCGCGACGACGAGGACCGTCAGGCCGACGAGCGCAGCGACGAGGCGCTCACGCACCTGGCACCGGGCGCTCGAGCCTGAACCCGACCCCCCGGATGGTCGTGATCTCCTCCCGAGCACCCGCCTCCTCGAGCTTCTGGCGGAGGCGGCCCATGGTCACGTCGAGGGTCTTCGTCGAACCGAACCAGTTCTCGTCCCACACCTCGCCCATGAGCCGCTCGCGGGTCAGGACGCTCCCTCGCTCCGACTCCAGGAGGGCGAACAGGTCGAACTCCTTGGTGGTGAGCACGATCTCCCGACCCTCGAGCAGGACCCGGCGGGCGGGACGGTCGACCCGCAACCCGCCGGAGTCCTCGACCTCAGCCGTCACGGGCTCGGCGCCGCCGGCAGCCACGCGGGCGTGACGCCGCAACAGCGCCCGGGTCCTCGCGAGCAGCTCGGCGAGGGCGAACGGCTTGCCGAGGTAGTCGTCGGCCCCGACGTCGAGGCCGACCACGCGGTCGAGCTCGCCGCCGCGGGCCGTGAGGATCAAGATGGCCCCGACGTAGCCGTCCGCGCGCAGCTGCCGGCACACGTCGAGACCGTCGAGGTCGGGGAGCCCGAGGTCGAGCACGACGAGGTCCACGCCGCCGCGGGCGACGCGTTCGAGCCCTGCCGTGCCTGACGGCACCCGCTCGACCTCGTACGCCTCACGCTCGAGCGTCCTGACCAGGGGCAGGGCAATCCCGTCGTCGTCCTCGACAACCAGCACGCGGTCCACGTCACAGAGCATACGGAGGCCTGTCGGCGACGGGGGTCCGAACGGCACGCGAGTCGACGGCGAGCAGGAGGAGTGTCACGATGGCGAGGGCGACGACACCGGCAGCGGCGGGTCCCCACCGGAAATCCCCGCCGGTGGGCCCCCCGACGCTGGCGCCGAGGACCTGGCCCGCGGCGACCGACGTCGCGACCAGGGTCGCCGCGGCGCGGGACCCGTAACACCCGCGGCACCAGAGCCGACCCGCGACCAGCAGCCCCACCGCCGCGACGGCCCCGACGAGCAGCACGAGGTAGGCGGGTGCGGTCTCGCGCGAGAGCGACCCGGCGGCGAGAAGCAGCGCGGCGGCGAGACCGGCTGCCGCGAGCCGCGACAGCGTGGTCGTCGTACGCATCAGAAGTCCCGGTCGGAGGTGCCGAGCTCCGTCGTCGCGGTGGTGGAGCACGCGGCGCCGGCGAGGTCGGTCGCCGCGGCGGACGGCGTCCAGACGAGCGCGCCGGACCCGCTGGCCGTCCGCAGCCCGCTCCCGCTGGACAGGCTGCCCAAGGTCAGCGTCACGGTCGTGACGGGGACACCGGCCACGGTTGACGTCGTGGCGACCATGGTCGCGTTGAGCTGGGCGGTCGTGCGGTTCCTGATGAAGTTCTGCTTGAGGTTGACCGACCCGAGGTTGACCGCGGCGCCGTTGCGGAGCACGTCGAGGGTGTCGCCGCTGGAACCGAGCCCCAGCAGGTTGCCGTCGCGCAGCCGCACGGTGACGGGCACGGCCGTCCCGGTCCAGCCCGGGCTGATGGAGTCGGTCCGGACCTGGTCGGTGTAGGTCAGCCGGAGCACGTCGCCCGCGTCGAGCCGGCCCGCGGTGCCGCCGTTGACCGCCTGGACGTCGTAGCCGCGCAGCGGGCTGTTGTCGACGCGTCGGGCGCTCGTCGTCGCGGACGTTGTGGTCACGCCCCGGCTGTCGATCATCACGGCACGGAAGTCGTAGAGGCCGTCGGCGACCGTCGCGGTGTTCCAGGAGCAGGAGTACGGCGCGGCCTGGTCGGTGCACACGGCCGTCCAGCTCGTCGTGCCGCTGGGCGCCCGGTCGATGCGCACGGACGTGACGCCGGCGGTGGAGCTCGCCGAGGCGGCGAGCGTGACCGTGCCGGTCAGCACGGCACCCGGGTTCTCCATGGACACCGACGCGACGGTGTTGTCCACGGTGCGGTTGGCGACCACCGCCGACGTGGTCGCGAACCCGACAGCGTCGGTGGCGATCGCCCGGAAGGAGTAGGTGCCGCTCGCCAGCGTGGTGGTGTCGAAGCGGCAGGTGTAGGGCTCGTCCTCCGGGCTGCACGCCGTAATCCACGTCGACGTACCGCTGCGCAGGTGCTGCAGCTGGACCCCGGCGATGCCGCTCTCGCCGTCGGCGGCGTTGGCAGCGAGCGTGACCGTGCCACGGAGGGGCGACCCGGGGTCGACCATGGTGACGGTGGGTGCGGTGTTGTCGACCAGGACGTCGCCGATCACCTCGGAGACGGTGCTGGACGAGCCGCTGGTGGCGACCGCCCTCAGGTCGTAGGTGCCGCCGCTCACGAGGCCGGCCGTGCTCCAGGTGCACGTGTAGGGGGCTGCGCCGATCTTGCAGACGTCCATCCAGGCCGTGCTGTCCGCGACGGCGTACTGGATGGTGACGGTGTGGGCGAGGCTCCCCGCGTTGTCGACGCGGGCCGTCAGGGGGACGGCGCCGCGAACGACGTCAGCGGGGGCGTCCAGCTCGACCAGGACGTCGTTGGCGACGACCGTGCCCACCACGTCGGAGGTGGTGGAATAGCCGGCGCGGTCGGTGGCGACTGCGCGAAGCGTCTGGGGGCCGTCAGCCACGGCCGTGGTGTTCCACGGGCACGAGGCGGGCGCGGCGGAGGTCGTGCAGATCGTGGTCCAAGCGGCGGTGTCGGACGGCCGGTGCTGCAGGACGACCGCACCGATCCCGGTCTCGCCGTCGGAGGCGTCGGCCGTCACCGTGAGGGTGCCCTTCACGGGCGAGCCCGGGTTGCGGACGGCGACTACCGGAGGCGTCCAGTCGGCAGCGGCGGTGACCGTGCTCGTCGCGTGGGTGGTGCGGGCGACGAAGGTCGCTCGGGACTGGCCCGGCATCCCCAGCGCGACGCTCGCCGCGACCGCCGCGAGGGCGGTCAGCGCGAGCAGGCGGGGACGGGACACGGGAGCTCCTGGTCGAGGTGGAAGAGGATGCGGGCAACGCTACGAAGCCGGGCACCACGGCTCGGCAACAAGCGGATCCACCCAGATCACAGGCTCGCAACAGGACGGGCGGACGCCCCGGGGAGGTCGCGGCGGCGGGACTCGCGGACGGCGCCGACCAGCTCGAACAGGGCGAAAAGCGCGATGAGAGCGGCGGGGACGCCGATGAGCAGGATCCGCACCTCTCGGTGGGCGAGGGCGATGAACGCCCAGCCGGCGTGCGGCACGCTGAACTGCACGACGGGCTGCTCGTCGTCGACCAGCTGGAAGAGCCACGGGTCGGGGGTGGGGTTCGCATCGCCCTTGGTGGTCAGCACCGTGCCTCCACCCTCGGCGGGCTCCATCGCGGTGATCCGGTGCGTCACCAGGTTGGGCACCCCGGAGTCGGGCGGGGGCAGGTAGGTGATCACGTCGCCCACGCGGAGGTCGGCGACGGGGACGGCCTTCTCGAAGACGACCGACCCCTTGTCGTGCGTGCCGGTCATCGAGGGACCTGTGATGACGTAGCGGCTGTAGCCGAAGAGGCTCGGCGCGATCCAGGCCGCCAGGCCGGCGATGAGGGCCAGGACGAGGAGGTTGCCCGACCAGCGAGCAAGCCTGCGCAGCGGTCCGGTGGCGGTTGCGGTGGCCATGGTGGCTCCTCAGTCGGCGGGTCGGCGGGTGGCGGGTCGGGTCCTGGGGGTGCGAGCCTCCGGCATCAGCAAGAGGCGGGTCAGGCGGAGGCGGCCCCCAGGTGCCGCCCCCGCCCGGGGATCACTGGTTCGTGGTCGTGCCCGCGAGCTGCACGGAGTCCCAGGCGTAGACGGCACCGGCGGTCTTGCCCTGGTCGGCGTTCGGGGTGTCCTGCGCGAGCTTCACGGTGAAGGTGAAGTTGTGGGTGGCGCCGGCGGGCCAGTCGCCGAGGACGTTCTTGGTGCCGTCCGCGAGGCCGCCGAAGGTGCCCGAGTAGACGGTGGCCTTGGTGGTGGTGTCGACGATGTCGAGGGTGAGGTTGGCTCCGGTGAAGGTGTTCGACGAGGACACCTCGGTCAGCGAGAAGGACGCGGGCAGCGAACCGGTGTTGGTCAGCGCGAGCGAGCCGTTGAGGGTGTCCCCCGGCTTGAGGTTGGTCAGGTTGAAGACCGCCTGACCGGCCTTGCTGTTGCTCTGGCTGAGCGTACCGGCGGTGACGGCGCTGATGGTGTTGCCGGTGGACGAGGTGAACGTCGCGCCCGAGCCGACCGCGACGGTGCCGGCGGCGAGGAGCGTGGCGAGCGAGACGAGGATCTTGCGGTTCATGGTGGATTCTCCTGGGGTGGGCAGCGCCTCCGCTGCGGTGGTCGTGGCCTCTGTGGCAACAACCAGAACGCTAGGGAGGCCCACACCAAGTGCAGGCAACATCGATCTCCCACCCAGGTCACAAACCGGCCGACCCGACAACGGTCCGACAACGCCGGGCAACGTGCGGCGGCGCGCGTGACAGGTGTCACGGGCAGGTCGTGACACCTCGGCCAGGGCCCGGAGGGCGTACGACGACACGCTGGAGCACATGACGACCCCAGCTATCCACGCGACCGGGCTGCGCAAGGCCTTCCGATCGACCGACGGCACGACCGTGGTCGCGGTCGACGACGTCGACCTCACCGTCCACCCGGGCGAGATCGTCGCGTTCCTCGGGCCCAACGGCGCCGGCAAGACCACGGCGGTCGACATGCTGCTCGGCCTCACGGCGCCCGACGCCGGCACGATCGAGGTCTACGGCACGTCCCCCGCGGACGCCGTACGGCGAGGTCTGGTCTCGGCGGTCATGCAGACGGGCGGCCTGCTCAACGACTTCACCGTCGGCGAGACCGTCCGGGCGATCGCCGCGCTGCACGGCCGCTCCGACCGGGTCGAGGTGGTGCTCGAGCGGGCCCACCTCACCGGCCTCGCCGCCCGGCGGGTCGAGGCCTGCTCGGGCGGTGAGCAGCAGCGGCTGAAGTTCGCGCTCGCGCTGCTGCCCGACCCCGACCTGGTCGTCCTCGACGAGCCGACGACCGGCATGGACGTCGGGGCGCGGCAGGAGTTCTGGCAGGCGATGCGCGAGGACGCCGCCCTGGGCCGCACCATCGTCTTTGCCACCCACTACCTCGCCGAGGCCGACGAGTTCGCCGAGCGCACCGTCTTGATGAACCACGGCCGGATCGTCCACGACGCCGCGACGGCCGACGTGCGAGCGGCGTACGGCGGGCGCACCCTCACCTTCCGGCCACCGGCCCGGGTGGTCGGCACCGACGGGATCGATGTCGACTGGCTCGCGCGGGTGCGCCGGGCCCTCGAGCCCCTCGGCGTCACCGATGTCGACGTCTCCGCGGCGAGCCTCGAGGCCGCGTTCCTCGCCCTGACCGCGGAGGCGCCGGTCGACACCATCCTCGAAGGAGCCACCCGATGAGCACCACGACCCTCACCCACTCGCGCACCGAGGACGGCGCACGCACCACGCCCCGACCGGACATGCTCACCTACGCGCGTCTCGACCTGCGTCGCCAGCTGCGCGACCGGATCGGGATGTTCTTCGTGGTCGGCCTGCCGACGTTCATGTACCTCGTCTTCGGGATCGGGTCCGACGACCCGGTCGGCAGCGGCAACGTCGGGATGTACGTGATGATCTCGATGGCCGCCTACGGCGCCGTCACCGCCACCACCAGCGTGGCCGGGAGCGCCGCGACCGAGCAGGTCATGGGCTGGGGCCGCCAGCTCGGCCTCACGCCGATGCGGCCGGTCGGCTTCGTGGTCGCCAAGGCCGCCGTCGCCATGACCGTGGCCGCGGTCCCGGTGGTGGCCATCTTCGCCATCGGTGCGGTCACGGGCGCGCGGGGTGACTTTTCGGACTGGCTGCTGTCGGGAGCATTGGTGTGGCTCGGCTCCGCGTTATTCGCGGTCTACGGCCTGGCGGTCTGCCTCGCATTCCGTGGCCCCAACGCACCGGGCATCGCCTCCGGGATGATCGTGGTGCTCGCCTTCCTCGGCAACGTCTTCACGCCGATGAGCGGCTTCATGCTCGACCTGGGCCGGTTCACGCCCCTCTACGGATACGTCGCCCTGGCCCGGTTCCCCCTCACCGACGGGTGGCTGCCGGTGGGCGGTCGTGACCCGCTGTGGCTGCCGGTCGCTAACGTGCTCGCGTGGACGGTGATCTTCGGGCTGGTGGCGCTGTGGGGCGTACGCCGGAGCCGGGCGCGCACGTGACCGCCGCCGGAGGCGGGCAGCCGCTGCCCGACAACCCCTGGGAGAAGTGGGGGTGGGCCTTCGCCGCCATCTGGCTGGTGTTCCTCGCCTTCCCGGTCATCGCGGTCGTCGAGTCCGAGGCCGCGATGCCGGCGAAGGTCGTCACGATGCTCTGCATCGCCGGCTTCGCGGTGGCCAACGTGCTCGGCTACTCCTCCCGCCTCAGCGCGTGGTGGGCCCTGGGCCTGATGGTGGCGCTGGCGCTGGCGACGGCACCGGTGATCGGCATCGGGATCATCTCCTTCACGCCCTACCTCGCGATCCTCTCGGCGCTCGAGCTGCCGCGCCCGTGGTGGAAGTGGGCCGTAGGCGTGTGGGTGGCCTTCCCGCTGCTCTCGCTGCTGGACATCGACGGCTTCCCGACCTTCTTCTTCCTGATGCTCTGGCCGATCATGATCGGCGGCGTGCTGCTGCGGCTCTTCGGCGAGCGGGAGTACCTCGCGAACGCGGCACTTCGCGAGCACGCCGTCGTCATCGAGCGCGAGCGGGTGGCCCGCGACGTGCACGACGTCCTCGGGCACTCGTTGACGGCACTGTCGGTGAAGGCCGAGCTGGCTGCGCGGCTCATCGACATCGACCCGGCCCGCGCCAAGCAGGAGCTGGAGTCCATCCAGGCGACCGCGCGCCAGGCGCTGGCCGAGGTGCGGGCGACGGTCGGCGGACTGCGCGCCGGGAACCTCGAGGCCGAGCTGGCGGCCGCACCCCTCGTGCTGGCGGACGCCGGCATCACCGCGACGGTCGACGGCACGGTCGCCGACACCGATCCGCGTCACCGCGCGCTCCTGGCGTGGGTGCTGCGCGAGGCCGTCACCAACGTCGTACGCCACTCGCGGGCGCACGCCGTCGTCATCGAGCTGGGCCCGAGCGGTATCGCCGTGACGGATGACGGCACGGGCTGCGACGGCGCGGAGGGCAACGGGCTGCGCGGCATGCGGGAGCGCGTCGCCGGCGCCGGCGGCACCCTCGAGGTGGGACCGGCCACTCCCGGCACGCGACTGGAGGTGGTCCTGCCGTGATCAGGCTGCTGCTCGCCGACGACCAGGCGCTCGTGCGGGGCGCACTCGCCGCGCTGCTCGACCTCGAGTCCGATCTCGAGGTGGTCGCCCAGGTCGGCCGCGGCGACGAGGTCGTCGAGGCGGCTCGGGCGTCCGGGGCCGACGTGTGCCTGCTCGACATCGAGATGCCGGGGCTCAACGGCATCGACACCGCCGCGGCCGTACGACGCGAGCTGCCCGGCGTACGGTCGCTGGTCGTCACCACCTTCGGCCGGCCGGGCTACGTCCGCCGGGCCATCGAGGCCGGCGCGTCGGGCTTCGTCGTCAAGGACACGCCCGCCCGGCAGCTCGCCGACGCCGTACGACGTGTCCACGCCGGCCTGCGGGTGATCGACCCCGACCTCGCCGCGGAGTCGCTCATCGACGGACCGAGCCCGCTCACCGGACGTGAGCGCGAGCTCCTGACGTACGCGCTCGACGGCTCACCGGTGTCGGCGATCGCCGCGCGGGTCCACCTCTCGGAGGGCACGGTCCGCAACCACCTGTCCGCCGCCATCGGGAAGACCGGTGCCTCCACCCGGAGCGAGGCCGCCCGGATCGCGCAGGAGCGCGGCTGGCTGTGAAGTCGCTCCATCCCGGTCGCCGACTTCGCGTCACGACCCGGGGGCAGCGCCGTCTCCTGTGCAAGGACGCACCCGGCGGACGGACAGGTGGGGGACCATGGAGACCGACAACGCGACGACGTACGAGCCCGAGGCCCTCTTCAGCGCCGCCTTCTGGCAGGCGTGCGAGCGCGAGGCCGCCCACCTGCTCCGAGGACTGGCCGGCGCCGACAAGTAGGTGCGTCAGACGTCGCGGCGCTCCTCCACGTGGGTGGTCCTGGAACGCTGGGCGTTCATCACCAGGCCGAGCACGAGGGCGAGGACGCCCGCGATGACGAGGATCCAGCCGACGACCGTCGGGTCGACGACGTCCTGCACCGCGTCGGGGAACTCGTTGACCGCGAAGAGCAGGATCAGGCCGATGACGAGCAGGAGGATGCCGAGTCCGATTCCCATGACGACTCCTTCGTGAGGTGGTGCGTGGGGCGACCGCCGGGGGCCCGGTAGCTCGTGCCAGCGTAGGGGCGCTGGGGGGCGAACGCGGGGACCCGATCAGCGGGAGGTGTCGGGCGGTTCCCCTACCCTCTCCCCCATGACCGATCCCGCGGCAGGCGCCGCGACAGGAGCCGCGGCCGGACGCACCACCGACCAGGACAGGCTCGCCACCCTCGTCGCGATCTGGTGGGGCGCCGTCGACTCCTTCACCCGCGTGCTGGAGCACGTCGCCGACGACCAGTGGTCGACGCCGACCGACCTGCCCGGGTGGGACGTCCGCGCCGTCGCCGCCCACACCGCCCACCTCGAGGCGCTGCTGGCCGGGCGGCCGCACGAGGAGGTGGAGGTCGGCGACGCGCCACACGTTCGCGGGATGATGGGGATGTTCACCGAGCAGGGCGTGCTGGCCCGGCGCGACGAGACCCCCGACGACCTCATCACCGAGATCCGGGAGTCGACCACCGCCCGCCACACCCAACTGCTGGCCGACCCGCCCACCGACGCGTCGGCGCCCGCACCCGGCCCGTTCGGCGCGATCGGCTGGACGACCGGGCTGCTGCTGCGCAACCGGCCGCTCGACGTGTGGATGCACGAGCAGGACGTGCGCCGCGCGCTCGCGATGCCCGGCAACCTCGACTCCGCGGCGGCCGTCCACACCGCCGACTACCTCATGGAGAGCCTGCCCTACGTCGTCGGCAAGCGGGCACAGGCGCCGGTCGGGTCCGTCGTACGCCTCGAGGTGACCGGCCACGCGCCGGTGGCCGTCGCTGTCGGCGAGGACGGCCGGGGGCGTCGCGCCACGTCAGACGACGGCGAGCCGACCGTCACCCTGGCCATGGACCGCGAGACCTTCGTCCTGCTGGCCGGTGGGCGCCGCGCCGCCGCCGCGGACGACGTCCGCCTCACCGGCGACACCGGGCTCGGCCAGCGCGTCGTCGCCTCGCTCGGCGTGACACCGTGAGCGGTGCCTGGACCCCCGCCGACATCGGCGACCTGACCGGCCGCACCGCGGTCGTCACCGGTCCGACGCTGGGCGGGCTCGGTTTCTACACCGCGCTCGAGCTCGCCCGTGGCGGTGCCCGGGTGGTGCTCGCCGGACGTACGCCGGACAAGCTGGGTGCCGCGGCCGACGCGATCGCGGCGCAGGTGCCGCGCGCGACGACGGAGACGCTGGTGGTCGACCTGTCCGACCTGTCGTCCGTGCGCGCGGCGGGTGCGGCGGCCACGCGCTTCGGCCCGCTCGACCTGCTCGTCAACAATGCCGGCATCATGGCGCCGCCGCTGCGCCGCACGGTGGACGGGCTGGAGTCCCAGATGGCCACCAACCACTTCGGCCCGTTCCTCCTGACCGGGCTGCTGCTCGACCAGCTGGCCGCCTCCGGCGACGGACGGGTCGTCACCGTCTCCTCGCAGGCACACCGGATGGCGAGGTCCGCGCCGCTGGGCGATCCCCGAGCCTCGCGCCGCTACGTCCGGTGGCACGTCTACGGTCAGACCAAGCTCGCCAACCTGCTCTTCACCTTCGAGCTCGACCGCCGGCTCCGAGCGGCCGGCATCCCGGTGCGCGCGCTCGCCGCCCACCCGGGACTGGCCGGCACGCACCTCGCCGTCAACGGCCAGCTCGGCACCACCAGCGGCCTGCGGGCGGCGGTCCTCGACCGCGCGGTCAAGCTCGTCTCCCAGTCCGCCGAGGCGGGCTCGTTGCCAGCCCTGATGGCCTCCACCGCAGACCTGCCCGGCGCGACCTACGTCGGGCCCAGCGGTCCCGGCGAGGCCTCCGGCCCGCCCCGCGTCGTCGGCGCCGCACGACTGGCGCACGACGAGGTGGCGCAGCGCCGGCTCTGGGAGACCAGCGAGGAGACCGTCGGGCTGCGCTGGCCGCAGGTCGGGGACTAGCGGCGGTCGCGCACCCGCACCAGGCCGGCCATCGTGCCGAGGTAGGCCGAGCCGTCGCGGCCGAGCAGGACCGACGAGCCGCCACTGCCGGCGAGCAGGCCCGTACCGGTGCGCACGCCCCACCGCCGGCGGCCGGAGTCGGCGTCGAGGGCCGTGAGGTACCACGCGCTGGCGCCCGTCATCGAAGGCCGCTTGGTCCAGGCGTAGAGCAGACCGTGGGGGCGGCTGACGACGGCACCGGACGACGCGGACACGGCGTCGGTCGTCCAGGTCACCGCACACCCGTCATCGACCAGGTCCACCCGGGCGACGCCTGCACCCGCGGTGAAGCCGAGCAGGGACCTGCGGGACGACGCGTAGCCGGCGTCGTTGGCGACCACGACTCCCGCGCCGAGATCGGCCAGTGTGCTGCGGGTGGCACCCTTCCCCTCCTCGAAGACGGGCTGGCGGCACACCGTGCTTCCGTCGTCGCGGGCGAGGAACCGGACGCCCAGCCGGTCGTCGACCTCGTCGGTGATCGCGAGGGTGCCGCGGTCGAGCAGCACGGGCGCCGAGCCGCTGACGCCGTCGTACCCGCTGCGCCAGGTCTCCTGCGGGGTGCCGTCGCCGCCGACGACGAGACGGTGCACGGCCTCGTCGGTGACGACGTACGCCGCACCCGGGTCGACCGCGACGTCGTGCTCGACCCGCTCGTCGAGGTCGAGGACGCCGACCTTGCCGGTTGCGGGGTCGAGCGTCCCGACGAGCCCGGCGCGGGAGGCCCACCAGATGCGGCCGGAGTAGTCGGGTGCGACCGCGACGAGGCAATCGCCGTAGGGGACGTAGGGCTTGAGGTCCCAGGTGGCGTCGACCCGCAGGTCGGGCTCGCCCTCGTGGGAGGTCCGCACGGCGAGCACCTCGCGGTCACCGGTGGCGACCACGGCCCGGTCGGTGGCGTCGAGGTAGAAGGCCCCACCGTCACAGGCCTCCCCCTCCGGGACGTCGGGCAGGTCGTGGGACTCCATGGGGCGCAGGGTCTCGGGGTCGACGACGCGCAGGGTGCGGCCCTCCCCCGCGGCGCACAGCGCGACGAGCCGGCCGGTGGACGTCAGCTCGATCCGGCCGCACCGCTGCAGCCCGAACCACGACGTGTCGACCTCGGGCTGCAGGCCCAGCGGTCCCGGGCGGTCGACGGGGTCGCCCGCAACGCGGTGGGGGTTGGGCGGGACCTCCTCGGCCGGGACCGGGTGGGGCGAGGCCGGGCGACCGACGTACGACGGTCCGGCCCAGGCGCCGGGCGCGGGCGGGATCGGCAGCCACCCGTCCGGGACGAGCACGACCGCGAGAGCGACTACTGCCGCCACACCGCCCGTCCAGGTCAGGGCGCGACGGCTGACGTAGACGCGGTCCTGCACCCACCAGCGGACGCGTGGGACGGCGAGGAGCGCGGCCGCGAGGACCAGCACGACCGGTCCCTGCGCGAGCCACAGCAGCAGCACCGCGCCGACCAGCCAGACCACCGGGCGACTGTAGGTGAGTCACACCCGTCCCATCGGGAGGCGCATCGAGGACCCCTCGATGCGTGCGTCACACGTCAGTCGGTGGTGGCGCGAGGCCGTGGTGCGGTCACGGTGAGCTCGGCGAAGAAGCCCTGGCCACCCCCGCCGCGGAGGAAGACGCGCGAGCGACGCGGCGACGGGACGCGGGAGCGCGGAGCGTCGTGGATCGGGATGACGTCGGCGTCGTGGCCCCCGTCGGACTCCGACGCGGGCCGGGCGACCAACGAGCCCGTGAACTGCTCGAGCGACTTGATGCGGCCGGTGAGATCGATCCCCTGGGTGTCTCGGACGTGCTTCATCGGCGGACTCCTCCTGTCCCCACCTGACGGTCCCCCACGGACCGCCTGACAGGCACACTAGGAGCGGCGCCGCCGCGCTTCCTTTACTCGGGGAAGTCTGGGAGGAGCCTTCGGAAGACGGTCCAGACCAGGCGTGCCGAGTTCCCGCATCCTTGACCGGCGCTCCGGCCCGGACACCGCCGAGCACCGCGCAGGACGACCAACGTAGGCAGTTGGGCAATCGGCCCGCGCGGCTCGCGCTCCTCCGGCGTCATGGACGCGCGAACTGCCTACATTGTGCGCGCTGGTCCGGACGCACGAGAGCCGGAGACCGCACGACGTGCGTCGTACGACCTCCGGCTCGGACCGGCACTCCCCTGTGCTGCCGGTCTGGCGTGTCAGGTGACTGGCTGGCGCACCGTGGACCCCACGTCCACGGCCGTCCGCGGCCGCGGTAGGGACGGACGCGCCTCGGCGCTGACGTCGTACCCCGGCGGCACGGAGCCGATGCGGATCATCGGGCCACGCCCGACGTGCCGGTCACCTGGATGGTGCTGCTGGTTGTGCTCACGACAAGAAGGATGCTCTGGGCGCGGTTCTGATACATCCGTGTTTCTACCGAGGTCCAGACCAGCTCCCCGGAGCACGAAGGTGGCCCCACGACGCGCGTCGGGGGCCACCCTCGTGTGCTGAGCTGTCAGCGGACCTTGCCGACCTTCAGCGTGACGACCTTCTTGGTACCGCCAGCCGAGAGGGTGACCTTCACCTTGATGACCTTGCCCTTCAGGGCCTTGGTGATCTTCAGCTTGGAGGTGGTCGCCTTCTTGATCTTGGCGCTGCCGGCGTACCACTGGGACTTGTAGCCGACCGCGGTCCGCATCTGTGCCAGCAGGTTGGCGACCTTGATGGTCTTGCCGACCTTGGGCTTGCCCGCGACCTTGAGGTCCTCCGCCACCGCCGTCAGCTGCGCCGCGAGGCTGGGCGCCGGTACGGGCGCGGGTGCCGGAGCCGGTGCCGGGGTCGGCGTCGGCGCCGGGGTGGGCGCCGGGGTGGGCGTCGGTGCCGGCGTCGGCGTCGGCGTGGGGGTCGGCGCCGCAACGACAGCCGCGGTTGCAGCCGACGTCGCCGTGCCCGTCTTGGCCTCACCGGACGCCGTCACCCGGACACTGATCTTCTTGCCCACCAGGACGTCGGTCACCGCGAGCGTCGACCCGGTAGCACCGGTGATCACGCCACCGTCAGCCAGCCACTGGTAGGCGAACGACGCACCCGCCGGCGACCACGTGCCCGGGGCCGCCTGCAGCTCCTTGCCGACCTGTGGAGTGCCGGTGATCGTCGGCGCGACCGTGTTCACGTACGCCGTTTCGGTGCTCGGCGCGGCGACCACGGGGTCCGTCGCAGCCGACGTCGCCGTTCCAGACGTCACCCCACCACCGGACGCCGTCACCCGGACACTGATCTTCTTGCCCAGGAGCGCTTCCGTCACCGCCAGCGTCTGTGCCGTGCTGCCGCTGATGGCAGCACCGTCAGCCAGCCACTGGTAGGCGAACGACGCACCCGCCGGCGACCACGTGCCCGGAGCCGCCTGCAGCTCCTTGCCGACCTGTGGAGTGCCGGTGATCGTCGGCGCGACGGTGTTCTCGTACGCCGTTTCGGTGCTCGGCGCGGCGACCACGGGGTCCGTCGCAGCCGACGTCGCCGTTCCAGCCGTAACCCCGGCACCGGACGCCGTCACCCGGACACTGATCTTCTTGCCCAGGAGCGCTTCCGTCACCGCCAGCGTCTGTGCCGTGCTGCCGCTGATGGCAGCACCGTCAGCCAGCCACTGGTAGGCGAACGACGCACCCGCCGGCGACCACGTGCCCGGAACCGCCTGCAGCTCCTTGCCGACCTGCGCGACGCCGCTGATGCTCGGCGCGACGGTGTTCACGTACGCCGCGGCAGCGACCACCGCGGCCGTCGCAGCCGACGTCGCCGTACCCGCCTTCGCGTCACCCGACGCGGTCACCCGCACACTGATCCGCTTGCCCAGCAGTGCCTCCGTCACCGTCAGCGTCTGCGCCGTGGCGCCGGAGACGGCAGACCCGTCAGCCAGCCACTGGTACGCGAACGACGCACCCGACGGCGACCACGTACCCGGAGCCGCCTGGAGCTCCTTGCCGACCTGCGCGACGCCGCTGATGCTCGGCGCGGCGGTGTTCTCGTAGACCGGCGCAGCGACCACCGCGACGGTCGAAGCAGACGTCGCCGTCCCCGTCGTCGCGGACCCGGACGCCGTGACCCGGACACTGATCTTCTTGCCCAGCAGTGCCTCGGTCACCGCCAGCGTCTGTGCCGTGGCGCCGGAGACGGCAGACCCGTCAGCCAGCCACTGGTACGCGAACGACGCACCCGCCGGCGACCACGTACCCGGAGCCGCCTGCAGCTCCTTGCCGACCTGCGGAGTGCCGGTGATCGTCGGCGCGACCGTGTTCTCGTACGCCGTGACAGCAGCTGGAGCGAGCGAGGCGTTCCTGCCAGAGGCTGTGGCGCCCACGCCGACCACGATGTCGTCAGCCGTCGCCAATGACGGCCTGTCGTTCCAGAACTCGCCGACCCACTGGCCCGACTCATCCTCGAAACCGACCCGGTAGGTGCCTGCGGCCAGTCCAGTGAACGCGTACGAGCCGTCCTCGTCGGGGTAGGCCCACCGCACCTCCCGCCAGCCGCCGGAGGCCTGACGGTACGCAGTCACACGCACGTCGGACACCGAGCCCGGGGCTGCAACGGTTCCGTCGATGGTCGATCCCCGGGCGAGCTGCACGTCCTTGCCCGTCACCGTGCCGCCGTCCAGCACCACGACGTCGGCCGCGGTCTCCGCCGACCAGGCGTCGTTCCAGTACTCAATTGCGTGCTTGCCGTCGTAGGTGAAGAAGCCGAGCCGGTAGGTACCCCCTGCCAGGCCCTTCAGGTCGTAGGACCCGTCCGGCATCGTGTAGGCCCACTTCACACCGATCCAGTCGGCTTCCCCGGCGTCCCAGGAGAAGGCGGCGACCTCCACGTCGGACAGCGGCGTGCCGTCCGCACCGGTGACCGTGCCGGTGATGCGGGCTCCTGACGCGAGCTGCGCGTCCTTGCCCGACACCGTCGCAGACTGGTCCACGACGATGTCCTTCGCGGTGGAGATCGACCGTGCGTCATCCCAGTACTCGGCGACGAAGCCGCCCTGTCCGCTGCTGGCGAAGCCGATCCGGTAGGTGCCGGCTCTCAGGCCGCCGAGGTCGTAGGTTCCGTCGGGGTTCGTCGTCGCACCGAGGCCGATCGACTCCCAGTAGTCCCCATCCGACGCCTTGACGTACGCGCGGACGTCGACCCCGCCCACAGCCCTTCCGTCGGGGCCCGTGACCGTGCCCGTGATGTGCGCCCCGGACGCCAGCTGCGCGTCCTTGCCCGACACCGTCTCGGACGCGCCGACAGCGATGTCCTCCGCCGCGTCGAGGGACCTCGCGTCGTCCCAGTACTCGTCGACGTAGCCGTTGGCGTACGGCGAGAACCGCAGGCGGTAGTCGCCGGCGGTCAAGCCACCGAGGTCATAGCTCCCGTCCGGGTTGGTGTAGGTGGACCGTGCCCAGGACCAGTCGCCCTCCGCCCCGGCACCCTTGCGGTAGGCCACGACGTTGACGTTCCCCAGGCCGGCACCGCCCTGGCCGGTGACCTTCCCGGTGATGTGGGAGCCGAGCGCCAGCTCGGCGTTCTTGCCGGTCACCGTCTCCGATGCACCCACGACGATGTCGGTGGCCGACTCCAGGGTGGTCGCGTCGTTCCAGTACTCGGAGACGTAGCCGCCCTGGTAGCTGGAGAACGAGAGCCGGTACGTGCCAGCCTTCAGGCCCGCCACGTCGTACGTGCCGTCAGCCCGCGTCTGCACGCCCAACCCGACCTGGTTCCAGTAGTCCCACCTCGGATCCTTCTGGTGAGCCTGGACCGTCACGCCACCGATCCCGGATCCGTCAGGAGCCGTCACCTTGCCGGTGATGCGGGAACCGAGGGCGAGCTCAGCGTCCTTGCCGTTCACCGTCTCGGACTCGCCGACCGAGATGTCGTTCGCCGACGTGACCGTGGCGGCGTCGTTCCAGTACTCCTCGACGTGACCGCCCTGCCAGTCCCGGAAGCCGATCCGGTAGGTCCCGGACCGCAAGCCGCCCAGGTCGTAGGTGCCATCGGGACGCGTCTGGACCGACATGCCGGTCATGTTCCAGAAGTCCTGGCCGGCAGCCTTGCTGTAGGCGGAGACGTTCACGTTGGCCAGCGGAGCTCCGTCGGGGCCAGTGACCTTGCCCGAGATCCTGGACGCTGCGGCGAGCTGGGCGTTCTTGCCGCTCACCGTCGCGGACTCACCGACCTCGATGTCGGTGGCGAGCTCGACCGTCGGGGCGTCGTCCCAGAACTCTGCGAGGTGGTTGCCGCTCATCCAGCTGCTGAAGCCGATGCGGTAGGTCCCGGCCTTCAACCCACCGATGTCGTAGGAGCCGTCCGGCGTGGTCGATGACCCGGCGCCGGCCGGCATCCACTGGCCCGGCCCGATCTTCGTGTAGACGGACACCGAGATCCCGGACAGACCGGTGCCCTCGGGACCGACGACCTTGCCGGTGATGTGCGAGGCCGCGGCGAGCTGCGCGTCCTTGCCGCTGACCACGTCCGACTCGCCCACCGCGATGTCGGTGGCCACGTCGATCGTGGGTGCGTCGTTCCAGTACTCAGCGATGTGACCGCCACCGAACATCGTGGAGAAGCCGAGCCGGTAGGTGCCGGCTGTGAGGCCGCCGAGCGAGTACGTCCCGTCCGGGTTGGTCTGCGTCATGGCGACCGAGCGCCACCACTGCTGACCGGGCTCCCTCAGGTACGCCTGGACGGAGATCCCGGCCAGCCCACCGTCGGCTCCCGTGACGGTCCCCGTGATGCGGGATGAGCGCGTGAGCTGGGCATTCGTCCCCGTCACCAGCTCCGACTCGGACAGCACGATGTCCTGCGCTTGCTGGACGGAGGACGCGTCGTCCCAGTACTCAGTGACGTACTCGCCGGAGTAGTTGCCGAAACCCACCCGGTACGTGCCAGAGGCCAGGCCACCCAGCCGATAGGTGCCGTCAGCGTCGGTCGACGTCGACACGACCGGCGCCCAGTAGCCCATCTCGGGCGCGAACCGGTAGGCCTGGACGCTGACGTTGGCGAGCTCGGCGCCGCCGGGGCCGGTCACCTTGCCGGCGACGGCAGCTCCCGTCGCCAGCTGCGCGTCCTTGCCGGAGACGGTCGCCGACTCACCCACGACGATGTCCTGTGCCGACTGCACGGTGGAAGCGTTGTCCCAGAACTCGGGGACGAGCTCTCCCTGCATCGAGGCGAAGCCGACGCGGTACGTCCCGGCGCGGAGGCCGCGGGCTTCGTAGCGACCGTCGGCGTCCGTCGAGGCCCACTGCACCGAGTTCCAGCCGCCCGTCGGGGACGGCTGGTAGACCTGAACGGCGACGTTGGGCAGACCGGCTCCGTCGGGCCCCGTCACCCGGCCGGTGATGCGCGACTCGGCAGCGAGCACCGCGTCGCGGGCGCCCACGGTGGTCGCCGCGCCGACCTCGATGTCCGTTGCCGTCTCGACGCTCTGGGCGTTGTCCCAGAACTCGTTGACGTATCCACCCATGTAGCTGGAGAAACCGATGCGATAGGTGCCCGCGCGCAGGCCTCCGACGTCGTAGCGTCCGTCCGCGTTGGTCTGCACGGAGGTGGACGTCATCCCCCAGTAGTTCTGCCCCGGGACCAACTTGTAGACCTGCACGCCGACGTCCGCGATCGGAGTGCCGTCTGCCGAGGTGACACGACCGGTGATGTGGGAGGCGCTGGCCAGCTGGGCATCCCGACCGAGGATCGCGCTCGAGGCACCGACGACGATGTCGTCGGCGGTCTGCACAGTGGCGGCGTCGTTGAAGAACTCCTGCGCATGCATGCCGGTGCTGTCCTGGAAGCCGAGCCGGTAGGTGCCTTCGGGCAGTCCTGCCAACGTGTAGGAACCGTCTGCTCCTGTCGTCGCCCAGGCGCGCTCGCTCCAGTAGCCATCGGCGTAGTACTGGGACCATGCGGCAACGGAGATGCCCTCCAGCGCCTCACCGTCAGGACCAGTCACCCTGCCGGCAATGCTTGCGCCGAGGCTGACCGCCTGGTCGATCCCCGTCGTCACCGTGCCGTTGACGACATCCACGGGCATCGCAGCCTGCAGCGTGGCCGCGTCTCGGTAGTAGATGACGTTCGACGCGTTGATGTTGGTGCTGAAGCCGAGCTTGTAGGTGCCATCAGGGACACCAGTGAACTGGTAGCGCCCGTCCGACCCCGTGTAGCGCGTCTCCTGGGGCGCGCTCCCGCCGCCCATGAACACCCCGACGGCGACTCCCGCCGCCGGATCACCGTGCGAATCGGTGACCGTTCCACTGATGCCACCGGTGAAGGCAGCATGCGCCGGGACACCCAGCACGAGCGAGATCCCGAGAGTCACAGCCGCGGTGATGACGAAGACGATGAAGCGATGAGTGCGACCCAAGGCGCGCAAGGACAAACCCCCGTGTAGGCAGCCCCCCTGGCCGCATCCGACGGAACGCTAGTGGGCGCCGATCACCGCGGAAGCGGAATGGTAGAAACCCACACCAAAGGGTGGGCTACGAGTGTGCGCACAGGCCCCGAAATCACCGAGAACCCCTCCGGAGAGGGGTTCTCGTGGCGTGCTGGATGGCGAGGGACTCAGGCGGCTGCCCGGGCCTCGCTCTCGAGCTTGCGGCCGAGGAGGCGGCGGGTGCGGCGGTCGCCGGTCGCCATCTTGTAGAGGATGGCGAGCTGCTGGGGTGCGTTCTTCTTGTTGGTCGTCGCGAGCCAGCCGTTGGGCAGCGAGAGCCGGACGACCTTGTGCCAGGCGGAGTAGACCTGCTGCGGCATCGGCCGCGCGCAGTAGGCGAGGTCGTACTTCTCGAAGAGCGCCTGCACCTTGGGCGCGATCTCGGCGTAGCGGTTGGACGGCAGGTCGGGGAAGAGGTGGTGCTCGATCTGGTGCGACAGGTTGCCGGTCATCAGGTGGAGGAACTTCGAGCCGGAGATGTTGGCGCTGCCGAGCATCTGCCGGACGTACCACTCGCCCTTGGTCTCGCCGTCGATGGAGCGCTTCTCGAAGGTCTCGACGCCCTCGGGGAAGTGGCCGCAGAGGATGACGGAGTTGGACCAGAGGTTGCGCACGATGTTGGCGGTGAAGTTGGCCGCGAGGGTCGGCACGAACGAGCCCGTCGGGATCGACAGCGCGGGGTGGACGACGTAGTCCTTGGTCGCCTGCTTGCGGATCTTGCCGAGCACGGCCTTGGCCCGACGGCGGAACTCCGGGTCCTTGGTCTGCTTCTTCTTGATCACCGAACCCAGCTCGAGGTCGTAGGCGGCGATGCCGTACTCGAAGAAGACGGCGTTGATGAAGCAGAAGAGCGGCTGGGCCAGCGAGGCAGGGGTCCAGGTCTGGTCCTCGTCGACGCGCATGATGCCGTAGCCGAGGTCGTTGTCCTTGCCGATGACGTTGGTGTAGGTGTGGTGGAGCTCGTTGTGGCTGTGCTTCCACTGCTCGGCCGGCGAGGCCATGTCCCACTCCCACGTCGAGGAGTGGATCTTGGGGTCGCGCATCCAGTCCCACTGGCCGTGGAGGATGTTGTGGCCGATCTCCATGTTGTCGAGGATCTTGGAGATGCTCAGGCCGACGGTGCCGAGCACCCACGCCGGCGGGAAGGCGCTGAAGAGGAGCACCGCGCGCGAACCGAGCTCGATCTTGCGCTGGGTGTCGATGACGCGCCGGATGTACGCCGCGTCGCTGGCGCCCCGGCTGTCGATGACGTCCTGCCGGATGGCGTCGAGCTCGATGCCGATCTGCTCGATGTCGGCCTCGGTGAGGTGGGCGATCGGGTTGGTCTGGCCGAGCACGGCCTTCTTCTGCACGGTGGTCATGGCGCTCTCCTGGGGGTGTCGGGGAGGTCGGGTGTCAGTGGTCGATGTGGCACGGGCCGGCGGCGGCGTTGATGCAGGTCTGCACCTTGATGTCGCCGGTCTCGCCGGGCACGGCGGTGGTGATGGCGCCGTTGCGGAGGTCGCGCACGCTGCCCTCGCGCAGCGGGATGACGCAGCCCATGCAGATGCCCATCCGGCACCCGCTCGGCATCAGCATCCCGGCGTCCTCCGCGGCGTCGAGGATGGGCGTCGCGCCGTCGAGGTCGAGGGTGGTGCCCGAGCTGAAGGTGACGGTGCCGCCGTCGCCCGGCTCGACGCGAGCGGTGCGGAACTGCTCGGTGGTCAGGCTCAGGCCGGCGGCGTCGTGGTGCGCGGCGAGGGCGTCGAGCAGGCCCGCCGGCCCGCAGGCCAGGGTCTGGCGCTCACCGAGGTCGGGCACCAGGCCGGCCAGGTCGTCGACGGAGAGGACGCCGTGCTCGTCGTCGTACCTCGCGACGAGGCGGATCGCGCCGGCGGCGTCGAGGGCCTCGAGGTCGCGGATGAAGATCGAGTGGGGGTGGCTCGGCGCGACGTGGACGACGACGATGTCATGGACCTCGCTGCGGGGCAGCCGCAGGACACCCTCGTCGGTGCTCGGGAAGAGGTTGCGGAGCATGCCGATGACCGGCGTGATGCCCGAGCCGGCGGTGACCATCAGGAACTTGCCGCCCTCGGGCGGGAGCACGAACTCGCCGGCAGCCTGCTCGAGGTGGACCAGCGTGCCGGGGCGTGCCTCATGGACGAGGTGGTTGCTCACCAGGCCGTCGGGGACGGCCTTGACGGTGATCGAGATGCGACCGTCGCGGCGCGGGCCGTGGGTGAGCGAGTACGCGCGCCACTGGCGTACGCCGTCGACGTCGATGCCGATGCGGAGGTACTGGCCGGGCACGTGGCCGGCCCAGTCGGCGCCGGGGCGGATCACGATGGTCGCCGCGTCGGCGGTCTCGGGGTGCACCGACTCGATGCGACCGCGCAGGTCGGCGCCGGAGCGCAGGGGCGCGAAGAGGTCCATGAAGTCGGACGGGAGGTAGGGCGTGGTCGCGGCCTCCGCGACGCGGACCAGGTGGTCGCGCACACGGGTGCCACGCACCGTCGGCTCGAGAGTCGTGCTCATGCCATCAAATCTCGCTGATCCGGGCACGATCTTCCTGCTCCGGGCACGTGAATCGGGACTAGACTCTTGTTCGTCGCGAACAAAACAGACCTCAGGAGTCACGATGGCCACCCGAGACGTGCGCCCCGCCACACAAATGAAGGCCGTCGTCAGCCTCGACCCGACCGTGGCCGAGGCGTTGCGCTCGAGGCTCGCCGAGGTCGCGGACCGCGTCGTGCTCACCATCATCGACGAGGTCCCCAGCTACGCCGGCGCGTTCAGCGGACGGATGGGCGAGGTGATCCGAAACGCGGTCCAGCTCGCGCTCGGCGGCTTCCTCACCCTGGCGACCCGGCAGGACGGCAAGGCGCCCCCGAAGGCCCCGGCGATCGAGGGCGCCTACCAGCTCGGACGGGGCGAGGCCCGCAGCGGCCGGACCGTCGAGGCACTGCTCGCGGCCTACCGGGTCGGCGCCCGCACGTCGTGGCGTGACATGGCGGACGCGGCGGTGGAGGCCGGGATCGGCGCCGAGCAGCTCGCGCGGTTCGCCGAGCTGGTCTTCGCCTACATCGACGAGCTCTCGGCCGCCTCGGTCGCCGGGCACACCGACGAGCTGGAGAGCAGCGGACGCGTCCGCCAGCGCAACCTCGAACGGCTTGCGCGCGCCCTGCTCACCGGCGCGCCGGCCAACGCGGTCGACATTGCCGCCGAGCGCGCGGACTGGGAACCGCCCGGCGCCCTGACGGCCGTGGTGCTTCCGGAGTCGCAGGTCTCGCACGCGCTGACCGCGCTCGACCCGCGCACGCTCCAGCCCACCGATGACGTGGCCGGGCTGCCCGAGGGGCATGCCCTCCTGCTCGTGCCGAGCACCGGGTCGGCGACCGCGCGGCGCACCTTGCTTCAGTCGTTGCGCGGCACCGACGCCGTCGTCGGCCCCGGCGTGACCTGGCTCGAGGCTGCGGCGTCGTACCGCCGGGCGCTGCGCTGCTCGGCCCTCGGCCTCGAGGGCCTCGTCGACTCGGAGGAGCACCTGGCCTCTCTCCTGCTCGCCGCCGACCCCTCCGCGCGTGAGGATCTGCGCGCGCGGGTACTCGCGCCTCTCGCCGAGCTCCGACCCTCGACGGCCGAGAAGCTCACCGACACCCTCCGCAGCTGGCTGCTCCACCACGGCCGCCGCGACGCCGTCGCCGAGGAGCTCTTCGTCCACGCCCAGACGGTGCGCTACCGCGTCGGTCAGCTCCGGGAGATCTACGGCGACCGTCTCGAGGACCCGGCCTTCGTCCTCGACGCGACGCTCGCGCTGGCCTGACGGCGTACACCTTCCGCAGCGGTGCGTGACGCAGGTTCTAGCGCTCCCGAACGTGTCTCACGCACCGCTCGGCCGGGGTGGCGCGCGTGAGCGGTCGGTGAGACACCTCTTCGTTCGGAGAAACCTGTCTCACGCACCGCTCGCGCGGCGGCTCATGAGCGAGAGTACGCCGTCTCCCCGGCGACCCAGGTCTCGACGACGTGGTCGGCGAAGGACCGGAGGCGGGCGGCGTGCTCGCGGTCCGACGACCCGTCGAGGGGGTCGGCGTCGAGGAGCACGAGGTCGGCGGGATGGCCTTCCGAAACCGTGCCCCAGCCGTCGGTCGAGGCGGCGAGCGCCTCTCGGGCGGAGATGGACTGCTCGGGGTGCCACGGCTCGCGGTCGTCGCCCGAGCGGTGCACGGCCGACGCGATCGCCAGCCACGGGTCGAGCCGGGAGACCGGGGCGTCGGAGCCGAGCACGACGTCGACACCGTCGTCGAGCATCCACCGCAGCGGGAAGCACCGCTCCGCGCGGCCGGGCCAGAGCCGCTCGGTCACGTCGCGGTCGTCGAGGAGGTGGGCGGGCTGGACGCTGGCGCGCACGCCGAGCCGCGCCATGCGGCGTACGTCGTCGCGGGTGGTGAGCTGCACGTGCTCGACGCCGCCGCGGGCGCCGGTCTCCTCGAAGGCGGCGAGCGCCTCCGCGACCGCGCGGTCGCCGATGGCGTGGACCGCCACGTCGAGACCACCGGCCGCAGCGCGGGCGAGCAGCGCGCGCAGCTCCTCGGGCGTCTGGTTGGGCTGCCCCTCCTCGAAGCCGGGGACGGCCTTCTCGGCGTAGGGCTCGCCGCACCAGGCGGTGCGGGTGTTGAGCGAGCCGTCGCTGATGATCTTGAGCGGCCCCATCGTGAGGCGCGGGTCGTCTGCGAGGGGGTCGCCGGAGCGCAGGCCGCGGGCGAGCACGTCGTCGAGGCCGTCGGCGTAGCAGGCGTGACGGATCCGCAGCAGGTCGGCGCCCCCGGCCCACCGGGCCACCCAGTCCGCGACGCCGCCGCTGAACTCGAGGTCGACCAGCCCGACCACGCCCTGCGCGGCCGCGGCCTCCATCGAGCGGCGGTAGGCGTCGGGGCCGGTGCCGTCCTGTCCGAGCACCGAGGCGAGCCGGCCGTAGGCCATGAACCACTCGGCCTCGCTGACCACGCTGTCACGGATCGGCAGGGCGAGGGCATGGAGCGCCACGGTGTTGAGCCACCCGTGGTGGCCGTCACCGGCGATCAGCACGATCGGCTGGTCGGTGTCGATCGCGTCGAGGTCGGACACGGTCGGCATGTCCGGCCACGCGGTCGGCCGGTGCCCCCAACCGATGACCGGCAGGTCGGGCCACTCGTCGAGCCGCTCCCGCACGAGCGTCACGGCCTCCGCGCTCGACCGCGCCGGGCCGAGGTCGAGGCGCGCGGACGCCAGGGTCCACTGACCGAGGTGGACGTGCTGGTCCCACAGCCCGGGCATCAGCGAGCGCCCGTCGGCGTCGTACGACGTCGCGTCCCCGTCCGCCAGCGAGGGGCCGACCTCGACCACGCGGCCGCCGTCGAGGCGTACGTCGACGAGTCCCGGGACGGCCTCGGTGACGGCGACGAGGCGGGCGTTGCGGATCAGCACAGGGCAACGCTAAGACCCCGGATCGGGGCCTCCGCGCGTCGGGGCGTGTGTGCGCGCGTCACCCCGCTCACGGGAGCGGCACGGACACCCCGCCCACCCAGACGGCGACGGGTCGCGAGAGCGCGCTGAGGTCGGCGGGGAGGTCGCCGTCGACCACCAGCAGGTCGGCGAGACGACCGACGGCGAGGCGACCGGCGTCGATGCCGCAGTCCTCGGCGGCCACCGACGTGGCTGTGGCGAGCGCCTCGTCCACGGGCCAGCCGCCGCGGACCAGCTCGGCGACCGAGCGCCACAGGTGGCCGTGCAGCTTGGCCGGCATCGCCCCCGCGTCGAGCCCCGACACCACGCGGATGCCGTGCTCACGCAGCTTCACGGTGTTGGCAGCCGCCCGCGCGAAGTGCTCGTCGCGGTCGGTGATGCCGATGCGCTCGAGCATCTCGAGGATGTGCGGAGGCATCGCCGACACGGGCGGGAGGCGCGCGGGGTCGTGGCCGAGCGTGGGGCACACGGTCACCCCCGCGGCCGCGGCCTGCGCGAGCAGGGCCGCCGGCGGGTCCGCGCCGCCCTCGGCCATGCAGGTGAAGTGCTCGAGCCCGTCGACCCCCGCCTCGAGCGCCACCTCCGCCCCGGCGACGGAGTGCGTGTGGGCGACGACCCGCAACCCGGCCTCGTGGGCGACCCCGACCAGGTGGCGCAGCGGACCTGCGTCGAACTGGGCGCCGAGCTGGTCGCTGCCGGGCGTCAGGAAGCCGCCGCTGGCCATCACCTTCACCAGGTCGACACCCCGCTCGACCCGCTCGGCCACGGCCCCGTCCAGCGCCCCGGGCTCGTCGGGATCGACGTCACCGCCGAGGAACCAGCAGTGCCCCAGCGGGATCGTGATCGGCGGACCCGCGGCCACCACCCGGGGCAGGCCCTCGGCCTCCCGCCCCCGGTGCCCGAGCACCCGATAGGCCACGTCTCCGAGGTCGCGGACGCTGGTCACCCCCGCCGCGACCTGCGCCCGCAGGTTGTCGGTGACCACCTCGTCCACCGCGGCCGGCTCGGCGGTTCCGGCCCACTCCAGGCTCCCCGGCGTCCCCGGGAAGGCCCCCGACGCGACGAGGTGCACGTGGCAGTCGACCAGCCCCGGCAGGAGGGTGCCGTCGACCTCGGTGACGGGTACGTCGTCCGGTGGGCGGAAGGCGGCCGCCTCCACCCCAACGACCCGGTCGCCCTCGACGAGCACGGTCGCACCGTCCGGCAGGAACCGCTCCCCGTCGAACGCTCGCGCTGACCGCACGGCCCACCGCGTGACCATCCCCCGATGGTGCTCCCCGGCGCAGGGCGGCGCACCGCGCGCGGCGCGGTGGACCAGACCACCCGCCCGGCTGACATGATGGGGAATATGGAGTGGCGGGGGCCGGCAGCACTGGTCGCGCTCCTGGCGATCGGCGTCGGGGGCGGATTCGCCGCGTCCGCGCAGAGCCGGGGCGGCTCGATCGGCTCGGGCGTCCCGGCCCCGGTGCCGGCGCAGGCTCCGGAGATGCCGGTCGAGGCACCCAAGCCCGCCACCCCCGACCCGGACGACCCGAGGTTGGAGCCCGGGATCGCGATGGCCCCCGCCACGCTCGGCACCGGCAAGTTCGAGATCACCTTCCCCGCGCCCGTCGGGTGGACGACCAACGCGAGCGCCAGCAACGAGTGGAAATGGAAGAAGCCGGGCACGTCCAACAACACCTACGTGATGCGCATCGAGCAGATCAACAGCCAGGACATCACGATCGAGGACGCCATCAACATCAGGATCGAGCGGCTGCGCGAGGAGCAGGACGACGTGGTCATCGTGGACCGCGGCGCCGACACGCTCGAGTACACCTACCGCAGCAACGAGGGCAACGCGCGGCACAGCTTCATGCGCTGGCTCGACCTCGACTCCAGCGGCCAGGCCGACGTGGAGATCGTCGTGCACGGGCGCGAGCGCGACGTCGAGGGCACGAGCGACCTCATCCGCCGGGTGGGCGACGGCATGGAGGGGGCCGGCGGCGGGCCTGTCGGCTGAGCCCACCCCCACGGGCTAGATTGCGCCCGTGAACTGGCGGGGGACGGCAGTGCTCGCGCTGCTGCTCGCCATCGGGGTCGCGGTGGGGTTCGGCGCGTCCTGGACCCTCGGTGCGAACCAAAATGGCGCCGGCCCGGCGGCGCCGGTCCCGGCGTCCCCGAGCCTGCCCGTCGACCCGGTCCCCGAGCTGCTCGACGACCCCGACTTCCCGCCCCTTGCGACAGGGCTGCCGCTCGTGCGCCAGTCGGTCGGCGCCGGCGACTTCCAGATGACGCTGCCGGTGCCCAGGGGCTGGTCGTACTTCGAGAACTCGCTCAACGAGTGGCAGTGGCGACCGCCGGACCAGCCGAGCTTCGGGTACGTCCTGCGGGTCGAGCAGGTGCTGAGCAACCGCCGCTCGATCGCGTGGACGCTCGACCAGCGGCTTGCCGAGCTGCGGGAGGACGAGAGCAACGTCGAGGTGCTCGCCCAGACCCGGGACAGCCTGCACTTCACCTTCGTCACCGCCAACCACCTGCGGTACGGCTACCTGCGCTGGCTCGACCTCACGGGGTCCGACAACGCCCAGGTGGAGATCGCCGTGACCGGGCGGGAGGTCGACGACCCGGGCATGGCCGACCTCATCGCGCGCGTCGGTTCAGGCGTACGGCTCGGCTGAGCCAGCTCAGAACCCGGACGCGGTCACGGAGTCGAGCACCCGGGCGGCGACCTTCCGGCTGTCGGCGCGGATCTGGATCCACTGCAGCTGGTTCTGGTTGACCCGGATGACCCGTTCGACCGTGAGGTCCACGCCCGGGCACCCACTGAAGAAGACGGTCATGAACTCGTCACCGTCCTTGTCGTCGAAGTAGGGGCCGCGCTGCACCGGGCAGGCCGGATGTCCGGGGACACGGGACGGCAGCGCCTCCCCGGGCAGGATGCCGACGAACACGCCCTCGCCCGGGTCGTCGTCGGAGTTCCAGCCCTCCCGCGTGCCGGCCGCCAGCGCCGGCTGCTCGGAGCGTCCTTCGAACGGCACCCACTGCTCGGGGTCCACCTGCTCGGTCCAGGACTCGGGCACGGTGACGGACAGCAGGCCGGTCGAGTCCTCGACGGTCTGCTCCGACGTGGCGTTGCGCTCCAGCGCCCAGCCGGCCCCGGTGCCTGCGAGGAGGGCGAGGACGGCGGCCGCCACCCACGGCCACCGGCGGTGCTGGGAGGCCTGCGGCGGCGGCTCGTCGCTCGCCACCCCGGTGCGGTCCGGTCGGGACGCCGCGCGCGTCAGCTCGGGGTCGATCGGCGCCCATCCCGCGGGAGTGTCGTCGACCGGCTCGCCGATCGCGTCGACCAGGGCGGCGACGAACGACTCGACGTCGGGGAAGCGGTCCTCGCGGTCCTTGGCGAGGCCCCGCAGGACGACGGCCTCGGCGGCCGGGTTGTCGATGCCCATCGGCGGCGGTGGCACGGGGTTCTCCGCGGCCGCGAGGCTCGCGTGAGAGTAGGGCTGGCGACCGGTCAGCAGGAAGTAGCTCAGGGCCGCGAGCGAGAACTGGTCGGCCCGCGGGTCGAGCCCCTCACCGAGGGCCTGCTCGGGGGCGACGTAGGAGGGGGTGCCGCCGGCCATCGTGAGGCGGGAGGACATGTCCATGGCCTTGCCGAGGCCGAGGTCGCCCAGCATCGCCACGACGTGCGGACCGCGGCCGTTCTCCACGGTGCGGAAGAGGACGTTGGCGGGCTTGACGTCGCGGTGCAGCACGCCGCGGTCGTGCAGGGCGCTCAACCCGCGCCCGACCTGGGTGATCACCGCCATCGCCTGCGACCTCGGCAGCGGCGCGACCTCGGTGAGGTCGGCCAGCGTGCCCTGGTCGGCGTACGCCATCACCAGGTAGGGGCGGTCGTCCTCCAGCTCGCCGGCGTCGTAGACGGAGACGACGTGGGGCGACTCGACCTTGCGGAGGAAGCGGCCCTCCTCGAGGAAGCGCTGGCGGATGTGGTGGTCGTCGACCCAGTTGTCGGCGAGGACCTTGATCGCCACGGGGCTGTCGAGGTGCTCGTCGTAGGCCAGCCAGACGGTCGCGAACGCTCCCGACCCGATGCGGCGGCGCACCGGGTAACGACCGAGACGAGTGGGAGCGGACACTCGGGCATTATCGTGCAGGCGTGAGCTATTCGGGGGACCCGGGCGACGCGTTGACGCCGGACGACATCGACGACTTGGCGCGCCGCGCGCGTGACGGGGACCGTGACGCGCTCGAGCAGCTGCTCGCGGCGGTGCGTCCGCGCGTGCTCAACATCTGTCGCGGGGTGCTCCCGTACTCGGGCGATGCCGAGGACGCCTGCCAGGAGGCGATGCTCAACGCGGCGACGAAGATCGGCTCGTGGGGCGGCCGCGGCCGTTTCACCACGTGGCTGCACATCGTGTCGGTCAACAGCGCGCGCACGACGTACCGCCGGCTGAAGAACCTCGCCACGCCGACCGACTTCGAGGACGGCGCCCACGACCGTCCCGACCCGCGCACCACCAGCGTCATCGCCGGCACCCGGCTCGACCTGCTCGAGGCGATGGACACGATCGAGAAGGACCACCCTCAGTACGTCGAGCCGCTGCTGCTGCGTGACGTCTACGGCCTGCCCTACGACGAGATCGCGACGCTGGTCGACGCGCCGCTCGGCACCGTCAAGGCGCAGATCCACCACGGCCGCAAGCTCGCCCGGCCGCTGCTGCGGGGCGATCGGTGACACCGCACCGCCTGCGCGCGGTGCTGACCGGAGGACTGTCCCTCGCCCTCCTGGCCGGGTGCTCCGGCGGCTCGGGCTCGACTCCGTCCGACGAGCCGCAGGACGCGCCGGCGGCGGCGCCGACGGCGGGCGCCGGGTCCGACGGGGAGTCGTCGACCGGCACCACGCCGGTCGTGACCGACCCGGTGGAGCCGGACCTCGAGCTCGCCGTGTCGACCCCGCGTGAGGACAGCGTCTACCCCGACGTCGGCGACCCGCGCGTGGACGCCCTGCACTACGACCTCGACCTGCGGTGGCAGCCCCGGGCCGAACGCCTCACCGGGCGGGCGGTCATCACCTTCCGCGCGGCCCGCACCGCGCCACGCTTCCAGCTCGACCTCGGCGCACCCCTCACGGTGCGCGGCGCGACGCTCGACGGCGAGCCCGTCCGCGTCGCCCGCCGCGGCAAGGACCTCGTGCTGCGCGCGCCGATCGAGGAGGACGGGCGCTACGAGCTGGCGCTCGACTACGACGGCACGCCCGAGCCCGCTCCCGCGCCGACCACGCGCGACGACTTCTCCGAGACCGGCTTCACCGTCACCCGCGCCGGCGAGGTGTGGACGATGCAGGAGCCCTACGGCGCGTACACGTGGTACCCCGTCAACGACCAGCCGTCCGACAAGGCGCTCTACGACATCACCGTCCACGCCCCGCCGCGGTGGACCGGCATCGCCAACGGCGAGCTGACCGCATTGACGACGGACGACGGCGGCACGACCACGTCGTGGCAGCTCGACGAGCCGGCGTCGTCGTACCTCATCACCCTCGCGATCGGCGACTACGACTGGAGCAGCAACACCACCGAGAGCGGCCTGCGGGTGGACTACTGGACGCCGCGGGGCATGGACCGACCGCTCGACTCCATCAGCACGGCCGCGGACACCGTCGACTGGGTCGAGGAGCGGCTCGGCGACTACCCCTTCGACTCCCTCGGCCTCGTCGTCACCGACTCGCAGAGCGCGATGGAGACGCAGACGATGATCACGCTCGGCACCAACGACTACGTCCTGTCCCCGCAGGTGGTCGCCCACGAGGTCGTGCACCAGTGGTACGGCGACCAGGTCTCGCCGTCGGACTGGCGCGACGTCTGGCTCAACGAGGGCATGACCATGCTGCTGCAGTGGACCTACGAGGACGAGCACGGCATCCGGCCACTGCGCGAGAGCCTACGCAGCGCCCGCGACGCCGACCAGCAGCTGCGCGTCCAGTACGGGCCGCCGGGTGACTACGACCCGGAGCAGTTCGGCAGCTCCAACATCTACTGGACGCCAGCGCTGATGTGGAACGAGCTGCGCGAGGAGCTCGGCGACGACGAGTTCTGGGCCGTCGCCCGCTCCTGGCTGGCCGAGAACGACAACACCTCGGCGTCCCGCGAGCAGGTCTACGACCACTGGGAGGCCGAGACCGGGCTCGAGCTGTCGTCCTTCTTCGACGCCTGGATCACCGGCGAGCTGACGCCCGAGCCCGGGGTGCCGCAGGGCTGAGACGACTACCCTCCCCGCATGGCCCGCCTCTCCGCGCACGACCTCATCGACCTGGTCCTCGACGAGGGCTCGTGGTCCTCGTGGGACACCCCGCCGGTGCGCCACGCCATCAGCGAGGAGTACGCCGCCGAGCTGGCCGCCGCGGCCGAGAAGTCCGGCGTCGACGAGTCGGTGCTGACCGGCGAGGCGCGGATGCACGGCCGGCGCATCGCGGTGCTGGTGGGCGAGTTCGGCTTCCTGGCCGGGTCGATCGGCCGGGCCGCGGCCGACCGGATCGTCGCCGGCATCGAGCGCGCGACGAGGGAGGGTCTGCCGCTGGTGGCCGCGCCCGTGAGCGGCGGCACCCGGATGCAGGAGGGCACGCCCGCCTTCGTCCAGATGGTGCGGATCTCCGCCGCGGTGGCGGCGCACCGCACCGCCGGCCTGCCCTACCTCGTCTACCTGCGCCACCCCACCACCGGCGGCGTGATGGCGTCGTGGGGCTCGCTCGGCCACGTCACCGTCGCCGAACCGGGCGCGCTCGTCGGCTTCCTGGGCCCGCGCGTCTACGAGGCGCTCTACGACCGCCCCTTCCCCGAGGGCGTGCAGACCTCGGAGAACCTCTACGCCCGCGGCATCGTCGACGCCGTCCTGCCGCCCGAGGAGATCAAGGAGATCCTCGACCGCGCGCTCACCATCCTGATGGCCGCGCGCGAGGGGGTCACCCCGGTCCCCGACCCCGGCGACGACGACATCCCGGACGTCGACACGTGGGACTGCGTGACCCGCTCGCGGCGGCCGGACCGGCCGGGCGTGCGCCGGCTGCTGCGCTACGCCGCCAGCGACGTCGTACCCCTCAACGGGACGGGGCAGGGCGAGCGCGACCCGGGCCTGCTGATCGCGCTGGCGCGCTTCGGTGAGGCGCCGTGCGTCTTCCTCGGCCAGGACCGCCGCGGCCAGACCACCGACCACCCGATGGGGCCGGAGGCGCTGCGCGAGGCCCGGCGCGGGATGCGGCTGGCCTCGGAGCTCGGTCTGCCGCTCGTGACGGTGATCGACACCCAGGGGGCGGCTCTGTCGGCCGACGCCGAGAACGGCGGCCTCGCCGGCGAGATCGCGCGGTCGCTGGCAGACCTCGTCACGCTCGACGCGCCCACGCTGTGCCTGATGCTCGGCGAGGGCAACGGCGGCGGCGCGCTCGCGCTGCTGCCCGCCGACCGGGTCGTCGCGGCACAGCACGCCTGGCTCTCACCGCTGCCGCCCGAGGGCGCCTCGGCGATCGTGCACCGCGACCTCGACCACGCCGCCGAGATGGCGCGCCACCAGCAGGTGCGGGCCATCGACCTGCACCGCCAGGGCGTCGTCGACCGGATCGTGGCTGAGAAGCCCGACGCCGCCGACGAGCCCGAGGACTTCTGCCGCCGCGTCGGCGCCGTCCTCGAGCACGAGCTCAGCGCGCTGCTCGCCTCCGGGCCGGGGTCGGCCGAGGAGCGGGCGCGGCGCTACGTCTGACGGGTCTCTGACCCGCCCGAGCGGTGCGTGAGACAGCTTTTCGGGCCGCGAAAGGTGTCTCACTCACCGCCCGTGCGCGAGGCTGGGCGGGTCGTCGTACGAGCGGTGCGTGAGGCAGGTTCTGAAGGCGCGGAACCTGCGTGGCTCACCGCTCGTCGGGGGCGTCCTCGGAGTCGGGTACGTCGTCGGCGTCCGCGGCCGGTTCCGCGCCCGGTTCCGCGGCCGGTTCCGCGGCCGGTTCCGCGGCGGGCGAGCCGGCCGTCCTCACCGGCGTCGGCGTGGGCGGCCTTGCGGATCGACTCCGCCTCGGTGGCCGCGCCCGTCAGCACCGACTCGACGGTCCGCGTCGCCCACGCAGTCTGCTCGGCCGCGTGGCGCAGCTTGTCCTCGCTCTCGGCGCGCGCCGCTGCCAGCGTCTCCTCCGCGGCCCGGCGCATCTGGTCGACCTCAGCGCCGGTCGTACGGCGCAGGTCCTCGACGTGGAGCGCGGCCTCGTCGCGCATCCGAGCCGACTCGGTGGAGGCGCTGGCCCGCAGCGACTCGGCCTCGGCGGTCGCGGAGTCGAGGTGCTGCTGCCCAGCGGTGCGCGCCTCCTCGACGAGGCGGGCGGCGGTGTCCTGCGCGTTCGCGATCGCGGACTCCGCCTCCGCCCGCGCGCCCTCGAGCACCTCGGCCTTCTCGCCGGCTGCGGTGTCGCGCAGCTCCTGCGCCTCGGCCCGCAGCGCGGCCGCCTCGTCCCGCGCCTCGGCGCGCAGCTTGTCACTCTCTGTCCGTGCGGCCTCGACCTGCTCGTCGCGGGCGCCCTCGGCGGACCTCATCAGCAGCGCGGCCTGCTCGTTGGCGTCCAAGACGATGGTGGCGGCCTCCTCGGACGCGCCGGCGAGCACCTCCTCGGCCTGCTTGCGGGCCCGACCGGCCTCGGCGCGGTCGCGCTCGGCCTCGACCTTGAGCAGGCGGGTCTGCTCGCGGAGCGTGGCGAGGTCGGCCGTGAGGCGCTCGGCCTCCTCGCGGGCCTCCACGACCAGCTGGTCGGCCACCTGCTGCGCCCGCGCCAGGAGGGCCGCCGTGGTGGGAGGCTCGCCGGAAGCAGCCGTGGCGGCGTCCTGAGCCATCCGCACACTCCTTGTCTCACCCGTACGGAGGGTCCAGTGTCGCAGTCCGTGACCGCTGGTGCCAAAGGGACGGCGGCGGTTGCGCCCACAGCGAACCTCCCTTGCCGCTCGCCCCGGCCGCCCGGTGGAGTGGGGCCCATGAAGCTCCTCGTCCTCGGCGGCACCAGGTTCCTCTCCCGCGAGGTCGCCGTGCAGGCCGTGGCCCGCGAGTGGGACGTCACCTGCGCCTGCCGCGGCGCCTCCGGGCCCGTGCCGGAGGGCGCCACCCACGTGCCGTGGGACCGCGCCGAGGCGCCACCCGCCGCCATCACGGACGGCAGGTGGGACGCCGTGGTCGACGTGACGCGGCTCCCGTCGCAGGCGCGCAGCGCGGTCGCGGCGACGTCGTATGCCCACTGGGTCTTCGTCTCCACCGTCAGCGTGTACGCCGACAACTCCTCCCCCGCGATGGAGCCGCTGCTCGGGCCGATCGACGAGGACATCGACCTGGCGGTCGACCCGGAGGCCTACGGCGGGATGAAGGTGGCGTGCGAGCAGGTCGTGACGTCCGGTGCCGCCTCGTCCGTGCTCGTCCGACCCGGCCTGATCGTCGGCCCCGGGGACCCGACGGGACGCTTCTCGTACTGGCCGCAGCGTCTCGCGCGGCGCGGCGAGGTGCTCGCGCCCGGCCGGCCCGAGGACGTGGTGCAGGTGATCGACGTGCGCGACCTCGCGGCGTGGCTGCTCGTGCTGGCCGAGTCGCGGACGACCGGGACGTACGACGCCGTCGGCACGCCGATGCCCTTGGCGGAGCTGCTGGCCGGCGTCGCCTCGGGGGTCGGGGGCCCCTTCCCGGACCTCACCTGGGTCGACAGCGCCTTCCTCGAGGAACAGGGCGTCCAGCCCTGGGCCGGGGAGGGGTCGCTGCCGATGTGGCTGCCGCGTCCGGCGTACGACGGCATGCTGGCCCACGACCCCGGACCGGCCGTCGCCGCCGGGCTGCTGCTCCGGCCCCCGGCCGAGACCGCCCCGGGCTGCCTCGACTCGCCCGTCACGGCGCTCACGCCCGAGCGCGAGGCCGAGGTGCTGGCGGCCTGGCACGCCCGCCCCTGACGCCCTGTCAGAAGAGGAGCGCGGTCCCCGGGTCGCTCAGCATCCCCGCGACGTCGGCGAGGAAGCGCGAGCCCTTCTCGCCGTCGATGTGGCGGTGGTCGAAGGACAGCGCCAGCGTCGTGACGTCGCGGACCACGATCTCGCCGGTCTCCTCGTCGACCCACGGACGCTTGTTGATCGCGCCGAAGCAGAGGATCGCGGACTCGCCCGGGTTGATGATCGGCGTACCGGCGTCGACGCCGAAGACGCCGACGTTGGTGATCGTGAAGGTGCCACCCGCCATCTCGGCAGGCTGCGTCTTGCCGTCGCGGGCGGTGGCGGTGAGCTCACCGAGCGCCTGCGCCAGCTCGGTCATCGAGAGCGAGTCGGCGTCCTTGACGTTGGGCACCACCAGGCCGCGCGGCGTGGCGGCCGCGATGCCCAGGTTGACGTAGTGCTTGTAGACGACCTCCTGCGCGGCCTCGTCCCAGTAGGAGTTGATCTCCGGGGTGCGCTTCATCGCGAGGATGACGGCACGGGCGAGGACGAGCAGCGGGCTGACCCGGGTGTCGCGGAACTCCGGGCGCTTCTTCAGCCGCGCGACGAGCTGCATCGCTGCGGTGACGTCGACGGTGATCCACTCCGTGACGTGCGGGCTGGTGAAGGCCGACTGGCTCATCGCCGTCGCCATCATCTTGCGCACGCCCTTGATGGGCTCGCGGGTCTCGCGCTCGCGCGGTGCGTCGTACGACGCCGCGGCCATGGGTGCCCCTCCGGATGACGCTGCGGGGGCCGACGCCGTACGACCGGCGGAGCCGTTGGCGGCGCCCTGCACGTCGTCGCGGGTGATCGAGCCCGACGGTCCGGTCCCGGTGAGGCCGGTGAGGTCGACGCCGAGGTCCTTGGCGAGCTTGCGCACCGGCGGCTTCGCCAGCGCGCGTACGACGCCCGGGTCCTGCGCGCGCGCCGGGACGAGCGCCTCGGCGGGAGCCGTCGGGGTCTCGCGCTGGTCGGTGGCCGGGACCGGGGACTCGTCGGCGGGCATGACCTCGTCGGACTGCGCACCGCCCGGGGCGAACGCGCCCTGGACCTGCATCTGCGTCTGCGCACCGGCGACGGTGCTCGGCGACGCCGAGCCGCGGCGCGCGCGACGCATCGGGCCGCGGTCGGCCTTGATCCGGCCGACGAGGGACGCGCCCTCCATCGAACCGGACGCCGCCGGGTTGGACAGGTCGATGTCGGCCGGGTCGACCTGCGCGGCAGCCTCGGCCGCGCCCGCCTTCTCGGCCATGCCGAGGTAGGGGTCGGACTCGGTCTGCTCGGTCGCGGTCGGGGCCACCGGCGCGGGCGCCTCGCCCTCGGCGCCGATCGAGATGATCGGCGTACCGACCGGCACGGTCTCGCCCTCGGGGACGAGCAGGGCCAGGACGGTGCCCTCGAACGGCGACGGCAGCTCGACCAGCGACTTGGCGGTCTCGATCTCGACGATCACGTCGTTGATCTCGATCGTGTCGCCGACCTTGACCTTCCAAGCGACGATCTCGGCCTCGGTGAGGCCCTCGCCGACATCGGGGAGGAGGAATTCGGACATGTCGGTTCCTCTCAGAAGGCGAAGGTGCGGTCGACGGCGTCGAGCACGCGGTCGAGGTCGGGGAGGTACTCCTCCTCGATCCGCGACGGCGGGTAGGGCGTGTCGAACGCGCCCACCCGGAGCACCGGGGCCTCGAGGGAGTAGAAGCACTCCTCGGTGACCCGGGCCGCGAGCTCGGCACCCATGCCGAGGTTCACGTGCGCCTCGTGGGTGACCACGCAGCGGCCGGTGCGGCGTACGGACTCGTAGACCGGAGCCATGTCGAGCGGCGAGAGGGTGCGCAGGTCGATGACCTCGAGGCTGCGGCCCTCGGACTCCGCGGCCTCGGCGCACTTGAGCGCGGTCTTCACGGTCGGGCCGTAGGCCAGCACCGTCGCGTCGGAGCCGGCCCGCACGACCCGCGAGGTGAACAGCGGCTCGGGGGTCGTGGACTCGTCGAGCTCGGCCTTGTCGGCGTGGTACTGCCGCTTGGGCTCGAGGAAGATGACCGGGTCGTCGTGGGCGATCGCCTGCTGGATCATCCAGTAGCCGTCGACCGGGTTCGAGCAGGCGACCACCTTGAGGCCGGGGGTGTGCGCGAACTGCGCCTCCGGGCTCTCGGAGTGGTGCTCGACCGCGCCGATGCCGCCGCCGAAGGGGATGCGGATCACGATCGGCATCTTCACCTTGCCCTGCGAGCGGTAGGTGTACTTCGCGACCTGGCACACGATCTGGTCGTAGGCCGGGTAGACGAACCCGTCGAACTGGATCTCCACGACGGGTCGGTAGCCGCGCAGCGCCATGCCGACCGCGGTGCCGACGATGCCGGACTCCGCGAGCGGGCTGTCGATGACGCGGTCCTCGCCGAAGTCCTTCTGCAGGCCGTCGGTGATGCGGAAGACGCCGCCGAGCTTGCCGACGTCCTCACCCATGAGCAGGACCTTGTCGTCGTCCTCCATGGCCTTGCGCAGGCCCATGTTGAGGCCCTTGGCGAGGGTGATCTTCTGGTTGGCGCTCATCAGGAGTGGCTCCCCTCGAAGGACGCGAGGTAGGCGGCGAACTCGTCGCGCTGAGCGGCGATCTCGTCGGTGATCTCGCTGAAGACGTAGCCGAACTGGTCGAGCGGCTTGGGGTCGGGCAGCGCCTTGCAGCCCTCGCGGAGGTGGTGGCCCAGCTCCTTGGCCTCGGCGTCGAGGTCGTCGAAGAACTCCTGGTCGACCAGGCCGTTGCGGCGCAGGTAGACCTTGAGCCGCTCGATCGGGTCCTTGAGCTTCCAGTGCTCGAGCTCGTCGTTGAGGCGGTAGCGGGTGGGGTCGTCGGTCGTGGTGTGCGCGCCCATCCGGTAGGTGTAGGCCTCGACGAACGACGGGCCGTTGCCCTCGCGCGCCCGCTGCAGGGCGGCCTTCGTGACGGCGTACGTCGCCAGCACGTCGTTGCCGTCGACGCGGATGCCCGGGAAGCCGAAGCCCAGCGCGCGCTGGTAGAGCGGGATGCGGGTCTGGCGCTCGATCGGCTCGGAGATGGCCCACTGGTTGTTCTGGCAGAAGAACACTACGGGGGCGTTGTAGGAGGCGGCGAAGATGAAGGCCTCGTTCACGTCGCCCTGCGAGGACGCGCCGTCGCCGAAGTGGGCGATCACGGCCGCGTCGCGCTCGGGGTCGCCGGTGCCGACGACGCCGTCGCGCTGCATGCCCATCGCGTAGCCGGTGGCGTGGAGGGTCTGCGCGCCGATGACGATCGTGTAGAGCCCGAAGTTGTTCTCGTTGGGGTCCCAGCCGCCCTGGTCGACCCCGCGGAACAGGCCGAGCAGCCGCAGCGGGTCGACACCCTTGCAGTAGGCGACGCCGTGCTCGCGGTAGGTCGGGAAGACGTAGTCCTGGGGACGCAGCGCGCGGCCCGCGCCGATCTGCGCGGCCTCCTGGCCGAGCAGCTGGGCCCAGATGCCAAGCTCGCCGTGGCGCTGGAGCGCCGTGGCCTCGACATCGATGCGGCGGGTGAGGACCATGTCGCGGTAGAGACCGCGCAGCTCCTCGGCCGAGAAGTCGTGGTCGAACTCGGGGTGGTGGACGCGCTCGCCCTCGGGCGTGAGCAGCTGGACGAGGTCGGGTCCACCGTCTGACTGGGACGGTCCGAAGACGTCCGCAAGGTCGGGGCCGAAACTCACAGGATCGGACAACGCACTCTCCTAACAACAGCTAGCGGCAGTCACGGGATCGCCGGACGCCGACGGCTTGCAAGCGTGGTCGCCGGCGTGTGTGACCCCGACCACAGGATGGGGCTCAACGTATCGGCCGGAGCCTGCCAGCACCAATCTGGGAGAGCTGGATCGGGGCGGCTCAGCCGCGCCCGTGCGGGGTCCGCCAGCCCGACTCGTCGGGGCCGACGGGGACGATCTGCGTGGGGTTGATGTCGGTGTGCACGACGTAGTAGTGCTGCTTGATCTGGTCGAAGTCGACCTCGTCGGCGAAGCCGGGGGTCTGGAAGAGGTCGCGGGCGTAGCCCCACAGGTTCGGCATCTCGGTCAGCTTGTTGCGGTTGCACTTGAAGTGGCCGTGGTAGACCGCGTCGAAGCGCACCAGCGTGGTGAAGAGGCGTACGTCGGCCTCGGTGATGGCGTCGCCCATCAGGTAGCGGCGGTCGGCGAGGCGCTCCTCGAGCCAGTCGAGCGTGGTGAACAGCCGGTCGTAGGCGTCCTCGTAGGCCTCCTGCGAACCGGCGAACCCGCACCGGTAGACGCCGTTGTTGACCTCGGTGAAGACGCGCTTCATCACCGACTCCATCTCCTCGCGGAGGTCGGCGGGCCAGAGGTCGGGGGCGTCTGGGCGCTGGTGCTCGCGCCACTCGAACGAGAGGTCGTGGGTGATCTGCGGGAAGTCGTTGGTCACGACCTTGCCCGACTCGACCTCGACGATCGCCGGCACCGTGATGCCCCGCGGGTAGTCGGGCTCGCGGGCGAAGTAGGCCTCCTGCAGGCGCTCGATGCCGAGCACCGGGTCGCGGCCGTCCTCGTCGAGGTCGAACGTCCAGCTGCGGGCGTCGTGCGTCGGGCCGGGCGCGCCCCAGGAGATGACGTCCTCGAGGCCGAGGAGCGTGCGGACGATGATCGAGCGGTGCGCCCACGGGCACGCGCGTGCCGCGACGAGGCGGTAGCGGCCGGGCTCGGCCTTCCACACCGGCACGTCACGCGGGCTGTCCTTGGAGCCGCTGGGGAACTGCTCGTCCAGCGGGTCGGCCGACCGGTCCCCTGCCAGGACCCGGTCCGGGAGATAGGACATGTCGCGCTCGAAGGGCTTGCCCTTGGTGGTGTAGGTCGCCGTGTCGTTCACACTTCAACCATAGCCTCGCGCCGGCAACCCGCTCCGCCCAGCGGTGCGTGAGACACCTTCTGAACGCGCAGAACCTGCGTCACGCACCGCTCGGGTGCCGGGGATCCGCCCAGCGGTGCGTGAGACACCTTCCGCCGACTCAGAACCTGCCTCACGCACCGCCCGGGAAAGCGGTCAGGGGGCGAAGCGAGCGGCCACCTCGACCACGCGGTCGAAGGCCTCGGTCTCGCCGATGCTGACGCGTACACCGTCGCCGGCGAAGGGGCGCACCGAGATCCCCACCTCGCCGCAGGCCGCGGCGAAGTCGAGGGCGCGATCGCCGAGCGGGAACCACACGAAGTTGCCCTGGGCGTCGGGCAGGTCCCAGCCGACCTCGCGCAGCCGGGCGACCAGGTCTGCGCGGCGGGCGACGAGGTCCTCGACGCGCACGAAGAGCTCGGCCTGCGCCTCGAGCGAGGCGATGGCCGCGGCCTGGGCGACGTGGCTGACGCCGAAGGGCAGCGAGACGGCGCGCAGGGCGGCCGCGAGCGGTGCGGGAGCGACGGCGTACCCGACCCGGAAGCCGGCGAGGCCGTAGGCCTTGGAGAAGGTGCGGGTGAGAACGACGTTGTCGTGCTGGCGGTAGGTGGCGATGCCGTCGATGGCGTCGTCCATCCGCACGAACTCGAGGTAGGCCTCGTCGACCACGACCACCACGTGGGAGGGGACCTTCGCGATGAAGGCGTCGAGCTCGGCCTGGGTGACGGCCGGACCGGTCGGGTTGTTGGGCGTGCAGACGATGACGACCCTGGTGCGGTCGGTGACCGCGGCTGCCATCGCGTCGAGGTCGTGGCGCCCGTCGGCGGTGACCGGCACCTGCACGCTGCGCGCCCCGCCGGCGGTGACCGCGATGGGGTAGGCCTCGAAGGAGCGCCAGGCGTAGACGACCTCGTCGCCCGGCTCGCAGAAGGCGTTGACGAGCTGGTAGATCAGCGCGACCGACCCGGTCGCCGCGGCGAGGTCCTCGGCGGGCACGTCCATCGCGTCGGCGAGCGCGGCGTAGAGCGCGGCGCTGCCCATGTCCGGGTAGCGGTTCATCTCCGCCGCTGCCTCGCGGGCGGCCTCGAGCACGCCCGGGAGCGGCGGGTAGGGGTTCTCGTTGGAGGACAGCTTGTACGACGTCAGCCCGGGTCGGGCGACGGGCGGCTTGCCGGCGACGTACGCAGGGATGGCGAGCACGTTGGGCCGGGGCTGCGGGGACGTGGAGGACATACTGCGCACCCTAGTGAGCCAGCGGCTCCGTCGACGCCGGTGGGCGCGGTGGCCGCCGGCCACGCCACGGCCGCACTACGGGCAGCAGGATCAGGCCCATGGCGAACCCGATGCCCGCGCCGAGGATGTTGTCGACCATGTCGGTCACGTCGCAGGCCCGGTCGAGACGGGCGAGCTGGAGCTGCGTGAACTCGATCGTGAGGCTGTACGCCGCCAGCGCCGCCAGGCCGACGGGTGCGAGCACCAGGCCCGTCCACCAGCGCCCGATCGCCAGCACGAGGAACAGCCCGGCCGGCACGAAGAGCAGCACGTTGAGGGTGCGCTGGTCGAGGCCGAGCACCTCGAAGGTCGTCCCCGACGGGCCGCCGTAGTCCCACGAGCACGACTCGCTCCGGGTCTCGGCAGGCACGATCCCGACGTCGGGTCGGGTGGGCACGAGGGTCACCAGCGCGATCGCGACGAGGGACCACAGGAGGCCGGCGACCGAGACCGCCGAGGCGGTGCCGAGCCGGGGCGGCAGGACCGTCGCGAGCAGGGCGGCGAGACCAGCGGCGACGAGGGCGCCGAGCACCATGATGCCCGTGCCTCCGATCATGACCATCCGGGGAGGGTAGTCGGCCCATCAATCGCGTGTTTCAACGCGCCGTCGCGTCCTCGCGAGCTTGGCCGCGGGCTTGCTCGACCTCCCGCCACACGCCGGACGCGACTTCGTCGCTCCCGGCTAGTGTCGTGTCATGCGCTTCCTGATGTGGCTGCTCACCTATGCGGCAGGCCTGACCGTCGCGGCCTGGCTGCTGGACGGCATCTGGTTCGAGGGCGCGACGAGCGGACAGGCCGAGCTGCAGGACAAGTGGCTCGACGTGCTGGCCGTGGCGCTCATCCTCGGCCTGGTGTCGACCTTCATCGAGCCCGTGGTCAAGCTGCTGTCGCTGCCGTTCATCATCCTGACGCTGGGCTTCCTGCTGCTGGTGATCAACGCCGGGATGCTGCTGTTCACCGCCTGGCTGGCCGACCTCTTCGACCTCGGCTTCCACGTCGACGGCTTCTGGACCGCTCTCATCGGCTCCATCATCATCACGATCGTCGGCTGGGGCGTCCGCGTCGCCCTGCCGGGCAACTGACGCGGGGCTGGTGCGAGTGCCCGCACTCCCCGCCGCCCGCGAGCCCGGGCGCTACCGGATCGCGCTCGTCTGCCTCGGCAACATCTGCCGCTCGCCCACGGCGCACGTCGTCCTCGAGAGCCGGCTCGCCGACGCGGGGCTCGCCGACCGCGTCGAGGTGGCGTCGTCCGGCACGGGCGGCTGGCACGTCGGCAACCCGATGGACCCGCGCGCCGCGGCCACGCTGGCCGCGGCGGGATACGACCCGAGCCGGCACCGCGCCAGGCAGTACGACGCCACCTGGCCCGAGGCGTACGACCTCGTCCTCGTGATGGACGAGGCCAACCTCGCCGACGTGGGCGGGCGCACCGAGCGCATCGGCATGTTCCGCGACCTCGATCCGGTCGATCCGGGTGGCGCCGTACCGGACCCGTACTACGGTGGGGACGACGGGTTCGAGGAGGTGCTGGCGATGGTCGAGCGCACGAGTGATGCGATCGTGTCGGCCCTCCCCCGCGTTCTCGGGGGCACGGGCTGATGGCTCGCCAGCCGCTGGTCGCCAAGCGCGCCGAGGAGCTGCTCGACACCGCTGTCGTCGCGACCTCGCCGGTGGCGGGTGGCGACATCGCCACGGCGACGCGGCTGCGTCTGTCGAGCGGGCAGACCGCGTTGATGAAGACGCTGCCCCACGCGCCTGAGGGCTTCTTCGAGGCCGAGGCCGCCGGGCTGCGCTGGCTCGCTGAGGTCGAGGGCGGGGTGCCGGTGCCCGACGTGCTCGCCGCCGCCGACGACTGCCTGGTCCTCGCCTGGGTCGAGCAGAGCGCCAAGACGCCGGTCGAGGCCGCCGTCACCTTCGGCCAGCAGCTCGCGACCACCCATGCCGCGGGCGCCGACGGGTGGGGCCTCGACCACGACGGGTTCATCGGGCGGCTCCCGCTGCCCAACAAGCCCGCGGGCTCGTGGCCGGAGTTCTACGCCGTGCGCCGGGTGCTGCCCTACCTCAAGCTCGCCCGCGACCGCGGCGCGGTCTCCGAGACCGACGCCGCGTCCGTCGAGGCCGTCGTGGGCAAGCTGACCGGGCTGCTGCCCGACGAGGCACCCGCCCGCCTCCACGGCGACCTCTGGAACGGCAACTGCCTGTGGGGCCAGGACCTCGCCATCCACGTCATCGACCCCGCGGCCCACGGCGGCCATCGCGAGCTCGACCTGGCGATGCTGCACCTGTTCGGCCTCACGCACCTGCCGCGGGTGATGGCGGCGTACGACGAGGCGCAGCCGCTCGCCGAGGGCTGGGAGGACCGCCTCGGCATTCACCAGCTCTTCCCGCTGCTCGTCCATGCATGCATGTTCGGCGGCGGGTACGGCGCCCGCGCCGGCGCCGTCGCGGCCCGTTACGCCTGACCACCCCACCGGTCGAGTGCGCTCGCGGCAGTGGTCGCCACGGGGCCGCGCACTCGACGTTCAGGATCGCCTCAGGCGCCGGTGGCATCCTTGGCGCGTGAGTGAGTCCCGGCCCCGCGTGCTGGTCGTCGACGACGACCGGGCCGTGCGCGACTCGCTGCGCCGGTCGCTGGAGTTCAACGGCTACGAGGTCGTGCTGGCCGCCGACGGCGCCGAGGGCCTCGTCGCGGTCGGGGCGCAGCACCCCGACGTGGTGGTCGTCGACGTGATGATGCCGCGGCTCGACGGGATCGAGACGACGCGTGCGCTGCGGGCGGCGGGCAACGACGTACCCGTCCTGGTCCTGACCGCGCGCGACGCGGTGGGCGACCGGGTCGAGGGCCTCGACGCCGGCGCCGACGACTACCTCACCAAGCCGTTCGCGCTCGAGGAGCTGCTGGCCCGGTTGCGGGCGCTGCTGCGCCGCGTCGTCCCCGACGGCGACGCCGCCAGCGAGGTGCTGACCTTCTCCGACCTCACCATGGACGTGGCGAGCCGCGACGTCTCACGCGGGAGCCGGCCGATCGAGCTGACCCGCACCGAGTTCACGCTGCTCGAGATGTTCCTGCGCCGGCCGCGGCGCGTGCTCGACCGCTCGTTCATCCTCGAGGAGGTCTGGGGCTACGACTTCCCCACGAGCGCGAACTCGCTCGAGGTCTACGTCGGCTACCTGCGCCGCAAGACCGAGGCCGAGGGCGAGCCGCGGCTGATCCAGACAGTGCGCGGCGTCGGCTACGTGCTGAAGGAAGCATGAACACCCCACGGCCCTCTCCTCCGCTGCGCTCCCCCGAACAACGTCGCGGGGACCCCGAATGAGCACCCCATGAGCGCCACGTGGCCCGACGGGCGCTGGCACTACCGCCGCTCCCTGGCCTCGCGCGTCGCGGTGCTCACCACGATCGCGCTGGGGCTCTCGATCGCCGTGATGGCCTTCACCGCCTTCGTGGTGATGCGCCAGCAGATGATGAGCTCGCTGGACCAGTCCCTGCTCAACCGCGCACACAAGGCGACGGCCAACACCACCTTGTCGCGGGTCACCTCCGACGGTGTGCCGTCGTGGATGCTGGGCGCGGCCGACGTGCGCATCATCTTCATCAGCGCCGACGGCCGTGGCATGTCGGGGTCCGACATCCCGGACTTCACCCTCGGCCAGCCGGAGTACGACGTGGTCACCGGCCGGCGCGAGTCCGCTGTGCGCACCCTGGTGACCGCGCAGGGGGAGCGCTACCGGGTCGCGACCGTCCAGGCCGGGCGGGGCGAGGCGCTGATCCTCGCCCAGCCACTCGCGCCCAACGACCGGACGCTCGAGAAGCTCGGCGGGGTGCTGTTCGTGTTCGGCGCTCTCGGCGTCCTGGCAGCGCTGCTCGCCGGCTGGCTGGTGGCCCGCAACGGCCTGCGACCGCTGCGCCGGCTCACCTCCGCCGTCGAGCGCATCGCGATCACCGAGGACCTGAGACCCCTCCGCGTGGAGGGAGACGACGAGGTCGCCCGCCTCGCCACCGCCTTCAACCAGATGCTGCTCGCCCTCGGCGCCTCGCGCGACCGGCAGCGCCGGCTCGTCGCAGACGCCAGCCACGAGCTGCGCACCCCGCTCACCTCGCTGCGCACCAACCTCGACCTGCTCCGCCAGGCGGAGGGCAACACCGCGCTGCCGGCCGAGGCCCGGCTCGAGCTGCTCGACGACGTCCGCGGGCAGATCGAGGAGCTGAGCGCGCTCGTCGGCGACCTGGTCGAGCTCGCGCGCGACGAGCCCACCACCCGGGTGGTCGCGGAGGTCGACCTCGCCGAGGTCGTGGAGCGGGCGGTGACCCGCGTACGCCGTCGCGCGCACGGGGTGTCGTTCGACGTCGTCCTCGACCCGTGGCCCGTCGTGGGTGACGCCAACGGCCTCGAGCGCGCGGTCACCAACCTGCTCGACAACGCCGCCAAGTGGAGCCCGTCCGAGGGCACCGTCACCGTACGCCTCGCCGACGGCGTACTGACCGTCGACGACCAGGGCGGGGGCGTCGCGGAGGCCGACCGCCCGCACGTGTTCGAGCGGTTCTACCGGGCCGAGGAGTCGCGCGCGATGCCCGGGTCCGGGCTCGGCCTCGCCATCGTGCGCCAGGTCGTCGACCGCCACGGCGGCCAGATCCAGGTGACCGAGGCCCCCGGCGGCGGGGCCCGCTTCGCCCTCTGGCTGCCCGGCGTCGCGAGCGCTGTGACGCCGGGTTAGTCGAAGACCCGCAGCAGCCGCTCGGCCTTCCACTCCGACTCCGCCCACTCCTCGGCGACGTCGGACTTCACGGTGATGCCGCCGCCGGTGCCGAGGGTCCAGGTGCCGCTGCCGTCGGTCATCAGGGAGCGGATGACGACCCCGAGGTCGGCCGGCCCGTCGCCACTGATCCAGCCGAACGCGCCGGCGTACACACCGCGCGGGGTCGACTCGACCTCGCCGATGATCTCCATCGTGCGCAGCTTGGGCGCCCCGGTCATCGACCCGGCCGGGAAGAGCGCGCGCAGCGCGGCGACCGTGGAGACGTCGTCGCGCAGCCGCCCGCGCACCGTCGACACCAGCTGGTGCACCGACTCGTAGGTCTCGACCTGCATCAGCGCGGGCACCTCGACCGACCCGACCTCGCACACCAGGGACAGGTCGTTGCGGAGCAGGTCGACGATCATCAGGTTCTCGGCGCGGGTCTTGGGGTCGCTGGCCAGCCGCTCGCGGTAGTGCTCGTCCTCCTCGACGGTGGCGCCCCGCGGCGTGGTGCCCTTGATCGGCTTGGTCTCGAGGTGCCGGTCGGCGGTGACGAGGGCGTACCGCTCCGGCGAGCTCGACAGCAGCCAGGCGCGGGCGCCGGCGACGTCGTGCTGGAGGAAGCCGCTGTACGGCGCGGGGTTGAGCTCGCGCAGCCGGAGGTACGCCGTCGCCGGGTCGAGGTCGGCGGTGCGGCTGAGGCGGTGGGTGAGGTTGACCTCGTAGGAGTTGCCCGCGTGCAGGTGCTCCTGGACCCGCGCGAAGGCACGCTCGTACGCACTTGGTGGGGAAGTCCGACACTTCGAGGCGGTTGTACCCCCCTTCAAGTGACGGACTCCCCGCTCAAGCGGGGAGTCCCCGGAGCGCGGGGAGTCCCCGGAGAGCGGGGAGTCCCCGGAGAGCCCCGCCGGGTGCTCGAACACCCGCACCGCGCGCGGGCGCATCCAGACGGCGTCGGGGAGGGTCGGGTCGGGGGCGGCGGGCAGGTCGGTGCGGGCGGCGTAGCCGAGGTAGCCGAACCACTGCTCGCCCGCGGCGACCCGGTCCTCGAGGACGGCGAAGACGTCGTCGCCGACGACGGTCGCGGCGCCGCCCGCATGAAGGGTGACCTCACGACGGGCCGCCGACCACGTCAGGGACACGTCGTCCTCGTCGAGCCAGCCGATGATCGAGCGCCGGCCCGACCACTCGCGCGCGCCGCCGCCGTCGAGCCAGAAGCAGCGCGCGTGCCGCGCCGCCACGGAGCGGAAGAAGTCGACCGGGTCGTCCACCGGGGCGGTCACGAGAGGAAGTTCCTGACCAGGTCCTCGCCGTGCTCGGAGAGCACCGACTCGGGATGGAACTGCACGCCCTCGAGCGGCAGGGAGGCGTGGCGCACCCCCATCACCACCCCGTCCTCGCTCCACGCCGTGGCCACGAGGGAGGACGGAAGCGTGACCGCGCCGAGCGAGTGGTACCGCACCGCGGCGAACTCCTGCGGCAGCCCGGAGAAGACGCCCGCGCCGTCATGGCGCACCGCGGCCACCTCGCCGTGCGACGGGGGCAGGCGCCGCACCGTGCCGCCGTACGCCGTCACGAGCCCCTGCATGCCCAGGCAGACGCCGAGCACGGGGCGGGTGCCGGCGCGCAGCACCTCCGGCCCGACCGCGAAGTCCGCGGGGGTGTCGGGGTGCCCAGGACCGGGCGACAGGACGACGTGCGAGTGCCGCAGCACCTCCTCGGCGGTGACCTCGTCGTGCTGCACCACGCGCGGCAGGGCGCCGGTCACCCGGGCGACGAGGTGCACCAGGTTCCACGTGTAGGAGTCGTGGTGGTCGACCACGATCACGTCCGGCTGCACGCAGTGACAGTAGTGGTCCCCGGGCTACTGCCGCACCGCGCGGCAGGCCTCCGACACGGGCTGGTCGCCCACCTCCCGGCAGCCGTCGAAGGCGGTCAGCTTGGCCATCAGGGCCGCGACCTCCGGGGCCTTCTTCTTGCTCGCGAAGGTGTTGCGCTTCTCGAACCGGTCGCGCTTGTAGGAGTAGTACTCGTAGCCCCACGTGACCTTGCCGGGCCTCGGGTCGAGGTCGAACCTGGTGAGCAGCGCCGTCCGGCTCCGCACCGCGGTGAAGGACGGGATCCGGTCGAGCTCCGTGCCGCTGTACGCCGCGTCCGGGTCGTTGCCGGTGAGCGTCTGCTGGGTGTGCTCGAGGAAGGCGTGGGACTGCCGCACGACGGCCGGGTCGGCCAGCGTCGGCACGAGCGAGAGCCCGCTGCGGTACGGCGCCGGCGCGAGCCCGGCGAGCTCCTCGAAGGTCGGCGCGAGGTCGATGTTGCTCGTGACCTCGCGGCGCTTGCCCGGGACCACCCCCGGTCCGGTGACCAGCAGCGGCACCCGGACGTCGGTGTCGTACGGCGTCCCCTTGCCGCGGCCCATGCCGTTCTGGCCGAGGTGGAACCCGTTGTCGGAGGTCAGCACGACATAGGTCTTGGGACCGACGCCCTGGAGGATCCGCTTGACGAGGCGGTCGGCCGACTGCGCCATCCGGGCCCGGTCGCGGAGGTCGCGGACGGCGACCGCGGCGGGCAGGGTGCGGGTGGTGTTCCATGCACGGGCCCGCTTGCCGTTGCCCAGGCGGGGCCGGTTGTCCTTGCGCGGGTCGCCGAAGCCCGGCAGGTCGTCGACGGTCAGCTTGCGGCAGGCCACGCGACCACAGCTGCGCCGCCCCGAGCGGTCGCGGAACATCGGCGGGAAGAGCGGGTCACCGGCGTAGTGGCCCTCGGGGTTGACGCGGTTGTGCGGCGCGTAGAGCGCCACCTCGAGGAAGTAGGGCGCCCCGCCCGCCTCGTTGGCGGCGATGAAGTCGGTCGCCAGGTCGCCGATCACCGCGCCGGCGTACGCCTTGTCCTTCGCCGAGTTGCTCGCGCTCGCCGGGGGCGCCGGGTGCTGGGTGAGGCTCAGCCGCCCGTCGGCGACCGACGTGCTCGCGAAGTCCCAGCCGTCGTAGGCGGAGCCGAAGACGGTGTTGAACGTCGACCAGCCCGGCACGAGCGGCGGCAGCGCGCGGCCGGGCGACCACTCGTACTCGTTGAGGAACTTGCCCACGAAGCCCGTCTGGTAGCCGGCCTCCTGGAGGCGCACGTTGAACGCGCGCTCGGGGTTGCCGTTGGTGTCGTAGGCGGGCCAGCCGCCGAGCCTCGACGTGCCCTTGTTGGACGTGTTGGTGTGCACGCCCGTCTGGTGCGGGTACTGCCCGGTGAAGAAGCTCGACCGCGACACGCAGCACAGCGAGTCGGTGACGAACGAGTGCGGGTAGCTCGCCCCCGCCTTCCGCATCCGCTGCACCGACCGCATCGTCTGGACGAGGTCCATCGAGAAGTCGTCGAGCATCACCACCACGATGTTCGGCCGCTCGTCGCGGGCCGCTGCCGGCCGGAGCTCCGCGACCGCGGGCCCGTCGCTCGTCGCCTGCCTCGGCACGTCGTCCGCCCCCGGCAGGACGTCGTTGGACCCGCCCGTCGCGCCGCACGCCATCAGTGCGAGCAGGCACACGCCTGCCCACGCTCCCTTGAAGTACCCCACTGCTCCCCCGCCTGTCCCGTGCTGGCTACCTAGGGTGACGTCCCGCGCCACCGATTCGTTGCCTGCCACGCCGAACGAATGTCTACACGTTCACTCGACTTCAGCTGGACCCCACCCCGGTATCTGAGGACGTGGTGAACGGAAAGCCAGAGCACGGACGACCGGGACGTCCTCAGATATCGCCGGCGGCGGGAGCGAGGAGGTCGCGCACCGCCGTGTGGAGCAGGTCGTAGCCGTTCTCGGTGAGGATCGACTCGGCGTGGAACTGGATGCCGCGGAAGTGCGGTCCGACGACCGCGTGGATGTCCCCGGTGGCCTCGTCGGCCTCGACATGCAGTCCGTGAGGCAGAGTGCCGTCGGGCAGGGCGTAGCCGGCCGGCGCGCGGCCGACGAACGTGTTGTAGAACCCCACCCGCTCGGTGCGACCGTCGAGCCGCACCGGCGACTGCGTGCCCTGGAAGACCACGTCCTTGTAGCCGAGGTCGAGGCCGAGCCGCTGGCACAGCGTCTGGTGGCCCAGGCACACCGCGAGGAACGGCTGGCCCGAAGCGAGCAGGTCGTCGACGGCGCGGCGGAACGCCGCGATCTTGGGGTGCTCCCCCTCGCGCGGGTCGCCCGGGCCGGGGCCGACGATGACCAGGTCGGCCCCGTCGAAGGCGCCGGTCTCGTAGTCCTCGTGCCGCACGACCCGCGAGGTCATGCCGAAGACGCCGAGCACGTGGACGAGCATGTTCACGAAGTCGTCCTCGCCGTGGAGGATGACGACCGACTTCCCGGCCAGCCCCGGGTCGGCCGGCTCGCCGGCCTGGTCGGTCAGCCAGAAGCGGGAGAGCCGCTGGTTGCGGGTGCCGAGGGCGAGCAGGACGTCCTCGTCGCGCGCCAGCTCGGCGATGTCGGTGCCGTCGGAGGTCGCCGCCGGCGCCAGGCCGAAGGCGCTGAGGATGCCGCCGGCCTTGGCGCGGGTCTCGGCCACCTCGTACGCCGCGTCGGAGTCGCGCACCAGCGTCGCTCCCGCAGTGACCTTGAGCTCGCCGGCCGGCGAGACGTCGGCGGTGCGGATCAGGATCGGGCTGTCCATCGTCGGGGTGCCGTCCGGCGAGCGGCCGAACAGCGCGAGCGCAGCGCCGTAGTAGCCGCGGCCCTCGGGCTCGTAGTCGGCGATCAGGCGGCAGGCGTTCTCGACCGGCGCGCCCGTCACCGTGGCGGCGTACATCGTGTCGCGCAGGATCTCGCGGTGGTCGCGGTCGGAGCGGCCGGCGAGGAGGTACTCGGTGTGGATCAGGTGCGTCATCGGCTTGAGGAACGGCCCGAGCACCTGGCCGCCCTCGTGGCAGATGTCGCACATCATCTTGAGCTCCTCGTCGACCACCATGAAGAGCTCGAAGACCTCCTTCTCGTCGCCGAGGAAGTCGAGCAGCCGCTCCTTGAGGGCGTCGCCGTGCCCCGCCACCCGGAAGGTGCCCGAGATCGGGTTCATCCGTACGTCGCCCTGCCGCACCGAGACGTGCCGCTCGGGGCTCGCGCCGATGAGGAACCGGTCGCCGGTGTAGAAGCAGAACGTCCAGTACGCCCCGCGCTCGCGCTCCATCAGCCGTCGCAGCACGGTGAGCGCGCGTGTGGCGTCCCAGTCGGCGACGACGGCGCGGTAGTGGCGGCCGATGACGAGGTTGGCCCCCTCGCCCTGCCCGATCTCGTCGCGGATGATCGCCTCGACGACCTTCCCGTAGTCCTCGTCGGTGGTCGCGAAGCCGCCCCGGTCGGCGAACTCGACGGGCACGTCGGGCAGCGCAGCGAGCAGGTCGTCGACCGACACCTCGTGCTCGGCCTCGATGTCGACCACCGTCAGCGGGGTGCCGTCGTCGATGGCGGCGAACCCGCGCTCGCGTACCTGCCGGAACGGCACCGCGACCAGCCGGTCGGCGCTGCGGCCCGGCTCGGGCGCCCCGGTCTCGAGCGGGATGTCGAGCAGGCTCGCCACCTCGTGCGGCGTGCCGCCGATCAGCCCGGCCGTCGGCGATGCCTTGCGCCGGATGACCGCCCACGCCCCGTGCCCCTGGATCTGCTCCAGGAGGTCTCGGACGGCGGGGGTCTGGGTCATGGGAGAGACCCTACGGGCGCCTGCCGGGCGCCGGAGCGGGCGTCTCAGGCGGGCCGTCGGCGGAGCTCGTCGAGGAGGTCGCCGTGACGCTCGGGGTGCAGCCAGAACGAGTTGCCGGCCCACGTGGCGGCGAGGTCGTTGGGCGCGCCGTGCTCGTCGATCACGACGTAGCCCAGCTCGTCGGCCAGCACCCGGAGCTCGGCCTGGTGGGCCTGCACCTCAACCATCAGCGCCGGCCTGCCCGTCGCGAGCGTCCTGCGGGCGCCGAGCAGGACCTCGAGCTCGAAGCCCTCGACGTCGACCTTCACGAAGTCCGGCGGCTCGGGGAAGTGGTCGTCGAGCGTGGTGACGCTCACCTCGACGGGCTGCACCTCGGGCGCGAGACCGGCAGCGCGCGCGTTGACCTCCAGACCCTCGAAGTGCGGGACGAAGGAGTTGTTCTGACCCGTCAGCCCCTCGACGTAGAACGTGGCGTGGCCCGGCTCCTCGCCGACTCCCTCTTCGACGACCGCGACCTGGGGCAGCCGGGACGTGTTGGCGCGCAGGTAGGGCAGGTTGTTGGGGCCGGGCTCGAAGACCACCACCGAACCCGTCGGACCGACGAGGTGCGCGAAGTACTGCGTGATGAAACCGATGTGGCCGCCGACCTCCGCCACTGTGTCACCAGGGCCCACGAGCCGGGAGAACAGGGCCATGGTCGCCGCCTCGCGACGTCGACGGTGGAACCAGTAACCCTTGTGGCGGAAGCTGTGCAGCCGCAGGCGATCACGGGTGTGGGGTTGCGGATGGTGATGTCGCCGGGATTGTGCACGGCGAGCCAGGGGAGGATCCGGCGGCGGAGACGCGACTTGACGGCGAGACGCATGCATCCTCCCGGGACGAGGTGACTGTAGGACGACTCACGGTTTGGCATGAGCTCGCCGCTGCGTGCGAGGGTAGCGCTTATGTCCCACGTGCTGGTGACCTGCGCGGGCCGCCGCGTCTCTCTCGTGCAAGGCTTCGTCGAAGCCGCCCATGCGCGTGGACTGGAGGTGCTGGCCGCAGACCCCGATCCCCTCGCTCCAGCCCTGGTCGACGTCGACCTTGCGGTGCGCGTGCCGCCGCTGGCGGACCCGGACTACCTTCCGACGCTGCTCCGGGTCGTCCGCGAGCAGGGTGTGGGGCTCGTGGTGCCCACGATCGACACCGAGCTGCCGCTCCTCGCCCGTCACGCGGCCGACGTGGCGGCCGCGGGGGCGACTGCCCTCGTCTCGAGCGAGGGCTTCGTCGACATCTGCGGCGACAAGGCCCTGACCGCCGAGGCCTTCGCGGCGCGCGGCATCGAAGTGCCCCGGTCCTGGCTGCCCGACGACCTGACCGACGACGTGCTGGCCGCACTCCCGGACGACCTCGTCGTGAAGCCACGCAACGGGAGCTCCAGCAAGGACGTGCACCTCGTCCGTCGCGACCAGGTCGTGCAGACCGTGGCGGTCGTCCCTCAGCCGATCGCGCAGGAGCGGCTCACCGGACCGGAGGTGACCGTCGACGCGCTGCTCGACCTCGAGGGCCGTCCGCTCCACTACGTCCCGCGCACCCGCCTCAAGACGCTGGGCGGGGAGTCGATCCAGGGCGTCACCCTGGCGCACGACGAGCTGGGGCCCTGGATCGAGCGCGTCCTCACGGCCTGCAGCGACCTGGGCGCTCGGGGTCCGGTGACCCTGCAGTTCTTCCGCACCGATCGCGGTCCGGTCCTCATCGAGGTCAATCCGCGCTTCGGCGGCGGCTTCCCGTTGACGAGAGCTGCTGGGGGCGACTACCCGGCGTGGCTGCTCGACGAGCTGGCGGGTCGCACACCGGAGGAGCGGTTCGGCGACTACCGGGCCGGTCTCTACATGACCCGCCACATGGTCGAGCACTTCACCGACACCCTGCGATGGTGAGGCCCGGCATCCGCGGCGTCGTCCTCGACCTCGACGACACGCTCTACCTCGAACGCGACTACGTACGCTCCGGGTTCAGCGCCGTGGCCGAGCACCTCGCCGCCGGCTGGGAGGTCGACGCCGCCCGCGTCCGTGAGCACCTTTGGCGGCGATTCATCGAGGGTGAGCGCGGCAGCCACTTCGACGACCTGGTCTCCGCTGACCCGGCGCTTCGGGACCGCGTGCACGTCCCGGACCTCGTCGAGGTCTACCGCCGCCACGTCCCCGCCATCCGCCTGCTCCCAGGGATCGAGGACATGGTCGGGGCGCTGCGCTCGGTGGGGCTGCGGACGGGGGTCATCAGCGACGGCGCCCTCGCCAGCCAGCAGGCGAAGGTCGACGCGCTCTGCATCGAACGGCTCGTCGAGGGCCCCGTCGTGCTGACCGACGTGTGGGGTCGTGAGGGCTGGAAGCCGCACCCGCGCGCGTTCCTCCACGTTCAGCAGGCGTGGAGCCTGCCCCCGGAGGACCTCGTCTACGTCGGCGACAACCCGCACAAGGACTTCGACGCGCCGCGCGACCTCGGCTGGGCGTGCGTACGACTCCGACTGCCGGACCAGCTGCACACCGACGTGCCGGACCGGGTGGTACCCGACCTGACGGTCACCTCGGTGGGCGCGCTCGCCGAGGCACTGACGCCCGCACCTAGACTCCGCTGACATGGACCGAGGCCTCGTGCTCAAGCGCTTCTTCGACCTGGCCGTCTCCCTCCCCGCGCTCGTGGTGAGCCTGCCGGTGCAAGCCGTGACCGCGCTGGCCGTGCGGCTCTCCATGGGGCGCCCGGTCCTCTTCCGGCAGCGCCGCCCCGGACTGCATGGGGAGGTGTTCGAGCTGGTGAAGTTCCGCACCATGCACCACGAGGACGTCTCCCGGGGACGCGTCGACGACTCCTCGCGGCTCACCACCACCGGCCGCGTCCTGCGCAAGCTCAGCCTGGACGAGCTGCCTTCGTTGTGGAACATCGTGCGGGGCGACATGTCGCTGGTGGGACCGCGGCCGCTGCTGGAGCGCTACCTGGACCGCTACAGCCCCGAGCAGGCCCGGCGCCACGAGGTCCGCCCCGGACTGACCGGGCTGGCGCAGGTGTCGGGGCGCAACCAGCTGTCCTGGGAGGACAAGCTCCGCCTCGACGTCGAGTACGTCGATACCCGCAGCTTCGTCGGTGACCTGCGCATCCTGGCCGCGACGGTGCGTCAGGTCGTCCGCGGCTCGGGCGTATCCGCGGACGGGGAGGCCACCATGCCCGAGTTCCACGGCACCACCGCGCGCGAGGACCGCGCCTGATGCGGATCGGGTTCGTCACTCAGTGGTTTCCGCCCGAGCCCGGCACGGTGGTCCCCTCCGCCATCGCCGAGGGCCTGCGCGGCGCGGGCCACCAGGTCGAGGTCCTCACTGGGTTCCCCAACTACCCCACCGGCCGGGTCATGGACGGCTACCGCGTCCGGCCCTACCAGCGGGAGACAACCGCGTCCGGCATCCCGGTGCACCGCGCGCCGCTGTGGCCCAACCACGACGCCCGCGCCGTCGCACGGATGGCCAACTACCTCTCCTTCGCCGCCGGCGCGAGCGCGGTGGCCCGCGTGCGGATGCCGCGACCCGACGTCTGGCTCGTCTACTCCTCGCCGGCGACCGCAGCGCTGCCGGTGGTGCGGGCAATGCGCCGCCACCGCGCCCCCTACTTCCTCCTCGTACAGGACCTATGGCCCGACAGCGTCACCGGCAGCGGCTTCGTCGGCGGCGCGGCCGGTTCCGTGGTCGAGGGCCTGCTCACTCGGTTCTGCGACGCGACCTACCGCCACGCGGGTGGTATCGGTGTCATCTCCCCCGGGATGCGGCACGTGCTCGTGGAGCGCGGCGTCCCCGACGACATCGTCCACGACACTCCCAACTGGATCTCCGACGACCATCTCCTGCCCGGTGACGCCCCCGACCCGGGGCTGCGCCGCGAGCTCGGGCTGCCACCGGGTCGCCTGTGGATGTACGCCGGCAACCTCGGCGAGCTGCAGGGCCTCGACGCCCTCGTCGAGGCGTTCGCCCGCCGCCCCGAGGCGCAGCTCGTGCTCGTCGGGGACGGCGTCGCCCGCCCGCGGCTGGAGGAGCTCGCCACCGGACTGGGTGCGGACAACGTGCGCTTCGCCGGCTCGGTGCCCACCTCGGGGGTGGGCCGTTGGATCGCAGCGTCGGACGTCCAGGTGGTCTCCCTCCAGGACACGCCGCTCCTCCGCGTCACCATGCCGAGCAAGGTGCAGGGGTCGCTCGCCGCGAGGCGACCAGTGCTGGTCCACGCCGCCGGCGACGCGGCGGCGCTCGTTACCGGTGCCCGCTGCGGGTGGGCGGCCAGGCCGGGCGACGCTGCCGCGCTCGACGCCGCGATCGGTGACGGGCTCGCTCTGGCGGACGCCGACCTCCGCTCGATGGGCAGGGGCGCGCGTCGGCTCTACGAGGCGCAGTTCTCTCCTCAGGTGGGGCCTGGACGACTCGCCCGGGCGCTCGAGGCGACACTGCGTAGGTCCCGCATGGATGCATCGCCGTGACGGGTGATGGGCAGCGGCGAGGTGCTGCTGGCCCAGGACGAGGTGTGCATCTCTCGGCCGAGGCTAACGCCCTTCAGCCGCCGGCTCAGCCCAACGATAGGGTCTGCGGGTGCCCGTCAAGTGGACTGTTGACCTCGATGGGGTCAGCTGCTCGCCGTCGATCGGCGGGCTGACAGTCGCCAGAAGCAACAACATGAAGGTGGTTTCACCGTGCTGATCCGTGAATCAGAATGGGTGGGCAAAGCTCTACAGGCGCTTCCTGACGACGCCTTCCCATTGGTGAACGTGGGCTGCCAGACGCGAGAGTTTCGCGAGGTTTCGCAACCCTGGGTGTCGGAAAACATCTTCGCGCCGCTGGACGCAGCCAACCGCAAGGTCCTGCATGTCGACATTCGTCCGGACGTCGGCGTTGACCTGGTCGCGGACGTTACGAGCGCAGAGGGACAGGCTGCCATCCGAGCGAGTGGCGCGAGGTCAGTGTTGTGCACCAATCTCCTGGAACACGTACCTGATCCCTCTGCCGTTCTTGAACACTTGGCGGACATGGTCCCGGTTGGCGGGTACCTGGTGGTCACTGGGCCGCTTCGTTTCCCGTATCACGCGGACCCGATCGACACGATGTATCGACCCACTGCAGCGGAGATGGCCGACCAGATCGGTCCCTCGTTCTCGGTAGTTGAGTCTGAAGACATTCTCTGCGAGCGCGGTGCGCGGTACTACTCCTTCCGACCGGGCGGACGTGCTCGGTTGGTGGCGCGCCTGCTGACCCCCTTCATCCGCTTCAGCGAGTGGCGAGTCACTGCGACGTGGGCTTTCCGCCGGACTTCTGCCTACGCCGTCGTGGCGAAGCGAATCTCGTAGGTCACATCGATGCACCGCGAAGCACGGACGGAGGCCTGTGCCTCGCTGGCCGCCGACCCGGACTACGGCTCGAAGGAGCGCTGAGTGACCAACAAGCCACGCGTCATCCACTACTACCCTCGTTTTCTGGATCACCGATCCGGTGTCACGGAGAGCATCACGGCGTGGGCTGCAATTGCTGCCCAGAACGTGGGTCCGACCGAAGTGTGGGTGGCGGGCCGGCAGACAGGACCGCACCGCGACGCTGACCGGCTGAGAGACCTCGGCATCCCGATCCGGCGTCTTCCCCACGTGGGGAGGAGCGGGCGGACGTATCTGTTGAAGTGGTGGACGGCCAACCTGGCGCCCGGTGACATCTTCTACGTCCATGAAGGCTGGGTGCTCTCTAACGTGCTTGCCGTCTCGTATGCCAAACGAGTGGGGGCCACCGTCATCGCCATGCCACACGGGGTCTATGCCCCTCAGGTGATCGAAGCGGGAAGGGATGTTCTAGGCCTGCGCGCACGATTGGAAGGCCATGCTCTCCGTCAGGTGACCGCAACGCACCTGTTCTTCGCCTCGGAGGCGGCTGAGGTGACGGCGGTCGCCGACAAGCCCGTTCCGTCCGGCTTCTTTTCAAACCCCGCTCCCGCCGGCGACTCTCAGGCTGCTTGGGAGGGAGACGGAGACTACTTCGTCTGGATCGGCCGTTTCGCGACCGACCACAAGGGCCTCGATCTCCTACTGGAAGGGTGGGCACACCTACCCGTACCGCGACCGCGTCTGGTGCTCGCCGGACCTGACTATCTTGGCGGACGGGCGGACGTGCAACGACTGGCCGGGCAACTCGGCCTGGAGGAGTCTGTCTCGATCCGCGGATCGGTCTCGGGGGCTGAGAAGACCGACCTCATGGTTCACGCCAAGGGCTACATCCACAGCAGTCGCTGGGACGCATGCAGCATGATGCTGCTGGAGTTCATGGCACGAGGAACACCTTGTCTCGTCAACTCGACCGTCCACGCCGCAACCGACTACGCACGAGCGGGTGCTGCTCTCACATTCGAATCCCCCAGCGACTTTCCCGACAGGATTGCCGCTCTCACCGACGCCCGTTCAATGGGCCGACGAGCAGAGGAGTACGTGCGTGAGCACGTTTCCGAAGAGGCGCTCCAAGGTCCTTACGCGTCGTGGCTGCTGGACTTGGCCCGCGCAGAGCGCGGTGTTAGCCCGCGCCGCTAGCTCGTCGCGACGTGTGCGGGTCAAGCGTCGAGTGCAGCACTGCGCCGTTTCAGGGACTTCGCCGCGAGGAAGAGCAGCGTGCATGTGATGGCGCTGGCCACCACCATGCCGACCATGACGTCGGTGACGTCGCCGCTGGGGACCGTCAGGCCCAGTGCACACGCTACGGCGACAAGGTAGACGGCTCGTATGGCCAGCAGCGCCTGCCACCTTCGATAGCTCGTCAAGAGTGCCACCGAACCAGAACCGAGCGCCCAGATGACCAGCTCGAGGGTGGCCCAGACCAACACCGCCCTGCTCGCGGTCCACGTCGCCCCGAGGATTTGCCGACCGAGGTCGTCTGGCAGCAGCAGGAAGCAACCGCCCCAGACAAGGACCAGCACGCTCATGAGCACGGCTTGAGCCGTCGCCATCCGCACCCGGTGTTCACCGAGGATCCGCGCCATCTCCGGTAGCAGCACCACCTGGATCGCAGCGAAGAGCGTGGACACGGGGCCCAGGATCGTGCCGGCTCCACGGACTGCTGCGACGTCCTCGAGCGACATGTAATGGGCCAGGACCGAAGCAAGGACGAGCGGCGCCACCGCGGACAGGACCGCCTCGGGACCGAGAAACCGGAGCTCGTGGCCGTGGGCCTTGAGCCAACCGGTGCGTAGGGCAAGGTCGCGACGCATAGGGGCGGCGATCGCGGCGAGTGCCGATCCCGCGCCGAGCACCACCCAGAACCCGACCACCAGATCCACGCTCAGCCTGGAGGAGCCAAGACTGACGCAGAAGAGCGTCAGGGTGACAGCGAACCAGATGGCGTCGCTGACGACCGCTTGCCCGACCCGGCGCTGGGCGATCGATACGTACCGAAGAAGGTCCTGCGGATAGAAGAGGAAGGTTCCCAAGAGAATCACGTAGAAGGCTGGATAGTCGTCCAGACCGATGACAGCTCTCAGGAGCATGCCGACGGTCACGATGACGAGTGCCGCGAGCAACGGTACGCCCATGGAGAACGGATGGCCCTTCGCAGTCGCGAGGGAGGTGAGCGTGCCGATCGAAGCCCGTTGGACTGCCAAACCAAACACGAAGAGCGCATAGGCTAATGAGACCGCCCCGAACTCTTCGACCGTGGCCACCCTGGCCACGACTACCAGGAAGAGCGCGTTGGACACGCTCGACAGACCTTGGTCAATGACACCAAGGCCGACTCTCGTTGATCCCTTCATCGCCTCGAGGGCGCATCTCGGCGCAACGCGGCGTCGATGATGTCGAGGTACGCGATGGTGCGATCCTGGGCCGTCGGCCAAGACGCAGCAATCCGTCGTCCGACCTCGACCTTCCTGTCCCGTTCGGCGTCGTCGGAGAGGGCCTCCACTAGAACGCGCGCCACTGAGGCAGGATCAGTCGGTTCGAAGTACCACGCTGCGTCCCTTGCGACTTCGCAGACGAACGAGCGGTCGGATGCAGCCAACGGGCGCGCGGCCTTCAACGCCTCGAGGGGGGTCACCGAGAAGCACTCGTTCAAGCTTGGAAACACAACCCCAGTGCACGCTGCATAGAGAGCGGGCATCTGCGCAACTCGCAGCGGCCCGACGTTGATGCTTGCCAATCTGGTCGAGAGGTCGAGTCGCGACCACTCGTCGTCCGTCAGTGTGAGCGCAAAGCGCAATTTCGTGCCGTGCTCCTCGGCCGCAATGCGGGCAGCAGCACCAAGGATCTCAAGGTTCTTGTGGGGGTAGGCGCGAGTCGGGTAGGCGAACACCACCTCACCATCTACTTCGAACGGCAGAGGGACGGGGAGCCGCTGCGACGCTTCGTCGAACACCTGGTTGAGAACGTTCGGCACCACATGCAGCCCCCTCGGGTCTATCCCCCAGCGCTTGCGCAGCGCAATGGCAACGTGATCAGACTCGGCGACGATGTCCTGCGCGGTGCGGAAGATGTGTCTGGACACGCGCCGACGCAGGGTATGGAGTGCGCGCGCACGGGTGCCGCGGACGCCTGCGAACTCCGGAAAGAGGCTTGTCACGTCAGCGAAGCCGACAACGCGCCGTCGGGCGCGCCCAAGGCCGTAGTCCGGCCCGAACACGGTGAAGCTCACGTCGAACCGCCGCCGTCGCGGCATGCGCCGCAGTCGTGCCAACGGCCGTCCGTTGACCACCTGCAGCTGGACGCCATCGCCGCCCGTGGTGCTGTTGGCCACCACTTGGTGGGATGCCTCCACCACGACATCGGGAAACCACGGCCAGCGCTCAGAGGAGGAAGGGTGGGCCGCGAGTCGGGTGAGCTCGTCGAGGACGGAAGCCCCCACCTGGAGCCCACCGCCCACGACGAGATTCGACATGTCGACCAGCACCCGAGCGGGCGCGTCCTCGGGCCCGTCAGGCATCGCGGTTCTCGCTGGCGTGGGCTGCACGGTGGTCGTGTGCGGCGACTGGGGGCTGCGGGTCACGGACCCGGAAGACGAGCAGCAGTCCCAACATGATCCAGAGCATCGAGCTCTCGCGGTTGCCCGTAAGTGAAGGCATGCCGAGGGACGACCCCCAGACCAGCAGAACGAGCGCTGCGGCCAGAAATCGCTCGTCGCGGGGTAGTGCAGTCCTGAGCCGGACCCAGCGGAGCACCAGGCCGGCGTGCACGACGAGGATGAGCAGCGCACCGACAGCGCCAGCCACGATGATCGTCTCGATCCATGTGGAGTCGTACGAGACCGACAGGCCGCGAGCGCCCACCCCGAACACCGGGTGCTCGTTCAGCACGAGCTTACCCAGCTGCAGCAGACCCCCTGGTTCGATCACGGTCTCACCGTTCTCCGTCGTCGGCACAGACGGGACGACGGCGTCGCCACCGCGGCCAAAGCGGCCGGAGCTGATCGTGTACAGCCAGGAGTCGCCCGCCTCGATGCTGGCGGCATACCAGCCCACGGTCCCGGCCGTTCCCCAGTCGCCGAGCCAGCCACGGGTGCCCACAACGATGGCGCCGACCACGGTCACGAACGCGCTGACCGCTAGGAGAAGACGGTGTCGTTGCCCCACCAGGACAAGAACGACGGTGATGGCAAGGCCACCGACCATGAAGATCTTGGACTGCGTCATCAGACCGCCGAGCATGATCAACACCCAGCACGGGAGCCACGTCGCGCGTGATCCGGCTTCCGCAGCGTTGACCAGGTAGACGAGGCAGAACGCTCCCAAGCAGTAGGCGACGCCCGCCTCCGCGGGCTGGTTGAACAATCCTGAGAACCGGCCGTTGGTAGCGGCCAGCTCGGCGACGCTCTCGCCCGCCCCAGCAGCGCTCCAGAACCCGGGGAGGATGGGCATTTGGTCGAGGCCGACGTAGGAACTGCAGACAGCGAGGACGCTGTTCAGCGAAAGGGCGCCAACCATTACCCAAGACGTGAGTCGGATCAGCACCCGGGCGGGGAGCAGCTGCATCCAGCAGGCGGTGACCGTCAATGTCGCCAGCGGGAGCATCGCGTTGTCCAGCCCTGCGACGAGGGAACCGGTGGCCACCGGCATCCGACTGTCAACGGCGAACGACGCGATCGCAGCGACCGCGACATAGAGCGTCCAAGGGACCAGCACGAAGAGTCCAGGTCGCAGCCAACGCCACGGCCGGGGGGCAATGAACGGCGCGACAGCGGCCGAGCCGTAGAGGGCAACTTGCTCCGTGCGGACGCCGCTCACGAGGTAGGGCCCGAAGACGCATGCCACGGTCGCCACGACCCACCAGCGCACCCACCGAGGAGGTGAGATTGCCCTGTCGGTGTCGGTGGTCATCCTGTCGACCATCTCCTCGGGCCTGTGATTCGGCGAGTTCACGTCTTGCTGCCCCTCGCGCTGCGAATCCCAGCCCATGTGTCGTGGCGTCGGTGAGTCGACAAGATAAAGCTCGCCGCGCGCCGTGCGCAGTCACCGATGCGGTAGTCCTCAGGGACGCGCGAGTCGCGGTCGGTGTCGGAGACCGCGAAACGTACGGCTTCCACGACGTTGGCCGCATCGAGGCCGGTCATCAGGATCGAGGCGGAATCGAGCGCCTCGGGTCGCTCGATGGAGTCGCGGAGCGTGACGGCGGGGAAGTCGAGCAGCGACGACTCCTCGGAGATCGTGCCGGAGTCCGACAGGACGCACCAGGCCTGCTTCTGCAGCTTGTTGTAGTCCATGAAGCCGAGTGGCTCGTGGAACGTGATGCCCTCGGTCGACCGCCCCAGCGCGTCGAGCCGCTTGCGGGTGCGCGGGTGGGTCGAGACCAGCACCGGCATCCCGCTGTCCGCGATGACGCCCTCGAGGCAGTCGAGCAGCAGGTTGAGCCGGTCGGGGTTGTCGACGTTTTCCTCGCGGTGCGCGCTGACGAGCACGTAACCCTGGGGGGTGAGCCCGAGGCGTTCGACGGCGTCGGAGGCGTCGATCGTGTCGGCGTGGGCGGTGAGCACCTCTTTCATCGGCGAGCCGGTCTTGAGGATCCGGCGCGGGTGGAGGCCTTCGGCCAGCAGGTTGCGACGCGCGTGCTCGGTGTAGACGAGGTTGAAGTCCGCGACGTGGTCGACGAGTCGCCGGTTGGTCTCCTCCGGCACGTTCTCGTCGAAGCACCGGTTGCCGGCCTCCATGTGGTAGACGGGGATCCGCATCCGCTTGGCCATCACCGCGGCCAGGCAGCTGTTGGTGTCACCGAGCACCAGCACGGCGTCGGGGCGCTCCTCGAGCAGCACCCCCTCGGTCTTGATCAGGACCTCGCCCAGCACCCGACCGAGACTGCTGGTGTCGACGTCGAGGTAGTGGTCGGGCGCACGCAACCCGAGCTCGGAGAAAAAGATCTCGTTGAGGTTGTGGTCGTAGTTCTGCCCGGTGTGCACGAGGACGTGGTCCACCGTGCTATCGAGCAGCTTGATGGTCTCGGAGAGCCGGATGATCTCCGGACGGGTCCCGACGACGGTCATCACCTTGGTCATGCGATCTCCTCCGCGGCTGCGACGACCGGCTCGTGGATGGTGTCGGGGGACTCGGGGTCGAAGAGCGAATCGGTCCAGAACAGGGTGGTCAGCACGCGATCGCCCACGTTGGTGATCTCGTGCGACCACATGGTCGGCATGTCGATCACCGCGGGCCGGTCCCCCGACACTGGGAACTCGAGGACCTCGTCGTGGAACATCCGTCGCAGGCGGATCACCGCGTCACCGTCGAGCACGACGAACCGTTCGATCTTGTGGAGGTGGTAGTGGATGCCACGGGTGACGCCGGGCACCGTTGTGGAAACGAAGGTCTGTCCGCCACCGCCGTGGCTGCGGACGGTTTCGACGAGCCGGCCTCGCTGGTCGCTGCGTGGGGTGAGCGCGAGCGGGTAGTGCGACGGGAACAGGGCGGCCCTATAGGTGTTGAAGAGGTCGCGCTCGAAGTCGTCGGCCATCGCCGGCACATCGGCACTGGGGACGTACGTCGCATGAAACCTCTCGAGCGCGTCCCACACCGCCCGGACCGTTGTCGGGTGCGCTACCGGGCGCACGGTGTCGGGTGACGCAGGGTCCAGCGCGTCGAGGAGAGCCTGCGCCGCTCCCTGCGCGTGGAGCAGCTCGATCGGCCGCTCGGCGATCTCGGGCCGCTCGCCCGAGATGGCCCGGTCGACGAAGGTCGCGACGAACGAGTTGTAGCCCGGACGGCCGTGCTCGCCGAAGAGGTTGGGGAGGTGGACGTCGACGAAGCGCCCCCCATTCCGACCGGCTGCGGTCCGCAGCACTGTGGCCGCCTGCTCCTTGCCGGCTGCGTACGCCGAGCCGTTGCCGACCTGGATGGAGTTGGCGAAGACGAGCACCTTCGAGCTGGTGCCGTCGAGCGCGTCCGCGACGCCCTGGGCGAGGGCGACGTTGCCGTCCACCAGCTCGTCGTCCGCCGCACGATTGATCCCGGCGACGTGGATCACCGCGTCGACGTCCGTCACGAGCTCGGATAGGCGGTGCCATTCGGAGCGACCAACCGCCACGACCTCGTGATCGGTCGTCGCATGGGCACGGCAGCGCAGGTGCCAGCCGAGGAATCCCTCGGCCCCCGTGAGCAGGATCTTCACGCCCGGATCTCCCGGTCGGAAGCGATCTCCGGGATGTTGCGCAGCAGGGCCACCGTCTCGTCGACGTCGAGGGACGGAATGGAGTCAGAGGAGTAGTCGACAGTGGTGTCGATCTCCTCCTCCCCCTCTGAGAAGTATTTCTCGTACTGCAGGCCCCGGTCGTCGAGAGGGACGCGGAAGTAGTCGCCCTGGTCGGCGGCCTTCGCGATCTCCTCGCGGGTCAGCAGGGTTTCGTGCAGCTTCTCGCCGTGACGCGTCCCGATGTGGTGCACGTCCGGCTCGTCCTGGCCGAACAGACGGCCGACTGCCGTGGCCAGCGTCGCGACGGTCGTTGCGGCCGCCTTGCGCACGAAGAGGTCACCGGGCTGCGCGTGCACGAAAGCGTGCTTGACCAGATCCACCGAGTCGGCGAGCGACATGAGGAAACGGGTCATCCGCGGGTCGGTGATCGTGAGCGGCCTGCCCTCCTTCAGCAAGGAGACGAACGCTGGGATGACTGAGCCACGGGAGTACATGACGTTGCCGTAACGGGTCACCGACACCGTCATGTCGGAGTCGGGGTGGTTGCGGGCGAAGGCCTGGGCGGTCTTCTCCATTAGCGCCTTCGACATGCCCATCGCATTGACCGGGTAGACCGCCTTGTCGGTGCTCAGGAGCACCACGGAGCGGACGCCGGCGGCACTGCTCGCCTCGATCACGTTGTGGCTGCCGACGACGTTGGTCTTCACGGCCTGCTGAGGGAAGAACTCGCAGGACGGCACCTGCTTGAGCGCAGCGGCGTGGAACACGAAGTCCGCGTCGAGCACGGCGGTGCGGACGCTGTCGATGTCGCGCACGTCCCCGAGGAAGAAGCGCACCCGTTCGTCGTTGAACGCGCGCCGCATGAGGTCCTGCTTGGCCTCGTCGCGGCTGAAGATGTTGATCCGGGCGGCCCCGTCGTCAAGGAGGTGGCGAGCCATGACCGAGCCGAAGGAGCCTGTGCCGCCGGTGATCGTGATGGTCTGACCGGCAACCGAGGCGTCGGTCTCGGCCCTCGGACTCGCGGGGGTGGTCACAGGGACTTCCTTTCGATGAACGTGCGGACGTGCGCGACGACGCGCTCGAACTGCTCGTCGGTCAGGGCCGAGCCGCTGGGCAGCGAGAGCCCCGTGCGGAAGAGCCGCTCGGACGTGCCGTTGGTGTAGGCAGGCCGGTCGGCGAAAACGGGTTGAAGGTGCATCGGTTTCCACAGCGGGCGGGCCTCGATGTCCGCATCCGCAAGGTGGAGCCTGAGGTCGTCGCTGCTCCATCCTGTGGCTGCCTCGTCGACCAGCACCGAGGTGAGCCAGAAGTTGTCGTGGTCCCCACCGTCGATTGCGTCCCGGCCGTCGTCGCCACCGAAGATCGTGACACCGTCGACGCCGGCGAAGAGGTCGGCGTACCGCCGACGCCAGCCGCGGCGGCGCTCCATCATTCCGGGCAACCGCTCCAGCTGGGCGCGTCCCAGGGCGGCGAGCAGGTTGGACATCCGGTAGTTGTAGCCGACATCGACGTGCTCGTAGTGGACGACCGGCTGCCGCGCCTGGGTGGCGAGGTAGCGGGTGCGGGCGGCCATGTCGGGGTCGTCGCACAGCAACGCGCCCCCGCCCGAGGTGGTCATGATCTTGTTGCCGTTGAAGGAGACGATTGACGCGACACCGTCCTGACCGGCGCGACGCCCGTCCCGCGTGGCGCCGAGCGACTCTGCGGCGTCGACGAGCACGGGCACGCCGTGACGACCCGCCGCCTCGCTGATCGCCCGGTGGTCGGCCACCTTGCCGATGAGGTCGACGGGCACCACGGCCGCCACGTCCGCCCCGCGCGCGGCCTGGTCGTCGAGCGCCTTGGTCAGGAGCGCGGGGTCCATGTTCCCGGTCTCGTCGGAGTCGATGAAGACAGGCGTGGCGCCCGTGTAGGTGATCGCGTTGGCCGTGGCGGCGAACGTCATCGACGAGGTCAGCACGAGGCTCCCGGGAGCTGCGCCGAGCTGGAGGAGGGCGAGGTGGAGGGCGGCGCTGCCCGAAGCGAGAGCCACCGCACACTGACGGCCGGTGAACTCAGCGAGCTCCGCCTCGAAGGCGTCGACCTCCGGCCCGAGGGGGGCCACCCAGCCGGACCTGACGGCACGGACCAGTGCGTCCTCCTCGGCCTGCGTGACGTCCGGAGAGGACAGGTAGATGCGTTCGGTCACTGGTCTCCCGCCGAGAAAGTCAGGTCGCTGAGCTCGGCTGGATCGATCGGGGGGACCGACACCGAGCGGATCATCGGGTGCGGGGTGGGGGAGGCGACCTCCTCGTCGGAGAAGAGCACCTCGTGGAGCTTCTCCCCCGGGCGGAGGCCGCTGAACACGATGTCAACGCCAGTGGCGCCAGACAACGAGATCATGCGCTTGGCCACGTCGAGGATCCGCACCGGCTCGCCCATCTCGAGCACCATCACTGCGCCGGCGTCACCCATCGCTCCGGCCTGGACGACGAGCTCGCAGGCCTCGGGGATGGTCATGAAGTAACGCGTGACGTCCGGGTGTGTGACCGTGATGGGTCCGCCCGCTGCGATCTGCGTGTTGAAGGTGTGCAGCATCGAGCCCCGCGAGCCCAGCACGTTGCCGAAGCGCACCGACATGTAGGGCTGTCCGGTGGAGCGGGCCTGCCAGGCGGTGAGCTGCTCGGCGAGCCGCTTCGTCGAGCCGAGCACGCTCGTGGCGTCGGCGGCCTTGTCGGTCGAGATGTTGACGAAGCGCTCGACCCCGAACTCCGCCGCGAGCTCCAAGAGGTTGAGGGTGCCCAGCACATTTGTCTTCCATCCCTCGGAGGGGAAGCGCTCGAGCATCGGCAGGTGCTTGAGCGCGGCTGCGTGGAACACGATCTCGGGTCGCACGTCGGCGAAGACCGCTCGCAGGCTCTCCCGCTCGCGAATGTCGGCCAGGACGGTATCGGGCGAGTCCAGGAGTCCGTGGCCGTAGATTGCCAGCTGCACGGCGTGCAGCGCCGACTCGTCGCGGTCGAGCAGGTACATGGCCGCCGGGCCGAAGCGGTGCACCTGACGGGCCAGCTCCGAACCGATGGAGCCTCCGGCGCCCGTGATGAGCACACGCTTGCCACTCAAGTAGCCGGCGATGGACGAGAGGTCGGTCTCCACCTGATGGCGACCCAGGACGTCGGCGATCTCGACCGGCCGGATGTCCTTCTTGTTGACCTGTCCGCCACTGAGCTCGCCGAGCCTGGGAAGGATGAATACCTCCAAGCCTGCGTCTGCGGCCTGGCGCTGCACGCGGTCGACGAAATCTCCCGGCGCCCCCGGCACGGCCAGCACGACTGCCGTTGCGTTGACGTCAGCGGCAGCCGCCGCGAGCGACGCTCCGGAACCGACCACGGGCACACCCTGGATGCGGAGGTGGCGCTTACCCGGGTTGTCGTCGAGGAATCCGACCGGCTGCAGTCGAAGACTCCGGTCCGAACGCACCAGGCGCAGGACCTGCCGACCGGCGTCACCCGCGCCGTAGATCAGCGTGGCCCGCCCCGACGCGGCGTCGGTGTCACCCCCACGGTCCCGCATCGCGCGGTAGAACCACCGCCCGGCCGCGGCACCGACGAGGGCGATGGGCGGAGTGAGGACGGGCAGGCTGCGCGGCAGCTCATCGTTGAGGAGGGGGGCCGTGACGACGGTGACCACGGCGACTGCGAGGAAGTGCAGTGCCAGACCCAGCGCCTCGTCGAACGAGCCGACGAGGAAACGGCCGCGGTAGAACTTCGTCGCGATGCCGATGACCACCAGGAGCAGCCACGACAGCAGGAGGTAGCGAAGCACCGACTCCCACTGGACCTCGTTGATGCGGAACGAGTAGCGGAGCCCGATCACGACGGCCGCTCCCAGCGTCCAGCACACGATGTCCCAGATCGCGAGAGCGCTGCGACGCGCCACGCCATTGGACAACATCTCGATCCCCGTCAACCTCGCCAGCAAGAAACAACCGGTCGATGCTAACGCGATCGCGCCGCAGGACCATGGTCGGCGTGAGGGCGGCGGCGTCTCGGGAGCGAACGATGCTCATGCCCTAGAGTCCGCAGCGACCCTGCCGAGCCATCAAGGAGCCGCCGAGTGCCTCGTCCCCGCGTCGTCCTCGTGCTCTCGGGAAACGGACCGCCGGATCGCCTCGCGGCGTGGGTCGACAGCCTGCAACGCGTGCATGCCGCTACCCGCACCCTCCGCGTCGACGCCGTCGCGGACCTGAAGACCGTCCGACCGTTGTGCGACCGAGCGGGGATCGGCGTGGCTACCGCCGGGACCGGCACTCCTCCATGCGACGTTCTCGTGCTCGCCCGTGCTGATGCACTTCCGACACCGGGCTCGCTGCGCCGACTCGTCGAGACGGCCCACCGGACGTCGCTGCCCTGGGAGACAAGACTGCTGCCCAGTGCCGCGACGGCGGCGGAGGCGGACGCCGAGCCGGAGCGCACGCCTTCATCGTGTGTGGCCCTGCCAGGCGCGGAGGCCCGTCACGTGCCGGTCGACGCCACGATCGAGCACGTGCTCGCAGCAGCGAACACGCGCGGCGTCGAGGTCCGCGTGCTGGACTCGGCCGCAGTCCTCACCAGCGTCGCCGCGAGACCGCCTGGCACCCCGTCGGAGGGAGGACGACCCCACGCCGTGGACGGCCACCCCGCCGCACTGCCGGCGACGTCCCTCCACCAGGTCCTGCTGCGCGCCGGGCTGCCGCCGCCGTCGTCCCGGGCGTCCGACGAGCGCCCGTTCCTCACCGTGGTCACCCGGACCCAGGGTCGTCGCCTGGTGATGCTCGAGGAGGCGCTCACCTGTCTCGCAGCGCAGTCCGTCCGCGACTTCGAGCTCGTCGTCGTCTGCCATCGCGCACAGTCGGAGGCGGCGCGCGGGGTGAGTGAGGTCATCGACAGCCTCCCCACGTGGCTCCGTGACGTGACGCGTGTCGTGAAGGTGGAACGCCCGGGACGGGCCGCCCCGCTCAACGACGCCTTTGCCCTCGCGCGCGGACGCTACGTCGCCGTGCTCGACGACGACGACACCGTCACCCCGGACTGGGTCGCGGCCTTCGCGGAGCTGGAGGTGCGCCACGCAGGAACGGTCCTGCGGACCTCGGCGCTGCGCCAGGACGTCGAGCCAGTTCCGACTGGTCCCGGCGACGAGGTGGTCCCACACGAGGTGGGCCCGGCCCACCCGGGATGGCCCCGGCACTTCGACCTGATCGCGCATCTCTGGGACAACGCGACCCCGTTCATGACCCTCGCCTTCCCACGCGGGGTCCACACCGACCTGGGACTTCGCTTCGACGAGTCCCTCGACGCGATCGAGGACTGGGACTACCTGCTGCGCGCCGCCACCTTGGTGGGGGTCGCCAGCTCCCCCCGGCTGACAGCGGTCTACCGGATTTGGACGCGCGCCGAGGGGTCGAGGGAGGTCCACGACGACGCGGTGTGGGACGCGGCACGCAGCTCCGTCGTGGCGAACCTCGACGTCGTGCCGTTGGTGCTGCCACCCGGCTCGGTGGAGGAGATCCGGGCCCTGCACCGGGCCCTGCGGGAGGAGCAGGGCGAGAAGTTCCACTTCGCGGGCCTGAACGAACGAGCGGCTGCGGACCTGCGTACCGTCAACGAGGCGGTCGTCGTGCTGCGGGATCGCATCGCGGAGCTGGAGGAGCGTCTGGCGCGGATCAAGCGTCGTCGGCAGGCCGACTGACGGGCGTCGGCGAAGTCTCGCGAGACCACGTTCGGCCGTAGGCTGTGCGCCGATCTTCCTGGACTCCCACTACGCACTCACAGAACTCCGGAGCACCACCCATGGCCCAGCACGCGCGCACGAGCAGTGCGGTGCCCCGGCTCCGGACGGCTGTCACATCCGCGATCGCGTGGCACGACGCGCGCCCTAGAGCCTCGCTGGGCTCTGTCCGCGGCTGGTTGTGGGTGCTCCTGGTCAGTGCGCTGTTCTTTTGGATGTCCAACCCGCTGGTCTTCGTCCCCGGCTTTCACCTCTCGCTCGAGAAGAGCGTCATGTGGACAGCGATCGCCCTCCTGGTCACGCTCCCGTGGGCACGAGTGCCGAGGATGCCGTGGCCATGGGTCGTGATCCACGTCGTGACGTACGCATCCCTCCTGTGGACGATCGACCCCCACCTGACCGACTACACGTCCCTGCTCTACCTCAAGATCAGCCTCATCGCGGTCGCGGTCGCTGCAAATTGCGAGCCCGCTGTCGTGTGCTGGGGCCTGGGACTGGGCGGCGTCGTCGTCGTCGCGCTGTCCATCTACGCCTATCGGGAGCAGATGTGGGGCGCGTCGAGTGCCACGATGGGCAATGCCGACTTCACTGGGGTAGGCACGAACGAAAACATCCTCGCCTACACGTTAAGCATCTCTCTTGCGGCGATCCTCGCCGCCCGCCCGGGCTGGCATCTCGTGAAGGCCGCACCCTGGCTGGCCGTGACGAGCGTCAATGCCTACGGGCTCTTCCTGGCGGAGTCCGGCACAGGCTTCCTGAGCGCCCTGACAGTTCTGCTGATTTTTGGGATCACCATGGCGTGGCCCGCCCTGCGGATCCGAAGGCGCAGCCACCTGCTGGTGGGCACAGGGATCCTGACCGCCGTGCTCGCAACAGGCATGCTGCTGATCGTCACAGTCCTGGAGAAGGAGCTCTTCAGTTTCTCAGGTCGCGCTTCGCTCTGGCGGGCCGCATGGGACTCCACCATGGACACCGCCCCACTCGTGGGCTCCGGGTGGGGGGCCGTCTGGACGCACCCGTGGAGCATGGTGCCGCCCAACGAGGTCGCACAAGACATCTACGACCGGGCCGGGATCGCGCTCTCCCACGGTCACAACTTCTTCATCGACGTCTTGCCGGAGCTCGGTCTTCTCGGAGTGGCGCTCGCCCTCGCGATGGTCGCGTACGCCGTGCGTGAGGTCGTCCGGTGCGGTCTCCACGACTGCACGGCAGACCCCGTGGCCGGGCGGCTGATCCTGCTGGTGCTCATCGCGCTCCTGGTTTCCGGCATCACCGAGCCGATGTTCACCGTCCCGCTGGGGTGGTGGTCGCTCCTGCTCGTCGTGGCCCTGCCGCGACAGCGCGTCCTTCGACGCCCGCGGCAGAGCGATGACGCCGCCGAGGACGAACAAGCCGCGCCGACGAGGCGCGAGACCACCGGTGCGCGTACTCCATAGGGCTCGGCTCAGTCGAGCTGCGTGGCGATCCATCGCTGCAGCTCGGCGACCCCGTCGCGGAGGCTCCAGCGGGGCTCCCAGCCGAGGTGCCGGACCGTGTCCTCGACCGTGCAGGAGGCGTGGCGGACGTCGCCGTCGCGGTACTGACCGGTGACGTGGGGCTCAGGAGCGGAGTGGTAGCGGGCGATCTCGCGGGCAAGGTCGCCGATCGTCGTACGCACGCCGCTGCCGACGTCGACGGTGCGCATGTGGTCGGCGGGCTTGTGCGCGATGACCGCCACAAGGGCGCTGACCACGTCGTCGATGTAGACGAAGTCGCGGGTGATGTCGCCGTCCTCGTAGAGCGGGATCGACTCCCCCTGACGGGCCAGGCGCGAGAAGAGCGAGACGATGCCGGTGTAGGGGTTGGAAAGCGACTGACGGGGCCCGTAGACGTTCTGCAGCCGCAGCACCGAGAGCCGGGTGTCGTGCGAGCCCGTCCATGCGGCGAGGATCTGCTCCTGGGCGAGCTTGGTGGCGCCGTAGACATTGATCGGGTTGGGGTGGGTGCCGGCCACGGAGTTGGGCACGTGGGCCGCCCGGTCGCCGTGGTCCCACTGCCCGGCCTCGAGCTGGGCGTGCGTGCGGAGCCCGGGCTGGAAGGTCGTCCCGTCGGGGTTGCGCCACAGCCCCTCGCCGTAGACCGCGCGCGAGCTGGTCAGCACCACGTGCGAGGGCACGTGGCCGGCCCGGGTGCACGCGTCGATCAGCTGGGTGGTGCCGACGACGTTGACCATGCCGTGGCGGGTGCTCTCCGACAGCGACTGAGCCGTGCCGGTCTCGGCGGCGAGGTGGACGACCGTGTCGGGCCGCAGGTCGGCGACCACGGCGTCGAGGTCTGCCGCGCTCGTCACGTCACCGACGCGCAGGTCGACGGCGTCCGGCAGGTCGGCCGGCGGCTGGGAGCCGGGGTGGACCTGCGGGTGCAGGTTGTCGAGCACGACCCACTGCTCGGCGGAGTCCGCGAGCTTGCGCGCCAGCGTCGTACCGATGAAGCCGGCACCACCCGTGACGAGGACCCGGCCACCTGCCTGCTGCTGAGAGGACATGGCCCGACCCTATGAGACTCCGCGACCGAGCGGCACGGCGCGGGCTACGGGTAGTCGACCTCGACGGTCACCCAGTCGACCAGCATGTTGTGTCGCGTGCCGCCCGGGACCGCGTGCTCGGGCTTGACGTCCTTGTTGGACAGGCGGATCTGGATGGGCGCGGCGTTGCCGGGCACCCGGCGGGGGTCGGGCGCGGAGGTGATCTCGTAGGGGCGGTTGCCCGCCGGGTCGCTCGCGGAGAACAGGGTCGTGTCACCGCCGACGGTGAACTCGGCGGAGTAGCTCCAGAACCTGCTCCAGGGCTCCGCCCCGGCCGGGAAGTACTGCGTCACCGGCGTCATGATCGGCGCCCGCCCCGTCGCGGCGCAGGCGTTGGCGGCCGTCTCCGGGGTGTCGTCGTAGCAGATGTGGGAGGCGAACTGGGCGCCCGCGGGCTTCAGCGGGCCGTAGCTCTCGATCACGTCGATCTCGCGCGGGTCGACGCCGTTGGGGTGCTGCACCCACAGGGCGGCGTAGTTGCTGCCGGTGTCGGGCATGAGGAGGCTCGCGGTCACCCGCACCCGGGTGCCGACGGGCAGGGTCCAGCCCTGGTTGGTGCGGATCTGGGACTGGTGCCCGACCTCGAGCTGGCCCAGGCCGTTCTGCGCGGCCGCGTTGGTCCACAGCATGTTGTGCCACTGGTCCGGCCACACCCCGGCGGGGCCGTCGAACCCGTCGTGGAACACCGTCTCCCAGCCCGAGACCGGCGTGGGCTCGGGGGTCGGGGGCGGCGCGGGCGTCGGCTCGGGCGCCGGCTCGGGGACGGCGGGCGTGGGCTCGGGCGTCGGGTCGAGCGACTCGATGACCGCCGCGCCTCCGCCGAACCCGGCGGGCGCGTCGGCGACGACGATCAGGAGGAGCGCCGAGACGACCGTGCCGAGGGCGCGCGCGAGCAGGGACATCACCCTCCTGGAGTCAGCTGACGGACCGGGACCAGAGCGCTGGATTCTACGGGGCGCCACCGACGACGGGCATCTCGCCGGGCTCAGCCGACCGTCGTCAGCAGCTGCGTCGCGCGGGTCAGCACGACGTAGAGCGTCGCCCGGCCGGTGGCCGACTCGTCCTCGATCTCCTGGGGCGAGACGACCACGATGCCGTCGAACTCCAGGCCCTTGGTGTCGAGACCGGTCAGCACCACCACGCGGTCCTCGCCGCTCGGCGTGACGCTCGAGTCCACGGCGGCGCGGGCGTTGGGGGCGGCGTCGGCCAGCTCGGGCCACGACGCCAGCCAGGCGTTGACCTCCGAGCGCCGGGCGACCGGCACGACGATGCCGACGGTGCCCTCGACGCGGTCGGCGATCGACGTCACCGCCTGGCGCACGGCGGCCTCGAGCTCGTCGACGGGACCGACGACCTGCGGCTCCTCACCGGTGCGGCGTACGGCGTCGGGCAGGTCGGCGTCGAGCCCCACCCGACGGGCGTAGTCGGCGGCGAAGGCGTAGATCTCGGCCGAGTTGCGGTAGTTGGTGGAGAGGTGGAACTCGTGGAGCTCCCTGCCCTCGAGAGCCTCGGCGCGGGCGGCGGCGGCCTCGGGGGCGTCGGGCCAGGACGACTGGGCGGGGTCGCCGACGATCGTCCAGCTCGCGGTGCGGCCGCGACGGCCGACCATGCGCCACTGCATGGGGGTCAGGTCCTGCGCCTCGTCGATGAGGACGTGGGCGTAGCCGTCGTCCTCGATGCGGTGCGTCGGCGGAGCCCACTGCCGACCGCCGGGGGCGTAGTCGCGCTCGGAGATCGTGGTGAGCTCCTGGAGGTCGACCCCGCCCTCGAGCAGGCCGGTCTCGTCGAGGTCGCGCTCGTCGTCGGTGCGCTGCGGGACGTCGCCGATGGCGTAGCGCAGCTCGTCGATCAGCGGCACGTCCTCGATGGACAGGTCGTCGGCGGCCCAGGACTTGGCCAGCAGCACCTGCTCCTCGCGACTGATCACGCCCTCGCCGACACGGGCGAGGAAGTCGGGCTCGCGCAGCCAGCCGAAGACGGTCTGCGCGTCCAGCGGCGGCCACCAGGCGGACGCGAACTCCACGAAGCCGGCATGGCCGAGCATGTCGTCGTCGAAGGCCTCCCGACCCCGCTCGCGGCCACGCTCGCCGGTGACCTGGCGCCACATCGCGTCGAGCAGCGTCTTCGCCACCCGCGGGAGCTGGCGGTTGCGACGGCCCTGCGACATGAGCTGGCGGCGCAGCCGGCCGAGCAGGCCGGGGTCGAGCACGATGGTCTCGTCGCGCCAGTAGATGCGGAAGCTGGTCGGGGCGCCGGGCGCGTGCTGGCGCGCGGTGCGGCGCAGCAGCTCGGCCATCCGGGTCGCGCCCTTGACGTCGGCGACCGCGGGCTCGTCGTGGCGGGTGGCGCGGATGCCGCCGACCACCTCGCCCAGCGAGCGCAGCGCGACGGCGGTCTCGCCGAGGCTCGGCAGGACCCGCTCGATGTAGCGCATGAACACGCCGCTGGGGCCGACGACGAGCACTCCGCCGCCCTCGTAGCGACGGCGGTCGGAGTAGAGCAGGAACGCGGCACGGTGCAGCGCGACGACCGTCTTGCCGGTGCCGGGGCCGCCGGAGATCGACACGACGCCCTTGCCGGGGGCGCGGATCGCCTGGTCCTGCTCGGCCTGGATGGTGGCCACGATCGAGTGCATCGAGCGGTCGCGGGCGCGGGAGAGCTGCGCCATCAGGGCGCCCTCGCCGACGATCGGCAGGTCGGTCTCGACCTGGTCGTCGAGCAGCTCGTCCTCGACGCCGATGACCGTGCGGTGCAGCGAGCGCAGCACGCGACGGCGTACGACGCCGGACGGGGTCGCGGCCGTGGCCTGGTAGAACACGCCCGCCGCCGGGGCGCGCCAGTCGATGAGCAGCACGTCACGGTCGGCGTTGCGCACGCCGATGCGGCCGATGTAGCGCGGCTCGGGGTCGATCGCCGGGTCGAGGTCGAGCCGGCCGAAGACCAGCCCCTCGTGGGCGGCATCGAGCTGGGCGATGCGCTTGGCGGCCTGGAAGACCATCGCGTCGCGCTCCACGAGGCCGCCCTCGTGCTCCAGCCTGCCGCGGTTGCGCCCCTCGGTCGCCAGCGCCCGGGCGTTCACCATGGACGCCTCGAGCTGCACGTAGACCTCGTCGACGTACGCCTGCTCCGCCGCGATCTCTCGCGCCTCGAGCTCCTCGCTCAACTCCCGCTCCTCATCCCCCGATGAACCACTGCCCAACGGTCCCGGACAGACCGACAAGCGTACCGGCGAGCACCGACGACCACCGAGTTCTCGCAGATCGTGGACCGAGGCACCGTCACGCCAGGAGCAGCACGGCGCCCACGAGGCACACCACCGCGCCGACCGTGCGGATCAGGTCGGCGCGACCGAGCGCACCGAGCAGCTCCGGGCGCTCCGCCGCCGGGACGGTGGCCAGCCGGCCGTGCATGGGGGCGGCGAGCACGGCCGTGGTGACCACCGACAGCGCACCGCCGGCCAGGGCGAGCCACGTGCCTCCGGCGTCCGGCTCGGCCATGGCCGTCCAGGCCAGGGCGAGGACCAGCGGTACGTAGAGCAGCCCCACCAGCGGTGCGATCCGTCGCGAGTGCCGCTCGTGCGCCCCGGACCACGCGTCGTCCCCGACCTCGCGGAGGGCGGGGTAGACCACCACGGCGACCGTCAGCTGGAAGCCGAGGTGGGCGGCCGCGGCGAGCAGCAGCCAAGTGGCGGGAGCGGTGGCGGTCACGTGAACGCCTCCGGGCCGAGGTCGTGCTCGCCCGCCTCGATCGCGTCGACGACCCGCCGCGCGACGGCGGCGGGGTCCTTGCCGGCCGGCAGCCGGGGCGCCGCGCCGGCCAGCGGGCGTGACGCCAGCCCGGTCTCGGTGTGCGGGGGGCGGACGTCGTACACCTCGACGCGGCTGCGCCGCAGCTCGGTGCGCAGGGCGGTCGCGGCGGCGCTGAGGGCGGCCTTGCTGGCAGAGTACGCCGCCATGCGCGGCAGCGGCTGCTCGGCGACGACGGCGCTGAGCTGGGCCACGAAGCCCTGCGACTCCTCGAGCAGCGGCAGGACACGGCGCAGCAGGAACAGCGGGCCGACGACGTTGGTGAGGAACAGCTCCTCGACCACCTCGTCCGGGGTGTCGACGAGGCCGCCGAACGCCACGACGCCGGCGGCGTTGACCAGCCCGTCGAGGCCGCCGAGGTGCTGCCGCGCGGCCGCCGCGACGGCGTCACCGGCCGTCGCGTCGCCCAGGTCGGCCACGACCCGGACCTCGGCCTCGAGCGCGTCGAGCCGGTCGGCGTCGCGTCCGGTCGCCAACACCCGGGCGCCGCGCGCGGCGAGCTCGGACACGAGCAGGGTGCCGAGCGCGCCCGTGGCTCCGACCACCGCGATGCGAGCGCCTGCGAGCTCGCGGGGGTCGCGCTGTGTCACGGCTGCCTCCATCGAAGTGGGTCCTTCCCACTTCTCCGTCCCGGCACCGGGGACGGATGCAGTCGCGCGCTACTTCTTGCGGGAGAGGAAGGCGGTCATCGCCTCGCGCGCCTCGTCGGAGGCGAACAGCCGGGTGCTGGTCGCGGCCATCTCCTCGCCCAGCGCGTCGATGCGCGCCACCAGGTCGCGGTTGAGGATGCGCTTGGACTCGCGGAGGCCCTGGGGGGCGCCCGTCGCCAGGCTGGCGCACACCGCCGCGACCTCGGCGTCGAGGTCGTCGGCGGGGACCGCCTTCGTCACCAGGCCGTACGCCGCTGCCTCGGCGCCGGTGAACACCTCCCCGCCGAGCGTGGTGAGCGCCGCGGCCCGCGGGTTCATCCGGTGGTGGACGGTCAGGCTGATGATCGCCGCGGCCAGCCCGAGCTTGACCTCGGTGAGCGCGAAGGTGGCGTCGTCCGCGCTGATGGCGATGTCGGCTGCCGCGACGATCCCGATGCCGCCGGCGCGGACCGCGCCGAGGTTCTTGGTGACCACCGGCTTGTCGAGGGTGGCGATGAGTCGCTGCAGCTCGACGATGCGGCGGGTGCCGGCCTCCATGCCCTCGGTCGACGCCTCGGTGAGGTCGGCGCCGGAGCAGAAGACCTTGCCGGAGCTCTCGACGAGCACCACGCGGACGTCGGCGTCGGCGCCCGCCCGCTCGAGGTGGGCGTACAGCTCGGTCACCAGCTGCCGGCTCAGGGCGTTGCGGTTGGCCGGGCTGTCCAACGTGATCGTGGCGACGGCGTCGGCCATGGCGTAGTGCACCAGCTCTGCGGCGGCCACGTCGGTCTGGTCGGTCTCGGCGGTCATGGCGTGCATCCTGCCGCACGGGGGTCCCATCCGGGGCGCACCGTCGCTCCGAACACCGCCCATGCACTCCCTCGACCAGCGGTCCCGGCCGCGCGCCCTGCGCCACGCGGCGTACGGCGTGCTCGCCACCGTCGTCGGCCTGGCGGCGGCCCACCTGGTCGCAGCCCTGACCGTGCCGGCGGCGTCCCCCGTGCTCGCGGTCGGCTCGACCGTCATCGACCTCACGCCCACGCCACTCAAGGAGTGGGCCATCCGGCAGTTCGGCAGCGCCGACAAGCTGGTCCTGGTCGGCTCGGTGACCGTGGTCGTGCTGCTGCTGGCGGCCATCGCCGGCGTGGTCACGGCCCGCCGCGAGACGCCGGGGCTGCTCATCCTGGTCGGCCTCGCCACCGTCGCGGGAGTGCTCGCCGTCCTGCGCCCGGGCTCCGGGCCGTTGGATCTCCTTCCCGCCCTGGTCGCCGCCGCTGTCGGTGCCACCGCGCTGTGGTGGCTGCACCGCATCGACGACCGGGGTCACGCGGAGCCGTCGTCGGGGGTCGACGGCCCGACACGACGCGGGGTCGTTCTGGCCACCGGCGGCATCGCCGTGGCCGCGGCAGCCATGGGGGCCGCCGGCCGCTGGGTGACGTCGTACCGCCTCGGCGGGACCGACGTGGCCCTGCCGGTCGCCACCGACCCCGCGTCGTCCTTCCCCGCCGGCCTGGAGAACAGGTACGACGGCATCACGCCGCTGCGGACGCCGACCGAGGACTTCTACCGCGTCGACACCCGCCTGACGCTGCCGACCGTCGACGTCGAGTCGTGGACGCTGACCATCGACGGCGACGTCGAGCAGGAGGTCACGCTGACCTTCGACGACCTCGCCGCGATGGACACCGTCGAGCGCGACATCACGCTCACCTGCGTCTCCAACGAGGTCGGCGGACCCTACGTCGGCGGCGCCCGCTGGCTCGGCGTACCCCTCGCCGCCGTCCTGGACCGCGCCGGGATCGACGTGACGAAGGCCGACCAGATCCTGTCCACGGACGTCGACGGGATGACCATCTCGACGCCCCTCGACGTGGCCCTCGACGGTCGCGACGCGATGATCGCGATCGGGATGAACGGCGGACCGCTGCCGCGTGCGAACGGCTTCCCTGCACGGATGGTCGTCCCGGGTCTCTACGGCTTCGTCAGCGCCTGCAAGTGGATCACCCGCATGACCCTGACGACGTACGACGCCGAGCAGGCCTACTGGACCGAGCGCGACTGGGCCGTCGACGCCCCGATCAAGCTCTCCAGCCGCATCGACACCCCCAAGCCGCTGTCGGAGACCGACGCCGGAACCGTCGTGATCGGTGGCATCGCGTGGGCCCAGGGCGTCGGCATCGACAAGGTCGAGGTACGCGTCGACGGCGGAGCCTGGCAGCCCGCCGAGCTCGGCCCGCAGGTCACCGACGACTACTGGCGCCAGTGGTTCTACGAGTGGGACGCCGAGCCGGGCCGGCACCTCATCGCCTGTCGCGCCACCAACAAGGCCGGCGACGTGCAGACCGACGTCCGGATGCGGCCGTTCCCCGAGGGCTCCAGCGGGATCCAGGAGATCTCGGTCCTCATCTCCTGACCGACTCGGCTCCCCCACCTCCCGTCGCCGGGCGGTGAGTGACGCAGGTTCCGCGCCTCCGGAACCTGCGTCACTCACCGCCCGGCGGCCGCTTTCGCGACGGCGTCCAAGGATTGTCCAAAGTTTTTGACCGAATGACCCATCCGCCCCGGAAGCGGCCCCGAACACCTCCCGACAGCGGGCCCACGGGCCCACCGAACTGGCTCCAACCGAAAGGCAGTGCCATGAAGACCAAGCTCCGCACCCGCTCGATGGGCCTCGCCGCCCTTGCCCTGACTGCGTCGATGGGCCTGGCTGCCTGTGGCAACGAGGCCGACAGCGACACCGCAGCCGAGGAGACCACCTCCGAGGCCCCCATGGAGGAGGAGACCTCCGAGGAGCCGATGGAGTCCGAGGAGCCGATGGCTGCCGACGCTCCCTTCGGCCCCGGCTGCGCGGGCGTCCCCACCTCCGGTGAGGGCTCCGTCGAGGGCATGGCCGACGACCCGGTCGCCACCGCCGCCTCCAACAACCCCCTCCTCGAGACCCTCGTCACCGCCGTCGGCGAGGCCGAGCTGGTCGACACGCTGAACTCGGCCGAGGCGCTGACCGTGTTCGCCCCGACCAACGACGCGTTCGCCGCGATCCCGAAGAAGGACCTCAACGCGCTCCTGGCCGACAAGGAGGCGCTGACCACCGTCCTGACGCACCACGTCGTGGGCGAGCGCCTCAGCCCCGAGGACGTCGCTGGTGAGCACGAGACCCTGGCCGGCGACATGCTCACCGTCGAGGGCGAGGGCGAGGAGTTCACCATCGGTGAGGCCAGCGTCGTGTGCGGCAACGTGCAGACCGCCAACGCCACCGTCTACGTCGTCGACCAGGTCCTGATGCCGCAGATGTGAGCGCCGTCGGCGATCACTAGGCAAGGATGACGACGTGGACCACGTGAGGCCCGTACCGGACGGGGCGCCTGAGGGCGCCCCGTCCGGGGGCGACGCAGCCAGGGGCGACGCAGCCCGACTCGCCGACCTGCTCCGGCAGGCGGCCCTCGGCGACGAGGGCGCCTTCGCCGAGTTCTACGACGCGACGTCGGCCCGGGCCTACGGCCTGGCGCTCCGCGTGGTCCGCAACCCGGCACACGCCGAGGAGGTCACCCAAGAGGCCTACCTCGACGCGTGGCGGTCCAGCACGAGGTACGACGCCGGGCGCGGCAGCGCGGTCGGCTGGCTGCTGACGATCGTGCACCGCAAGGCCGTGGACCGGGTCCGCTCGGTCGAGGCCGCCACGTCTCGCGACGAGACCTGGAACCGGGACGCGGCCCCGATCGACCACGACCAGACCGCGGAGGCCGCTCACGCCTCGCTCGACGCCGCTCGCGTGCGCGGTGCGGTCGCCACGCTGACCGACGTGCAGCGCCAGGCCGTCGAGCTCACCTACTTCGGCGGCTACACGCACACCGAGGTCGCCACCCTCCTGGACGTCCCACTGGGGACGGCCAAGACCCGAATACGCGACGGACTGATCCGCCTGCGAGACCTGATGGGAGTTGCCTCATGAGCGAGTTCGACGTTCACAAGCTCACGGGCGCCTATGCGATGGACGCGCTCGACGAGCTCGAGCGCGCGCGGTTCGAGCAGCACCTCGCCCAGTGCGAGGACTGCCGGGCCGAGGTGGCGGAGCTGCGCGAGACCGCGGCCCTGCTCGCCGAGACGACCGCCGTCGCACCTCCCGCGTCGCTGCGCGACTCGGTCCTCGCCGACATCTCCCAGGTTCGTCCCCTCGCACCGGAGGTGCCCACCTCCCCGACGCGCCACGACGCACGCCCGGCCGCTCGGGGGCGGGCCTGGATACCCTTTCTGGTCGCGGCGGCACTCGCACTCGTCGTCGGAGTCGGCGCCCTGGTGATGCAGCCGTGGGCCGGGTCGGACGACGTCAAGCGCCTGACTGCGGCCGAGCAGGTGCTGCAGGCGCCCGACGCCGAGGAGGTGTTCGTCGACCTCGGCGAGGCCGGACGCGCGACCGTCGTACGCTCGAAGTCGCAGGACCGCGCTGTCATCTCCACCGAGGACATGGTCTCGGCGCCCTCGGGCAAGGACTACGAGCTGTGGTTCATCGACGGGGACGAGTTCGTCTCCGCCGGGTTGATGCCTGACGAGCCCGACCAGACGGTCGTCCTCGACGGGTCCGCCGGAGAGGCCGCGGCCGTCGGCATCACGGTCGAGCCCGAGGGTGGCTCCGAGCAGCCCACGAGCGACCCCATCGCCGTCTTCGACCTCACCGAGGCGACGTGACCTCTGCAGCGCCGCGCCGCATCGCCGTCGTCGGCTCCGGGGTGGCGGGGCTGACCGCTGCCTGGATCGCCTCGCGCACCGCGCACGTGACCCTCCATGAGGCCGACGAGCGGCTCGGCGGCCACGCCGACACCCACCGGGTCGCCACCCCCGACGGCGAGCTCGCCATCGACACCGGCTTCATCGTCCACAACCGCCGCACCTACCCCACGCTCCTGCGCCTCTTCGCCGAGCTCGGTGTCGAGACCCAGCCGTCGGAGATGTCGCTGTCGGTCAGCGACGCCGCCACCGGCCTGGAGTACGCCGGAGCGCTCGGGCCGCGCGGACTCTTCGCCCAGCGGTCCTCGCTCCGCTCGCGCGAGCACTGGCGGATGTTGCTGGAGATCCCCCGCTTCCACCGGCGCGCGAAGGCACTGCTGGCCGAGGGCGCCGCGGACGACCGGACGCTGCGCGACTTCCTCGACGACGGCGGCTTCTCCCCCGGCTTCGTCCGGCACTTCATGGAGCCGCTCGTGGCCGCCGTCTGGTCGTGCGACCCGGCCACCGCGCTCGACTACCCCGCCCGCTACCTCTTCACCTTCCTCGAGCACCACGGCATGCTCGGGGTCTTCGGATCGCCCGAGTGGCGCACCGTCACCGGTGGCTCCGCGACGTACGTCGCCGCGGTCGCGGCCGGCCTGCAGGAGGTCCGCCCGGAGACCAAGGTGACGTCGGTGCGCGAGCTCGCGGACGGCGTCGAGGTCACCGACGGGAGCGGCGCCACCACCCGCTTCGACGCGGTCGTGGTAGCCACCCACCCGTCCCACGCCCTCGGGATGCTCGAGTCACCGACCGACCTCCAGCGCGAGGTGCTGTCCGCCCTGCCCTACAGCAGCAACCCGGCGCTCCTGCACACCGACACCTCCCTGCTGCCCGACGCCCCCGCCGCCCGCGCGAGCTGGAACTTCTACCGGCCCGCGACCGAGCCCGGCGCGCCCGAGGCAGGCGGCGTGACCGTCACCTACGACCTCACCCGGCTCCAGCGGCTGCCCACCGACACCCACTACCTCGTCACCCTGGGGGGCGAGGACCTGGTCGACCCGGCGAGCGTGCTCGACCGGATGGAGTACGAGCACCCGCTCTACACGCCCGAGTCGGTCGCCGCCTTGCGCCGGTTGCCCGAGATCAACACCGCGCGGATCGCCTTCGCCGGGGCCTACCACGGCTGGGGGTTCCACGAGGACGGCGCTCGCTCCGGCCTCGCCGCGGCGACCCACCTCGGCCTCCCCTGGGTGCGAGCCACCCGCGCGCTGCCCCGGCCCGGCCGCTTCGAGACCACGATCCGCCACACGCGGCGCAGCCCGTTCCGGCGCAGCTTCGAGCACCGCTCGACCTTCTGGCTGGTCGACCTCGACGACCTGCCCGACCACGGCGTGCTGGCGCGGTTCGAGGCGCGCGACCACCTCGGCTCGCCCGAGCGCAGCCTGGCGCGGTTCGAGGCGCGCGACCACCTCGGCTCGCCCGAGCGCAGCCTGCGCGACAACGTCGAGTCGTTCCTCGCCGACAACGGCGTCTCGCTCGGCGACGGCGAGCGCCCCGGCACGATCCTGATGGCCGCGCATCCGCGCTCGCTCGGGCACTGCTTCAACCCGATCAGCGTCTTCTGGTGCTTCGACGACCAGGGGCGCCAGGCGGGCGTCGTGGTGGAGGTGCACAACACCTACGGTGACCGCCACGCCTACCTCGTCCACCCCGACGAGCAGGGCCGCGCCCGCACCGACAAGGCGATGTACGTCTCGCCCTTCCACGGGGTCGACGGCTGGTACGACGTCGCCGTACCGATCCCGACCGACCGCCTCGACATAGCGGTGACCCTGCGCGGCCACGACAGCGGCCACGACTCCAGCCCCGACGGCGGCTCGCCACCGTTCAGCGCCGGCCTCACCGGCACCCGCAGCGACGTACCCGTGCGCCGGACCCTCGGCGCCACGCTGCGCGGCAGCGCACTGATCCGTGCGCACGGCATCTGGCTGTGGGCCCGCCGGCTGCCGGTCCGTCCCCGTCCGACCCACCGACAGGAGGACGTCCAGTGACCCTCGAGAAGACCCCCGACGGCACCCGCACCCAGGGCATGCCCGCCCTCGAGCAGCTCCCGTCCGGACCCCGCACCGCCGTCTCGGCCGCGGTGGCCCGTCGCCTCTTCCGCGCCGCGGTCGCCCGCCTCGACATCACCGTGGTGGAGGAGCCGACCGGGCGCCGCTTCGGGCAGGGCGGACCCGTCATGCGCCTGCACCGCCCGGAGGAGTTCTACGCCCGGGTGGGCCGCGACGGCCTCATCGGCTTCGGTGAGGCCTACCTGACCGGCGCGTGGGACGCCGACGACCTGGCCGGTTTCCTGACCGTGCCGGCAGCCCGGATGGCGACGCTGGTCCCGGAGCCGCTGCAGCGGCTCCGCGCCTTCGTGACGCCGAGGCTGCCCAGCCACCAGCGCAGCACCGAGGCCAACAGCCAGGCCAACATCTCGCATCACTACGACCTGTCCAACGAGCTCTTCGCGCTCTTCCTCGACGAGACGCTGAGCTATTCGTCCGCGCTCTTCGACACCTCCTTCGTCCCCACTGGGAAGGGCCCCGGCTCCGTGGGTGACCACCTGGTCGCCACTCCACCGGAGCCCACCGACACCGCCGACCCCACGCGGCACCACCCCGACCTCGGTGACGCCCAGGGCCGCAAGATCGAGCGCCTCCTCGACGAGGCCGGCGTGGGTGCGGGCTCCCGGGTCCTCGAGATCGGCACCGGGTGGGGCGAGCTCGCCATCCGCGCCGCCCGCCGCGGCGCGACCGTCCACTCGATCACGCTGTCGGTGGAGCAGCTCGAGCTCGCCGAGAAGCGCATCGCCGCAGCCGGCTTCGCCGACCGGGTGCACGTCGAGCTGATGGACTACCGCGCGCTCGCCGCCAGAGACGTAGCGACGTACGACGCCGTGCTGTCGGTGGAGATGATCGAGGCCGTCGGCCACGAGTTCTGGGGCACCTACTTCAGCACCATCGACCGCGTGCTGGCGCCGGGCGGCCGGGTCGCCATCCAGGCGATCACGATGCCGCACGACCGGATGCTCGCGACCCGCGACGGCCACACCTGGATCAACAAGTACATCTTCCCCGGCGGCTTCCTGCCCAGCGTCGAGGTCATCGACCAGGTCACCCGCGCGGAGACCTCGCTCCGGCTGACCGGGCAGCTCGCGATGGGCAGCCACTACGCCGAGACCCTGCGCCGCTGGGACCGCCGCTTCCTCGCCCAGCGCGACGCCGTGCTCGCCCTGGGCTTCGACGACCTGTTCACCCGGGTCTGGCACTTCTACCTCGCCTACTCCCAGGCCGGGTTCGCGAGCGGCTACATCGACGTCTCCCAGCTCACGTTCGCCCGAGAGGACCGGTGACGACGCCGTGACCCAGACCGCCCCGCCTGCCGGCGCCACCCTCACCTCCGCCGGGATCGCCGACCGCCTCGCCGCAGCCGTGCGGCCGTTCGTCGGCGGCGACCTGCCGGTGCGCCTGCAGGCGTGGGACGGCTCCGTCGCCGGCCCCGCCGGCGCCCCGCTGGTGGTGCTCCGCTCCCCCGACGCGCTGCGCAGGCTGCTGTGGCACCCGGGCGAGCTCGGCGCCGCGCAGGCCTACGTGACCGGCGAGCTCGACGTGCCCGAGCAGGACGGCTGGGACCTCGGGTCCGCCCTCACCCACGCCTTCGCGGTAGGGGCCGAGCGCGGACTGTCCGGCGTACGGTTGTCGCCTCGCGCCCTGGTCGACGCGGTCCGCACCGCCGCCGGCCTCGGGGCGCTCGGCCGCCCGCCCGCGGCCCCGTCGTCGCAGGCGCGCGTCAGGGGCCGGCTGCACAGCCTGGCCCGCGACCGGTCGTCCATCAGCCACCACTACGACCTCTCCAACGAGTTCTACTCACTGATCCTCGAGCCGCAGATGGCCTACAGCTGCGGCTACCACGCGACCCCGGACACGCCGCTCGAGGAGGCGCAGCGCGCCAAGCTCGACCTCGTCTGCACCAAGCTCGGCCTCACCCCCGGGATGCGCATGCTCGACGTCGGCTGCGGTTGGGGATCGCTGTCCCTGCACGCCGCCGAGCAGTTCGGAGCCCAGGTCACCGGCGTCACGATCTCGGCGGAGCAGAAGAGGTTCATCGACGCCCGCATCGGCGAGCGCGGCCTGCAGGACCGGGTCGAGATCCGGCTGCAGGACTACCGCGAGGTGCCCGAGCGCGACCACTTCGACGCCGTCGGCTCGCTGGAGATGGGCGAGCACGTCGGAGCCCGCAACTACGCGACGTACGTCGAGGTGCTGCGCCGCGCGGTGAAGCCGGGCGGTCGCGTGCTCGTGCAGCAGATGTCGCGCCAGGGCGCAGGGGGCGGCAAGCACCCCGGTGGCGGCCCGTTCATCGAGTCGTTCATCGCCCCCGACATGACGATGCGGCCCGTCGGCGAGACGGTGGACCTCATCGAGGCCGGTGGGCTCGAGGTGCGCGACGTCCACGCCATGCGCGAGCACTACGTCCTCACGGTCAACGGCTGGATCGACAACTTCGAGGCCAACCTGCCGCGCCTGACCGAGCTCGTCGGCGAGGAGGTCGTCCGCGTCTGGCGGCTCTACCTCGTCGGCGGGGCGCTGGCCTTCCGCGACGGCCGGATGGGCGTCGACCAGATCCTGTCCGTCCGCCCCGGTGCCGCCCACACGCTCCCGGCGGTGCGTACGTGGTGAGTGCCGCGCTGGTCGCGCTGCTCGCCTCCGCCGTCGTCATGGGGTCGACGGCGGTCGTGAGCCGGCGTCTGGACCGGGTGGCGGTGGTCGACGTGGCCTGGGGGCTGGCCTTCGTGGCCATCGCGCTCGCCCTCGCCGTGCTGTGGCCCGACGCGCACTCCTGGCTCCTCGCCGCGCTGGTCGTCGGGTGGGGCGGTCGCCTCGCGTGGCACATCGGCCGCCGCTCGCGCGGCCACGGCGAGGACCCCCGCTACGAGAAGATGCTCGGCGGCCCCGGCTGGTCCGCCGGGACGGGACGCGTCGTGACGAAGGTGTTCGCGACGCAGGCTGTCGTCGCGTTCCTCATCTCCGCGCCGCTGCAGGTCGCGGCGGCGTACGACGTCCGCTGGTGGCCGGTGGTGTGGGTCGGCGTCGCGGTCTGGGCGGTGGGCGTGTTCTTCGAGGTCGTCGGCGACGCCCAGCTCGAGGCGTACAAGGCGAAGCCGCGGGAGTCGCGACCTCGGATCCTCGACACCGGCCTGTGGGGCTGGAGCCGGCACCCGAACTACTTCGGCGACGCCTGCGTGTGGTGGGGCCTCTGGGTCGCCGGCGCGCTGGCCCTCGGCTGGCTGCCAGGCCTGCTCACCGTGTGGGCGCCCGCCGCGATGACGTACTTCGTCCGCAACGTGACCGGGGCCAAGCTCCTCGAGCGGACGATGTCGCAGCGCGAGGGCTGGGACGAGTACGCCGCCCGCGTGCCGCTGTTCGTCCCCCGACCGCCCCGCGGCTGAGCGCCGCGTCAGGCGATCCCGTAGGCCGGCCGGGGGGTTCTGCGCGTCCGGCGCCGGTCTACGGGTGAGAATGCGCCACGTGGGTGAGCAGGAGGAGCTCGACTGCGCCGTCGAGGCGATGCAGGCGGGGGACGAGGCGGCGTTCCGCGTCGTCTACCGCCACGTCCAGCCACCCCTCCTGCGCTACCTCTCCGTCCTCGTCGGCCACACAGAGGCCGAGGACGTCGCCAGCGAGGCCTGGGCACAGGCGTTCCGCGACCTCGACCGGTTCAGTGGTGACGCCGACGGCTTCCGTGGGTGGATCACCACCATCGGCCGCAACCGGGCCCTCGACCACATCCGCCACGCCCGGCGCCGTCCGGTCGCCGACGAGCCCGTCGACGAGCTCGTGGACCTGCCCGACGGCGGCGACCTCGAGGCCGACACGATCGGCCGGATCAGCTCCGAGGCCGTCATCCGGCTGATCGGCACGCTGCCGCGCGACCAGGCCGAGGCCATCATGCTGCGCACGGTGCTCGGCTTCGACGCCCCGACCGCCGCCCGCATCCTCGGCAAGCGCCCCGGTGCCGTCCGTGCCGCGGCCCACCGCGGCCTCAAGCAGCTGGCCAAGCGCATCTCCGAGGAGCCGTAACACCAGTGACCACCATGACGCTGAAGGGAGTGAGATGAACGACCCGGACCCCCGTCTGTCCCGCCGCGACGCCGAGCGCCTGCTCGACGCCCCGGAGGAGCACGACAGCGTCCTCGGCGGCGTGCTCGGCGCCGCTCGCGCGCCGGGCGGCGCCGACGAGCTGCGCCGCGAGGACGCGACGGTCGCCGCCTTCCACGCCGCCCGCGTCTCGCCGGCCCCCGCGTCCCGGACCGGTTACGTCTCGCCGTCGCGTCTCGGCGGCCGTGCCGCCACCCGGGCGGTGGTCGCCACCGGTGCGGTGGTCGCCCTGGCGTCCGGTGGCATCGCCCTCGCCGGTTCGACCGGTCTGCCCGGCCTCGGCGAGCTCGCACCCGGGCGGGGTGGCGACCCGGCCTCGTCCTCCTCCCCCGGCCCGTCGGGGACCGGTGGGCCGACGTCGTCGGGGCCGACCACCGGCGGCACCGGTGATCCGTCGTCCTCTGCCCCCGGGGGGTCGCCGAGCAGCACGACCGACGGGCCCACGACCGCCTCGCCGACCCCCTCGCCGACCACCTCGCCGACGGGCACCCCGTCCACGGGCACGCCGACGTCACCCTCTCCCACCCGCCCGACCCCGACGCGCACCCCGAGCTCCCCCACGAGCCCCAGCCCGTCCACGCCACCGCCGACGAGCCCGACCACGCCGCTCCCGACGAGCCCGACGGTCCCCGCCCCGACGCCGACGTCCGTCCCGCTGTCGGAGCATCCCCGCCTCTGCCGCCTCTACCTGACCCACGGCCCGTCACCGGCGTACCTCACGGCGGACGAGCTGACGGCGCTGGCCACGGCCGCCGGCTCTCGCGCCCGCATCACCCCCTACTGCCAGCGTGTCCTCGACCAGCCCGACGACGACTCCGACGACGACTCGGACGGGGCCGACGCCGACTCGGATGGGGCCGACGCCGACCGGGCCGACGCCGACGGGAACGACTTGGACAGGGACGACTCCGAGGAGGAGGCACAGACGTCCGGGTGAAACCGGCGGCGGCCGCGTTCCGCAGGACCGGCTCTCGCACCCCGCACGTCGACCTCCCGCCGACGTACGGGATCCCCCAGAACCGCGAGATCCACGTCCTACCAACGCACAGACAGCGGCATGGCCCTCCCCCCGGGGCCGTGCCGTTGTCGCGTCCACGCGATGTCGTCTCCTGGGGCTAGGTTCGTGGACATGGGCCGGCCGCTCTCACCGCAGGAGGACACCAACCGCCGGATGCTGCGTGCCCGCGACGAGATGGACCGCCGCTACGCCGAGCCCCTCGACGTACCCACGCTCGCCGCCGTCGCGCACCTGTCCGTGTCGCAGTTCGGCCGCGTGTTCAAGGAGGTCTACGGCGAGACCCCGCACCGCTACCTCCAGCGGCGCCGGGTCGAGCGCGCGATGACGCTGCTGCGCCAGACCGACCGGTCGGTGACCGACGTCGCCTGGGACGTCGGCTTCGCCAGCCTCGGCACGTTCAGCCGCACCTTCAGCAACGTGGTGGGGTGCTCACCGTCGGAGTTCCGCGCGCGGCACACGCCGGTCGCGGTGCCCTCGTGCTTCATCGCCGCGTGGACGCGCCCCCGTGAGCGCGAGGCGACCGCCATGGCAGCGCCCGCAGAGGCGCCTGTCGAGACAGTGGTTTCGGAGAAGCGGGAGGGGGTCGGCGCTGGCTAGCGTCGTCTTTCATGTCCACCAACCACATCACCAGCCTCCACATCCGCAGCGTGCCCGTCCTCGACCAGGACGAGGCGCTCGACTTCTACACCACCCACCTCGGCTTCGAGGTGCGCGACGACATCGACCTCGGCTTCATGCGCTGGCTGACCGTCGGCATCCCCGGGCAGGACACCTCGATCCTGCTCGAGCTCGTCGGGGTGCCGGTGCACGACGAGGCGACCGCGGCCCAGGTCCGCGAGCTCGTGGCCAAGGGGGCGCTCGGCGGGGTCTTCCTCCTCAGCGACGATGTCCACGCCACCTTCGCCGCGCTCCGCGACGCGGGCGTCGAGATCACCCAGGAGCCGGTCGAGCAGCCGTACGGCACCGACTTCGGCATCCGCGACCCGTTCGGCAACCCCGTCCGCATCAACCAGCCGGCGACGGCCTGAGAGGACCTCGATGAGCTATCCGCCGCCGATCTACCACGGCGACTCCGGCGAGGTGTCGGCCCACGTCGTGCCGGCCGACCTCGAGCCCGCCGTGGTCTACCCCAACGGCAACAAGGTCTTCTACCTCGCGCAGGGCGCCGCCACCCAGGGCACGTTCGGTCTCTACCGGTGGGAGTTCGCGGGCCCCGAGAGCGGACCCGGAGCCCACTTCCACCGCACCATCACCGAGTCGTTCTACGTCCTCGAGGGCACCGTCACGATCTACGACGGCATGGACTGGGTGGCGTGCCACGCCGGCGACTTCGCCCACGTCCCCGCTGGCGGCATCCACGGCTTCCGCAACTCCGACGGCCCGGCGAAGATGCTGCTCCACTTCGCGCCGGGTGCGCCGCGCGAGGCCTACTTCGAGGGTCTCGCCGAGGGCATGGGAAACCTCGACGGGGACGCCTACGACCGCTTCATGCGCGAGCACGACAACACCTGGGTCTGACCTCGATGGACCGGGTCACCGCTGCGTTCGACGCCACCCCGCGCCGGGACTTCCTCCCGCGCGGGGTCCGGCGTCGTGCGTCGTACGACGGCCCGCTGGGGATCGCGGCAGGCCAGACCAACTCGCAGCCGCGCACCGTCGACGACATGCTGCGGCTGCTCGACGTGCACCCCGGGCAGCGGGTGCTCGACGTCGGCTCCGGGTCCGGGTGGACGACCGCCCTGCTGGCGCACCTGGTCGGTCCCACGGGGTCGGTGCTCGGCGTCGAGCTCGAGCCCGAGCTGGTGTCGTTCGGCTCCGCCAACCTGGCCCGCACCGACCGCCCGTGGGCGACGATCCGGGAGGCCTCCCCGGGCGTGCTCGGCGACCCGGACGGTGCGCCGTACGACCGGATCCTGGTCTCCGCGATGGCCGACACGCTGCCGCAGGAGCTCGTCGACCAGCTCGCCGACGACGGGGTGATGGTGGTCCCGGTGGACGGCACGATGCTGCGGGTGAGGAAGCCCGGCCCTGTCGTGACCGCGCACGGGCGCTACCGGTTCGTGCCGCTGCGCTGAGGCTCCCCGGCAGGGGTGGCGGACCGGCGGGCGAGCCGGACCGGAAGGCTCGCCACCACCTCGAGCGGTCCGCGGAGCCGCAGCAGCCGGAGCGCCGCGCCGATGGCCAGGAGCACGACGACGTGGAGGACGTACGTCGACGGCTCCTCCGGCGGCCAGACCGCTTCGGTGCGCATCACGACGTGCAAGGAGTAGAGCGTGAGCGTCGCGGTGCCGGCCCCGAACAGGACGGCGACCGCGGCGTTCGCCGGACGGGGCAGCAACCGCTCGACGAGCAGGCACAGCGCGATCACGAGGACGGCGCTGCCGATGGTCTGGGCGAGGTCTAACGGCGTCGCGGAGTGTGGCGCGACGAGCAGCAGCCAGCTCCAGTCGCCGTCGGACGGCGTGACGCCGTACATCCCGGTCGCGTTGTCGGCCGCCGCGACCGGGTCGGCGACGGTGCGCGACACCTGGGTCGCGAGCAGCGCGACCGACAGCCCGCCGAGCGCCAGGCCACCGAGGAGCCCGGGATCGCGCAGGTCGAGGCGACCGAGCACGAGGCCGGCGAGCAGGTAGGCCAACCACGGGACGACCGGGTAGTAGCCGGTGAGCAGCAGCTCGCTGGCCAGCTGGCCCGGGTCGGCCAGCTGCTCGAACGTCGGGCTGTCGAAGCCGCGTTCCGGTAGGTGCGGTCGCACCAGGTGCGACGCGACCGGTGCGAGGGCGACCCACGCGACCGTGAGCGGGAGGAGCGCCCGCAGGGCCAGGAACGTGAACGGCAGGCCCAGCACGAACAGCACGCCGTAGTAGGTGAGGATGACCGCGATGCCGGTGTCGAGGCCCCCGAGCAGCAGGCCGAGAAGCCCGATGAGGAGCGCCCGGGCGGCGATGCCGGCGGTGCGCAGCGCGAGCGGTCGACCGCGCAGCGGCTCACGGGTCATCAGCGCGAGGCTGACGCCGGCCAGGACCGCGAAGAGCGCCGACGCCCGACCGCCGGCCAGCCACTGGGCGGTGGTGAGGTCGCCGCCGGGCGTGCGCTCGTCGAGCACGTGGGTGGCGACCATGCCGAGCAGCGCCAGGCACCGGGCGACGTCCAGCCCGATCAGGCGGCCGCGCGACGTCCCGGTCATGGCCCCATCCTGCCGGGCACGTCCCGACGCGGCACGTGGCCGAGCGCGGTCAGGCGCCCGGGCGGGGCACCTGCTCGGCGAGGCGCGCGGGGGCCTGGATGCAGTAGGAGTCGGTCAGCAGCTCGGCGAGCTCGTCCCAGTCGGTGTCGTCGTCGAGCAGCATCCCGATGTAGTTGCCGCCCCAGCCGGCGCGGAAGTAGGGGTCGCCCATGTGCTCGAACGCCGCCACCTCGTCGGGCTCGCCGCGGAACGTGATCCGGAACAGCTGATCCTCGCCGCCGAAGACGTGGGCCACGGTCGCGCTGCCCACGCGCCACCGCGTGCCGGTCCACGCCTGCTCCTGCCGACACCGCGGGAGCGCGCCGAGCACCGCGTCGATGCGCTGCACCCACTCCTCGGGCACCAGGGGACGGTCGGCGAGGGCCACGGTCGCGATCCTGCCACCACGCACCGACACCATGAAGGCAGTTCGCTCCTCGTCACGGTCCGGCCACGCTCGGGCCGGACCTGACGGCCGCCAACTGCCTTCATGGTGCGCCGGTCGTCAGCGCAACGGCACCTTCACCACCTGCCCGGCGCCGGGGCAGACGCTGCAGGTGGTCACGTACGCGCTGCGCCAGGACAGGGCGACGCCGTACGGCGCCACCAGGTCGTCGGCGACGGTCTGGTGCGCGCCACCGGGGACCACCCGCACGAGCGATCCCGAGGGAGGCTGGTCCTCCGGAGCCGCTAGCAGGCCCTCGTCCGCGATCTGCACCGCGTACAGGCTCCCGCCGTGCCACGCCAGGTCGGTCACGTTGGTCAGGCCGCTGGCGTAGACCGTCGGCGCCTGTCCGGGGACGAGACGCCAGATGTTCGAGCCGCCGACCGGGAACGGGAAGCCCGTCAGCTGGCTGACGTACAGCGCCCCGTCCGGCCCGACGACCGCTGACGTCGGGACGGCGTCCATCTCGATGTCCTCGTCCTGCGGCAGGAACGGCGGCGGTGGGACGAGCCGGGTGGGGAAGACGCCGAGCGTGGACACGTCGCCCCACCAGCTCGCGTGCACCACGTCGTTGCCGCCGGCATCCGTGACGATCCACCCGTGACGACCACGTGTCAGCCCGACCGGGTTGGAGTCGACCTGGGCGCCGTCAGGGTTGGCGTCCGCCTCGTGCGCGGCGATGTCGGCGAGCACCCGCGGGCCCCACGTGCGCGGCCCGTGCCCGCCCTTCCACGAGTGGTGGCCGCGCCAGAGCTTGCCGCCGAGAAGCGTGCCGAACTGCGGCGCGTAGTCCGGGACGCCTTCGTCCTCACGCACGGCCGGGTCGGCACCCAACCCCATGAGGACGGCGTAGGAGCCGTGGTCAACCGAGACGTCGGTCGGCCCGGTCGCCGCGCTGCCGTCGGGAGCGGCGAGCGACGGGAGGCCGCTGACCACCCGCCGCTGGCCCCAGCGGTCGATCTTGGTGACCGCTCCGGTCTCGCCGAAGCAGACCTCGCCACCCTCCGGTCCGGGAATGCAGCCGTCGCCACCACCCGTGCCGGACTCGGCGACGTAGAGGTCGTGGCCGTCGAGCGAGAGCTGGCGCGGGTTGTCGAGGCCAACGGCGACGACCACGGGAGTGGTCGGTGTCGGAGGTGGCGGCGGATGGTGGCCGCCGCGGCCGCCGGCCGACGCCGCGCCGGGAGTGACGAGGACGAGCGCGAGGGTGGTCGTCAGCGTCGTGACGACCGCGAGGAGGGATCCGCCGGCGGCGTGAAGTCGTCCGCGGACCCGGATGGTCTGAGGTTCCATGTCGAGTCCGAGTGGTCGGGGATGGGACCTCAGCACTCTTCTCCCGCGCCCACCAGCGGTCAATCCCGAAAATGGGACAGGGCCGAGGTCCCCCGCCGCTCGGGGTGATCGGTGCGGGACCCCTCAGGGAGCCGGAGCGGTCGCGTCATCGGGCATCGGCACCGTGGCGAAGGTGCTGCGGGTGAACCACGCCGGCAGGGCCCGGACCAGGGGACGCGGGCCGGCGACGGCGAGGTCCCCGGCCTTCACCGCGGCCATGAGGTCACGGCGCCCCATCCAGTAGTCGACCATCGTCTCCACGTGGCCCGCGACCTCCACGTCGACGTCGTGTCCCGGGTCGGTCAGGCACAGGTCGACCGTCGGCGAGTCGAGCACGAGCCAGAAGTGGCTCTTCTTGTCGCTGGAGCCCTGCAGGTGGAAGTGGACGACGACCCGCGTCTCGGGCAGGGCGGACGGGTCGACGTTGCGGTGGATGTCCCACATGAGCAGCGAGGCGTCGTAGTGCTTGGCGATCACGTCCCCGCGCGCCCAGCGCTGGCCCCAGACCCCCATCGACTCGATCACGGGCCACAGCTCCTTGCCGGCCGGGGTGAGGTGGTACTCGCTGCCGACGTGGTCGACCACCCCGACGCGCTCGAGCGTCTTGAGGCGCTTGGACAGCAGCGCCGGCGACATGAGCGGGACCCCACGGCGGAGGTCGTTGAAGCGGGTGCTGCCGCACAGCAGCTCGCGGACCACCAGCGGCGTCCACCTCTCGGTGAGCACCTCCGAGGCCATCGCCACCGGGCAGAACTGACCGTACGTCGTCGCCATCCTCCGACGGTAGGACCGCTATGGGTTCTGTACCAGTACAGGATCGATACTCGCGGGCCGAGCTCCTCCGGTCGCACCGTGGTTGGGCACCACCACCGACGAGGAGAACACCATGACCATGCTCGACATCTCCGCCGCCGAGGCCCTGGCCGGCGACTTCGCCGGAGAGCTCATCACGCCCGACCACCCGGCGTACGACGACCAGCGACGGATCTGGAACGGTGAGATCGACCGCCGTCCGGCCGTCCTCGCCCGCTGCCAGGGGGCCAGCGACGTCGCCGCGGCTCTGCGGTGGGCGCGTGACCGCGGCCTGCCCGTGTCCGTGCGCGGCGGCGGTCACGGGATCGCCGGCCACTCGGTCGTGGACGACGGCGTCGTGCTCGACCTGTCGGGCATGCGGGGCACCGTCGTCGATCCGACGACCCGGACCGTGTCGGCCCAGGGCGGCGCGCTCAACGCCCACGTCGACCGGGAGGGCCAGGCCTTCGGGCTCGCGATGACCAGCGGCTACATCAGCCACACCGGCATCGCCGGGCTGACGCTCGGCGGCGGGATCGGCCACCTCATGCGCAAGATGGGCCTGGCGATCGACGCGCTGCGGTCCTGCCAGGTCGTCACCGCCGACGGCTCCATCGTCCGCGCCTCCGAGGCTGAGAACCCCGACCTGTTCTGGGGCCTGCGCGGCGGCGGCGGCAACTTCGGTGTCGTCACCGACTTCACCTTCGAGCTGCAGCCGCTCGGGCCGACCATCCTCGCGGGCCTGGTCGCGTGGCCGGCGGACGAGGCGCCGACAGTGCTCGCGTTCCTGCGCGACTTCATCGCCGACGCCCCCGATGAGGTCGGGCTGATGGCCAACCTGCGCCTGGCCCCGGCCCTGCCGCTCTTCCCCGAGCACCTGCACGGCAAGCCGATCATCGGCCTGGTGGCGACGTACGCCGGCCCGGTCGAGGAGGGCGAGCGGGTGCTGGCACCGGTCCGGTCGCTCGGCCACCCGGTGCTCGACACCGTCGCGCCCAAGCCCTACGTCACGCACCAGAAGTTCCTCGACCCGGCGGTGCCGCACGGGCGGCACTACTACTGGAAGTCGCACCGTCTCGGACCGTTCACCGGCGACGTCATCGACACGATCTGCGAGCACCTCGCGACGATCAGCAGCCCACTCTCGACCGTGCCCATCTTCAGCTTCGGCGGTGCGATGAGCCGGGTCCCCGACGACGCCACGGCGTTCCCGCACCGCGACGCCAGCCACGACATCAACATCGTGGCGTCCTGGCTCCCGGAGCAGGCCGGTGACGCCGACCGGCACCGCGCCTGGGTCCGCGGCTTCTTCGACGCGCTCGCCCCGCACAGCCGCGGTGTCTACGTGAACTTCACCAGCGACGACGCCCAGACCCGCGTGCAGGAGGCCTACAGCCCCCTGCAGTGGGAGCGGCTGCGGACGCTGAAGACGGCCTGGGACCCGGACAACGTCTTCCGCGGCAACGCCAACATCCCGCCGCTTAGCTGACCGACCCACGGTCGATGTCTGAGGACGCGGTGGACGGGATCGGGGGTCCACGACGTCCACCACGTCCTCAGATATCGGGCCTAGTAGGACTTGGGCAGCCCCAGGCTGTGCATCGCGACGAAGTTGAGGATCATCTCCCGGCTGACCGGGGCGATCCGGCCGGCGCGGGCGGCGACCAGCAGCCCGGCCATGCCGTACTCCTGCGTGATGCCGTTGCCGCCGTGGGTCTGCACCGCGGCGTCGACGGCGTGCACGGCCGCCTCGGCGGCGGCGTACTTCGCCATGTTGGCTGCCTCGCCGGCCGCCAGGTCGTCGCCGGCGTCGACCAGGGCGGACGCCTTCTGCGTCATCAGCCGGGCGAGCTCGGTCTCGATGTGCGCCATCGCGAGCGGGTGGGCGATCGCCTGATGCGAGCCGATCGGGGCCTTGAAGACCGTCCGCTCCTTGGCGTACGACGACGCCTTGGCGAGGGCGTGGCGGGCGAGGCCGGTCGAGAAGGAGGCGGCCATGATCCGCTCGGGGTTGAGGCCCGCGAACAGCTGCACGAGGCCGCCGTCCTCGTCGCCGACCAGCGCCTCGCGCGGCAGCCGGATGTCGTCGATGAACACCTGGAACTGCTTCTCCGGGCTGACGATCTCCATCGGGATCGCGGTGAACTCGAAGCCGGCCGCGTCGGTCGGGACGACGAAGAGGCAGGGCTTGAGCTTGCCGGTCCGCGCGTCCTCGGCACGGGCGACCACGAGCACGTTGGCGGCCTCGTCGACGCCGGAGATGTAGATCTTCTGCCCCTTCAGCACCCACTCATCGCCGTCGCGGCGGGCGGTGGTGGTGATGTTGTGGGAGTTGGTGCCGGCGTCGGGCTCGGTGATCGCGAAGGCCATCGTGGCGGTGCCGTCGCAGATGCCGGGCAGCCACTGCCGCTTCTGCGCCTCCGTGCCGTAGCGCGCGATGACCGTGCCGCAGATCGCCGGGCTGACGACCATCATCAGCAGCGGGCACCCCTGCGCGGCCAGCTCCTCGCAGACCGCCGCCACGTCGCCGATGCCGCCGCCCCCGCCGCCGTACTCCTCGGGGATGTTGATGCCGAGGTAGCCCGCCTTGGCGATCTCGAGCCAGAGCTCGGTGGTCTTCTCGCCGGAGCGGGCGCGCTCGACGAACCAGTCGCGCCCGTAGCCCTTCGCGAGCTTGGCGACCTGGCGCCTGAGCTCCAGGCGCTCCTCGGACTCGGTGAAGCTGGTCATCAGCGTTCCTCCACTACTGCCAGGACCTCCCCGGACGCGACCTGCGACCCGGGCTCGACGTTGATCTCGGTGACGGTGCCGTCGTGCGGCGCGGTCACGGTGTGCTGCATCTTCATGGCCTCGAGCACGAGGACAACGTCGCCCGCTGCCACCTCGGCGCCGGCCTCGACCTTCACCGCCACGACCGTGCCGGGCATCGGCGCCAGCAGCGAGCCGCTCGCCACCGCGTCGGCGGGGTCGGTGAAGCGTGGCACCTCGCGGAAGGTGCGCCCCGACCGCGGGCTGTCGACATACACCTCCCGGTTGCCCGGCAAACCGGGACCGAAGCGCACCTCGCACCAACTGCTCTCACCCTCGCCGGTCCAGTCGATGCGCCACCCGTGCTCGAGACGCTTCGCCCGCTGCACGTCGAAGTCGGCGTTGGGGAAGGCGATGCCGACGCCGGAGCGGGTGCTGATCCACTCGCCCTCGAACACCTCATCGCCCCAGCCGGTCTCGAAGCGCTCGACCTGCCACTGGCTGCGGACGTTGCGCCAGCCGGTGGGAACGCCGCGCTGGACAGTACGACGCTCGTCGCGGTCGAGCACCACAGCCGCGGTCGCGCTCAAGAGGGCAGCCCCCCTCCAGTCGCCGCGGAGCGGAACCGGCTTGCGCGACTCCAGCCACGTCGTCGTCATCTCCCCTGCCGCGAAGACCGGGTCGAGGAGGATCTCGACGAGCTGGTCACGGTTGGTGGTGACACCGTGGATGCGGGCGCGGCCAAGCGCTGCGGCGAGTGTTCGGATGCCCTGCCGGCGGCTCGGTGCCCAGGCGATCACCTTCGCCAGCATCGCGTCGTAGTGGGTCGACACCTCGTCGCCCGAGGAGAAGCCGCTGTCCACTCGGACGCCGTGCCGGTGGAGCACCTCGAAGGCGCCGTCGGCAGGAAGGTCGAAGGTGACGAGCCGGCCGCTCTGGGGGACGTACGACGCGTCCTCGGCGTAGAGGCGGACCTCCACGGCGTGGCCCTCCGGCGCCGTCGCACCGCCCAGGGCGAGCATCGTGCCTCCATCCGGGTCGGCGGCGTCGAGCTGCAGCTCCACGAGGTCGACCCCGGGCAGGACCGCCTCGGTGACCGGGTGCTCGACCTGGAGCCGGGTGTTCATCTCCAGGAACCAGAACCGTCCCGGCTCACCCGTCTCCTGTGCCCGGTCCTCGTCGGAGCCGGCGTCGAAGAGGAACTCGACGGTGCCCACGCCTTCGTACCCGACGGCGGAGGAGAGTGCGCGGGCCGCGTCGTACATCGCTCCCAGCGTCACCTCTGAGATGCCGGGAGGCGGTGCCTCCTCGACGACCTTCTGGTGGCGCCGCTGCACGGAGCAGTCGCGCGCGCCCAGCACCGAGACGTTGGCCCCGCCGACCGTCGCCCACACCTGCACCTCGACGTGGCGGCCCGCCTCGACGTAGGGCTCGACGAAGACCGTGCCGTCGCCGAAGGCCGACTCGGCCTCCGCCCGCGCGGCCGCGATCTCGGCGTCGAGGCGGTCGAGGGTGCGTACGACGCGCATGCCCCGCCCGCCGCCGCCGGCCGAGGCCTTCACCAGCAGCGGGAGGTCGGCCTCGGTCGGGTCGTCCGGGGCGGACAGCACCGGCACGCCGGCCTTCGCAGCGATCTCCTTGGCGCGGACCTTGTCGCCCATCGCCTCGATGGCCTCGGGCGGAGGACCGACCCAAGTGAGGCCGGCCTCGATGACCGCGCGGGCGAAGTCGGCGTTCTCGGACAGGAAGCCGTAGCCCGGGTGCACGGCGTCGGCGCCCGACCTCAGCGCCGCCTCGACGACCAGGTCGATGCGCAGGTAGGTGTCCGCGGGCGCGTTGCCGGGCAGGCGTACGACCCGGTCGGCCTCGGCGACGAACGGCAGGCCCGCGTCGGCGTCGGAGTGGACGGCCACGGTCTCGATCCCGAGCCGGCGGCAGGTGGCGAAGACGCGGCGGGCGATCTCGCCGCGGTTGGCGACGAGCAGTCGCTGGATCATCCGACTCACATCCTGAAGACGCCGAAGCCCTCGGCGCCCTTGATCTCGGTGTTCTCGATGACGCTGAGGCAGATGGCCAGCACGGTGCGGGTGTCGCGGGGGTCGATGACGCCGTCGTCGTAGAGCATCCCGGACAGCGCGTAGGGCAACGACTGCTCCTCGACCATCTGCTCGACCATCGCCCGCATGCCGGCGTCGCCCTCCTCGTCGTACGCCTGTCCCTTGGCCTCGGCGGCCGCGCGAGCGACGATCGAGAGCACGCCGGCGAGCTGGGCCGGGCCCATCACGGCCGACTTCGCGCTGGGCCAGGTGAAGAGGAAGCGCGGGTCGTAGGCGCGGCCGTTCATGCCGTAGTTGCCGGCGCCGTAGGACGCGCCCATGATCACGCTGAGGTGCGGGACGGTGCTGTTGGAGACCGCGTTGATCATCATCGCGCCGTGCTTGATGATGCCGCCCTGCTCGTAGTCCTTGCCGACCATGTAGCCGGTGGTGTTGTGCAGGAACAGCAGCGGGGTGTCGGCCTGGTTGGCGAGCTGGATGAACTGCGTCGCCTTCTGCGCCTCCTCGGAGAACAGCACGCCCTGCGCGTTCGCGAGGATGCCGATCGGGCGCCCGTGCAGCTGCGCCCAACCCGTGACCAGCGAGGTGCCGTAGAGCGCCTTGAACTCGTCGAAGGGCCGACCGTTGTGCTCGCTCGTCCCGTCGACGATGCGGGTGATGACCTCGCGCGGGTCGAACGGCTCCTTGAGGTCCGTCGGGACCAGGTCGAGCAGGCCCTCGGGGTCGGCGTCGGGCTCGGCGAACGCGGACTTCGTGGGCGAGTCCGACACTTCCAGTGCGTTGTGAACCCCTCGAAGTGACGGAGTCCCCGCATGAGCGGGGAGTCTGCGAGCGGGCTTGCGCCGTCCCAGCCGGGCCACGATCCGACGCCCGATCCGGATCGCGTCGTGCTCGTCCTCGGCGAGGTAGTCGGCGAGGCCGGAGACGCGGGCGTGCATCTCGGCGCCGCCGAGGGACTCGTCGTCCGACTCCTCTCCCGTCGCCATCTTCACCAGCGGCGGACCGCCGAGGAAGACCTTCGCGCCGCCGCGGACGAAGACGGTGTAGTCGCTCATGCCGGGGACGTACGCCCCGCCGGCGGTCGAGTTGCCGAAGACGAGGGCGATGGTGGGTTGGCGTCGCGCCGAGGCGCGGGTGAGGTCGCGGAAGAGCTTGCCGCCCGGGATGAAGATCTCCTTCTGCGTCGGCAGGTCCGCGCCGCCCGACTCGACGAGCGAGATCGTCGGCAGGTTGTTCTCCTCGGCGATCTGCGAGGCGCGGAAGATCTTCTTCACCGTCCAGGGGTTGCTCGCGCCGCCCTTGACGGTCGGGTCGTTGGCGCTGATGAGGCACTCCACGCCCTCGACGACGCCGATGCCGGTCACGACCGACGCACCGACGGTGAAGTCGGAGCCCCAGCCCGCCAGCGGCGACAGCTCGAGGAAGGCCGATCCCGGGTCGACGAGCAGCTCGATCCGCTCGCGGGCGGTCAGCTTGCCGCGCGCGTGGTGGCGCTCGACGTACTTCTCACCGCCGCCGGCCACCGCGACCGCGTGCTGCGCGTCGAGGTCGGCGAGCTTCTCGAGCATCGCCTCGCGGTTGGCGGACACGGTCGTCATGCCTCCACCACCGCCTTCATCCGCTCGAGCGTGGTGCGCATGCCGTTGCGGTTGGTGCGCCGCCGCAGCGGACCGAGCACCAGCCAGTAGAGGCGGGTCGGCAGGTTGGGCTCGAGGCGGAAGTACTCCGTCACCAGCGTCCCGCCGTCCTTCGGCTCGAGGCGGTAGCCCCAGTTGTTGACCGTCACCGCGTCGGTGCCGACGGAGAACTCGAAGACCTCCTCGGGCTCGCAGGCGGTGACCCGGCACGGCGACCAGTACGTCGGCCCGACGCCGTTGCGCTTCACGTGGCCGGCGAAGTAGGCGCCGACCTCCGGGCCGGTCGAGCCGCGGGTCCACTTCGCCTCGAACGTCTCCGGGCTGAACTCCCCGATCCGGGTCACGTCGCTGACGAGGTCCCAGACCTCGGCGGGCGGGGCGTCCATCCACACCGACACCTCGTCACCGAGGGAGGGCAGCTTGATCATCGAGAGTCCTTTTCCTGTCGTGGTCACGAGGCATAACCCATCACCTTCGCCGCGAGGTCGCGCAGCACCTCGTCGGCACCGCCCCCGATCGGCAGGAGCCGGGCGTCGCGGTAGTGCCGCTCCACCTCGGTCCCGTGCATGTAGCCGGAGCCGCCGAAGATCTGCACGGCCCGGTCGCAGACGTACGCCGCGCAGTCGACGGCGGTCTGCTTGGCCAGGCACGCCTCGGCGACGACGAACTCGCCCGCGACGTGCCGCTCGGCGACCGCCCGCGTGTAGGTGCGCGCGACCTCGACCTGGCGCCGCATCTCGACGAGCGTGTGCTGCACCGACTGGTTGTCGATGAGCGGGCGCCCGAAGGTGCGGCGCTCGCGGGCGTACGCCGCCGCGAGGTCCAGCGAGCGGGCAGCGATGCCGTAGCCGTGCACGGCCAGCGCGATCCGCTCGACGACGAACTGCTCGGCGATCTGGCCGAAGCCCGACCCCTCCTCGCCCACCAGGTTGCCCACCGGCACCCGCACGTCGACGAACGACAGCTCCGCGGTGTCGGAGCAGTGCCAGCCCATCTTCTTCAGCGACCGCGAGACCGTGAAGCCGGGCGTGCCCTTCTCGACGACCAGCAGCGAGATGCCGCCGTGGCCGGGGCCGCCGGTGCGGACGGCCGTGGTCACGAAGTCGGCGCGGACCCCGGAGGTGATGAAGGTCTTGGCGCCGTTGACGACGTAGTGGTCGCCGTCCCTCCCCCGGACCAGGTCGGCGCGGGTCGTGATGCGCGCGACGTCGGACCCGCCACCGGGCTCGGTGATCGCCAGGGACCCGATCGTCTCGCCGGCCAGGGTGGGCCGGACGAACCGGTCGACCAGGCCGGGGTCGCGGCTCGCCGAGATGTGGGGCAGCGCGATGCCCGCGGTGAACAGACCGGCCATCAGCCCGCTCGAGGCGCCCGCGTCGAACATCGCCTCCTGCAGCACGACGCTGTCGAGGAGGTCCCCGCCACCGCCGCCGACCTCCTCGGGGAAGGCGACGCCGATCAGGCCCAGCACACCGGCGGTCCGGTGCAGCGCGCGCGGGATCTCCCCGGCGTCCTCCCACTCCTGCAGGTGCGGGACCACCTCGCGGCGGACGAACTCGGCGCCGGTGGTGCGGAGCGCGTCGTGCACGTCAGATCTCGACGTCGTGCTCATGTGAGGCTCTCCTCGATCGAGACCAGTCGCGACCGGAGGAACTCGCCGAGCCCCTTCGCCTGGGGGTCGAACCGGGTGGATGCGGCCACGCCCTGCCCGAGCAGGCCGTGCACCACGAGGTTGACCGCGCCCAGGTGGGGCAGCAGCCACACGTCGACGTCGAGGTCGGCGGCCTCCGGCAGGAGGGTGGGGATGCTGCGCGGCGACATCAGCTTGAACAGCCACTGCACGCGGGCGTCGTACGTCTCCGGGTCGACGCCGTCGTGCGCGACCCACAGGCCGATGTTGGCGTCGCCGCCCTTGTCGCCCGAGCGCGCGTGGACGAAGGTGCCCAGCGGCAGGCGGCGGGTGAGCGAGTCGTGCTCGGCCGGGTACGGCGACGGGCGGCGGCCCGGCGCCTCCGTCGCGGGGGTGTACGTCGTCGGGTCGGCGACGACCTCGCGGCGGCCGTCGGCGTGGACGACGGTGTGCGCGACGTCGGCGCGGTCGACGTACTCGGCGCGGTAGACGCCGAACGGCGTCGCCGGGGCGGGGGGTGCCGTCATCGTGAAGCCGGGATAGGACCCGAGCGCGAGCTCGACGGCGGCGGCGGTGAAGGCGCGCCCGACCGGGTCGGGCGAGGGGTCCTTGACGGTGCAGCGCAGCAGCGTGGACGCGGCCTCCTCGGAGTCCGCGTCGTGGGCGGGCGGGTCGACGGCCGACCAGGTCACCTCGGCGGCGGTGAGGCGCGGCGTGAGCTGCTCGCGCGCCCACGCGGCCTTGGCCTCGACGTCGAGGCCGGTCAGGACGAGCTCGACCTGGTTGCGCCAGCCACCGAGCTCGTTGACGCAGACCTTGAGCCGCTCGGGCGGGGCCTCGCCGACGACGCCGCGGACCGCGACCCGGTCCTCGCCCTCCTGCTCGAGGCGGACCGAGTCGAGGTGCACGGTGACGTCCGGCCCGAGGTAGCGGGTGGACTGGATCTCGTAGACGAGCTGGGCGGTGACGGTGTCGACGGTGACCGCGCCGCCGGTGCCGGCGTGCTTGGTGATCACGCTCGACCCGTCGGCGGCGACCTCCGCGACCGGGAAGCCGAGCGGGCGGTCCCGGTGGGGCAGGTCGAGGAAGCCGCTGAAGTTGCCGCCCGTCGCCTGGGTGCCGCACTCGATGACGTGACCCGCGACGACCGCACCCGCCAGCTCGTCGTACGACGTCGCGGTCCAGCCGTGGTGCGCGACGGCGGGACCGACCACGAGCGAGGCGTCGGTGACCCGGCCGGTGACGACCACGTCGGCGCCGGCCCTCAGCGCGGCGGCGATGCCGAAGCCGCCGAGGTAGGCGTTGGCGGTGAGGGCGTTCGGGAAGGAGAGGTGGCGTACGTCGTCGCCCTCGACGTGGGCGACCTGCGGGTCGAGCCCGAGGCCGGTGGCGACCTCGCGGACCTTGTCGGCGAGGCCGGCCGGGTTGAGGCCGCCGGCGTTGGCGACGATCCGGACGCCGCGTTCGAGCGCGAGGCCGAGGCAGTCCTCGAGCTGGCGCACGAACGTGCGGGCGTAGCCGAGGGACGGGTCCTTGAGCTGGTCCTTGCCGAGGATGAGCATCGTCAGCTCGGCGAGGTAGTCGCCGGTGAGGACGTCGAGCTCGCCCTGCTCGAGCATCTCCCGCATGGCGGTGAGCCGGTCGCCGTAGAAGCCGGAGCAGTTGCCGATCCGCACGACCCCGGTCACCGGGCTCATCGCGGAGCCCGTCCCTCGCCCGGCTGGCCGGCGAAGGCCTGGGCGATGTCGAGCCAGCGGTCGACGTCGGCGCCGGTGGCGACGAGGTCGGTGTCGGCGCGGTGCAGGCGCTGGGTGACGAGGCGGCAGAAGTCGCCGGCGCTGCCGGTGACCGTCTGCGCGGCGTCCTCCGGACCCCACGACCACACGTCGCCCGACGGGGCGACGAGGTCGATGCGGAACTCCTCGGCCGGGGCGTCGAGGCCGTGGAGGTGATGGGCGAAGTTGCGGGTGCGTACGCCGAGGTGGGCGACGTGGCGGATCCGGTCGGTGTCCTCGACCGAGGCGCCGAGGGCCTCGTGGACGTCGAGGCTGTGCGCCCAGGTCTCCATGAGCCGCGCGGTCGCCATCGAGGTGGCCGACATCGGCGGGCCGAACCACGGCATCTTCTCGCCCTGCGGCATCGCGACGAGCGTCGCGCGCAGGTCGGCCCGCGCCCGGCGCCAGCGCTCGAGGAGGCCGGGCCGCCGCGCGATGGTGAGCGCCTGGACGTCGACGTAGCCCTCGGGATCGGCGATGGCCTCGAGGACGACCGCATCCCAGGCCTCCTTGTCGGTGGCGGCCTTGACCGCGACCTCGTCGGTCCACGCGAGGTGGGCGACCTGGGTCGCGACGTCCCAGCCGGGGGCCGGGGTCGGGGTGCGCCAGCCGCCGTCCGCCGAGTCGTCGAGGTCGACGACGAGCTGCTCGAGCCGGTCGCCCTCGGCCTCGAGGTCGGTCAGCACCTGGGTGAGGACGTCGTTCATGCCGTCTCCTGTCGGTCGAGCTCGCGGTCGATCACGTCGGCCCACTCGCGCAGGATCCGGCGGCGTCGGGCCGAGTCGTCGGTGATCGTGGAGGCCAGGCCCAGGCCGCGGACCAGGTCGAGGGTCGCCTGCACCAGCTCGCGCATGCCCGGGCGCGACTCGTCGACGCCCAGCGCGGCAACGGTCAGCCGGTGCGCCTCGCGTCCGACCCGCTGCTCCAGCGGACCGACCGCCGCGAGCAGGGCCTCGTCGGTGCGGGCGGCCACCCACAGCTCCAGCGCGGCGGCGAACACCGGGGAGGCGAAGTGGTCGCCGAGCATCTCGACCACGGTGCGCAGTCGAGTGCGCCGCCCCGCGGCGGATGCGACCGGTTGCGCACCCGACGCAGCGAAGGCGGCGGACAGCTCGGCGCCCCGGCGCTCGGTGAGGTGCTCGACGGCGGCGACGACGAGGTCGTTCTTGGTCGGGAAGTGGTGCAGCTGCGCGCCGCGGCTGACCCCCGCGCGCTCGGAGACGAGGGTCGTCGACGTGCCGGCGAAGCCGCGCTCCACCAGCAGCTCGACCGTCGCCTCCAGCAGGCGGGCCCTCATCGCCCGGGTCCGGTCGGCCTGCGGCACGCGGGACGCGGCTGCCGGGAGGGGGGAGGTCACGGCCCCAGCCTGCCGTCGTACAAACAAACAGTCAAGCCTGACTTTTATTGCGTCCACCGCACGCGAGGGGGCGCGGTCGCGACATCAGGACACCTGCGTGACCGTTCCCACGGCTCCGCAGGTCGAGGTCGACCCGAGCCACAGGTCGCCCTCGGTGACCGACGTCTGCCACGCGTACCAGCCGGACTCGAGCACCTGAACGCTCAAGGACTGGAAAGTGCCGTTGCCCGGGCGACGCTGGGTCACCTGCTTGTGCGAGCCCGAGCAGGTGGCCTGGCCGGCCGTGCCGAACGGGCCGTAGAGCGTGGTGGTCACGTCGATCGGCCCACCGAAGGGCAGCCCACCGACCGTGACCTGCGCCGAGACCACGTCGTACGACGCCGCGGTGGCCGGTGCCGAGAGGCCCACCGTCGCGCGGGAGCGCACCCGGACCGGCGCCGCGCACGAGGTCACGGGCACGCTGGAGTCCGTCCCGTCAACCGTCACGCGCCACAGGTGGTAGCCGCCGGCGGCCGGTGCGATCGCGGGCGAGGCGTAGGCACCGTCGGCGACGACCGGCATCGAGACGCTGCCCACCGCTGGACCGCCGCAGTGGGTGGCCGCCACCGAGGCGAACGGTCCGTGCAGCGATGCCGTGGCCGTGCGGCTGGCGCCGTCGCCGTCGACCGTGGCCACCACCCGCGCCGCCGAGCCGGCCACGAGCACCGTCGGGTCCGCCGTGAGGCTCAGCGACTGCGGGCCTCGGACCGCGACCCGGGCGCTGGTCGCGATCGTGCGACGTACGCCGCCCTCCGCCGCGGACGCCTGGCGCTCGCGGTCGGCGCCGCGGACCCGGAGCCAGTGCAGGGGCACCTGACCGACCTCCGCCACGACCGTCCGCCAGCCGGCGAGCGGCGCGGCGAGACGCACCAGCGCGCGTCCGTCGTCACCCGTCACCGCCTCGAGGGGACCGGCCGCCGGCTGGGAGGTGCCGCCGTCGGGCGAGGTCACGGTCACCGGCAGGCCCGCCACCGGTCCTCCGTGACCGTCGGTCACGCGCACGGTCACGGCCGTCACCCCGCCCACGTCGGCCGTGGTGGGCTCGACGACGACCTCGTGGGGCCCGGCACTGGCGCGAGAGCCGCGCAGCATGAGGCGTACGTAGCGGCGCACCGTCGCAGGGTCGCCCGAGGCCCGGACCCGGGCGGCGCCTCGTCGGGCGCCGAGCTGCCAGGCCCGGCCACCGAGCAGGTGGAGCACGGCCGCGTCAACCGCCGCGGCCTGGACGGCGTCCTTGTGGCCGCCGTACTTCGACAGGATCCACGCGGCTCGCTGGGTGGCGGCGGCCGACGGGCCCTTGGGACCGCGGAGGTCGGAGGTGGCGTCGGCCGCCCGGAAGCCGGCCCGGTTGGGACGGCGTCCGGGCGTGATCACGAAGACGGGCGTGCCGTCGAGCCGGTAGCCGCCGATCCAGCCCCCGGCCGCGCGGCCGGTCGAGGGGATGCGGAAGCCGGCCCACCGCTCGGCCCGGTCGTCGGCGCTGGCGGCCAGCGGTGCCGGCAGCGCCACGAGGGTCGACAGGGCGAGCACGGTGGCCAGGACGGTGCCGAGGAGGGTGGCGAGGAGAGCGGCGAACGGGCGCCTGCGTGCCGAGCGCTCCCTGGTGGCCGGCGGTGCGGTGTCCGCAGCGGTGGTCGTGGTCGTCGGCATGGCGCTGCTCCTCACCCCACCGGGCCCGGGTCCTGGGTGCCGGGGTCGGTGGGTTCGCCGGGCGGGCTCGGGTTCCGCGTCGGGCTGGGCTGGGGGGTCTGGCTCGGGGACGGGTCGGGTTGCTGCGTCGGCGCCGGCGCGGGGTTCGGCGTCGGCGTCTGCGCGGGGGTCGGGGTGGGGCTCGGGGTCGCGGTCGCCGCGGCGACCTGCGTCGCGGTCGGGGTCGGGGTCGGGGTCGGGGTGGGGGCCTGCGTGGGGGTCTGCGTGGGACTCGACGTGGGGGTCGGGGACGGGTCGCGCCGGGGCTCCTCGGCCGCGACCAGGGCGGGAGCATCCGGCTCGGCGACCCGGACCTCGCCGGCGACCGGTGCGGCCGTGGGGGAGGTCGCCGACCACTCGTAGGTGCCACCGTCGAGCCCGCCCAGGACCAGTCGCTGCCCGTTGCGAGTGCGTACGACGACGTTGCGCACGACGCTCGCGCCGGAGGGTCCGGCGACCTCGAGCCGGACGCGCGCCGGTCGCTGGGTCGCGCGGACGACGAAGGCAGCGGCACCCTGGGCCGCATCGACGGGGCGCACCAGCACCTCGCGGGCGGTCGACGCCGGGCTGTCGTCGGACGTCGCCCCGGTCCGGCGGTCCGACGGGGACGGCGGGAGGCGGTCGGCGGACGCCGGATCGGTCGGCCGGGTGCGGTCGGGGCCGAGGTTGGCGACCGACACCGATGCTGCCAGGACGAGGGCCGCCCCCACCGCCAGCCGCGCAGCGGTCGCCCGCCGGGACAGGCCGGCCGGCCCTGTGGGGGACAGGGGGTCCGGTGGGGGCGGCGGTCCGGGGCGGGCGCGGCGTGGACCGGGTGGGGCGACCCGCCGCAGCAGCGACCCGGCCGGCGAGGCGGGCGCAGGCGACGAGGTCGGCCCGGCCGGCCCCGTCAGTCGGACCGTCTCCGTGGCCGGCGCCCGGCGCTGGACGGGGACGACGGGCGGTGCGGGGTCCTCCACGAGGGCGCAGAGGGCGGGCGAGGGCACGACCCCGAGCTCGGTGCGGACCACGTCGCGATAGCGCTCGAGCTCACGCAGGGCACCGGCCCGGTCCCCGCGTCCGAGCAGGGCGCGGATCAGCAGTTCGCTGGCCGACTCCCGCAGCGGCTCGGCGCGCGCGACCGCCCGCGCGGCGTCCTCGGCGAGCGTGGTGTCGCCGTGCTCGAGAGCCCGGCGCGCCAGCCGCTCGAGGGCGCCGGTCCGCTGGTGCTCGAGCTCGTCGCGGTGCGCCTCGACCCACTCGTCGTACCAGCCGGGGAGCAGCTGCTCCCCCGCCAGCGTGACCAGCAGGGACGGGTCGGGCCCGGCGTCGAGGTCGGCGTCGGGGTCGGCGGCAGCCGCGACCGCCGCCCTCAGGACGTGGACGTCGACCACGACGTCGGCCGCGAGCCCGATGCTCGTCCGATCGGCGGCGAGCAGGCCGGGACACCGCTGGTGGGTCTGCGCGACGGCCCGCCTGAGGCTCGCGAGGGCTCGCGCGTCGGTGCTCTCGGGCCACAGCGTGCCGGCGACCTGCGCGCGGGCGTGCGTACCGGTGAGGGCCAGCAGGGCGCACAGCCGCTGCTCACGGCCGCCGAGCGCGACGACGTCGCCGTCCACGACGAGCTGCCACCCGCCGAGGAGGCTCAGACCACGACTAGCTGCCAGTCCTGTCTCCGGCATGGTCGATCACCGAGACTTCCCTCTCCCGTGCCGCGGCTCGCGCGCGAGTCGCGGACTTCCCCGACCAACCACGGTGCCCGCATCCCACCCGTGGGGGTAGGGGCGTGCGCCGATATCCCCAGGATTGGGGTCGACGTCCAGACCAGTCCTGAGCATCACCCGCGGCGTCACCGACCGGTCACGCAGGAGTCACGCTGGCCCGAGTGCGATGTGCCCGCCAGAGGAAACCGCACAGGGGGGAGGTGAACATCATGCGGGAACTGTCATTCGCCGAGCTCGACACCGAGCGCACCGAGCTTCTTCCGACCCGGGAGACGCTGATCTTCGGCAACACCAACTTTGCCAACGTCTGGGCGACCAACTCGTCCATGGCCCTGAACGCCGCGTCGCTCTACGCCGTGGCGAACAGCGCTGCGCAGCAGACGATCCTCGTCAGCCAGGGCTGACGGCCTCGCGTGGCCTCCCTGCGGAGGGGGAGGCCACGCACGGTCACGGTCCTCCGACCCGACCAGTAGGAGAGGAGGTGAACCGGCATGGTCCGACCCGAGCTCGCCATGGCCGACCTCGAGGCCGAGACGGCCACGCCGCTGCCCCGGCGCGAGACACTGACCTGCTACGTCGGCTGCGTCAACGTCACCAACATCGTGGGCGTCAACCTCGCCCTCGCCGTCAACGCGGCCACGATCGGCTCCCAGGCCAATGCACTGGCGCTGCAGTACCTCGCCTCGGTGCAGATGCACATGCCGTGAGACCCGGCGGCGGGCGCGTTTGCTCTGGCGCGCCCGCCGCCGTCACCCGATCCACCCACCAGAGCAGACAGAGCACCCAGAGCGATGGACCTGACAACCGCAGACCACGTGGCGACCGCGCCACCCACGCCGACCCCACCTGCCAGCCGGCAACGATGGCGCCAGGCGCGCGGGCTGGAGTTCCTGGGGCCGGTCCAGGGATCCGGCCTGAAGGACCCGGCGTTCCTCGTGCGCCGCGTCGACGACCAGGTGGTGCAGCTGTCCGAGCTGCTCCACCTGGTCGTGCGCGCCGTCGAGCCACCCCGGTCGGCCGAGGAGGTGGCCGACGACGTGAGTGCGGCGTACGGGCGGACCCTGAGCGTCGAGGGCCTGGCCCATCTCGTGACCACCCGTCTCGAGCCGCTGGGGTTGGTGGTCCCGGACGAGTCGCCGGAGCCGACCCGAGCGGCGCGGGCGCGACCCCTGCTCGCGCTGACCGCGAAGGGCACGCTGATCCCGGCCGGCGTGGTGAACCGCCTGGCCGGCGCCCTGGTGCCGTTCTTCTGGCCGCCGCTGGTCGTCCTGGCGCTCGCCGCGCTGGTGGCCGCCGACGTGGCGCTGGTGACGCAGGGCGACCTCTGGGCGGCGATCGGCGAGCTCTTCGCCACCCCGACGATCGCCCTGCTGATCTACGCGCTCCTCACGGCGGCCGCCCTCGTCCACGAGCTCGGCCACGCGGCCGCCTGCCGCTACGGCGGCGCACGCCCGGGCGAGATCGGCTTCGGGCTCTACCTCGTCTTCCCGGCGTTCTACACCGACGTGACCGACTCCTACCGCCTCGGTCGGGCCGGCCGGGTGCGCACCGACCTCGGCGGGCTGCACTTCAACGCCCTCACCGTGCTGGTGCTCGCGGGGGCCTACCTGGCGACGGGCAGCGCCGTCCTGCTGCTGACGGCTGTCGTCCTGCAGTTCCAGATGCTCCAGCAGCTGATCCCGGTGGTCCGCTTCGACGGCTACTACGTCCTCTCCGACCTCGCCGGCGTTCCCGACCTGTTCGCCCGGGTCGGTCCGGTGCTCCGGAGCCTGCGCCCCGGACACCCCGTCGACCCGCGCGTGACCGAGCTCCGGCCGCGGTCGCGGCGGTTCGTCACCGCATGGGTCGTGGTGGTGGTGCCCCTGCTGGTGGGGGCGCTCGGCTGGGCGGTCTGGTACCTCCCGGAGTTCCTCGAGCGGGGCCGCGAGGGCCTGCAGCTGCAGCAGCTGGTGTTCGACCTCGCGTGGGAGCGGCGCGACTGGGCGGCCATGGCCCTCGCCGTGGTCTCGATCGCGCTGCTGCTGCTGCCGATCCTGGGCGCGCTGCTGGCCCTGTGGCGGGTCGCGTCCACGCTGGTCCTGCTGGCCCGGAACCGGCTCGCGGCGAGCGGGGCAGCGCCGTACGAACCCGTCCCGGTCCCGGACCCGCCGCGGGTCGTCTCGGCGGCCGACTTCACCGACGAGGTGATGTACGCCGCCCCGGCACCGGTCCCGACACAGGGCTGGCGCAGCACGGTGTACCGCGGCAGCGGCCATCTGCTCAACCCCGGACCGAGCCTGCCCGAGCAGCGCCGGCGCGAGCTCGAGCGTCGGCTGCGCACGCCGATCGACGGCTCGCGGCGCGTGGTGGTGATGAGCCGCAAGGGTGGTGTCGGCAAGACGACGATCACGCTGGCGCTCGGGAGCACCTTCGCGCTGCTGCGCGGCGACCGCGTGATCGCGGTGGACGCCAACCCCGACGCCGGCAACCTCGCCCACCGGGTCGCGCCGCCCCACGACCGCACGGTGACCGACGTGCTGCGCGACCTGGACCGGATCACGACGTACGCCGCCCTGCGCCGCTACACCTCGCAGGCCGTCGAGTCGCGGCTCGAGGTGCTCGCCTCCGACGACGACCCCGGCATCGGCATGGCCCTGGCCCGTGACGACTACCACCGGCTGATCGGCCTGCTCGACCGCTTCTACAACCTGATCCTGCTCGACACGGGCACCGGCATCCTCGACAGCGCCAACCAGGGGCTGCTCACCGAGGCCGACCAGGTCGTGCTGGTGGTGCGGGCCGGCCTCGACGGCGGCCGTGCCGGAGCGCTCACGCTCGACTGGATGGACCAGCACGGGTTCGACGACCTGGTCGCGCGCACGGTGGTGGTGGTCAACGCGGAGCGGCGCGGGAGCGAGCCACCGGAGCCGATGCGGCGGCACTTCGAGAAGAGGTGCGCGCGCGTCGTGACGGTCCCGTGGGACGACGCGCTCGAGCCGGGCGCGCTCACCGACATGTCCGCGCTGCACCGTCGCACGCGGGACGCGCTGGTCGACATCGCGGCTGCGGTGGCCGACAACTTCGTCCTCGGGAACGACTCGTGACCGCGCGCGGCGTGGTCGCGCATGCTGTCGTGGCGACCCTGCTGCTGGCCGGGGCCGCTCACGCGACCTCCGGCACGACCTCGCGGGGGCCGGCCGACGAGCGCCGCGACCTCGACGTCGTCGCCAGCGCGCAGCCGAGCGACCAGCGCCGCGAGGACAGCGACCGGGTCTTCGACGAGATCATGGTCCGCGAGGCCTCCGTCAAGGCGGACGCCGTCGCGACGACCGCGACCACGTGCCACGGGTGCCGCGGGGACAGCGCCGTGCTGCAGGTGCTCTACGTCCCGGGGCCGTCGTCGGCCCGCTTCGACAACGTCGCCAACGCCTGGACCCAGGACTGCTGGGACTGCAGCGCGGCCGCCCTCGCCGTGCAGGTCGTGGTCATCGGACCGGGCACCCGGGCGCGCCCGACCAACCGCGCGCTGTCCACGAGCGGGGCGTGCGCCACCTGCGTCACGGCGACGGCTGCCTTCCAGCTCGTCGTGCAGGTCGACGCGGTGGGGCGGCTGCCCGACGCGGCGCTCGCCGAGGTCGCCGCCTGGGTCGAGGCCGAGGCCGCCGCGCTCCGGGCAGCCGTCGTCACCCCGGTCACGCCGCGACGCGCGGAGCGGGCGGCGTCCCGCTCGCTCGGCGAGCTGCGCCGGGTCGTCGTACGCGCCCTCGACGGCCGCACCCGCTCGGCCCGGGTTGCCGTCACCCGCTGACCCGCGGCAGCTGGCTGAGCCGGGCCGCCGCGTCGAACGGGGGTATGTAGGGACATTCTGGTAGGCGTTCGGGCCGGTTCTCCTACCGCTTCGTCCCTAGATAGCTCAGTCGAGGCGGGCCACCAGCGGGAGCCGTGAGCGGGCGGTCAGCCCGACGACGGCGGCGGTGAGCAGCGGCAGGACGACCACGACCGCCGCGATCAGCAGCCACGGGATCGCCAGATAGGGACCGACGGTGCCGTCGGCGCCCATGCTCCAGCTCGTCAGCGGCCGGGACACCGCGATCCCGGGCACGAACCCGACCACGGCCCCCAGCACCGCGCCGGCGGCACCGATGACCAGGGCGTACGACGCCGCGACCGCGCGCCGTGCCCGGGGGGCCGCGCCGACCGCGCTCAGCGTGGCGAGGTCGGGACGCGCGTCGGCGAGGGCGAGGAACGTCGCCGTCAGGGTGCCCCCGAGCATCAGGACCCCGCCGAGGACCCCCAGCACCAGCAGCACGATCGTCGCCTCGGGCGGGCGCTGGTAGCCCCGCTCGACGTAGACCGACGTCTCGGACTGCGCACCGCCGACGGCCTCCTCGATCGCCGTCTCCGTCTCGCGGTCGACGCCACCGGTGAGGACGAGGGCGTACGTCGTCGGCTCGCCGCCGACGTCAGCCGCGAGCCCTGCGGCCAGCTCCGGCGGGACGATCGCCTGACTGGGAGCCAGCCCGTCGACCACCACGTAGGTGGCCGGGACGGTGCGTCGCGCGGTCAGGGTGGCCTCCTCGGCCATCTCGTCGTCCCACCTGTCGGCGAGCACGACCACCTCGTCCGCCGCGACCGGGGCGTCGTTGAAGACCACCAGCCGGCCCGCGGCGAGCGCGGCGTCGGCCTGCTCGCGGGCGGTGTCGTCGAGACCGAGCACGCGCGCGTCCTCGCCGACGACCATCGACGAGCCGTAGCCGCCCGCGTAGGTGAGGGACAGGTGCCGCTCGTCCGTCGCCGCGCCCGGCACGCGCAGCGACCAGCCGACCCATCCGCCGCCCGGGATCGACTCGGGAAGTCCCAGCAGGGGTGCCACCCCGGCGTCGGGAGCGGTCTCGCGGACCACCTGCTCCAGGCGTGCCCACACGGGGTCCGTGTCGGGCGCCTCCTCACCGGGGAGGACCGTCGGCCACCACGACACCCGGCCGTCGCCCATCGCCATCTGGGGCTGGTAGGTGGCCTCGTTGCCCTTTTCGTCGCTGGCGTTGGCGATCCCGAGCGCGACCACGCCGGCGACGGTGGCCGCGACCGCCGCCACGGCCGGCACGGTGCGGGTGCGATGACGTACGGCGTCGCGCGCGGCGTAGCGGGCGGGCAGCGGCAGACGGCGCGCCACCCGCCCCAGCAGGGTGACCACGACCGGCACGACCAGCACCATGCCGAGCACCGACACGATCGCCGAGAGCGACATCCACGTCGCGCCGTTGCCGTCGTCGGAGCTCACCGCGCCGTACGCCGAGCCGGCGGTCCCGAGGCCGAGCATGACCAGGCCGAGGATCGGCGTGCTCGCCCGCGGGGCGCGGTCACCGCGCCGGCCGGCGAGCACCGCGACCACGTCCTGCCGCGACGCGATTACCGCCGGGACGACGGCGGCGAGGAAGGCCGAGAGCAGTCCGAAGCCGGCCACCAGCAGGAGCCAGCCCCACGGGACCTCGAACGGCCCGAACCACTTCCAGTCGAACAGCTGCACCACCGGCAGCACGGCCCACCCGACGAGGATGCCGAGGAGCACCCCGACGACGGAGGCGAGGAGGCCCAGCACGAGCCCTCCGGCCAGCACGACGCGGCGGGTCTGGGCCGGCGTACCGCCGGACGCGGCCATCAGCGCCAGCACGCGCGCCTGCCGGCGCGCCCCGACGGCGAACGCCGGGCCCGCCAGCAGCACGACCTCGAGGAGCGTCATCGTCACGACGAGGGCGAGGATGGCGAGCAGCTCGTCGCGCCCGGTGTCGTAGCCCAGCTGCTCGGCGATGCTCGCCACGTCGGGCGGGTCTGCCAGCACGGCGCGTGACGCGACGACGACGCCGATCGCGTTGAGCTCGCGCACCTGCGCCCAGCTCACCGGGCCGGACTCGACCAGCCAGTCCGAGCGGTGGGTGGTGTCGGACGCACCCACCGCGCCGATGGGCCCCAGGACGGCCGGGTTCTCCCGACTCGTGGCGTCACGCCCGACCCCCACGATCGTGGCGGTCGTGTCGACCACCCTGATCTCGTCGCCGAGCGCGAAGCCCTTGCCGATCATCGCCGTGTTGACCACGACCTCGTGCGGCCCGGCCGGCAGGGTGCCCTCCTGCAGCTCGAAGAGCCCCACGGCCAGCGGGTCGTGGAGGTCGACCTCGGTGACCTCGAAGTAGATCGCCCGCTCGCCGAGCCGCGCCTGCGCCTGGGTGCGGAGCATGGGCAGCAGCCGCGCCCCGTCACCCAGGACGTCGCGGATCTCGCCCTCGGAGGCCGGGCGTTCGCGGTCGAAGTCGCCGACCTCGGCCCAGTCGTACTCCCCGGGGTCGGGCGCCTGGACGACCGGCCCGCGGCCCTCCGACCACACGCGCGCGTCCGCGGCACCCATGAGCCGCGTCGCGGACTCCGAGCCGGACACGTCCGAGGTCTTCCACACCACGGCGGCGGCACTCACCGCCAGCACCGGCAGGCAGATCATCACCAGCACGAGGACGCTGCGCCCCTTGGCGCGCAGGACGTCGCGCCACGCGATCCGCAGCGCCGGCCGCCACCCCCGCATCGGCCCGCTCATCGGGCCACTCATCGGGCCACGCCGCTGTCGAGCAGCGCCTCGGGCTCGTCCGAGCCGGACTCGTCGACCACCCGACCGTCGCGCAGGAACACCACCCGGTCGGCCCACCCGGCATGCCTCGCCTCGTGGGTGACGAGCAGGCCTGCCGCGCCGGCGTCGCACCGGGCACGGAGCAGCCGCAGGATCTCCTCACCGGTGTCGGTGTCGAGGGCACCGGTGGGCTCGTCGGCGAGGATCAGGCGGCGGTCCCCCACGATCGCGCGGGCGATCGCGACGCGCTGCTGCTGACCACCGGACATCTCGTCGGGGAACCGGTCGGCGAGGCTCTCGATGCCCACCTCGGCCAGGGCGGCCAGGGCGTACCGGCGGGCGACCCTGGCCTTCTCGCCGTCCAGCTCGCGAGGCAGCGAGACGTTCTCGGCCGCGGTGAGGGCGGGGATCAGGTTGAAGGACTGGAAGACGTAGCCCACCGACGTACGACGCAGGCGGGCCTGTCCGGCGACGTCGAGCGAGGCGAGGTCGGTGCCCTCGATCCGCACCGACCCACCGGTCGGCTGGTCGAGGCCGCCGGCGAGGTTGAGCAGGGTCGACTTGCCGGACCCGGACGGGCCCATGATCGCGACGAGCTCCCCGGGGCGGACCCGCAGCGTGATGCCGCGCAGCGCGTGGACCTCGGTGGCCCCTTCCCCGTGGACGCGGGTGACGGCGGCGAGGTCGAGGACGGCGTTCATCGGGTGGTCTCCCTGTCGGTGGTGGGTCGTACGTCCCTGCTCCCGGCCGCTCGTCGCAGCCGGGCCTCGCAGTGGTCGAGCCAGCGGACCTCGGCCTCGGCGTCGAAGACGAGCGAGTCGAGCACGAGGCTCCACGCCAGGTCGGCGGGGTCGGTCGGCTGGGCGGCGCGGCCGCTGCGCTTGAGACGGGTGTAGTCCTGCAGCGCGGACATCGTGGCAGTCCGCTGCTTCTGGATGAGCTCGCTGACGTCGACGCCCGGGAGCGTGACGGCGATGGCGAGCTTGATCGCGAGCTCGTCGCGCGGGGGTTGCGAGCGGGCCACCGGCGTGGAGAACCACGCCGATGCCTCGCTGCGCCCGGCCTCGGTGGCGCGGTAGCTCACGTGACGGTCACTGGCGGGGTCGTCGGCACCCCCGTGGTCGACGACCTCCACCAGCCCGTCACGCTCGAGCCGCGACAGCGTCGTGTAGACCTGCCCGATGTTGAGCGGCCAGGTCTCCCCGGTGCGCTGCTCGAACTCCGCCCGGAGCTGGTAGCCGTACATCGGCCCCTGCTCGAGCAGGGCGAGCATCGCCTGCCGGATCGACATCCACGCCTCCGTGACCTGTCCATCGACCCCCGTGACCGATGGATACCGGGTATGTATACCACGTATGCACCACCGCCGGAGTCCTGAGGATGCTCGCCCACGACCTGTGGGGGTAGTCCGTCACCTCGAGGGGGTTGTGTGCCCCTCCAAGTGACGGACTCCCCGCTCGGGCGGGGACTCTGCAGAGACGGGTTGCCCGATATTCAGACGGCAGCGACCGTGAGCACCACCCGCGCGCGCTGATCGCCGGCCAGCCACCGGCGGCGGGCGCGGCGCAGGCGGAGCGTCGACCAGGCGAGGAAGGGCAGCGCCACCACGGCGGGGACCCAGGCCCACGGGAGAGCGGCGAGGCCGGTGAAGAGCATCGCGGTCAGCGTCGTGACCAGCGAGAGCCGGCCGGCGTACCCCGCCATCGCGGCGTGCGGGGCAGGCGTCGCCCGAGGCGAGGAGAGGTCGACCGACCAGGGCGACCGGATCGACCAGGTCATCACGATCGCCAGCACCTGCACGACCACGACCAGCCAGCACGACGCCACCGCCACGCCCACCACGAGGGGCGGCAGGCCGTTGCGCAGCAGCGCCAGCACCACGGTCACGCCCGACACGGCGGCCATGCACTCCGCGACCAGCAGGGCGCGTACGTCGAACACGTCGGCCGCGGACACCGGCAGCGTCTCGCGCCAGACCATCCCCCTGCCGTCGAGGCACCAGGCGTTGACGCCGAAGAGCAGCGCCGCGCCGCTCGCGGTCAGGCCGGGGAGCAGCAGCACGGTCCCCCACTCGAGGCCGGCGACGAGCGCGACCAGGCCAGGGCCGATCCCGAGCACCATCAGGCCGCGGCGCATCCCGACCGAGCGCCACACCGACCCGCGGTCGAGGCGACGCAGCAGGGCCCGGTCGCCGGTCCCCCAGCGGGGCGCGGGCGCGGGGCGCGCCTCGTGCACACCGGACTGCACCCGCAGCTCCTCCCGGGGTGGCAGCCCCAGTGCCCAGGCGGCCGGCCGGGCGCCGAGCACGACCGCGGCCGCCGCGAGCACGAGCAGCAGGGCGGCGGCGAGCGGCCAACGGCCGGTCGGCGCGGTGTCCGCGACCCAGGTGGTCGGGAGGGCGCGGGCCAGCGGCGCGAGCGCGCCCGCGAGGTGGAGCCCGGCGAGGAGCACGACGACCGCGCCCGCGACGAGTCGTACGACGAGCACGCCGCGCTCGGTGCGACGTACGCCCTCGACGGCCCAGCCGGCGGCCTGGCCGAGGGCGGTCGCGGCGAGGACCCACGCCAGGACGACGACCTGGGCTCCCAGGAGGCGTCCGGGCGGCGCGACCAGCGCCGTGATCGCGAGCAGTCCCCAGGCCTGGACCAGCCAGGCGAGGTTGACCGGGGCGAGGAGCAGGGCGCCGAGGTGCTCGGTGACGGGACTGATCGGGTGGACGGACGCCTCGCTGCGCGACAGCAGCTCGCGACCACCGCCGCTGCCCATCGCGGCACTGACGGCCAGCAGCAGGAAGCCCGCGAAGGCGGCGCCGAGGTTGTTCTCCAGGACCGCGAGCGCCCGCTCGAGCGGTGCCGAACCGACGGCCTGCAGGTCGACCCGGGACGGCCCGACGGCGAAGACCGCGGTCAGCACGAGGACAACGGCCAGTCCGAGGCCGGCGGCGCCACGACGGCGTACTGTCCGGGCGCGGAAACCCATCAGGTGACCGGTGTCGCGCACGGCCTCGAGCCCGGCGTGCGGGGCGTCAGTCGAGGAGGGCACGGTAGGCCTCGCCGGTGAGGTCGCCCGCCTGCATCGCGGCGACCCGGTTGCCACCGCGCAGCACGACGGCCTCGCCGCAGGACTCGAGCGCGAGGTCGCGCAGGTGGGTGGAGAGCAGGACGCACGCGCCGCGGGCGCGCGCGTCGGCGACGACCTCGAGGGTCGCCTCGACGCCGAGCGGGTCCACGCCGTCGAAGGGTTCGTCGAGCAGCAGCACGGCCGGCTCGTGGAGCGCGGCGAGGACAACGCTGAGGCGGCGGCTCATGCCGTGGCTGAAGCCGCCGACCACCCGGTGGGCGACGTCGCCGAGCTCGAAGCGCTCCAGCAGGTCGCGCCCGCGCTCCTCCCAGTCCGGCATCCGGCGCAGCCGCGCGCTGAGCTGGAGGTGCTCCCACGGGGTCGCGCGCGGGACGAGGCCGCCGACGTCGGGGCAGTAGCCGACGGCGCGCTTGACGCCGAGCGCGTCGGTAGCGGCGTCGTGGCCGGCGACGGTGACCGCGCCGGAGGTGGGCGGCACGACCCCGGCGAGGACCTTCATGGTCGTCGACTTTCCGGCGCCGTTGCGCCCGAGCAGGGCCGTCGCGCGCCCGCTGTCGGCGGTCAGGTCGACACCCGAGACGGCCTCGACGTCGCCGAAGCGGACGTGCAGGTCGCGGACGACGACGGCAGGGCTCTGGCTCACCCCCCGATCCTCGCCGACCGGGCGTTTCCTCGCGGTGAAATGCGCCGACCGGGCAGTTCCTCGCGCACCAACGCGTCGACCGGGCAGTTCCTCGCGCACCAACGCGTCGACCGGGCACCGACGAACCCGTCAGCACCGGTCCAGACGACCGCTTCACGTGAGCGGCCCTGGCGCACCATGGAAGAAGTCGGCACGGAGGCGGAACCGCAGGGGGTGCTCGCGGGTCGTTCTGGTCATGCGGAGAGGAGGCCGGCATGGATGAGGACACCGTGAGCATCGGCGGCCCGTGGTCGTCGAACGACCCCACGAACCTCCGCGACGTGTTCGACGCGAGCTACCGCCGCCTCGTGGTGCAGCTGTTCGGCGTCACGGGCAGCATGGACGAGGCCGAGGACCTGGTGCAGGAGGCCTTCGTCCGTGCCGCGGCGGCAGGTCGGCGCTTCGCCAGGGTCGAGAACCCGGAGGCGTGGCTTCGGACGACCGCGATCAACCAGCACCGCAGCCGCTGGCGGAAGCGTCGCAACGCCCAGCGCGCGCGGAACCGCATGGTGGCGCCCCGCGATCCCGAGGCACTGGAGGCGCACCTCGAGATCATCACCGCGCTGCGCGCCCTGCCGGAGGCCCAGCGACAGGTGATCGCCCTGTTCTACCTCGCGGACCTGCCCGTCGAGACGATCGCCGAGGAGCTCGGCGTCCCGGCCGGGACCGTGAAGTCCCGCCTCAGCCGGGGACGAGAGGCACTCGCTTCGCACCTGGCCTATGCCGAAGGAGGTGTCCCCCATGTCTGAGCGACTCCTGGAGGCGTTCCGCGAAGAGGCCGAGCACAGCACGCCCCTGCCGGACTTCGAGCTCATCTCGGCAGCCGGTCGCGACCGGAGGCGACGACGCCACACCGTGGTCGCCGCCGTGACCGCCTGCGTGCTCGGCGCCAGCGGCCTCCTCGCGTCGACGTACGGCGACGCTTCCGACCCGCAACCGGCCGGGGACTCCGACGAGACGTCGCACGTGACCCCCTACCCGGTGATGGCGAATGCCACGCTGGAGGCAGGCACCTACGAGCTCCACCCCTCCAAGGACACCTCGCTGCCGCCCGTCCGGTTCACCCTGCCCACGGGGTGGAACTCGTGGCTCGGCCCGAACCGGTTCGCAGGCCTGGACGACGTCGCGACGGACGACGTCCGGACCAACCGGGAGCTGCTCGTGCAGGACCCGGAGTGGGTGCTCGGCATGCTCGTCCTGGACGTGAGGTGGATCGCCCAGCCAGACTGCATCATGACCGACGTGACGGGCGACGACATCACGTCACTCGCGCAGGCGCTCACAAGCGTCCCACGCCTTGCGGTGACCGCCGACCCCGAGACAACCGTCCGCTTCGGCCACCCCGCGGTGCACCTGCAGCTGCGCGAACAGGGCCGCGGCGACGCCTGCCCTCAGGACACCGTGATGACCACCGCGGAGGCCGCCGTCGACTACCTCGGGCGCGGCACCACCATCGACGCCTGGGTCGTCGACGTGGACGGTCGCCCGCTGCTGCTGTGGGCGGCATGGACCGCGCGTACGCCGAGCGACGAGGTGGACGACCTGCTGCGCATCGTCGACTCGATCGAACTGGTCCGACCCGACCCGTCCTAGCCGACCGGGCGATTCCTCGCGGTGAAATGGGCCGACCGGGCGTCTCCTCGCGCACCAACGCACTGACCGGGCACTTCGTCGCGGATGGGTTGCCCGGTCGGCGAGGTGGAACGCGAGGAAGTGCCCGGTCGGCGAGGTGGAGCGCGAGGAAGTGCCCGGTCGGCGGTGTGGAGCGCGAGGAAGTGCCCGGTCGTCAGGCGGGGAAGGACCCGCCCCTCGCCGCGAGGTCGCGGAGGTAGGCGGTCGGGCGGAAGCGCTCGCCGTAGGCGTCGGCCAGCTCGTCGGCGCGGGCGAGGAAGGCGTCGAGGCCGACCGGGCCCACGCCGTGGCCCGTGTCGTCGAGCGCCTGCCAGCCGGTCATGAACTGGGCGGCACCGCCGGTGAGGGCCGGGAACCCGATGCCCATGATCGAGCCGATGTTGGCCGCGGCGGCCGAGGTGATCACGCCCTCCTCGAAGCACTTCGCCGTCTCGAGCGCCTCGATGAAGAGCATCCGGTCGCGGACGTCGCGGATGGGGACCTGCTGCTCGGCGACGGGGAAGTGCTCGGCGAGCCCGGGCCACAGCGTCGTACGCCGGCCGTTCTCGTCGTAGTCGTAGAAGCCGGCGCCCTTGAGCCGCGAGGGGCGGCCGAGCTCCAGCATGGTGTCGACGACCTTCGACGACGGGTCGGCCGCGACGTCCTTGCCCTCGGCCCGCCAGGCCGCCTCGTTGGCGACCCGGATCTTCTTCATCAGCTCCATGTTGAGCTCGTCGCTGATCTGCAGCGGCCCGACGGGGAAGCCCGCCGACGTCGCGGCGCGCTCGAGGCTGACCGGGTGGACGCCCTCGGCGAGCATGGCGAGGCCCTCGTTGATCTGGGTGCCGATGACGCGCGAGGTGTAGAAGCCGCGCGAGTCGTTGACCACGATCGGCGTCTTGCGGATCTGCTGGACGACGTCGTACGCCCTGGCCAGCGCGACGTCGGAGGTCTCCGCTCCGCGGATGATCTCGACCAGCGGCATCTTGTCGACGGGGCTGAAGAAGTGCAGCCCGATGAAGTCGGCCGGGCGGTCGACGCCGGTGGCGAGCTCGGTGATCGGCAGCGTCGAGGTGTTGGAGCACAGCAGCGCGTCAGCGTCGACGTACGGCGCCACCTCGGCGAACACCTTCGCCTTGAGCGACGGGTCCTCGAAGACGGCCTCGATGACCAGGTCGCTGCCCGCAAGGTCCGCCGCGTCGGCGGTGGCTGTGATCCGGCCCAGCAGCTCGTCGGCCTTGTCCTGGCTGATCTTGCCGCGCTCGACGCCCTTGGCGTTGAGCTTCGCGGTGTACGCCTTGCCCCGCTCGGCCGCCTCGAGCGAGACGTCCTTGAGCACGACCTGCATGCCGGCGCGGGCGCACGAGTAGGCGATGCCCGCGCCCATCATCCCGGCGCCGAGGACCGCGACCTTGGTCGCCTGCCAGCGGTCGACGCCCTGCGGGCGGAGGGATCCGCTGTTGATCGCCTGGAGGTCGAAGAAGAAGGCCTGGATCATGTTCTTGGCCTGCTGGTTGACCACCAGGTTGGTGAAGTAGCGGCTCTCGATGCGGGACGCGGTGTCGAAGTCGACCTGCGCACCCTCGACCGCGGCGCTCATGATCGCGCGCGGGGCGGGGTAGACCGCGCCCTTGGTCTGCTTGCGCAGCAACGCGGGGAACGCCGGCAGGAACTGCGCGAGCGCGGGCGTCCTGGGGGTGCCGCCGGGCATCTTGTAGCCGGCGCGGTCCCACGGGTTCTTCGCCGCGTCCTCGTCGTCCTTGTGCCCGAGGATCCACGTCTTCGCGGCGGGCACGAGCTCCTCGCGAGTGGGCAGGACCTCGTCGACGAGGCCCTTGGCAAGCGCACCCTGCGGGTCGAACTGCGTGCCCGGCATCAGCACGTCCATCAGTGCGGACTGCAGACCCAGCATGCGTACGACGCGGGTGACCCCGCCGCCGCCGGGCAGCAGGCCGAGCGTCGCCTCGGGCAGCCCGATCTTGACCGAGCGGTCGTCGACGGCGATGCGGTGGTTGGCAGCGAGGGCGATCTCGAGGCCGCCGCCGAGCGCGGCGCCGTTGATGGCAGCGACGACGGGCCGCGGGTAGGTCTCGAGCCTGCGGAGGCTGGCCTTGACGGCCTCGCCCATCGCGAAGATCTCCTCCGCGTCGTCGGGCGTCGCCATCATCATGTTCTTGAGGTTGCCGCCGGCGAAGAAGGTCTTCTTGGCGCTCGTCAGGACGACGCCGGTCACGTCGTCGACCTCGTCGTACAACCGCTGGACCGCGGCCTCCATCGACGACTGGTAGAGCTCGTTCATGGTGTTGGCGCTGGCCGTCGGGTCGTCGAGGGTCAGGGTGACGATGCCGTCGGTGTCGCGGTCGTAGCGGACCGCGGTCTGGGTGGTGGTCTCGGTCATGCGGGAGTCCTGTCTGGCGGGGTAGTCCAGTGAGAATCGGTCGTCACGGGGCGCTCGGGGCAGCCAGTTCCCACTGGACTACCCCGGCGACCCGGAGGGGGCGCGCTCAGACGAGCTCGACGATCGTCGCGATGCCCATGCCGCCGCCGACGCAGAGCGTGGCGAGGCCGCGCTTCTGGTCGCGCCGGGCGAGCTCGTCGACGAGGGTGCCGAAGATCATCGCGCCGGTGGCGCCGAGCGGGTGGCCCATGGCGATGGCGCCGCCGTTGACGTTGGTGACGTCGTGGCTGATGCCCATGTCGCGCATGAAGCGCATCGCGACGGCGGCGAAGGCCTCGTTGATCTCCCACAGGTCGATGTCGTCGACCTCGAGCCCGGCCCGCGACAGCGCCTTGCGGGCAGCGGGCGCGGGGCCGGTGAGCATGATCGTCGGGTCGGCGCCCGAGACGGCGGTCGAGATGATCCGCGCGCGCGGCGTCAACCCGAGCGACGTACCGACCTCCTCGGTGCCGATCGCCACCAGGGCCGCGCCGTCGACGATGCCGGACGAGTTGCCGGCGTGGTGGACGTGGTCGATCGCGGGGATCCAGTGGTACTTCTCGAGCGCCACGTCGTCGAAGCCGGCGTCGCGGCCGATCTGCGCGAACGACGGCTTGAGCCCGGCCAGCCCCTCGACGGAGGTGTCGGGGCGCACGGTCTCGTCGCGGTCGAGGACGGTGACGCCGCTGAGGTCCTTCACCGGGACGACCGCGTCGTCGAAGTAGCCGTTGGCCCACGCCTTCGCGGCGCGGTGGTGCGACTCGGCGGCGTACGCGTCGACGTCCTCGCGCTTCCAGCCCTCGATCGTCGCGATCAGGTCAGCGCCGATGCCCTGCGGCACGAAGCCGGTCTGCAGCGCGGTCGCGGGGTCCATCGCCCAGGCGCCGCCGTCGCTGCCCATCGGCACGCGGCTCATCGACTCGACGCCGCCGGCGAGCACGAGGTCCTCGAACCCGGAGCGCACGCGCTGCGCGGCCTGGTTGACGGCCTCGAGGCCCGAGGCGCAGAAGCGGTTGAGCTGCACGCCCGCGACGGTCTCGGGGTAGCCGGCCTTGAGCGCGGCGGTCTTGGCGATGTCGCCGCCCTGGTCGCCGATGGGGGTCACGACACCGAGCACGACGTCGTCGACGCGGGCCGGGTCGAGCGTGGGGTTGCGGGTCTTGAGCTCGTCGAGGAGTCCGACGACCAGGTCCACCGGCTTCACCTCGTGCAGCGAGCCGACGGCCTTGCCGCGGCCGCGAGGTGTGCGGATGTGGTCGTAGACGAATGCTTCTGCCATGTGGGCGATTGTGACACCATTACTGTCACAGTCCAACAGGTGTGGTGCGCGTCACCCCACCCCGTGGGGTCTCCGGCGGAGGGGGCGGTCGAGGAGAGGATGGTCCGGTGGAGACAGAGCTGCAGGCCGACCGCGAGACCGGCGCGGAGGACGGGCTGCTGTCGCTGGACGAGCTGACCGACCGCACCGGCGTCAGCGCGCGCAACGTGCGGTTCTACGCCTCGCGGGGCCTGGTGCCGCCGCCCGTGCGACGCGGCCGCTCGGGCTACTACGGCCCCGCCCACGTCGCCCGGCTCGAGCTGGTCCGCGAGCTGCAGGGCCACGGGTTCACGTTGTCGGCGATCGAGAAGTACGTCGAGCAGATCCCCGCGACCGCGACGCCGTCCGACATCGCCCGCCATCTCTCCCTCCTGGCCCCGGTCACCGGCGACCGTGACGTCGACGTCCCGGGCGGCCTGTCGGGGATGGGCATCTCGCCCGAGGCTGCGCAGGCCGTGGCCGAGGTCTACGCCGAGCACGGCCGCCAGGTGGCCGAGGAGCTCTCGGAGATCGTGCGCACCAAGGTCTGGCCGCAGTTCCGCGAGGCCGGCTACACCGCCGAGCAGCTGCGCGAGTTCATCCACCGCCTCAAGCCGCTCACCATCGCGGGCCTCGTCACCGCCTACGAGCAGGCCATCGACGAGAGCCAGGCGTCGTACGACGCCAAGCGGTCGCGATGACGGGGCCCGCGGTCTACGTCATCCTGGGGCTCTCGCTCCTCCTGGCGACCCTGCTGCCGCACCTCACCCGGCGGGTGGCGCTGTCGCCGCCCATCGTCCTCGTGGGCGTCGGCCTCGCCATCGGCCTGCTGCCGCTCGCGGACGAGGTGAGCCTCCAGCCCGAGGACAACCGCGAGCTCATCACCCACGTCTCCGAGTTCACTGTGCTGGTGTCCCTGATGGGCGTCGGGCTGGCGATCGACCGGATCCTCGACCTGCGGTCGTGGCGCTCGTGGCGGACCTGGTCACCGGTCTGGCGGATGCTCCTGGTCGCCATGCCGCTGACCATCCTCGGCACGATGCTCCTCGGGTGGTGGGTCGCCGGACTGGCGCCGGCGGTCGCCCTGCTGCTCGGCGCCGTGCTCGCGCCGACGGACCCGGTGCTGGCCTCCGACGTGCAGGTCGGCGAGCCGCTCACCGAGGACGTCGCCGAGGCGGAGGCCGAGGACGACGTCGAGGAGGACGACGACATCCGGTTCTCCCTCACCGCGGAGGCCGGTCTCAACGACGGCCTGGCCTTCCCGTTCGTGCACCTGGCACTCCTGCTGCTGGCGGGCGGCTTCGGGCTCGCCGAGGCCGGGACGTGGCTCGGCTGGTACCTCGTGGGCAAGATCGCCGTCGGGCTCGCCGTGGGTCTCGGCACCGGGTGGCTGCTGGGGCGGCAGGCCTTCCACAGCCGGAAGGAGGAGCTGCGGCTGGCCGACGCGGGCGAGCCCCTGCTGGCGGTCGCCGCGCTGCTGACGGCGTACGGCGCCGCGGAGCTCGTCGGCGGCTACGGCTTCCTGGCCGTCTTCGCCTGCGCCCTCCGGCTGCGCGCCTCCGACCGGGGCAACTCCTACCACCGCGCGATGCACGGGGTGGTCGAGCGCCTCGAACGGCTCATGACCCTGCTGATCCTGCTCGTCCTCGGGATGGCCATGACCCGCGGGCTGCTCGAGCACCTGGACTGGCGCGGCGTCGCCGTGGCCCTGGCGCTCGTGCTGGTGGTGCGCCCGGTCGCCGGCTACCTCGCCCTCGCTGTCCTCCCCCGCGACGAGCACGAGGACGGCGGGCTGGACCGCGGCGAGATCGCTGCCGTCGCCTTCTTCGGCGTCCGCGGCGTCGGCTCGGTGTTCTACCTGGGCTATGCCGTGACCCACGAGCACGTGCCCGACGAGCCATGGCTCTGGTCCACCGTCGCCTTCACGATCATCGTGTCGGTGATCCTCCACGGCGTCACCGCGACGCCCGTCATGGCGCGCCTCGACGCCCGGCGCGGAGTGGGCGCCCGAGCTGGTTGATGCCCGCGCGTGGGCCGGGCTGACAGAGTGTGGGCATGTCGAGCACCCCACGCATGAGCACCGTTCTCGTCACCGGTGCCACCGGCTTCATCGGCCGCCGACTGGTCCCCGCCCTGGTCGAGGACGGGCACGACGTCCGCGCGATGACCCGGCACCCCGACTCGTACGACGGCGAGGGCGAGCCGGTCGGTGCGGACGTGTCCGACCCCGACTCGCTCGGTCCCGCGCTGGAGGGGGTCGACGTCGCGATCTACCTCGTCCACTCCCTCGACGACCCCGACTTCGAGAGAAAGGACGCGCAGGCGGCCCGCAACTTCAGCGCGGCCGCGGCCGCCGCCGGGGTGGAGCAGATCGTCTACATGGGCGGCCTGGGTGACGACGACGACGACCTGTCCGCGCACCTGCGCTCGCGCCGCGAGGTCGAGCACCTGCTCGGCCAGGACGGCGTACCGGTGACGGTGCTGCGCGCGGCGATCGTGGTCGGCCACGGGGGCATCTCGTGGGAGATCACCCGCCAGCTGGTGAAGAACCTCCCGGCGATGGTGGTGCCCAAGTGGGTGAGCACGCGGACCCAGCCGATCGCGCTCGACGACGTGATCCGCTACCTCGCCGGCGTCGTCGGCAAGGAGGAGGCCCTCGGCCGGGTGTTCGAGATCGGCGGCACCGAGCAGCTGACCTACCTCGACATGATGAAGGTGGCGGGCGAGCTCATCAACGGTCGTTCCATCCCGATCGTCACCGTCCCGGTGCTCACCCCCCGCCTGTCCTCGCGCTGGCTCGCGCTCATCACGGACGTCGACGCCACGACCGGCCGCAACCTGATCGATTCGATGTCGCACGAGGTCGTCGTCAAGGACACCTCGATCCGCGACGTCGTCCCCGGGGAGCCGCTGTCCTACCGCGAGTCCGTACGACGTGCGCTGGCCGAGCGCGAGGCCGCCGAGCGGGCCTAGGAGATCAGCGCCTAGAAGAGCAGCGGTAGCAGGAACAGCATCGAGAGCGACCACGTGATGTGGGTCAGGATCGGCGCCAGGATGCCACCGCTGGCCCGTCGCTCGAGACCGCAGACGGCGCCGAGCAGGATGGCGGCGAAGGCGAGCATCACGTTGCCGGTCGCGAGGGTCGCGACGACGTAGGCGACCGTCGTCCAGAACACCGGGTGGCGCGGGATGGCGGCGTACATCGCGCCGCGGAAGAACAGCTCCTCGGCGATGCCGTTGACGAAGGTGATGGCCGCCAGGATCGCCAGCGAGCCCTGGTCGGCGTACTCCAGGACGCTGCTGACGTAGTCGGCGAGCGGCTCGATCTCGCGCACCACGAGCGCACCGAGGACGAAGATGCCGACCATCAGCAGGCCCAGCAGGATCGGCGCCAGGATCGGTCGGATGAAGACCTCGCCGTCGCCGGCGATGCGGCCGAGGTGGAGCCGCCCGGACAGGAAGGCGCCGGCGGCCCAGACCCCGGCCAGCACGACGGCCGCGACGTAGAAGGTGGTGCTGCCGGGCTCGAGGCGCAGCGACCAGCCGAGGACGCCCGCGCCGACGAGGACGACGATCGCCGCGACGACCTGGCGTCGCCGGAAGGCCGCATCGCTGTCACGTTGGTCGCGCGGGACGACGTCCCACAGCGATCGCTGGATCCAGGCACGCATGCGAGTCAGCCTAGGAGGGGCCCTCTAGGAATCGGACCGCAGGAGCTCGCGGACCCGCGGGACGACCTCCTCGCCGTAGAGGCGCACCGACTCCAACCGCTGCTCGTGCGGCAGCGCGCCGACGGAGTACTTCAGCTGGAAGCGGGAGAGCCCCAGCGTCCGGGCGGCCCAGGCGATCTTGCGCGCGACGGTCTCCGGCGAGCCGACGAACAGCGCACCCTGCGGGGAGGCCGCCTGCTCGAACTGGAGACGGGAGTACGGCGGCCAGCCGCGCTCGCGGCCGAGGCGGGTGTAGAGCTCGGCCTGGTGGGGGTAGAGCTGCTCGCGGGCCTCGTCGTCGGTGGCGGCGACGTGGCCCGGGGAGTGCATGCCGACCGGCAGCTCGGGCAGGTCCATCCGGCCGAGCGCCTCGCGGTAGAGGTCGGCGAGCTGGACGAAGCCGGCCGGCGAGCCGCCGATGACGGCCAGCATCAGCGGCATGCCGTACTGCGCCGCGCGCACCACCGACTGCGGCGTCCCGCCGACGCCGATCCAGGCGGGCAGGCGGCCGGCTGCGGTGGTCGGGTAGACGCGCTGGTCGACCAGCGGCGGACGGACGCTGCCCTCCCACGACACGGGGCCCTCGCTCTGCAGCGCGGCGAAGAGGTCGACCTTCTCGGCGAACAGCCGGTCGTAGTCGGAGAGCTCGAGCCCGAAGAGGCCGAAGGACTCGACGAACGACCCGCGGCCCAGCTGCACCTCGGCGCGGCCGTTGCTCACCGCGTCGAGGGTCGCGAAGCGCTGGTAGACCCTGATCGGGTCGTCGGAGGACAGCACCGTGACGCCGGTGCCGAGGCGGATGCGCTCGGTCTGCCCTGCGATCGCGGCGAGCACGACGTCGGGCGCGGAGATCGCGTAGTCAGGGCGGTGGTGCTCGCCGAGGCCGATGTAGTCGACGCCCACGCGGTCGGCGAGGACCGCCTCGGCGACGACCTGGCGCAGCGTCTCGGGGTGGTTGCCCGGGGCGCCGTCGAGCGGCGCGTCCCCGAACGTGTCCAGGCCCAGGGTCGGGTGCTCGCGGGTGCCGAGCACCGAGAAGTCGAAGTCAGCCATCGGTTCCAGTCCTCCACGTTGGTTGAAGGGTGAACCATCGTGGCGCGGCGGGCATTCCGGCGCTCCTGCGCCCCGGCTCGGAACGGCCGGCTGGCCGGGGATTCGTGAACATGTCAGGCTGTTCTGCGCCGGGGCTGGTCAGCGACCGCGGCTGAACGACGACGCGCTGTGCGCGCGACCGCCCTGCGAGGAGCCGCCCGACTGGCCGCCGCTGCGGCGACGCTGGCCGCCGGACTTCGCCGGCTGACCGGTGCGCGCGGACGACGTGCCCGAGGCCTGGCCGCGCTGGCCACCACCCTGACCGCGACCCTGGCCGCGGGACTGGCCGCCGCCCTGGCCGCCGCCCTGGCCGCCGCCCTGGCCGGTGCTCTTGCCGCGACGACGCGAGCGGTTGCGACCGCCACCGCCGGCGCGGGCACCCTGGGCGCCGGCACCGGTGGGGGTCTCGACGACGAGGCCGCCCGGCACGAGGGTCCGCTCGCCGGGGGCGAGCTGGACCAGGACCGGGTGGTCGGGGCCGTTGACCTTGGTGGTGACCGGCTTGATGCCGGCCTGACGGGTCAGGTCGCGCACGTCGCGGACCTGCTCGTCGGTCATCAGCGTGATGACGGTGCCCTCGTTGCCGGCGCGGGCCGTGCGACCGGAGCGGTGCAGGTAGGCCTTGTGCTCGACCGGCGGGTCGGCGTGGACCACGAGCGCGACGTCGTCGACGTGGATGCCGCGGGCGGCGATGTCGGTCGCGACGAGCGTGGTGGCCGACCCGGAGTGGAAGGCCTCCATGTTGCGGGTGCGCGCGTTCTGCGACAGGTTGCCGTGGAGCTCGACCGACGGGACGCCGGACTTGTTGAGCTGGCGGGCGAGCGCCTTCGCGCCGTACTTGGTGCGGGTGAAGACGACCGTCCGGCCCGGTGCGCTGGTCAGGTCGACCAGCACCGGCACCCGCTGCTCGCGCGAGAGGTGCAGCACGTGGTGGTGCATCGTGGCGACCGGCGACTGCGCCGAGTCGGCCTCGTGGGTGACCGGGTTGCTCAGGAACCGCTTGACGAGGACGTCGATCGCCTTGTCGAGCGTGGCCGAGAACAGCAGGCGCTGGCCCGACTGCGGCGTCTTGTCCATGATCCGGCGCACGCCGGGGAGGAAGCCGAGGTCGGCCATGTGGTCGGCCTCGTCGAGCACGGTGATCTCTACGGCCGAGAGGTCGGCGTGGCCCTGGCCCATCAGGTCCTCGAGGCGGCCCGGGCAGGCGATGACGACGTCGACGCCCTTCTTGAGCGCGGTGACCTGCGGGTTCTGGCCGACGCCGCCGTAGACGACGACGGACGACAGGCCGGCGGCCTTCGCCAGCGGGGCCAGGGCAGCGTGGATCTGGCCGACCAGCTCGCGGGTCGGGGCCAGGATGAGGGCGCGCGGCTTGCGCGGCATCGCCGGCAGCTTGGACGCGTCGAGGCGCGCGACCAGCGGGAGCAGGAAGCCGTACGTCTTGCCCGAGCCGGTGCGGCCACGGCCGAGGACGTCGCGGCCGGCGAGGCTGTCGGGCAGCGTCGCGGCCTGGATCGGAGTGGGAGTGGTGATGCCCTGCTGCTCGAGGATCTGGACGAGCGAGGACGGAACGCCGAGGTCGGCGAAGGTCATGTGACTGCTTTCGGTTGGCGTCTCGCCACCGTGAGCCGCGGGCCTGGAAGTGCAGGTGTGGTGCGGCGTACGTGCCTCAGAAGTGAGGGAGGATCCCGAAGGACCTGCGCCCGGGGCAAGACCGGCCGGGCGTCTGAGATCCCAACGCTAGTGGGACGGGTGGTGTTCCGGCCAATCCATTGCCGTGTGAGTCGGGACTCAGCGCTCGACACCGAGGATCACGCGCAGCACACCGCCTCGGCCTCCGCAGGCGTCGTCTGCTCGACGGGCGCGTCGTCGGTGATCGTGTAGACCTCCCAACGCTCCCCGTCGGGCGTGCCCTGCACCCAGAACTTGTCCTGCTTGGCGTAGCAGCAGGTGGTGTCGCGCTCCTCGGTGGTCGCGAGCCCCGCAGCCGCCAGGCGGGTCAGCTCGCCGTCGACGGTGTCGACGTCCTCGACCTCGACGCCGAGGTGGTTGATGCTCCCGCCCTTGCCGGCGTTCTCGATCAGCACGAGCTTGAGCGGCGGCTGCGCGACGGCGAAGTTGGCGTAGCCCGGGCGCACCTTGTGTGGCTCGGTGTCGAACAGCGTGGAGTAGAAGGCGATGGACGTCTCGAGGTCGTCGACGTTGAGGGCGAGCTGCAGGCGGGACATGGGGTGCTCCTTCGGATATCGATGAATGTCTATGTCCGAGATTGCTCCAGACATCGACATATGTCAATATCGAGAGGTGTCGAAGTCCCAGATGACCCTGACCCCTGTCGAGACCGTCGCCTGCTGTTCGCCCCTGGTGCGCGAGCCGCTGTCCACCGAGCAGGCCGAGCGCGTGGCGCCCCTGTTCAAGGCGCTCGCCGACCCGGTCCGGCTGCGGCTGGTCTCGATCGTCGCGGGGAGCGAGGGCGGGGAGGCGTGCGTCTGCGACCTCAACGACGCCTTCGACCTCTCGCAGCCGACCATCAGCCACCACCTCAAGGTGCTGCACGAGGCAGGCCTGCTCGACCGCACCAAGCGCGGCGTCTGGGTCTACTACGCCGTGCGCCGGGAGGTGCTGGCCGACCTCGCCGCGCTGGTCGGGGGCGCGTGACCACCACGTCGTCGCGGTGACGCGCGACGCGTGACCGGGGCGTCAGGCGCTGGCGCGCCGCACGAGCGTCGGCGGGATGATCATCCGCATCGGGCGGCCGGCGTCGGGCTCGTCCACGCGCTCGAGGAGCAGCCGGGTCGCGCGCTCGGCCATCTCGTCGACCGGCTGGCGGACCGTGGTCAGGGCCGGAGAGGTGCGCTCGGCGACGCCCAGGTCGTCGAAGCCCACGACGGCGATGTCGTCGGGCACCCGGCGGCCCAGCTCGGCCAGCACGCGCAGCGCCCCGACGGCCATCAGGTCAGATGCGACCACGAGCCCGTCGAGGTCGGGGTGGCGCTGCATCAGCATGCGGGCGGCGGCCTCGCCGCTGGCCTCGGTGAAGTCACCGTGCTCGACGGCGTCGGCGGGCAGGCCGGCCGTGGCCATCGCCTTGCGCCAGCCCTCGAGACGGTCCTCGGAGGCGGTCATGTCGGTCGGCCCGGCGATCGTGCCGATGCGCGTGCAGCCGCGCGCGATCAGCAGCTCGGTCGCCTCGCGCTCCCCCGCGACGTTGTCGACGTCGACGTAGGCCACCCGGTCCCCCCCGGTCCACGGCCGGCCCCCGAAGACGCACGGCAGGCCGATGTCGGCGAGGTGCTCGGCGAGCCGGTCGTCGCGGTGGTGGGAGGTGACCAGGGCACCGTCGACGTGGCGGTTGGTGAGGTAGCGGAGCGTCCGGGCAGTCGACGCCCCCTGGCGCGCGAGCAGCAGCACCAGCTGGATGTCGCGCTCGGCGAGCACCCGGTTGACGCCACGCAGCGTGCCGGCGAAGAAGGGGTCGGAGAAGACCCGGTCGTCGGGCTCGGGCACGACGACGGCGATCGAGTCCGTACGCCGCGTGACGAGGCTGCGGGCCGCCGGGTTGGGCACGTAGCCCAGGGTGCGCACGGCCGTGTCGACGGCCGACTGGGCGCGTGCGCTGACGCGCTGGCCCCCGTTGATCGCCCGCGAGGCCGTGGCCCGCGAGACACCGGCGACCCGGGCCACCTCGTCGAGGGTCGGCTGACCCGCGCCGGCAGGGGTCCGCGACGTGCTCACGCGCGCCACGCTAGTCGGCCGCGTCGTCCGGCGCTGGCAGGCTCCCGGTGCGGGCGAGCTCGGCGTACCAGTGGGCGCTCGACTTCGGCGTACGACGCTGGGTGGCGTAGTCGACGTGGACGAGGCCGAAGCGCTTGGCATAGCCGAAGGCCCACTCGAAGTTGTCGCAGAACGACCACTGGAAGAACCCGCGCACGTCGACGCCCTCCTCGATCGCCCGGTGCACCGCGCGGAGGTAAGAGTCGAGGAACGCGATCCGGTCGGGGTCGTGCACCCGGCCGTCGTCGCCGACCCGGTCGTCGAAGGCCGCGCCGGTCTCGGTGAGGAAGATCGGCAGGCGCGGGTAGTCGTCGTGGAGGCGGCGCAGCAGCCGGTGCAGGCCCTCGGGCTGGATCTCCCACCCCATGGCGGTGAGCGGGAGCCCGCGGCTCGGGAAGGTGACGTGCTCCGAGCCCGGGAACGGCGACAGCGCGACGCGATCGGGGTGGTCCGCGCCGATCCCGACAACGTCCGTGCGCGGGTGACCCGAGACCTCGTTGCCGTGGTAGTAGTTCACGCCCAGCACGTCGATCGGGGCCGAGATGGTGTCGAGGTCGCCGTCGCGCACCACGTCGAGCCAGGGGCGGTCCTGCCACGTCAGGCCGGCGGTGTCCTCGAGCACGTCGGCGGGGTAGGAGCCGCGGAAGATCGGGTCGAGGAAGAACCGGTTGTGCAGGCCGTCGATGCGCCGCGCGGCGTCGACGTCGGCCGGGTCGGCGGGATCGCTCGGGTCGGGCACCGTGAGGTTGAGGCTCAGTCCGAGCCGGTCGGCGCCGCGGCGGCGCAGCTCCTGGGTCGCGAGGCCGTGGGCGAGCAGCAGGTGGTGACCCGCGACGAGGCCGGCCGCCCCCTCCTGGCGCCCCGGGGCGTGGTGGCCCGCGGTGTAGCCCAGGAACGCCGAGCACCAGGGCTCGTTGAGCGTCGTCCACGTCGGGACCCGGTCGCCCAGCGCGTCGTGCACCGAGACGCCGTACTCCACGAAGCGGTGCGCGGTGTCGCGGTTGGTCCACCCGCCGGCGTCCTCGAGGGTCTGCGGCAGGTCCCAGTGGTAGAGCGTCAGCCACGGCGCGATCCCGTGGGAGAGCAGCTCGTCGACGAGGCGGTCGTAGAACGCGAGCCCGGCGGTGTTGACGGGCCCGCCGTCGGGGCGCACGCGCGGCCACGCCACCGAGAAGCGGTACGACGTCGCGCCGAGGTCGGCGAGCAGCGCCACGTCGGCAGGCATGCGGTGGTAGTGCTCGCAGGCCACGTCGCCGTGGTCGTCGTTGAGCACCGCTCCCGGGGTGTGGGAGAAGGTGTCCCAGATGGACGGCGTGCGTCCGTCCTCAGCGACGGCCCCCTCGATCTGGTAGGAAGCGGTCGCCATCCCCCACACGAACTCGTGCGGGAAGCGGACGCTGCCAGCGGGGCTGGTGGCCGGGCCGGTCCCGGTCGCCCTGGAGTGGATCGTGGTGGGGACGCTCATCCCTTGACTGCTCCTTGCATGATGCCGGCGACCATCTGGCGGCCGGTGAGGACGAAGAGGACCAGCAGCGGGATCGTCGACAGCGTGGCGCCGGCGAGGACGAGGCTGTAGTCGACGTAGTAGCCGCTCTGCAGCTGCTGGAGGGCGATCTGGACGGTCGGGTTGCTGGCGGGCAGCACGATCAGCGGCCAGAAGAAGTCGGTCCACGTGGCCATGAAGGTGAACAGCCACAGGATCCCGGCGGCCGGACGCGCCGCGGGCACGGCGACGGTCCAGAAGGTGCGGAACAGCGAGCAGCCGTCGACCCGCGCCGCGTCGATCAGCTCGTCGGGCAGGGCGTCGAGGAGGTACTGGCGCATGAAGAAGACGCCGAACGCGGTCACCAGGCCCGGCACGATCAGCGCCCAGAGCGACCCGACCCAGCCGAGCTTCGCCATGACGATGAAGAGCGGGATGACGCCGAGCTGGGTGGGCACGGCCAGGGTCGCGACGACGAAGACGAGCAGCGGGGTGCGCCCGCGGAAGGTGAGCTTGGCGAACGCGAAGCCCGCGAGGGTGGAGAAGAAGACGACCGACGTCGCGACGGTGCCGGAGACGATGAGGCTGTTGCCGAGGGCCTTCCAGAACGGTACGGCGTCGAACGCGCGCTGGGCGTTGTCCCAGAAGTGCCCGCCGGGGAGCAGTGGCGGCACCCGCTTGGTCAGCACCTCGCGGCTGTGCGAGCCGACGAGGAAGGACCAGTAGAGCGGCGCGCACGAGCCGAGCACGAAGGCGGTCAGCAGGCCGTAGACGAAGAAGCCGGGGCGGCGGTCCATCAGCGTGCTCCCTTCTTGTGGACGACGCCCTTCAGCGACCCGGCCCGTCGGCTGACGAGCAGGTTGACGAGGGCGAAGACGACGATGATGAGGAACAGCAGCCACGCCACCGCCGAGGCCATGCCGAGGTCGCGGACCCGCCAGCCGAGCTCCCAGAGGTACATCGTGAGCGTCTGGTACTGCCGGTCGGAGCCGCCGAGGCCCTGGGTGTCGAAGAGACGCGGCTCGGCGAAGATCTGCAGGCCGCCGATGGTGGAGGTGATGACCACGAAGATCACGGTCGGCCGGATCATCGGCACGGTGATGGAGGTGAACTGGCGTACCCGGCCGGCGCCGTCGAGGGCGGCCGACTCGTAGACGTCGCGCGGGATCGCCTGCATCGCGGCGAGCAGGATCAGGGCGTTGTAACCGGTCCAGCGCCAGTTGACCATCGAGGCGATGGCGAGGTGGCTGGCGAGGGTGTCGACGTGCCACCGGATCGGCTCGAGACCGAACCAGGTGACCACCTCGTTGGCCAGCCCGTAGCGGTCACCGAAGACGTTGCCGAAGATCAGCGCCACGGCGGCCGGGGCGACCACGAAGGGCAGCAGCACGCTCATCCGCCACAACGTGCGTGCCCGCAGCTGCGTGTCGAGCAGCCCCGCCAACGCCAGGGCGATGAGCACCTGCGGGATGGAGGAGAGCAGGAAGATGCTGATCGTGTTGCGCAGCGCGTTCCAGAAGTAGCGGTCCTCGAGGACCCGCCGGTAGTTCTCCAGGCCGGTGAAGTCGCCCTGCCCGGACAGCAGGCCCCACTGGTGCACCGACACCCACGCCGTGTAGCCGAGCGGGAACATCCCGACCACGAGGAACAGCACGAAGAACGGCGAGACGAAGACGTAGGGCGAGACCTTGGCGTCGAGCATCGAGAGCCGCTGCCGCCACGCGGGTCGTCGTACGACGTCGCGCCGGGGCTGTCGTGGCCGGTCCCCGGTCGGGGACACCGAGGCACCGGTGTCCCCGACGGGCTTCACGGCAGTGGAACCTGCCTCCATCGCCGTGGCTCAGCCCAGCCGCTCGACGTCGGCGAGGAAGGAGTCCCAGGCCTCGTCGGCCGACTCCTTGCCCTCGTCGACGCGCTGGATGGCCTGCTGGAACGCCGTGTTGATGTCGGCGAACTTCGGCCCCTTGTGGGCGATGAAGGGCACCGCCTCGGCACGGTCGGCCAGGATCTGGCCGGTGGGGGCGCCGTTGAAGAACTCGTTGGTCGACCCGGTCAGGGCCGGGTCCTCCAGAGCGTCGACCTGGCTCGGGAACGTGCCCTTGGCCTCGAACGCCTTGATCTGCTGCTCCGGAGCGGTCAGCCACTTGGCCAGCTCCTTGGCCTCCTCGACGTTGTCGCCCTGCGCCGGAACGGTGAGGTAGGACCCGCCCCAGTTGCCCCCGCCTCCGGGGAAGACGTTGGCGATGTCCCAGCCCTCGACTCCCTCGGCGTTGCCCTCGATGACGCCGAGCATCCAGCCCGGGCAGGCCATCGTGGCGAAGCCGTCGTCCTGGAAGGAGGCGGTCCAGTCCTCGCTCCACTGCACGAGGTTGGTGGAGAGTCCCTCCTCGGACAGCGAGGTCACGGTGTCGAAGACCTCCTTGACCTCCGGGTTGTCCGCGGCGATGACGGTGTTGGCCTCGTCCTCGAAGGAGTACTCGACCTGGTTGATCATGGCCTGCGCGGTCGCGCCGGAGGAGTCGTACCAGGCGACGCCGGGCACCTTCTTCACGAACTGGCGACCGGCCTCGAAGTACTCGTCCCAGGTGCCGAACAGCTGCGCGACCTTCTCGCGGTCGGTCGGCATGCCGGCCTTCTCGAAGAGGTCGGCGCGGTAGCAGATGCCCTCCGGGCCGATGTCGGTGCCGTAACCGATCAGCGCGCCGTCGGGAGTCGTCGCGGCCTCGGTCTTCCAGTCGAGCCAACGACCCTCGACCTCGGGGTCGGAGAGGTCGGTGAAGGCGTCGGACTGCTCCATGAGCGCGGACCACCAGTCGACCTCGATCGCCTCGATGTCGGAGAGACCCGAGCCGGCCGCGAGCTTGGTGTAGAGGTTGTCCTGGTGCTCGTTGGCCGTGCCGGCCTTCTTCTGCTCGACGACGACGTCGTCCTGCATCGCGTTGTACTCCTCGATGAGCTCCTCGTAGCCGAACTCGTTGAAGGTCGCAACGGTGAGCTTGGTCTTGCCGTCCGCGGTCGTGCCCCCGTCGTCATCGCCACCGCACGCGGCCGCGGTCGTCGCGAGGGCGAGCGCCATCAACGCGCTCGAGGCGAGTCGGACTCGCCGGGTCTTTGTCTGCACCACTGCACTCCTGCCGTCCTGCGGGGCGCCGGGCTGATTGCCCGGCCGGGAGGTGGACGGTGAGCGGGAGTGAGAGCGCTTCCACTTCCGTCCGGCAGCCACTATGACCGCCGTCACAGGCACCTGTCAATGGCGCCGCAAAGGCGCATCCCCCAATCGTGGGAGCGCTTCCACAGCCCAGGTATCTCAGACGCCTTTCCGACCACGGATAGTTCGGGACGATCCGGTAGGTGAATCGGGTCGATCGCCTACCAGATCGTCCCTAGGTACCGGAGCTCGCGAGCACCCTCGACGGCCGGGCGCACCTCACGTCCAGCGGAGGACGCCGTCGTCGAGCCGGGCGCGACGGATGGTCCGTGCGTCGTGGAGGTAGCTCTGCCGGAGCGTCCAGGGCGCGCGGGTGCCCTGCCGCGGCAGCGTGTGGACCACCCGCTGGACGTAGCCGGCGTCGAAGTCCATCAGCGGCACCTCCTCGACGTCCGGGTCGCGCACCGGGACGACCGAGCGGGTGCCGGTGGCCCGCAGCCGCTCGAGCAGCCGGACGACGTACTCCGCGACGAGGTCGGCCTTGAGCGTCCACGAGGCGTTGGTGTAGCCGATGGTGAAGGCGAAGTTCGGCACGTCCGAGAGCATCATGGCGCGGTAGGCCATGGTCCGGCTGGGCTCGACCCGCTCCCCGTCGACGCGCAGCTCCGCGCCTCCGAACACCTGAACGTTGAGGCCGGTGGCGGTGACGACCACGTCGGCCTCGAGTCGCTCGCCCGACTCGAGCTCCAGACCGGTCTCGGTGAAGGTGGCGATGCGGCCGGTGACGACCTCGGCCCGGCCGTCGGTGATCGCCTCGAAGAGGTCCCCGTCGGGCACCAGACACATCCGCTGGTCCCACGGGTCGTAGGTCGGCCTGAAGTGGGTGTCGACGGCGTAGCCCGGCGGGAGCTGAGCGACGTTGGTCCGGCGGACGAACCGGCGCACGAGGTCGGGGCGACGCCGGCTGACGCGGTAGAGCGCGGACTGCAGCGCGATGTTCTTCCAACGCGTCGCAATGTAGGACCGCTCCTCCCCCACCAGCCTGGTCAGCCGGCCCTTGACCGCGTCCTTGGCCGGCACCGAGAGGACGTACGTCGGCGAGCGCTGGAGCATCGTGACGTGCGCGGCGCCGGCGCGGGCGAGCGCCGGGACGAGGGTCACGGCGGTGGCGCCGGAGCCGATGACGACGATCCGCCTGCCCGTGGGGTCGAGGTCCTCGGGCCAGTGCTGCGGGTGGACGACCTGGCCGCCGAAGTGCTCCTGGCCCTCGAAGTGCGGGGTGTAGCCGGCGTCGTAGTCGTAGTAGCCGCTGCACGCCCACAGGAAGCCGGCGGTCATCGTGCGCGTCCCGCCGTCGACCTGGGCGGTCACCGTCCACCGGGCGGTGGGCGAGTCCCAGTCGGCGGCGACGACGCGGTGGCCGTAGCGGACGTGCCGGTCGACGCCGTACTCGCGTGCGGTGTCGCGCAGGTAGTCGAGGATTGAGGCGCCGTCGGCGAGCGCGGTGTCGCCGCGCCACGGCCGGAACCGGTAGCCGAGGGTGTGCATGTCGGAGTCGGAGCGCACGCCCGGGTAGCGGAACAGGTCCCAGGTGCCGCCGCTGACCGCGCGCCGCTCCAGGACGGCGTACGACGTCCCGGGCAGGTCCTTGGCGAGGTGGGCCGCCGCGCCGATGCCCGACAGGCCCGCGCCGATGATCAGCACGTCGACGTGCTCGGGGGTCGTCATGCGGCCAGCGTAGGCGGCTCGCACCCCAGGTGTAACCCTGAGTTGCATCGGGGCGGTTGCCCTCCCCCGCTCGCGCGGTAGTTCACCGGCTCATGGCTGTTCGGGGCCGCCGGATCGACCACTTCCCGGTGAACTACCCCCGCTTGGCCGGCCCGCTCGCCGGCCGGGTCAGCCGCGCGCATGGAGCTCGACGAAGCGCGCCAGCAGCCGCACCGGCTCGGTCACCAGCGCCTCACGGGCGGCGGCCTTCAGCTCCTCCTGCTCGTGGGGCTCGTAGTAGCCGTGGGAGCTGTAGGCGTCGATCCGGTCGCAGATCGCGACCGCGTCGAGCTCGGGGTGGAACTGGGTGGCGTAGACGTTGCGGCCGATCCGGAAGGCGTGGACCGGGCAGGTGTGGGTCGAGGCCAGCAGCACCGCCCCCTCGGGCAGCCGGGCGACGGCCTCCTTGTGGCCGAGGTAGGCCGTGAACTCCGCCGGCAGCTCATCGAACAGCGGGTCGGACCGACCCTCCTCGGTGAGCCGCACCGTCAGCGCGCCGATCGGCTCGCCGAACCTCCGGTCGACGACGCCTCCCCGCAGGGTGCCCAGCACCCCGATGCCGTAGCAGGCGCCGAGGAACGGGAAGTCCGCCTCGACCGCCCGCACGGCGAGGTCGTGCAGCTCGGCCTCCGCGCGGCGCTGCGCCGGCGACTTCGCGTCGTCGGGGTCGGACGTGTTGAAGGGTCCGCCGCCCAGGATGATCCCCGACCAGTCGGCGAGGTCGACCTCGCCGAGCGGTACCGCCTCGAGGCGCACCCGCACCAGCTCGTCGGGCCGCAGGCCGCACCCGGCCAGCACGGCGTCGTACTCCTGCTGGGCGACGTCGTCCTCCGCGCGGGTGCCGAGGAAGAGGAAGGGCTTCACGTCTGGACTGCCGCCCCGCTGGCGAGGAGGCCGTCGACGTCCTCGATGCCCCAGGCGGCCAGCGCGTCGCGTGTGTGCTCGCCCGGCAGCGCGGGGCCGCTGCGAATCGTGCACGCGGTCCGCGAGAAGCGGGGCGCGGGCGCGGGCTGTGTGATGCCGTCGTGCTCGACGAACGTGCCCCGTGCGGCGAGGTGCGGGTGGGCGGGCGCTTCGGCGAGGGGTACGACGGGCGCGACGCAGGCGTCCGTGCCGTCGAAGACCTCGGCCCACTCGGCCTGCGTGCGCTCCTTGAAGCGCCGGATCAGGGCTTGCCTGATCGCACGCGAGCTGGCCGGGTCGTCGCGGTCGGGCAGCTCGACGCCGATGCGCTCGACGAGCGCGGCCCAGAACTGCGGCTCGAGCGCCGCGACGCTCACGTGCTGGCCGTCCGCGGTCTCGTAGACGTCGTACCAGGGGGTGCCGCCGTCGAGCAGGCCCTCGCGCCGGCGGCCGGTGGCGAGGCCCTTGGCGGCGAAGGTGGACGCCATGGCGTTCAGGTGGGCCGTGCCGTCGACGATCGCGGCGTCGACGACCTGCCCGCGGCCGCTGGTGCGGGCCTCGAGCAGCGCGGCGAGGATCCCGATGACGAGGTAGGTGGAGCCGCCGCCGAAGTCGCCGAGCAGGTTGCTGGGGAAGTGCGGCCGGTCGCGGTCCTGGCCGAGGCCGTGGAGCGCGCCGGTGATCGCGATGTAGTTCATGTCGTGGCCCGCGGCCTGGCTCCACGGTCCGTCCTGGCCCCAGCCGGTCATCCGGCCGATGACCAGCCGCTCGTTGCGGGCGTGGCAGTCCTCGGGCCCCAGCCCGAGCCGCTCCATCGCCCCGGGGCGCATCCCCTCGACCAGCACGTCGGCGCGCTCGACGAGGTCGAGCACCACCTCGATGGCGTCCGGCCGCTTGAGGTCGAGCGCAACGCTCGGCCGGCCGCGGTTGAGCACGTCCTTGTCACCCAGGCCGAACATCTGGCCGCCCGGCCGGTCGATCCGGAGCACGTCGGCACCGAGGTCGGCCAGCAGCATGCACGCGTGCGGCCCCGGCCCGATGCCCGCGACCTCCACCACCCGCACGCCCCGCAGCGGCCCGGTCCCCTGCCCCAGCTCGTACGTCATGCGCCTGATCATGACACCGACGCTGTCAGGGTCGCGACGGGCGGGTTACGAGGACGCCTCCCCCGAAGCGGCCCGCCGCTATCGCGACGAGTGGCTCTCCCGAGGTGCGCCGTGGAACGACGCGTCCACACCGCACGACGGCCTCACCACCGAGGAGCGCCTGACCCACGTGCCGCCCGGCTTCGAGTGAGCAGCTGAGCAAGCAGTCCGGCTCTTGGGGCACAAGGTCGAGGATCGCTCGCACCACGTACGAGCGATCCTCGAGCTAGGCGCCGCTCCACGTCGTGGGGCCGACACCCGGCCGCGAGCAGCTGGTCGCGCGACACGACGCCGTCCTGCGCCCGATCATTACACCGACGCCGTCAGGACCCGAACGGCTGGGACCCTCTCGGAGACTCCCCGCTCAGGCGGGTAGTCCGTCACTTGGAGGGGGTTGTACACCACACGAAGTGACAGAGTCCCCGCTCAGGCGGGGAGTCCGCCGCCACAACGAAGCCAAGGATCTTGCAACTCGTTGCATAGGTCAGGCACCATGTGCGCCATGGCCCTCGAGCACGCCCTCCTCGTCGCGCTGAGCGAGCGCCCGGCGAGCGGGCTCGAGCTGACCCGGCGGTTCGAGAAGTCGCTGGGCTTCTTCTGGCACGCCACCCACCAGCAGATCTACCGCGTGCTCGCGCGGATGGAGACCGACGGGTGGGTGCGGGTCGAGGTCGTCGCCCAGGACGGCCGACCCGACAAGAAGGTCCACACCCCCTCGGAGGCCGGCCGTCGCGTGCTGGCGGAGTGGCTGGCCACGCCGATGGCGATGGAGACCTTCCGCAGCGAGCTGGCCGTCAAGCTGCGCGGAGCGTCGTACGGCGACCGCGCGGCGCTGCTGGACAACCTCCTCGCCGCGCGCGCCGAGCACGCGGCCCGGCTCGCGCACTACGAGCAGCTCGAGCGCGAGCAGTTCCCCGACCCCGCCGACCTCGACGAGGCCGCGCTCGACCAGTGGCTGGTGCTGCGCGGCGGCATCCGGCTCGAGCGGTTCTGGGTCGACTGGACCACCGACTACCTGCACGCCCACGGACGAGCCGACCACGGCCACGAGAAGGAATGACGATGACGCACCCCCGCTACCCCCACCTCCTCGAGCCGATCACCCTAGGCGCCGGCCCCGACGCGCTGACGCTACGCAACCGCGTCGTGATGGGCTCGATGCACACCGGCCTCGAGGACCACCCGTGGGACATCGACAAGCTGGCGGCGTTCTTCGAGGAGCGGGCACGCGGCGGCGTCGGCCTGATCATCACCGGCGGCTACGCGCCGACCAAGCGCGGCTGGCTCAAGCCGTTCGCCAGCGAGATGACCAACCGGCTGCACGCCAAGCGCCACGAGCGGGTCACCGGCGCGGTGCACGAGGCCGGCGGCGCGATCGCGCTGCAGGTGCTCCACGCGGGTCGCTACGGCTACCACCCGTTCTCGCAGAGCGCGTCGGACAAGAAGTCGCCGATCACGCCGTTCAAGCCGAGCGCCATGTCGAGCAAGGAGGTGGACCACACCGCGACCGCCTTCGCCAAGAGCGTCGCACTGGCCCGCAAGGCCGGCTACGACGCCGTCGAGATCATGGGCTCCGAGGGCTACCTGATCAACCAGTTCCTCGCCGCGCGCACCAACGACCGCGACGACGCCTGGGGCGGCTCGCCCGCGCGCCGCATGCACTTCGCCGTCGAGGTAGTACGCCGTTCGCGCGAGCTGGTCGGCCCCGACTTCCCCATCGTCTACCGGATCTCCCTGCTCGACCTCGTGGAGGGCGGGCAGACCTGGGAGGAGACCGCCGAGCTGGCGCTGCACCTGCAGGCCGCCGGGGTCACCGTCTTCAACACCGGCATCGGGTGGCACGAGGCGCGAGTGCCGACGATCATCACGCAGGTCCCGCGCGGCGCCTGGCGCTCGCACACCGCCCGCCTCAAGGAAGTCGTCGACGTTCCGGTCTGCGCCTCCAACCGGATCAACACCCCCGAGCTCGCCGAGGACATCCTCGCCGCCGGCGAGGCCGACCTCGTCTCGATGGCGCGCCCGCTGCTGGCCGACCCGGCCTTCGTCGCCAAGGCGATGGACGAGCGCGCCGACGAGATCAACACCTGCATCGCTTGCAACCAGGCCTGCCTCGACCACGTCTTCAGCAACGAGCGGGCCTCCTGCCTGGTCAACCCCCGCGCCTGCCACGAGACCGAGCTGGTGCTGATGCCGACGCTGCGCAAGCAGACCGTCGCCGTCGTCGGCGCGGGCCCCGCCGGCCTCGCCGCCGCCACGTCAGCGGCGGAGCGCGGCTTCGCGGTCACGCTGTTCGAGAAGTCGCCCGAGCTCGGCGGCCAGTTCCGCCTCGCGATGGCGGTCCCGGGCAAGGAGGACTTCGCCGACACGCTGCGCTACTTCACCCGCCGCCTCGAGGTCCTCGGCGTCGACGTACGCCTCTCCACCGCGGCGACCGCCGCCGACCTCGCCGGCTTCGACCAGGTCATCGTCGCGACGGGCGTGGAGCCCCGCATCCCGGAGACCCCGGGCATCGACCACGCATCGGTGGCGTCGTACGCCGACGTGCTGAGCGGCGCGGTCGTCCCGGGTCGCCGCGTGGCGGTGATCGGCGCGGGCGGCATCGGCGTCGACGTGAGCGTCTTCCTGACGCACGAGGAGGAGGACCTCGACGACTGGATGGCCCACTGGGGCGTCGGCGACCCGGCCCTCCACGAGGGCGGGCTGACCGAGGCCAAGCCGCGCACCCCCGCGCGCGAGGTGACGCTGGTGCAGCGCAAGACCACCCCCATCGGCATCGGCCTCGGCAAGACCTCGGGCTGGGCGCACCGCGCGGTGCTCAAGCAGTCAAAGGTCACGATGGTCAGCGGTGCGACCTACGACCGCATCGACGACGAGGGCCTCCACGTCACCGTCGACGGCGTGCAGCGCGTCATCGAGGCCGACACGGTCGTCGTCTGCGCCGGCCAGGACTCCGTCCGCGGGCTGTACGACGAGCTGGACGGGGCCGCGGTCCACCTCATCGGCGGTGCCGACGTCGCCGCCGAGCTCGACGCCAAGCGGGCGATCAAGCAGGGCACGGAGGTCGTCGCGGGGCTCTGACCCGCTCAGGCGCCCAGCTGCTGCCGGCGCACCGCCGTCTCGTCGAGCAACGGCCCGCCGGCCCGCTGGTCGCCGGGAGCTCCCTCGGGCGCGGCCTCGGGTGTCGCCTCGGGGGCGCGGCCGGATGCGAAGGCCGACGTCACGGTGCGCATCGCCTCACTGAGCTCTCCCGGGACTGGATGCTGCGCGGCGGGTCGATCGCCTTGATCTCCACCCGGTTGACCCGGATCCCCCACCGTCCCGTCGCCTCGTCGAGCACCTCGCGCAGCCGCTCGTTGATGGTCTCGCGAGAGGTGAGCGTGCTCTCGAGGTCCATGGATCCGATGAGGTTGCGCAGCGTGGTGACGGTGAGCTGGTCGATCGCCCGGAGGTACTCGGTGACCTCGTAGGCCGCCGCCCGCGGGTCGGTGATCTGGTAGTAGAGGACGGTGTCGATGGCGACCACCAGGTTGTCCTCGGTGATCACCGGCTTGGGCTCGGAGGTGTAGACGTGCTCGCGCACGTCGAGTTTGCTGTTGACCCGGTCCACCAGCGGGATGGTCAGGTTCAGCCCCGGTTGGAGCGTGCGCTGGTAGCGGCCGAACCGCTCGATGTTGTAGCGCCGTGCCTGCGGCACGATCCGGATCGAGGAGGCCACCGCAAAGGCGACCAGGAGGGCCAGCACGACCAGGGGCACCCACACGTACATCTCACTCACGCTCTCTCGGTAGTCGTTCGGGCAGGGGCTCGCGCGGGTGCACGAGGGCGGTCGCGCCCTCGATCTCGTAGACGTCCACGCGCACACCGGCCGGGATCACCAGCCCGTCGGCGTACGGCCGCGCCGACCAGTCCTCGCCGCCGAGGTGCACGAGCCCTCCCGTTTCGCTCACCTCGCGCACCACCACGGCGGAGCGACCGACGAGCGCGTCGCTCCCCTCACGGGCCACCGGCGGCAGCGCGAGTCGGGGAAGTGCCTCCGGCGTACGTCGACGGCGGAAGCCCGGGCAGGGGCCGGGCGCACGCGGAGCCGCGGCCCGGACGCGTCACTCCTGGCGCACCACGACCCGGGTGCCGCTCGGGACCACGACCACGTCCTCCTCGTGGGCCGCGACGTCGACGAGCACCTCGAAGAGGTCGCGCATCGAGACGAAGCCGGCGACCTCGTCGCCCCGGAGCACCGGAAGGTGCCGGACCTGCGCCTCCACCATCCGCCGGGCGACGTCGAGGATCGGGTCGTCCGGGCGGGCGGTGACGAGGTCGGTGGCCATCACGTCGGCCGCCGTCACGTGGTCGGGGTTCGCGCCCTGCGCCAGGTGGTGCACGACGTCGCGCTCGGACACGACACCGACGAGGTGCCCGCCCTCGACGACACCGAGGGCGCCGACGGCGTCGGCCGCCAGCGACTCCGCGACCTCCAGCAGGGAGGCCTCGCCGGGCACCGTCGCCACCGGCCACACCATGACCCGGGCGACCACGTCGGTGGGGTGCATGCTGCGTCTGCTGCTGGTGATCACGGTGTCCTCCGCTTGCTCTGGTGGTGACCCGAGCCTGCTCCGTCGTCCTCGGCGGCGGCAGGGGCGTTGGTCCCCGGCCGGGGGGACCGACTGCCCCTGCGCCCCGTCCGGTGCCGGCGATACGTTGGTGGGCAGCGCGATCCCGTGCTGCGACCCCCAGGACGAGGAGAGACGTGCCGGATCAGGAGCCCCTGTGGGCTGACTCGTACGCGCCCGGGGTGCCGCTGCACCTCGACTACGGCGACACCACGGTGCTCGACCTGTGGGAGGACTCCGCGCGGCGGCACCCCGACCGGCCCGCGCTGGACTTCCTGGGTCGGGTCTCGACCTACGCGGAGGTCGACGAGGAGGTACGACGTGTGGCCGGTGGCCTGCACGCGCTCGGCGTACGACCCGGCGACAACGTCGCACTCGTGATGCCGAACTGCCCGCAGAACGTCATCGCGTTCTTCGCGGTGCTGCGGCTCGGCGCCACCGTCGTCGAGCACAACCCGCTCTACACCGCAGCGGAGCTGCGCCACCCGTTCGTCGACCACGCTGCCCGGGTCGCGATCGTGTGGGACAAGGTCGTGCCCGTCATCGAGGAGCTGCGCGCCGGCTCGGCCCTCGAGCACGTCGTCGCGGTCGACCTGACCACCCGGCTCCCGTGGGCCAAGCGGCTCGCGCTGCGCCTGCCGATCGCGAAAGCGCGGGCCGCCCGCGACCAGCTGACCGCACCGGCACCGCAGGCGATGCAGTGGGACGAGCTCGTCTCGGCCCCGCCGCTGGACGAGTCGCACCCCCGGCCGGACCGCGACGACGTCGCGCTGCTGCTCTACACGTCCGGGACGACCGGCTCACCAAAGGGCGTGCCGCTGCTGCACCGCAACCTGGTCGCCAACGTCGTCCAGGGCCGGGCCTGGGTCTCCGGCCTCGAGGAGGGCAAGGAGTCGTTCCTGGTCGCGCTGCCGCTGTTCCACGCGTACGGCGTCACCGTCAGCGTGCTGCTCGGGGTGGCCCTCGCCGCCAAGCTGGTGCTGCTGCCCAAGCCGGAGATCGGGCTGATCATGGACGCCCTCGGGCGCGAGGTGCCGAGCTTCGTGCCCGCGGTGCCGCCGCTCTACCAGCGCATCGTCGACGAGGCGGAGCGACGCGGGGTCTCGATCCGCGGCATCCGCTACGCGCTGTCGGGGGCGATGCCGCTGCCCGCTCCGCTGGTCGAGCGCTGGGAGGCCGCCACCGGCGGGCTGCTCGTCGAGGGCTACGGCCTCACCGAGACGTCGCCGGTGATCGTCGGCAACCCGATGACGAAGGCACGTCGCCCGGGCGCGATCGGGGTGCCCTTCCCCGACGTGGAGATCCGCGTCGCGAACTCCGAGGACCTCGACCAGGAGGTGCCGCAGGGTGAGCGCGGCGAGCTGCTGGTGAAGGGCCCCCAGGTCTTCTCCGGCTACCGCGGCCTGCCCGAGGAGACGGCGGCCGCCTTCCACGACGGGTGGTTCCGCACCGGGGACGTGGTGACCATGTCGCCCGACGGCTTCCTGACGATCGTGGACCGGATCAAGGAGATCATCATCACCGGCGGCTTCAACGTCTATCCGTCCGAGGTGGAGGCCGTGATCCGCACGCACGCCGGGGTCGTGGACGTGGCAGTGGTCGGCCTGCCGCACGAGGACGGCGGCGAGGAGGTCGTCGCCGCGGTCGTGCTCGTGGAGGGCGTTCCGGTGCAGCCGGACGAGGTGCGAGACCACTCGCGCCAAGGGCTCACGCCCTACAAGGTGCCGCGTCGGGTGGTGTTCGTCGACGAGCTGCCGACCAACCCGATGGGCAAGGTCCTGCGCCGCGAGGTGGTGGCCCGGCTGCGGCAGCAGGCCTGACGACCGACTACCCGGCGCCCACCAGCAGCATCGTCCCGGCGAAGACCAGGCCGGACGCGATCATGGTGACCAGGGTGTAGCCGAGGATGTCGCGGAGCTTGAGCCCGGAGATGGCCAGCACCGGCAGTGCCCAGAACGGCTGGATCATGTTGGTCCACTGGTCGCCGTACGCGATCGCCATGATCGTCACCGACGGGTCGACGCCGAGACGGGCCCCGGCGTCGAGCATCACCGGTCCCTGCACGGCGAACTGCCCGCCGCCCGAGGGCACGAAGAAGTTCACCAGTCCCGCCGAGAGGAAGGCCAGCAGGCCGAAGGTCGACGGCCCGGCCGTGTCGACGATGAAGTCGGAGAAGACCGTGATCAGCCCCGAGGTGGCCATGATCCCCATGATCCCGGCGTAGAGGGGGAACTGGAGCAGGATCTCGCCGACGTTGGCGGCGGCGTTCTTGACCAGCGCGATCAGCTCGAGCGGGCTGCGCACGAGCAGGAAGATCAGGGCCAGGAAGGTCCAGTTGACGATGTCGAGGGTCGCCGTGCCGCCGTCCGCGTAGTGGATCACCAGGTAAGCGACCAGTGCCAGGCCGGTCAACAGCGTCAGCACGCGGCTCGCGTCGACCCGGTCGGCCGGGGTGACGACCTCGTCGTCGATCACGACGTCGGCGTCGAAGCGCGCGTCGGCCTTCAGCTCCACGACGTCGTCGCCGTCGCGCGGCGCCACCAGCCAGAGGCCGATGCCGACCGCGGCGATCGTGACGAAGACGGCGAGGATGTTCCACCACGCGAACGTCGTCTCGCTGATGGGGATGGTCTCGCCGAGCTGCTCGGCGATGAAGGAGCCCTCGGTCGCGGCGGTGAGGGTGCCGGACCCCGAGTAGCCCATGTGCCAGATGACGTAGCCCGAGTAGCCCGCCGCGACGAGCATCGGGAAGTGCAGCGCGAGGCCCTTCTCCCGACCCTGGCGTGCCACCTCCACGGCGAGCAGCACGCCGACCACGAGCCCGAGTCCCCACGTGATGAGGGAGGCCACGGCGGCGACCCCGAAGACGAACAGGTAGCCCTGCATGGCCGTCCGCGGCAGGCCGCCGAGGGTGGCCAGGAGCCTCCGCACCGGGCCGGTGTTGGCGAGCGTGTGGCCCAGCAGCAGGATCAGCGCCATCTGCGTCATGAACGCCAGCAGGCCCGACAGGCCGTCTCCCCAGCCCCGTACGACGTCGACCGGTCCGGTGTCGGTCAGCAGCAGCGCAAGGATCGCCACGACGAAGGTCAGCACGATGGCGAAGACCAGGGCGCTCGGGATGAACCGCTCGACCAGGGAGTTGACCGGTCGCATCACCCCGGAGAGTCCGGGAGATCGTTCCTTCACACTGGTGCTGGACATGACGATCTCTCCTCGTCCTCGAGACACGGGGGTCGGGGTCACCCTTCGGTGACCGGCGACGGATGTCAAGGCGGACCGGCACGGGCTGGTGACCGGGCGTGGCCGGGCCCTGCGAAGATCGCGGGGTGAACCGTCGCGCCCTCGTCCGCCGCCCGAGCCCCCGCCTCACCGAGGGCCTGCTGACCCACATCGACCGCGTGCCGGTCGACCTCGACCTCGCGGAGCGCCAGTGGGAGGCGTACGTCGCCGCCCTCCAGGCCGAGGGCTGGGAGACGATCGAGGTGCCGGCCGCGCCCGACTGCCCGGACTCGGTGTTCGTCGAGGACACGGTGGTGATGTACGACGACCTCGCCGTGATCACCCGCCCCGGCGCCGACGAGCGCCAGCCCGAGGTGGCCGGCACGGAGCAGGTGCTGCGCGACCTCGGCTACCGCATCGCCCACATCGAGTCGCCCGGCACCCTCGACGGCGGCGACGTCCTCAAGCACGACGGCACGGTCTGGGTCGGCCTGGGCGGCCGCACCAACCAGGCCGGCGTCGACCAGCTCGCCGAGCACCTCGCACCCCTGGGCGCCCGCGTGGTCGCCGTACCGCTCACGAAGGCGCTGCACCTCAAGTCCGCGGTGACCGCACTGCCCGACGGCACCGTCGTCGGGTGGGAGGAGGTCGTCGACGACCCGTCGGTGTGGGAGTCCTTCCTCCCGGTGCCCGAGGAGCCGGGATCGCACGTCGTGCTGCTCGACGAGTCGACCGTGCTGATGTCCTCGGCCGCCCCACGGACCCGCGCGCTCTTCGAGGACCGCGGCCTCCGCGTGGTCGCCGTCGACGTCACGGAGTTCGAGAAGCTCGAGGGCTGCGTCACCTGCCTGTCCGTGCGCCTGCGCGGCTGAGGTCGCGGCTGGGCTGCCGGGCGGTCGGGCGGCCGGGGCCACATCCGCCGCACGTGCCCGGCACCGACGGGCCGGGTCGAGGACCCGGCCGCCGGGCAACCCCTGCCGATGTGGTCGGACCACTGTTCACGGATCACGGTCGCCGCGCAGGTCGAGCCTGCGGAGCCCGTCCGCCCCAGGGGTGAGGCGAGGACTCGAGGTTAGCCCTCGGCGCGTCCCTCACGAACGGGGACTTGAGCTGACGTCAATCAACGGGGTCCGCCACCGCTACCACGACCTCGTTGCGTCGCAGGAACCACGGCGTCCACGGCGGGTCGAACCGCGCGAACCGGGCCGGCCCGACGACCTCGAGACCGGCGGCGTCCAGGGCGGTGAGGAGGCGGCGGGCGTGCTCGTCGTAGCGCTCGCGGGTCCAACGCCCGGAGAACGTCAGCGCCGCGGCCGTCTGGGCCGGGACCGCGCGCAGGCGGACGTCGGGGTCCGTCGGGTCGGGAGCGCTGGCGAGGTCGAAGCCGGCGGGCATGACGAAGCCGACGACGAAGCGACCTGCCGTCTCGTCCTCGGTCTCCTGCACGACCGGGGCGGTCATCGCTACCTTGCGGGACTGGGTGTTGCGTCCCCCGATGTAGCCCACGAGCCGTCGGAAGGAGGTGTTGCCCGCGCCCTCGAACGACCCCGACACCCGCGTCTCGGCGACCACGTGGTCGGGGTAGCGGCGCAGCTCGAAGTCGGCGTACGCGCGGACGATCTCGTAGGGCTGCTGCTCGGTCATGGCTCCACTCTCCCTCCGCGACCTCTTCACGTCCGCCTGGTGAAGCGGACCTTGCCGTGCTTGTCGAGGGAGTGCTGGAACGTCGGGTCGTGGATCCGGCGGTGGTGGGACGGGCAGAGCAGCCGGCCCTTCTCGACGCTCGTCCCGCCGCCCTCGCCCCACGACACCTGGTCGTGGTGGGCCTCGGTCATGGCAGGTGGGGCGTCGCAGCCGGCGGCAGTGCAGCCTCCGTCGCGGATCCCCATCGCGATCCGCTGGGCCTCGGTGTGGAAGCGACGCTTGCGACCGACGTCGAGCGGGACGCTCGGGCCGCCGAGCACGGCGGGGATGAGGCCGGCCCGGCGGGCGAGACGTCGCGCCTCGCCCGCGGTGATGCGACCGCCGGTGTCGAGCGACGCAGCCTTGAGGCCGCCGAGCAGGGTCTCGAGGTCCATGGTCACCACGACCGTCGCCGCCGCCCCGCCGGCCTTGGGCGCGGACGCGGCGGGGCGGGTCTCGATGTAGTCCATGAACGCGCGGCCCATCCGGTGCCGGGTCAGCGTCGGGGGGCGCTCCTCGCCCTCCTGGGCGTTCGTGCGGCCCTTCCTGCACTCGCGTGCGACACGGGCCTTGAGGTCCTTCGCGAGCATCGCCCCGTGCAGCGAGGGGATGGTGAAGCGACCGTGGCACGTGCCGTGCCCGTCGTCGACCATGGAGAACGACGCCGCGGCGAGGGCGTCGGCTTCCTCGGCCTCGAGACGACGCGCCTCCTCGGCGTCCGCAGCCGCGGGGTCGACCGCCTCGAGCACTCGACGCCCCAGCACGCGCAGGTCTTTCGCGTCGTGCTCACCGGCCTTGTCGAGCAGGAACCGCGTCGCCGCAGCCGGCACCCAGTCCTCGACGGCATCGGGCAGGTCGTCCACCGCGTCCGCGATCACCCGCGCCTGGTCGGTGCGCAGATCGCCGGTCGCCAACCCGCTCGCGACCTCGTCGTGGCCCTCCAGCGCCCTCGCCAACCGCGCCAGCCGGTGCGCCTCGGCCCGGGTGGTGCGCGTCGCGTGCGACCACCAGTTGGTCGTCGACGTAGCACCGGTGTCCAACCCGGCGCCCACGGCCTCCGCCTGCCGCAGCACCCGCATCAGGAGCGCGTCGAGCTGGCCCCGCGCGCGGGTCAACGACAGCAACGCCTCCTCGGCGTCCTTGGTCGACATCGTCCACATCGGCCGCTCCACCGCCGCCGCGAGGTCGGCCTCCAGCCACCGCGCCAACGCCACCACCTGGTGGTCATCGAAGTGTGCGATCGCTGTCATGCACGCACTCTTCCAGAGGGGTACGACAGTGACGCCGGCTTGTCGCATGGGGTGTGGAGAAGGCGTCAGATCCAACTGCAACGACTAATGGTTGCGTAAGGACGGCCAGTCATAGCGTGCGCCGGAGGCGCTGCACAGCGCCGCCTGTCGGCGTCCCTGGACTATCCGGGTTTGCGTAGAGGGGTGTAGGTGATCGGGGCTCACAAGGGTCGGCCCGTTATGTGCGCCAATGGCGTCGGGCAGACTTCGCGCTGACGAGTCCTTGGCTTCGGACTGCCCTCAGGCTCTGAACGTCCTTGGTGCGTCGAGCGCGTGGCGTCGGGTTGCCGCGATTGCGTCGGAGAG